>Ga0105239_10001681_pt1 | contig 29165 bp, 25 predicted proteins | sample KBSC44metaG_FD_92761 | JGI IMG/M metagenome (GOLD analysis project Ga0105239, IMG submission 92761) | Corn rhizosphere microbial communities from Kellogg Biological Station, Michigan, USA - KBS C4-4 metaG | ecosystem: Host-associated > Plants > Roots > Rhizosphere > Soil | place: Michigan, USA...
GCAGGTAAGGATGTTCAGCACACGACTGCTCATCCTCAGACCGAGCAGATTGATCGTATAGAACAGTGCGACCCCGACGATGGTCACTATCTGCAAAAATGCCTGTGGCGTAGGTCCGCTGAAAAAGAACCTGCCTATATATTCGGCGCCAATGACCCCCACGGCAGCAGTCGAGCCGGCGTTCGACACCAGTATGATGCAGTTCACGGCAAATGCTATCGAAGGATGATACCCATAGGAGAATATCTTATAATATCCTCCCATCACAGGATAGCGCGAACCGATCTCCGCATAGGTGAGCGCACCGCAAAGCGCGATCACGCCACCCACGATCCAGGCGAGAAAGAAGATTGTCGGCGTACCGGCGCGGGCCGCGGCCTCGACTGGGGTCCGGAAGATACCCATTCCGATGACCAGGCTCACCACGATCATCGTAAGGTCAAAAAGGCTCAGCTGTTTTTTACTCATATAATCTTTAAGGCCCTGAAAGGGCCTCGTTCGGCACATTAGCCCGAGTCAATTGAAGATAATGAAATAACTTTACCCTAAATCCTGTCGGGTGAAAAAAAACAAACTCCTGCTTATTGTCTCTCTTTCTTACGCCGCAACCCTATCCGCGCAAAACTCCCATTCGACATCTTTTTTGACGGATTCATCCGATACCAGGCCACTCAACGAAGTAGTGGTAAAAGCCTATGAGCAACACCGCAAGCTGACAGAGGTCGGCGCGCCCATCAGCGTGATCAGCAAGGCTGCGCTGAACCGTTTTGGAAACCTGAGCATCCTCCCTGCCCTGAATACGAATCCGGGCGTCCGGATGGAAGAACGCTCGCCGGGCAGCTATCGGTTGAACATCAGGGGTAGTTCGATCCGCTCTCCTTTCGGCGTAAGAGATATCAAGATCTACTGGAATGAGATCCCCCTCACGGACCCGGGCGGGAACACCTACCTGAACCAGCTGGGCTTTTATAGTTTCCAGTCGCTGGAGATCATAAAGGGCACCGCAGGAAGTCTCTATGGCGCCGGCATCGGGGGCGCGGTGCTCATCAACAGCATGCCCTCCGTCTGGGAGAAAGGAGTAAGCGCAGACTATTCAGGCGGCAGCTACAGTACCAATAGCATCAACCTAAGCGTCAGGGCAGGGGACGGCGACCACCGGAATATTTTCTCCTATTCTCATCAGACCAGCGACGGCTACCGGCAGCAGACACAGATGGGGCGCGACATCGCCAGCTGGGAGACGCAGCTGAAGACGTCGGAGAAACAGACCATCCACGCCTATATCCTCTACGGAGACCTCTACTACCAGACACCCGGAGGGCTGACGCTGGCAGAGTACAACAAAGACCCGCGGCAGGCCCGGCCCGCGGTCGGCACACAGCCCAGTGCGATAAAGGCACAGGCCACCATCTTCCAGAAGAATTTCACGGCGGGATTTAGCAGTGATTATCGTCTCGGCGACCACTGGCAGAACACAACGGCCGTGTATGGCGCCTATACCGACTTCACCAATCCAGGCATCCGCGTCTTTGAGGTCAGACAGGAGCCGCACTTCGGCGGCCGGACCGTCTTTCGCTACAATACCGGGGTGGGATCGGCCATCCTCCAGGTCAACGCCGGCGCCGAAGCCCAGCGCGGATTCTTCGAGACCCGCGACTACGCCAACAGACTTGGAGTACAGGATACGCTACAGACGGACGACCGGCTGGGGAACTGGCAATATCTCGCCTTTGCACAGGCCGACCTCAAACTATCCGGCGGCTGGACATTCACCGCCGGCGCCAGCTTCAATAAAACGGCCGTCGACATCACCCGCGTCTCCATCCGTCCACCGGTGACCCACCCGATACGTTTTGACAACAAGCTGGCTCCGCGCCTGGCCATTCTAAAGAAAATATTCCCCGAGGTCTCGCTCTACGCCAGCGCTGCCCGCGGCTTCTCCACCCCGACGGTGCAGGAACTGGAAAAGACCAACGGCGTCGTGGGCCCAACCCTCCAGCCGGAAGACGGCACCGACTATGAGATCGGGACCCGTGGCAACCTCCTGCACGGGCGGCTGTTCTTTGACATCAACGCCTTCTTCTTCCACCTGAACAATACCATCGTTCAGCGGATAGATTCTTTCGGCGTGGGGTATTCGATCAACGCCGGGAAGACCGACCAGCACGGCATCGAGACCTATATCTCCTATCAGCTGATCGACCAGTCCACCGAAACCTTCAGCAATATACGCGCCTGGGTGAGCCATACCTGGCATGACTTCCACTACAGGGGCTTTATCCAGGACACGACGAGCTTTTCCGGCAAACGCCTGCCCAGCGTCCCGCCCCAGACAATTGTCGGCGGACTCGACGTACTGCTGCAGCCGGGGCTATATACGAACGTCACCTATACCTATACAGACCACATTCCGCTCAACGACGCCAATACGGTTTTTGCGGGTTCGTACAATTTGCTGGGCGCCCGGCTGGGTTACAGGCGCGCTTTTGGTGGTTTTAAGCTCGATATTTTTACCGGGATCGACAACGCGTTCAATACGAAATATGGACTGGGGAATGACTTTAACGCCGCGGCGGGACGCTATTACAACGCTTCGCCGGGCAGGAATTATTTTGCAGGGGTGTCGTTAAATTATAAGCTACGTTGATCGGCGGTGGCTTTCGCGGATCCTCCGCCCCTACTTAATTATCCTGATGGCCGTCTGATAAAAATTATTTACCGCACCGATCACTTCATATTTGATGTAATAACTTCTCACAAAATCGTTCCAGGCGGCGAATTCGTGGTTGGGAATATTGAACTCGTCAAAAAGCAGGATGTCACCGTTACGGAGATAAGGCGCCATCATGGTCAGCGCAAACAGGGTGGAGGAATATAGGTCCGCGTCCAGGTGAAGAACACGCGTCGCCTGGGGATCGTCGACATTTTTGCTGTAGTTCGCGAGGAACGTGGGGACGGTGTCCTGGAACAGTCCCTTGATGAAGGTCCCGCGCGCGTCATCCATGAACGGGATATCATAGCTGAATGCGCCTTTCTTAAAGAAATGCCAGTCCTCGGGGAGCCCTTCGAAAGTATCAAAACCGAAGAACAGCGAACCCGGATGCTGATTGGCCTTTACCCACCAGGCAAAAGAGGTCCCGCCAGCAACCCCGAACTCGAGATAGTGGATAGGTTTCTGATCGAGCCCCTGGCTCTTGATCACGTGCTCGTGCAGCTTGACCCGGTTGGCATAGGACCTGGTAGGCTTATAGAAATCCGAAAAGGGAACATTTTTGCTGTGCTTGTTGACCCAGGAGGAAAGCAGCGAAAAATTATGCAGGAACCCAAAAGCAAACCGGAAAGGTTTTAGAAGAATGCCCACCCGCGACACCAGCAGAAGATCTTTGATAAAGGAATTGGCTTTTCGTATAAAGTTTTTCATAATATGCTTTCCATTTAATTGGATACCCCGGTTCGGCGGGGGGCTAAGGTAAATTGAATTGCGGGAGAGAGCAAATGATTCTATAGCTTTGTTTCCCCATGAACAAATTCTTTTTCCCAGTCATAATCCTCCTTTTCAGTTGCGGCCAGCCCGGGGAAAAACAACCCGCCCCAACCCCGGCCACCAGCGTCAGCGCCTCCTCCACTATCAAATATGCCAAAGGTTTCCGGATCGACTATTATGACCACTACAAGGTGCTGAGCCTGGCCAACCACATTGCCGGCCAGACCGATACCCTTCACTATCTTCTGCTGCCGGAAGGCGCGACGGCTCCGGCAGACAGGGCCGGAATGCCCGTGATCCATACCCCGGTAAAGAGGCTGGTCGTCCTCTCTTCTTCTCACGTCGGCATGGCCGGGTTCGTTGGTGTTGCAGACCGGATCATCGGCCTGGGCAGCCTGCAATATATCTCCTCCCCGGAACTGCGTCAGCGGATAAACGCCGGCGCCGTCAAAGAGGTCGGACTGGACAACGCCATCAACGACGAGCTCATCGTGGCCCTGCATCCTTCGACCGTATTGACCATGAGCAATCCGGATATCACCAGCGGCAAGAACAGGACACTAGCCGACGCCGGTATACCGATAATGCCTATCGCCGAATGGCTCGAGACGACTCCCCTCGGCAGGGCCGAATGGGTCAAGCTCCTGGCCGCGCTGACCGATCGGGAAGAGATCGTCAACAAGAAATTCGACAGCGTCGCAAACGAATACCAACGTCTGGCCGCCCTCGGCGCCGGCGCAGCTACCCATCCCTCGGTCATCATCGGCATGCCCTTCAAAGGCTCATGGTATATGCCGGCCGGAGAGAGCTATATGGTAAGACTGCTGGATGACGCCGGCGCCGACTATCACTGGAAGGATTCCAAAGGAACGGGCAGCCTCTCGCTGAATTTTGAAATGGTCGCGCCGGTTGCGCTGAAAGCCGACTATTGGCTCAATCTGGGTACGATCGATTCAAAGGCAGCGGTCGCGGCCACTGATGCCCGTTTTACTCAATTCGAATCCTTCCGCACCGGAGCACTCTACAACAACACGCTCCGCACCAACGATATCGGGTCTAATGACTATTGGGAGTCGGGCATCGTCAATCCCCACCTGATACTGGCCGACCTGATCCGGATCATGCACCCCGGTCTTTTACCCAAAGATTCTTTGTACTATTACAAACAATTGAAATAACACATGCCTGGTATCTTTCCCAAGGTTCGATTGGCAGGGCTTTTCCTGCTGCTGTTCCTGGCCTTCCTGCTGGATATCTCCCTGGGTTCGGTTAAGATACCATTGAAGGAGGTGTTCCATATCCTCTTCGCTTCGCCTTCCGCGGACAGCACCTGGACCTTTATCGTAGAGAAGATACGGATCCCCAAGGCTCTTACCGCCGTCCTCGCCGGCTGCGGACTATCCGTCAGCGGCCTCCAGATGCAGACCCTTTTTCGCAATCCACTGGCTGACCCTTCCGTATTGGGCATTACAGCCGGGGCCGGACTTGGTGTCGCAATGGTCATGCTGGCCGGCGGCAATATGGCCACGCTCTTCGCGATCCGCGAGCTCGGTCTCTCCGGCAGTCTGCTGATCACGATCGCTGCCTGCCTGGGGGCGGGTCTGGTCATGATCCTGGTGCTCATCCTTTCCAGCCGGCTAAGGGACAACGTCCTTATGCTTATCATCGGCATCATGATCGGCAGCATTACCATCTCGGTCACCAGCATCTGGCAGTACTTCAGCTCGCCCGAACAGGTAAAGGACTACCTGCTCTGGACCTTCGGCTCGCTGGGCGGCGTCACCGGCGGACAGCTCCTGATCCTGGGCAGCGTCGTCGCCCTTGGGCTGATCATGGCCTGGCTTTCTTCCAAGATGCTCGACGCGCTGCTGCTCGGGGAGAACTACGCCCGCAGCATGGGTCTCGATCCGCGCAAGGCAAGAATGGTGATCATCTGCAGCAGCAGCCTGCTCGCTGGTAGCATCACGGCCTTCTGTGGCCCCATCGGATTTGTCGGCATCGCCGTCCCGCATATCACCCGCCAGCTCTTCCGAAGCTCTGACCACAGGGTCCTGGTGCCAGGCTGCTGCCTCACCGGCGCGCTGCTGCTGCTGGTATGCGACACGCTCTCCCAGCTGCCCGGCAGCTCGACCATACTGCCCATCAATGTCATCACCGCCCTGGCCGGCGCCCCGGTAGTGATCGCGCTCCTCCTTCGCCAAAAGAATATAAACGCCTACTGATGACCAGTCCCCTCATACAAACCAGGGCCCTGCAGACAGGCTACCAGTCCCGGGACAAAACGACGGTCACCACAAAAGGCCCTCTGACGCTGGAGGTCCGCCGGGGACAGCTGGTCTGTCTGCTCGGCCCCAACGGAGCGGGCAAGTCCACCCTGCTCCGGACGATTGCTGGTCTCCATCCACCGCTGCAAGGCAACGTGGAGATAAATGGCCGCGACATCCGCCTGCACTCTCCCATCCAGCGCGCGCGGACCGTAAGCCTGGTACTCACCGACAAGGTAAGCACACACCACCTGGACGTATATTCCCTCGTAGCCCTTGGACGATATCCATGGTCCAGCTGGCTCGGCGGCCTCGGCGACATAGACAAGGCCGCTATCGAATGGGCCATCGACGCGGCAGACATCCGGTCGTTCCTCGACCGGAAGATCGTCACGCTCAGCGACGGAGAGCACCAGAAGGTCATGCTCGCCCGGGCGCTCGCCCAGGACACACCCCTGCTGATGCTGGACGAACCTACCGCCCACCTGGACCTGCCCAGCCGCATCCGCCTGATGCGTCTCCTCCACCTGCTGGCCCGCCAGACAGGCAAAGGCGTCCTCCTCTCCACGCACGAGCTCGAGCTCGCGTTGCAGGTCGCGGATGAGGTCTGGCTCCTGCAGGACCCCGGCGCCTTCCACCATGGCGCGCCTGAGGACCTCGTGCTGACGGGAGCCTTCGAGGCCGCCTTTGCACATGAAGATATCCGCTTTGACAAACAGACGGGGACATTTACTATAGAACATGACAACCGGAGACCTGTAGGTTTCTCCGGCGAAGGCCTGGCGGCGCAATGGACCCGGCGCGCCCTGCAGCGCGAAGGATATTTTATCGTTGATTCGCAGGCACCCAACGAGCCTCCCACCTCTATCCGGGTCCGGGTCGAAGAAAAATCAAATCTGATAAAGTGGATACTTGAAATTGAAAATAAAGATCAGCGGCAGTTTGATACTATCGCTGATTTACTCAAGAGCTTAGGTCAAACATCTATATGATCGCCAATTATATCCCGGGATTTTCCGGTTCGCATTTTCGAATCCCGATCAGTGTTATACTGAGTCTACCCCTCTGTCAAGCATTGTTTTGATGTCCTGGGAAAGGATCGCATCGGGGGTATCACGATCTGGACTGACAGCGCGATTGAGATATTTCTTCCACAAGGCTTCGTTGATAAAAACACCCGGGCATCCGTCCGGCACACGCTCCGTTGGAAAAGGATAGTGGATATTTCTGATCAGCCATTGACCAGGGATACCCTCCTTGCTCCCGGGTGGACATATGAAATTTCCGTGCTGGCACATGAGGAGAAGTAAAGGAAAGGGTATACATTTGCGGTGAATTTGGTTGACCTCCGGGTCATTAAAAGGGAAGCCGGTGCAAATCCGGCGCTATCCCCGTAGCTGTAAATGTCATCACGGCCATTGTCTCACAATGGTCGTCCAACGGCCGACAACTCTCTTCAAAACCACTGCCCGCCAATGCGCGGACGGGAAGGTGAAACGGTCCGGACATAAGCCAGAAGACCTGCCAGAATCATTTCAATTATTTTTTAACAGCTTTCGGGTGAAAAGCGTAAAACTCAAACTGTAATGAGCAAAAGACATTCGTTTCTCTTTTTGCTGCTGGCAGGCAGCCCGGCAATCTATGCCCAAACATCAAAAGACAGCACAGTAAAGCAACTCGACCTCGTAGTGGTCACGGCAACAAAGTCTCCAAAAAAACTCAGTGAGACCGGCAAAGTGATCACGGTCATCTCCCGCGAAGAGATCGATCACAGCAGCGGCAAAGACCTTTCGCAGATCCTCAACGAACAGACAGGCGTCATCGTCAATGGCTCGACCAGCAACCCCGGGAAAGACAAGACCATCTTCCTCCGCGGAGCCTCGGACAAATACACGCTGATCCTGCTGGACGGCGTTCCCCTGAACGATCCCTCCCAGACAGGCGGGCAGTACGACATACGCCTGATACCCGTCGCACAGGTCGAAAGGGTGGAGATCCTCAAAGGCAGCCAATCCACTCTCTATGGCTCCAACGCAGTGGCCGGCGTGATCAACATCATCACGCGCAAAGGCGCATCGGAAGAGACCACAGGACATGGTACCTTCTCCTACGGTGCCTGCAACACCATGAAAGGCTCCGCGGACTTCGAACGCAAAGGGAAGATCTTCGACTATGACCTGAACTACCAGTATATAAACACGGACGGCATCTCAGAAGCAAAAGATACTACAGTCAAGGCCGGATTTCCGAAGAACGGCTACAACCTGCAGTCCTTCCAGTCCAGCTTTGGCGTCCACCCCACGGATGGGCTGACCATCAACCCGTATTTCCGCTATTCCGAATATAAGGGTAGCTTCTCCGCCGGCCCCTTCGCGGGCGGCAACGACCCGTACAAGGGCTCGCTCATAAACACCGGACTTACAGGCAATCTGAAATATAGCCAGGGAACAGTATATGCCAATTTTGGGTATGACTACACGCAGCGCTACTACGGCGGTCAGTATGCCTCGACCTACCAGGGACGCTTCTATCACGGCGAAGCATTTGTCAACCACCGCCTGTCCCAAAACTGGCAGCTGCTGGGCGGCATCAACTTCCAGTCCTATAGCATCGTCAAGCCGGATACGGTGAATACCATCATCAGCCCCTACGCCTCCCTCTTCTATAAGGACGGCAACGGTCTGAACGTCGAGCTGGGCGGCCGGTTCAACCATGACGATAAATACGGCGACAATTTTACCTATAGCTTCAACCCGTCGTATCTCATCCAGCGTAATGTGAAGCTGTTCGCGAATATCACCTCTGGTTTCCGGCCACCGTCGGTCAACGAACTCTTTGGCCCCTATGGCGCCAACCCCGCGCTCAAGCCGGAGAAATCGTATACAGAAGAAGGCGGCATACAGCTATTCCTGCTGGATGACCAGCTGACCCTGACCGGCGACTACTTCGACCGGCTGATAAAAAATGTGATCTTCTATTCTACCGATCCCGTCACCTATCAAAGCCTCTACATCAACCGGGACCAGCAGCACGACCACGGCATTGAAGGCGAGGTCCGCTATTCGCCGGTCAGGGGCCTCACCCTGAAAGCGGCCTATACCTATATCAACGGCAAGGTCACGCAAAAGCTCAGCGGCAAGGACACTACCTTTAACAACCTCATCCGCGTGCCCAGAAACAATTTCCAGTTCTATGCCGGCTATCAGGTGACGAAGGCCTTCTTCATCAACACCTCGCTACAGGTCACCGGCAAACGCCAGGACCAGTATTTCGACCCGGTGACCTACGTGGCTTCCAATGTAACGCTTGCCAGCTACGAGTTGTGGAACGCCTACGCCGAATACCAGCTGTACAAGGACAATTTCAAGCTCTTCGTCGACATAAAGAATATCACGAACAAAAAGAACTATTACGAAGTTTACGGCTACAGTGTTCAGGGCACCAACCTGACGGTAGGCCTCAGCGTTAAGTTGTAGGATGGCAAGAGTGACATTTATAACGGGTGGTGCGCGCAGCGGAAAAAGCAAATACGCACAGCAGCTGGCTCTTCAACAGAGCCAGCTGCCCATATATATAGCCACTGCCCGGGTCTGGGACGCCGACTTTATGGAAAGGATCGACAGACATCGCGACCAGCGGGGCCCCGAATGGACGACCTTCGAAGAGGAAAAACGGCTCAGCAGCCTGCCGCTGGAAGGAAGGGTGGCGGTGATCGATTGTGTCACGCTGTGGATCACCAATTACTTTTCGGATAGCCACTATGATGTGGAGGCCAGCCTCGAAGCCTGTCAGAAGGAGTTCGACACGCTGATGCAGCAGGATACCGACCTTATCATCATCAGCAACGAGATAGGAATGGGCGTCCACGCCCCCACGGAGGCGGGAAGGAAATTCACCGACCTGCACGGCTGGATAAATCAATATATCGCCGCCAGAGCAAATCGGGTTATCTTTATGGTGAGCGGGATCCCTTTAACTGTCAAATAAAACGACGTCATGCAAACAGCTACAACGACAAGCCTCCGGCAAAAGCTGCAACACCTGATCGACAATAAGACAAAGCCGCATGGGGCGCTCGGCCGGCTGGAAGAGCTTGCCCTGCAAATAGGCGCGATCCAGGATACCACCCATCCCCAGCTGAATCGTCCCCATATCGTCGTTTTTGCCGGGGACCACGGCATCGCAGCCACGGGCCTGGTCAATCCTTATCCCCAGTCAGTCACCGCGCAAATGGTGCTCAACTTTATCACCGGTGGCGCCGCCATCAACGTCTTCTGCCGGCAGCATGAGCTCGGACTGACCGTCGTGGACGCTGGCGTAAACTTCGACTTCGACACGAACCTGTTCCCCGGAAAGCTGGTGTCGAAAAAAATAGGGTATGGCACCCGCAACTACCTGGAACAGGAGGCTATGACCGCCGAAGAAGTGGAAAAGGCGCTCATCGCTGGCGCAGACATAGTCACAGAGCTGGCGTCAAAAGGCTGTAATTGTATCGGCATGGGAGAGATGGGTATCGGAAACACTTCTTCTGCATCGCTGATCATGAGCTTTGTCACCGGCATACCCGTGGAAGACTGTGTCGGACGCGGGACGGGCACGGCTGACGAGCAGCTCGAAGTAAAAAAACAAACGCTCCGCGAGGTCTTCCGCCGCCATCTGCCGGCGATAGCGACTACTCCCGACGCGCTCACCATCCTCCGGCATGTGGGAGGTTTCGAAATAGCCATGATGACGGGCGCCTATCTGAAAGCTGCACAGCTGAGGATGGTGATCGTCGTGGACGGTTTTATAACGACCTCGGCTATGCTGTTGGCGAAGCTGATCGATCATAACGTCCAGGAATGCTGTATCTTTTCGCACACCAGCGGGGAGAGTGGCCACGCCAAAATGCTGGAATATCTTGGGGCTGAGCCCTTGTTGAATCTGGGACTCCGCCTCGGCGAGGGGACTGGTGCGGCGCTGGCCTGGCCGCTGCTGCAGTCTTCCGTGCAGTTCCTGCGCGAGATGGCGTCTTTTGAATCGGCGGGAGTGAGCCGCGCTGGTGAATGAGCTGGCCCCCGCCGTGAACCGGATGCCTGCGGTGCCGTGAACCGGCCGGGAACCGGCCCCCGCGTGAACCGCTACAACGTGAACCGGGCACCCCGGGGCGTGAACCGACCAAACCAGGTCAGATGAAACGAGAATGGAACATACTGCTGACTGCTATTCAGTTTATGACGCGGATAAGGGTCCCCGGTACAATAGTGCATGAACCTGTTTATCTGCAGCTGGCCCCCCGTTATTTCCCTGTCATCGGCTGGATCGTCGGCGGGCTCAGCGTTCTCTCCTTCTTTGTCTTCTCCCGATACATCTCCGTCGACGCCGGGATCCTCGCGTCTATGATCACGGGCCTGTTCGTGACCGGCGCCTTCCACGAAGACGGATTTGCCGACGTCTGCGACGGACTGGGGGGAGGCTACAACAAAGAGCAGATCCTTCGCATCATGAAGGACAGCCGCATCGGCGCCTATGGAACCATCGGTCTGATCGCCATACTGGCCAGCAAGTTCGTCCTGCTGAAAGAGCTCGCGCCCAACCATCGCTATTTTATAGGAGCAGTGCTGGCGGCACACGGCGTCAGCCGCCTGATGCCCGTGCTGGTCATGCAGACATCCGACTATGTCTCCGATCCCGAACAGAGTAAATCAAGAGACCTCGCCAGCCGACGGCTATCTGCCTGCAGCCTGATCGTAACTGTGCTGCTGGCCCTGGTCCCCTATAGCTTTCTCCCCTGGCCTTTCGCGCTGACGATCCTTCCGGCGCTGTTCGCGACCTGGCGCCTGAACCACTATTTCCGTCGCCGCATCGGAGGCTACACGGGAGATTGTCTGGGCGCTATTCAACAGGTCAGCGAGCTCGTTATTTACCTGGGTTTTATCATCGACTGGAGATACTAAGCCGCCGAAACCCGGCGGTTCTGTCAAAAGCGCTATTTTGCAACTGTGAACGACATCTATCTCATACGACACACCACGCCCGCGATAGCCAGGGGCATCTGCTATGGCCAGACCGACCTCGACGTCACGGAAAGTTTTGAGCAGGAAGCCGGCGTCATCCGTCTTCATCTCCCTTCCGGCATCGACCTCGTCTATAGCAGCCCGCTACAGCGCTGCGCCCGTCTCGCCCGCCACCTTTTCCCCGCCCAGCCACTCTCCCTTCAGGACGACCTGATGGAAGTGTACTGCGGCCAATGGGAGATGCGCCACTGGGACGAGCTGCCCAAGGACGAAATAGAGCCCTGGATGGCCGACTTCGTCAATATCCGGATCCCCGGCGGCGAAAGCTACCTGGACCTCCAGCACCGGGTCGGCAGGTGCTGGTCCGCCATCACCGGACTGGCGATAGACCGTCGCATAGCCGTAGTCGCCCATGGCGGCGTCATCCGGAGCATACTCGCCGGTATCACCAATACTCCCCTGATAAATAGCTTCAAAATTTTTAACTTACACTACGGTTGCGTAGTAAGGATATTTGAAAAGGAAGGAACGTTGAGCTACGAGACCCTGTCGAACCTAGCGCCACCGGAAAGGGAACAGCACAAGCCCAAAAGCTTTTACTAAGGCATGAATATACACCTGGATCTTAATCAATTGCTCACGGTGACCTTCACCCTGTTCGCCGTGATCGATATCATCGGCAGCATCCCCCTGCTGCACGCCCTGAAGAAAAAGATCGGCGGCCTGCATGAAGCAAAAGCCACGCTTATCTCCGGCGCGCTGATGATACTCTTCCTCTTTGTCGGCGAACAGTTCCTGAACATACTCGGCCTCGACCAGCGCAGCTTCGCCGTCGGCGGATCGATCGTGATCTTTATCCTCGGCCTGGAAATGGTGCTCGGCATCGAGCTCTTTAAAAGCGAACCCGACTCCAAAGCCAGCGTGGTCGTCCCCATCGCTTTCCCTCTCATCGCCGGCTCGGGCACCCTCACCACCATCATGTCCCTGAAGGCCAACTACGATACGACGACCGTGCTCCTCGGCATCTTCCTCAACCTGGTCTTCATCTTCGTCGTGCTCAAATCCATGGATTTCATCGAAAAGCTTCTGGGACAGGCCGGAATGATCGCCATCCGTAAATTCTTCGGCGTCATCCTCCTCGCCATCGCCATCAAAATATTCAGTACCATCCTGCGGGGATTACTGAAATAAGGCTTAGCTTTGCACTCCCTCGGAAGAGCCCCTCCGGGCCCCGATGGGTATTGGTCCTGTAGTACAATGGATAGTATAAGGGTCTCCGAAGCCCTGGATTCCAGTTCGATTCTGGACGGGACCACACTAGATCCTCATAATTAATTGATTATGAGGACTTTTAGTTTATGGGATTCCGTTAGTCAACTAAAGAGAGCATCCATAGTCAGGCTTTTCTTGACCAAATTGTCCGAGTGAATGTTTTCTTTTACTACCGGCATAAGATTTACTTATAGTTTACTCCCCCGTATAGAATTTTAGCGCAAATATTTATGCTGTGGTCATCTCTGTCAATTAGTAAGTCGATCTGCGCGCCATCATGTATGATGCGCTTTCCCTAACTGTGGTCCGGTTCATTGTAAGATGGCCGCTTATGACACTGTTATAAGTGGCCAAATCTTAAAAAAACGCAACATTTGGCCGAATATACTATTTCCATAAGCGGCCAAATCTATAAGAAAAATGCATGTTTGGCGATGCGCCAGCCGCAGCCTTAATTCAATACCTGCTTCAGCTTGTTCTCCAAATCATCCCCGCGGAGGCTCTGGGCAATGATCTTCCCGGAAGGATCGATCAGTATATTGAAGGGGATCCCGTTGAACTTGAACGTCTCTACGGCCTTGCTGTTCCAGTATTTGAGGTCACTGATATGGGTCCAGTCCAGCTTGTCCTCGCGGATGGCCTCCTGCCAGGGCGCCTTTTCCTTGTCAAGCGAAACCCCAAGTACGGTAAAGTTCCGGTTCTTGAACTCGTGATAGGCCTTTACCACATTGGGGTTCTCTGCACGGCAGGGACCACACCAGCTGGCCCAAAAATCGACCAGGACAAACCTGCCCTTGAAGGAAGCAATGGATATCGTACGCCCATTGGCATCGGGAAGGGCGAACTCGGGCGCCTGTTTGCCGACCCAGCTGTTGTTGTTGTCTTCGTGATCCTGCGCGGCCATCTGCGCCAGCTGCTGGTCATAGTTCTTTTTCAGTCCGACGATCGCCTCGTTGGTAGGGAATTTCTCCATCATATGAGCGAGCGAAGCCTCGAACTCCTGCTGGGAAAAGCTCCGGGAGGACCAGCTCAGCGCCAGCGCGCAGACGGTAGCGTTGTTGTTCGTATTGAGCACCTGTTTCAGATAGGTATTGAGGTCGAGAATGGCATTGTTCTTTACCGTGGTCGCATCCACCAGGGCGCCATCCGGCGCATTGGCGCGCTTAAGACTGTCGAGACTGGCCATCGTGCGCTCAACCTCAAAATTCTTCTTTCCGAAGATGGTGATCAGGTCCCTCAGCTGGCTGCTGGCCTCGGAGCCGCTGACCTGGTAAAAATCATCCCGTTTGCCAAGGTCTACGTCAAGTTTTACTTCGGACGCGTCATTGATCAGCGGGACAGGCAGGGCATTGGTCCCGAACATCACCTCATATATCTCCTGCGATCTTGCTGCACCCGTAAGCGTAAAGGTCCCCTTTCCGGGAGAGAGCCTGGCGGAGTCGAGCAGGATCGGCGCCGGATCCTTGCCATAAGCCACTTCCAGCAGGTATACTTTATTTATCGGGCCGCCTTCGAGAGCTGCCAGCTTGTCCGCATTCTTATAGGTGCCCGTGACGGTGAAAATTCCCTTCTTCTTTGTATTGCAGGAGACCGCCATAGAAAGCGCGGCCGCGAAGACGATCCATAAAGATCTTTTGATCATATAGTTGATTTTTTGGCAACCAGGTCATGCCTGCGCCTGATTTTCCAGTTTTTCCAGTAATAATTGATTGGTCAGCTTCGGGTCCGCCTTTCCGCGGGAGAGCTTTTTGACCTCGCCTACAAAAAGACCGATAAGCCCTTTCTTCCCTTTCTTGTATTCCGAGACCTTGTCGGGCATCCCCGCCAAAGCCTGCTCGATCCAGGCCGATATCTCCGCCGTATCCGAACTTTGGATCAGATTGAGCCCAACGGCAATGTCCAGCGGCTGGCGCGACGGCTCGCGAACCAGCTCGGGGAAGATCCGTTCGGCCGCGATAGAAAAGCTCAGCCTTCCCTCTTCTACCAGCTGTATCAGCCGGGCCAGTGCCTGCGGCGGGACCGGGAAGTCCTTCCAGTCGAGCCCCTGCTCATTAAGACTGGATTTCACGGGTCCCAGCAGCCAGTTGGCGGCTGCCTTGTAATTTTCCGTATGCGCGATCAGCGACTCAAAATAGCCGACGGTTTCCTTGTCGTCGCAGATGACCCGGGCATCGTACTCGGACAGCCGCAGCTCCGCCGTGTACCGGGCCACCAGCTCCTCCGGCATCGGGGGGATGGACGCTTGTATTGATGCCAGAAAGGCGTCCGACACCTCGAAAGGCGGCAGATCGGGATCGGCAAAATATCGGTAATCGTTTGCTTCTTCTTTTGTCCGCAGCGAAAAGGTCGTACCATTGTTCGCGTCAAAGCTGCGCGTCTCCTGCTGCACCGGACGTTGTGTCGCCACCAGACCGATGAGGCGCTTAGCTTCGAAGTCGATGGCCCGCCGGACGTTCCGGATGGAATTGAGGTTCTTTACCTCTACCTTGGTCCCCAGCCTGGTCTCCCCTTTCAGCCTCACGCTAACGTTGGCATCGCACCGCATGCTCCCCTCTTCCATATTGCCGTCGCATACCTCCAGGTATCGCAGCATCTTCCGCAATTCGGTAAGATAGGCGAAGGCTTCCTCCGAGCTGCGGATATCAGGCTCCGTTACGATCTCGATGAGTGGCACCCCGGCCCGGTTCAGGTCGATAGCCGTATACAGCGGGTCTACGTCGTGGAGGCTCTTGCCGGCGTCCTCTTCAAGGTGTATCCGGTTGAGCTGGACGTCCCTTTGCCCCTCAGCCGTCCGGATAGTGACCCGCCCCCCCTTACAGATAGGGGTGGTATGCTGGGATATCTGGTAGCCCTTGGGCAGATCGGGATAGAAATAGTTCTTGCGGGCAAAATAGTTGTTCCTCTCGATCTCGCTGTGACAGGCCAGCCCCATCCTGATGGCGTATTCCACGGCCTTCTTGTTCAGCCGGGGCAGGGCACCCGGATATCCCAGCGTGACGGGACTGACGTGCGTATTGGGTTCTCCCCCAAAGGCTGCGCTGTCCCCACAGAATAGCTTGGTGCTGGTCAGCAGCTGGGCGTGTACCTCCAGTCCCACAACGATCTCGTATGCGTCATAATTGATTTCGGGCATCCCGCAAATCTACAAAAAAACAGCCGCCCCATCTAAGACAGAGCGGCCCTAAAAATCATTAAATTATCGGTTTGCCCCACCGGGTACCGGCCCCGGACCCAACCGGTTCACGCGTGGAATTAAGACCCCGGGCCCAATCGGTTCACCCACCGGATACCGCTACAACTGCGCGGTTTTCAGCTTCCTCGGGGTCTTTATTTCCAGCTCCATGGCCTTGCCGTTGCGGAGCAGGTTGATATGTACGCTGGTTTTGGCTTTGGCGGCCTGGGCCGACTCCACCAGGGCGGATGTGCTGTTCACCTCCTTGCCGTCAAATCGGGTGATGACGTCCCCCTCCTTTACTCCCGCCTTTGCCGCAGCAGATTCATCGTCTACATCCAAAACTTTCACGCCCTTGCCATCCTCGGTATCCTGGGCGCGGATACCCAGTCTCGGTCCCCGATCTTTACTGAAACCCTCAAAACCCGGGAATCCCCTCCGGTCAAAATCGAAGGCCTTCTGTAGCTCTTCCATTCCCTTCATGTCCGGCACTGCATAGCCATAGAACCGCTGTACCCGCTGTGTCTTCCCCAGAGTGGCGGTGACGGTCTGCTCTTTTCCATCCCTTTGAAAGGTAATGGTCGCCTTCTCCTGTGGCTTGTGGCGATGGACCGCCTCTGCGAGGCCCTCGGGCCCTTCGATCTTTGTCTCGTCGACCCTGGTGATGAGATCGCCGGGCTTCAAGCCAGCCTTCGCCGCAGCGCTGCTGTCAGAGACGGCCGTGACTTTCGCACCTGCTGGACCATCCTCTTCTCTTTTGGAGCTTACCCCCAGATAGGCCTGGTCGACAGCTTTTTTCCCGCCATCATAGCTCCACGCCCCACCGCCGTTCCGGAATGGGGAGATCATCGACTTGTGGCCATCGGGGCCGTCCCATTCGAAGGGTGCGATCGTCATATCCCCATCCGGGCCGAAGGAATAGTTGCGGCCGTTCATGACCTTGATCTTCCGCTTGGAAACGGAAATGTCGTTATCGTGATACTCCGACGCCGGCTTGCCATTGATGAAGACCTCGCCATTCTTTATCTCAACGGTGATCTTTGCGTCCTTGTCATTCTTGTGTTTGATGATGATCTCGTCATAGCCGCCGGGGTGATTAACGGAAGTATCTTTATCGCCTTTTTCCTCGTCGTTCTGCGCGAAGCCCGAGGAATTGACCAGCAGGACCAGCACCGCCAGTCCCGTGAGCCGGAGAAGGTGTTTCTTCATTGTAGAGGGTTGAATAATTGAATAATGTTTGATGTCTACGTACAGATTCGTAGATCAAATATAGGGGATTTTCCGAAATACGAAAGCCTTCGGACATTTTTAAAAAATGTTAAATCGCAGGGGGCCCGGGGTGGGCCATCGCGAGCCCGGTGCGGGGGACCATCGCGGGCCCGGTGCGGGGGGCCGCATTATTTCCCTTTCTTCAGCGGCTCCAGCAGCTGCTCCAATCCATTGATCTTGATCTCATAAATAGTGGCCAGCAGCATCCCTAACTTCCCCTTTGGGAAGCCCTCCCGGTGAAACCATTCCAGGTAGGATACGGGGAGATTGCAGAGGACGGTCCCCTTGTATTTTCCAAAGGGCATCGGCATGGAGACCAGCGTCTTCAGCAGCTCGGAGTCGGGTAGCTGGGGTTGATCTTCCATTATTTTTCGAGCGCTGATCTTACCTGTTGGATGACCTGGGGCAGATTACCGGCTTCCTGGCCGCCTGCCGTGGCAAGCGTTTTCTGGCCGCCGCCGCCACCTTTGATCAGGGGAGCTACCTTTCCTTTAATGATGGTCGGTGCATCCATGCCTGGGGTGGCCGCCAGCTCATCGGATACGAGGACGGCGATGGCGGCCTTACCCTCGATATTGGCGGCGAGCACGGCAAGATAAATAGTGGAGCGCTCAGCCAGTCCGGCTTTGAGGTCGAAGGTCAGTTTCTTCAGGGCGTCGGCGCTGCTGACTTCGACGACCTGGCCGATAAAGGATACGGCATTGACCGTCTCGGTCTTTTGGAGCAGCTGCTGGCGGAGCTCGGCTAGCTGACGGGCCTCAGCCTTTTCCAGTCGCTTCCGCATCTCGGAGTTTTCGGCTACCAGGTTTTCGACCGCTTTTGTTAGCTCCTTGGGATGTTTCAACGCCTCGCGGACAGTGGCGAGCTCGGCGAAGACCGACTCTATATATGCCTCCGCGGCCGGGCCGCTGACGGCCTCGATACGACGAACACCCGCGGCGACGGCAGATTCATGTCTTATCTTGAAAAAGCCCAGCTCACCGGTAGAACCTACATGGGTCCCGCCGCAAAGCTCTACCGAGTAGGAGGGATCGATGATGACGACACGAACGGTATCGCCGTATTTTTCGCCGAACAGGGCCATGGCTCCGGTTTTTAGCGCCTCTTCCTTTGGCATCTGTTTGATGATGACGGGAATGTTCTCGCGGATCTTTTCGTTGACCAGCTGTTCGACGGCCTTGATCTCTTCCTCTGTCATTTTCGCGAAATGCGAGAAGTCGAAGCGCAGCTGCTCGTCGTTGACCAGCGAGCCCTTCTGGGCGACGTGCGTCCCCAGCACCTTGCGAAGGGCGGCGTGCAGCAGGTGGGTCGCCGAGTGGTGTATCTCTGCACTCTTTCTTTTGGGAGCGTCGACCCGGGCGATGACGTGACCGCCGGCATCGGTAGGGAGCTTCTCAGTAAAATGGATGATGAGGTCGTTCTCCTTTTTTGTATCGACGACCGCAATGATCTCCTCGCCAGACAGGAGAATACCGGTGTCGCCTACCTGCCCGCCGCTTTCTGCATAAAAGGGCGTCGCTTCCAGCACGACCTGGAAGAGCTCTTTGCCCTTCGCCTTTATCTTCCGGTATTTGGCGATGCTGGTATTGGTCTCCAGCATATCATAGCCCACGAACTCGACCAGCGGATTGTCGATCAATACGACCCAGTCCCCGGTGTCGATGGCGGTTGCCGCGCGCGATCGGTCTTTCTGTTGTTTCATCTCGGCGTCAAAACCCGGCTTGTCAATGGACAGCCCATTCTCCGCCGCGATCAGCGAGGTCAGGTCTTCGGGGAAACCAAATGTATCGTAGAGCTCGAAGGCGGCCGCACCGGGAATGACTTTGGAAACGCCTTTCCGGATCGAACCGACGATCTCGTCTATCCGCTTAAGCCCTTTGTCCAACGTACGAAGGAAGGCTTCCTCTTCCTCTTTTACGACTTTCCCAATGAAATCAGCTTGTTGATGCAGCTCAGGAAAAACGGCCTTGAACTGGTCGGCCAGCACGGGCACCAGCTGGAACAACAGCGGCTGTTTGTAGTCGAGGTAAGAATAATAATAACGGACCGCCCTGCGAAGTATCCGGCGGATGACATAGCCCGCCTCCGTATTCGAGGGCAGCTGGCCGTCCGCGATCGTAAACGAAATGGCCCGGATATGGTCGGCCAGTACCCGGAAGGCGATGTCCTGTTTGCTGTCTTTGGCGTTATAACTCTTTTTGACGATCTTTTCAACAGCCGCTATCGTGCCGGTGAACAGATCGGTATCGTAGTTGGAATGCTTGCCCTGCAGAACCCTGACCAACCGCTCCAGACCCATACCCGTGTCCACGTGGCGGGCGGGCAGCAGCTCGAGCGAACGGTCCTTCAGCCGGTTGAACTGCATGAAGACGTTGTTCCAGATCTCGATGACCTGCGGGTGGTCGTTGTTCACCAGCATTGCGCCGTCCAGGGCCGCTCTTTCATTGTCCGGTCTGCAGTCGACGTGGATCTCGGTGCAAGGCCCACAGGGACCCGTATCTCCCATTTCCCAGAAATTGTCTTTCTTCTTCCCCATCAATATCCTGTCGGCGGCGATCCATTTCTTCCATTCGTCATAGGCCTCGGAGTCCCGCGGCAGCTTGTCGTCCTGGTCGCCCTCGAATACGGTGACATATAACCGGTCTTCAGGAATACCGTATACGTTGGTCAGCAGCTCCCAGCTCCATGCGATGGCCTCGGTCTTGAAATAGCCGGTCTTACCATCCGACGACTCGCCAAAGCTCCAGTTGCCCAACATCTCGAACATGGTATGATGATAGGTATCCACTCCAACTTCTTCGAGATCATTGTGTTTTCCGCTGACCCGCAGACATTTCTGCGTATCCGCCACCCGGGAGTACGGTGCCTTTTTGTTCCCCAGAAAATAATCCTTGAACTGGTTCATCCCGGCATTGGTGAACTTGAGGGTCGGATCATTCTTTATTACAATTGGCGCCGAAGGCACGATCGTATGTCCCTTCGATACGAAGAATTGGAGGAATTTCTCTCTTATTTCGGCACTGGTCATCATAAACGGAATAATCTTTGGTTGATATTTGCCCCGCACCAAAATTGGTCGGAGACCAATTGTACTTGAGGCCCTAAGGCCGAAAGTACAGACATTATGGTTTGGCGATAAAAATTATTTTTGTTCAGTTTTTATCGCCACATGTTATATTTGTGCGCCCTGGTTAGAATAAAAGTCCCGGCGTTTTTGGCTAAGGCCCTGCAAAGGTACACCAAATCAGGCTGTTTTACCGTTCTATCCCTGTCGAATGGTTTAACAAAATGGACCACGGGTCCATTGCCATCATTAGCCTTTTTTGCACCGGAGGGTACTTTTGATGTAAAACCCGGAAGGTGCAAAAAAAACGGACCCCCGGTTGCCGGATGAAGAAGATCAAGTACTACTATAACACAAACACGCTCCGCTATGAAAAGCTGGAGACTCCGCTGCGGGTGACCCTGCTGCGAGTGCTCGGTTTTCTGTCAGCGGCAATCGTAACTGCGCTTATCCTGGTCTCCATCGCCTATAAATACTTCCCGTCGGCCAATGAAAAACGGCTGATGCGCCGCAACGAAGCCCTTCAGGACAATTATTATACCCTTAACGACAAGGTGAAAAAGCTGCAAGAACAGATGAGCGAGCTCGAAAAAAGGGACAACAACGTCTACCGCGCCATCTTCGAGGCCGCGCCCATCCCCGATAGCGCGAGGGCCAAGGCCGCCCAGCAGGAGCAGGAGATGCGGCTCGTCCAGGGCATGGATCAGGAGAATCTCTATACTTCCGTCTCCAATACCCTCAGCCAGCTGGAAGCACGCATCACCAATCAGTCCAAATCTTATGTGCAGATAGACGGGTTTATAAAGAACAAAGAACAGCTGCTGGCCTGCACTCCCGCCATACAGCCCGTCAGCAACAAAGACCTCAACCGCATCGCTTCGGGCTTTGGATACCGGATCGACCCCGTTTATAAAACGACGAAATTCCACGCCGGCCTCGACTTCGCCGCCCCCCAGGGCACCCCGATCTACGCCACGGCCAATGGCACCGTCGAAGTGGCGGGCAACACCGGCAACGGCTATGGCAACCACGTCGTCATCAACCATGGCTATGGCTATGGAACCCTCTACGGACACATGTTCCGGGTAAAAGTACACTCCGGCGAAAAGGTCAAGCGCGGCGAGATCATCGGATGGGTAGGAAGCACCGGAAAGAGCACCGGCCCCCACTGCCACTACGAAGTGCACCGCAACGGCGACCCCGTGGATCCCGTCTTCTACTTCTATAACGATATTACTCCGGAACAATATGACCGGCTGCTGAAGTTAGCAGCTTCGAGCAACCAAAGTTTTGACTAATCCGACGTACCTTCACAGGATGGACAAAAGGTCCGGGAACCCATTATTAGCCGTTTTACGTTGACCCTCCCCCTAAAGGGTCAATACAGGAACGATTTTTGAGCCGAAACCGCAGAATGAGCAATCGACTAACCCAAATAGCGCTTGATTTTGGCCCGGAGCACGCCGCTCCGACCCCAGCCCCGGCTGTGGCAGTGGCCGAATCGATCGCCCAACCGCCTCTGACGCAATACATAGAGGCGGCCGGTGTGGTCGTGCGCATCAAGGCGCTCAAGAATCCTCCGCTCGAGGCGATAGCCGCGCCGGCAGTAGTACCGCCGCCGGCGGTCGAAACGCAGTCTTTGGCCAATACACCGACGGAGACCAGCATACCACCAGCGATCAGCACAGACCCTGAGATCCCAAAAGAAGAGTTGCCCGCTCTGCCGCGCTTTACCCATGGTGAGCATTTCCCGATGCCACCCGTTGCGGAACCCACACCCATCAGGGTTTCTGATACGGAGCAGGTCGCGGAACCGGACGTCATTGCAGAGCCCACGGTACCCGAAATTTCCGGGGAACCCGAAGCGGCTCTAGCGCCAGCAGAGGAACCTGCGTCAGCTTTGATACCCGCAGAAGAACCCGCACTGGCGGCTAAGGAACCCACATCCACGATAGAGGAACCCGTACCCCCGAGAGAAGGACCTGCACCCGCGACAGAGGAACCTGCACCCCCGACAAAGGAACCCACATCCGCGACAGAGGAACCTGCACCCGCGGCAGAAGAACCCGCACCCGCGACAGAACCCGAACCCGTCCCGGAGTTTCGGACAAAATATCGCCGCGCGACCACCACGAACACAACCCCAGCAAAGTCGGCAAAATCGGCCAAACCTGCGGTCTCCAAACGGGGCCGCAAATCGCTGAAACAAGTGTCCGCCGAGGCCGACCTCATCGAAATACCCGCCGATGACATTCTCTTCAGCAAACAATATTATACAATGGGTGAGGTCTCGGAAATGTTCCGCGTCAACCAATCCCTGCTCCGCTTTTGGGAAACGGAATTCGACATCCTTCAACCCCGCAAGAATAAAAAAGGAGACCGCTACTTCCGCCCCGTCGACATCAAGAACCTCCATCTGATCTACCACCTGCTGCGGCAAAAGAAATTCACCATCGAAGGAGCCAGGGAATTTCTTAAAAAAAATAAAAAAGCTGAGGAGCGGTTTGAGATTGTCCAGCGCCTTCAGGAAATTAGGTCTTTCCTTCTCGAATGGAAGGCACAATTATGAGCTAATTTTACCCCCAATATGAAACATCTGTTCCTTATCGCTATTATTATAGGTGTCGGCATCCTCAGCAAGGCACAAACCGAATACGAAGTCTCCGCCGACGGCGCCAACAAGCTCCTGAAAGGACTGATCAGCCGCGACATGCTGGAGAACGACACCGCCTTCCGCTGGTTTCACCAGAATCAGGTCGGCTATACCCCCAACGCAGAGACAGTCGCCGTCCTCAAAGCCAAAGGACCGCAGCTACAATTCATGGTCTTTGGCGGCACCTGGTGCGAAGACACACAAAACCTGCTCCCCAAATTCTACCTGCTGCTGGACGCAGCCGCCATCACCAACGACCAGGTCTCCGTCATCATGGTCGACAGACATAAAAAGGCCATCGGACACCTGCCCGAAGACATGCACCTCGTCAGCACACCCACATTTATTATACTAAAAGGAGGAAAAGAGATCGGCAGGGTGGTGGAATACGGAAAGAACGGCCAATGGGAGAAAGAAATTGGAGATATAGTGACCAGATCCTAGCGGCCCCGCGATAACATCCGCGGCCCTAGCGGCTGCCCGCGGCCCCGCCCACAGAGACTCCTCCCGGCGTGATGTTCGTAACCCGTACGTCCGTACTCGATCCGGCAATGCTCAAACCCATCTTCTCCATCAGCCGCAGCACATCCAGGTTCACCTGCTGCTTGATCGCATTGAACTCGTCCTGCGTGATCGGAGAGGTAAAATAATCCACATTGATCAAATAGGCGGTACCGGTAATATCATTGAGGAAGGCCGTACTGTTCTCCACCTTGTCCTTTACCAGGATACCCTTGATGCCGGCGATCAGCACGTCCAGCTGTGCCGACGGGGTCGAAAGCCCCAGCTCGAGCCTCAGCTCGCCTTTGCGTTGAGTCCTCAGCGTGAGATTGTCCACCACGCTGTCCACCATCTGCTTGTTCGGCATCGTGACAAAGGTCTTCTGGTCCGTACGGATACGCGTGCTGCGGAGTCCGATCTTTTCTACCGTTCCCGAAATGGCGTTCACTTTCACGTAGTCTCCCGACTTGAACGGCTTGTCGAAAAAGATCACAAAAGACGCGATCAGATTCTCGATACTTTCTTTAGCCGCCAATGCGACGGCCGCGCCAGCCAGTCCCAGGGACGCCAGAATGCTCGAGACATCCACTTTGAAAGCCGAGTTGAGGATCATCAGCACCCCGATGATACCCAGTATCGCCTTTAGAAAATCCCGGATAAAAACGATCATCTGAACATCCCTGTGCCCACCACCCCTCGCCTTGTTCCGCAGCACCAGCGCCACAAAATCGACCAGCCGCAGCAAGAGCCAGATAAAGCTGACGATGATCACGATGATCGCCAGCGCCTGCATAATGGTCTTCGACCTCACCTCATAGATATCGAATTCCAGCTCCGACGGGAAATGCAGCTTCTCAATGGAGGACATGCTGACAAAAACAACCAGGAAGATACCGATGGGGCCGACCACGAGGTCAAGAAAGGCCGACTTGTCCATACCGGAACCTATACGCCGGACGAACCGGAATATTAACCGGGCGATCAGCCGCGAAATGAACCGTTTGAGGACAATGACGAACAGGATCGTGGCCACTACCGCGACATAGCTCTTCAGCGGATTGCTCAGGAAAATAAGATTCCAGAAATTGCGCATACGTAAAGATAGTCTGAAACCGGCATCCCCCGGTCAGGACCTCCTTGAGTATATCTCCAGCCCTGCAGGCTTCAGTACATAAATAACGGCAGGGGTAATACGGATCCGTATGGCGCCCTGATAGGCGGCGGGAATAGGCTCTTCTTTCATGTCCAGCGTCCCCGGCTGGTAACGGTAGAATTTTTTGGGATCACGGCCCAGCAGGTTCTTGTCTACCACGTCGAAGTCCAGCCAACCCGGCAGATCGATATGGGTCTTTAGTGTCCCATAGTGGTCGAAAATGTAAACGCCCTTCGACGTATCGTAAAGATAGACGAGCCCTCCCTGATCGCGGATGATCGAAGGGTCCGGCGCCGCGTCGAACAGCTGACGGAAATCTGTGGTCTGATCGACCAGCGAACCGTCGTCGGCGATACGCTTGAGCCGGGCGTCCAGCTCGTCATAGACCCAGGCGTTATTGTCATAGGCCAGGCCGACGGCCTTCGCCTGCAGGATATTCTGCTTGCGGAGATCGATGGTGTTGATGATATTCAGATAGCGGTCCAGCTCGATGATCGTCGTAAACTCCCGGTAGTAGACCAATATCTTCAGGGGGTTGGTAGCGTCGACCGTCGCGATCTTGCCGTAGCGGCGGACGTCGTTGAAGACCGCCAGCGAATCGCCGTTCGGGCCCAGCTTCTTCAGCTGGTTGTCCTTGTTCAGCACATAGATATTGCCCAGGTTGTCCGCTGTAAAATCCACAATATCGGGCCCCAGCGTCTTTGTCAGCTGGAAAGCCGCCGCGCCGCCGGAGCCGCCCGAGCCACCGGATGTAGTGTCCTGCGCAAAAGCCGGCATGCCGGCCACCAGGGCTGTCAAAAAAATAACTATATAATAGCGCGCTATCATTTCCGGATAATGAAGTGTTCGGTTTCCGGCGTATCGCTCACCAGCGAAAACTGCTCTCCGTCAAACACCGCATATGTATTATAACGTATCCAGTCCCCCAGGTTGATATACCGGCTGCCGGTTTCATTCAGCAAAAAATCGATGGGGAGGTGACGATGGCCGAAGATCAGGTAGTCATAGCGCCGGGTGCGCAGCACCTCCCGGGAATAAATGATCAGCCATTCCTTGTCTTCCCCCAGGAATTGCGAGTCCAGCGACCCCGTAACGGCCCTGCTTCGGCGGCTGAGCCACCCGGCAATGCCCACTCCCACGGCGGGCGGCAGGATACCGAACAGCCACTGACAGGCCTTGTTGCGGAAGATCTTTTTCATGAACTTATACCCGTGGTCGCCGGGACCAAGGCCATCGCCATGCCCGACCAGGAAATGCTGCCCATTGAAGTCGAATTCCTTTGGCTCATGATATACCGGGATATTCAGCTCCTCTTCAAAATAACCGCTCATCCACATGTCATGGTTACCCGTAAAGAAATGTATCGGTATCCCGGAATCCGTGATCTCGGCCATCTTGCCCAGGATACGGATAAAGCCTTTGCGGACGACCGTCCGGTATTCGTACCAGAAATCGAAGAGGTCGCCGACGATAAAGATCACTGCTGCATCCCGGCGTATCCTTTCGAGAAAGGCCACGATCCGCCGCTCCCGCTCGAGACTGGCGGCATGATCGGGAGCACCCAGATGAAAATCGGAAAGGAAATAGATCTTTTTACCGGGAGGGATTTGCATGGGCAAATATACAAAACGAATCCACCCGCGGAACGGCGGGTGTGAACCGGCCCTTATGATCGGTCCACTAAAAAAAGATACACCTGCTTCGGCCCGTGCACACCTACAACCAGGGTCTTTTCGATATCGGCCGTACGGCTGGGGCCGGTGGCAAAGGTCATCAGCGAGGGCAACTGCTGCTGGTACCTCTCTTTCAGCGCAACCAGCCCATCCCTTACGTCATAGACCAGCTGATCGGAGTACGCGATACAGATATGAACGGGAGCGTATACGCTGGTGGTGCGCCCGCTGGGACTGGCCGAGCTAAGGATGATGCTGCCGGTACGGGCAACCAGTCCTTCGCAGCCGGTGACGGCGGCGTCACAGTCCCCCAGGTCGGAAGAGGAAAAACCGTCGAAAGCATGCGCCTTCAGCACTTCGCGGATCTTCTCCTCGCGGCAGTACAGCCGCTTCCAGGCCTGACTTGCGATCAGCGTCCTCAGCTGGGCGACCAGCTCGTTGTGGTCGGCGCAGAAGATGAACTTGCCCTGAAGCTTGGTGAACTGCTCGGCGAACTCGATGCCGAGGTCCTGTGTGGACGGCTGAAAAACAGAATGGCTTCCCTCGCTGTGAGGAAAAGGAATAGGCGTTGATTCACTCAACGCCTTCCTTATCTTTTTTAATATATTCTCTTTCGCTGAAGAAACGTTCATAAGCGTGAACTACTTTACTTCTTCGGTAGCAGGTGGAATGACCACGGCCGGTGGAACGCCATTGTCGTGCTCACTGACATCCAGCGCCCTCTTTTCCTCATAGGGCCGCTTGCCGATAAGAGCTTCAACGTCGCTCTGGAACAGGACCTCTTTTTCCAGTAGAGCCTCGGCAAGAAGCTTTACTTCCCGGGTCTTGACGGTCAGCAGCTGCTTAGTAGAGTCGTAAGCCTTGTCTATCAGCTTCCGGACCTCTTCATCGATCAGCTTGGACGTCTCTTCAGAATAGGGCTTCGTGAAGGAGTTCTCCTGCTGCGGATCGTAAAAGCTGACGTTGCCTACCTTGTCATTCATGCCGTAAACCGTCACCATCGAGTACGCGATACGGGTTATCTGCTGCAGGTCGTTCTGTGCGCCCGTGGAGATCTTTCCAAAATTCAGCTCTTCGCTGGCCCTGCCGCCCAGTGTCATACAGATCTGGTCGAACAGCTGGTCGGTATTATAGAGATACTGCTCTTTGGGAGTATATTGTGCATAGCCAAGAGCCGCCACACCGCGCGGTACGATGGTGACCTTCAATAAAGGATAGGCGTGCTCCAGGTACCAGCCACATATGGCGTGACCAGCTTCGTGATAGGCGATGATCTTCTTCTCCTCGGGAGAGATGATCTTGTTCTTCTTCTCCAGACCGCCGATCACCCTGTCGACCGCATCCTGGAAATCTTCCATCTCGACGGTCTCCTTTCCTTTACGGGCGGCGATAAGGGCAGCCTCGTTACAGACGTTGGCGATATCGGCCCCAGCGAAGCCAGGCGTCTGCTCGGCTAACTTATGGATGTCCAATTTGCTGGAGATCTTTATCGGTTTGAGGTGAACTTTGAATATCGCCTCACGCCCTTTCAGATCGGGCTTGTCGATGGATATCTGACGGTCAAAACGACCGGGACGCAGCAGGGCGGTGTCGAGGACGTCCGGACGGTTGGTCGCAGCCAGGACGATGATACCACTGTCGCCGCCGAAGCCATCCATTTCCACCAGCAGCTGGTTGAGCGTGCTTTCCCTTTCATCGTTGCTCATGATCGCGTTCTTTCCGCGGGCACGGCCGATAGCGTCGATCTCATCGATGAAGATGACACAGGGCGCTTTTTCCCGGGCCTGTTTGAAGAGGTCGCGAACACGGCTGGCGCCCACACCCACGAACAACTCGACAAAATCCGAACCGCTCATGGAGAAGAAGGGTACCTGCGCCTCACCGGCCATGGCCTTCGCGAGCAAGGTCTTACCGGTGCCGGGAGGTCCAACCAGCAGTGCGCCTTTGGGTATCTTACCACCCAGCGCAGTATATTTCTTGGGATTCTTCAGGAAGTCTACGATCTCCATCACTTCCACCTTCGCCTCATCCAGTCCGGCGACGTCATTAAAAGTAATGTTGACCTTAGTGCCCTTGTCGAAGAGCGTGGCCTTCGACTTGCCGATATTGAAGATACCTCCGGGTCCGCCGGCGCCGGCCTGACCGCCCATCTTCCGCATCAGCATGACCCATATCAGCACAATGATCAGCAGCGGCAACAGGAAATTCAGCAACGGCCCGAACCATTCGCCTTCCGGCTTGGATACGATCGGTACCTCCATCTGCGGGTTTCTCGCAAAATAGTCCCTCAGTATCTTTTCATACTCCTTTACATCAGTGACCCTGAACTCGAACTGCGGCCCCTCTTTGCCGATGCCGCCCTGCCAGGAATTCCGGTTGTTGTATCTGGTATAGTATGGCTTCGTGAGGCTGTCTTTCTTGATATAGACCCGAACCAGGTTCTTGTTGGAGATGAGATCTATCTTTTCAACGTCTCCGGCGGCCAGCATGTTCTTGCGGAACTCCAGGTCCCCATTCTCGATCTGATGGGCGTCGGGAGAAAATGAACCGAAAAGATTGAAACCGATCAGTACAGCCGCAATGATACCCCATATCCAATAGATGCTGAACTTCGGTCCTTTTCTCTGGCCATTATCGTCATCTCCCCTGGGCCTGAACCTCGGA
>Ga0105239_10001682_pt1 | contig 29165 bp, 25 predicted proteins | sample KBSC44metaG_FD_92761 | JGI IMG/M metagenome (GOLD analysis project Ga0105239, IMG submission 92761) | Corn rhizosphere microbial communities from Kellogg Biological Station, Michigan, USA - KBS C4-4 metaG | ecosystem: Host-associated > Plants > Roots > Rhizosphere > Soil | place: Michigan, USA...
TGCTATTCGGGGCGCAGCCATGAAAGCTCTTGCGGCAACGCGCCGGTTCGCCGAGTTGCCCGATCTTGCGCCCGTGATCGCGCGCAGCGTGACGATCCTCGGATCGACGGGCTCGATCGGGGTTAGCACACTCAGTGTGATTGCACATGCGCGCGAAGCCTATGGCGCGGATGCGTTTCCGGTCGAAGCGCTTACGGCTGGGTCCAATGTCGATGTTCTCATCGAGCAGGCACGCGCGGTCCGGCCGAAAATTGCGGTGATCGGAAACGAAGCGCTTTTCGATCGCCTGAAAGAAGGCTTGTCCGGGACCGGGATCGAAGCCGCTGCAGGCCGTGAGGCCGTTATCGCTGCCGCAGCGCGTCCCAGCGATACCGTCATGGTCGCCATCATGGGGGCTGCGGCAATCGAGCCCGCACTCGCGGCGATCGAACGCGGCGCAACGGTGGCGCTCGCGAACAAGGAATGTGTCGTTGCGGCCGGAGACGTGTTCCGGGATGCCATCCTCCGCTCCGGTGCTGCCGTCATTCCCGTCGACTCCGAGCACAATGCCGTGTTCCAGGTGCTCAATGGCGGCGATGCCGGCGAGGTCGAGCGCGTGACGCTGACGGCCTCGGGCGGCCCTTTCCGCGAATGGTCGCTCGACAAAATGCGCGTGGCAACGCCGGGGCAGGCGGTCGCCCATCCCAACTGGTCGATGGGCGCCAAGATCTCGGTCGACAGCGCTTCGCTGATGAACAAGGGGCTCGAACTGATCGAGGCGCATTTCCTGTTCGCGCTGCCGCCGGAGCAACTCGCCGTCGTCGTTCATCCGCAATCGGTGGTGCATTGTCTCGTATCGTACGAGGACGGCTCGACGCTTGCGCATATGTCCGCGCCCGACATGCGCACGCCGATCGCGCACGCACTGGCATGGCCACGGCGCATTACATCGCCGTCACGAAGGCTCTATCTCGCGTCGATCGGTCAACTCACCTTTCACGCGCCGGATCATGAGCGGTTCCGCTGTCTCGGCCTTGCCTTCGATTGCTTGCGGATGGGCGGGCTAGCACCTACCATTCTCAATGCCGCCAACGAGATCGCGGTGGACGCGTTTCTCACCAGCCGGATCGGCTTCCTCGACATTCCGCGCGTGGTGGAAGAGACGCTCAACAAGGCCGAGCGCGGCAACACCGAGGTCAATATGCTGGAAGGTGTGCTGGCCGCGGATGCAAGAGCGAGATCGATGGCCGGCGAAGTGTGCCGGCGCGTCGCGGCGTGACCCGGAAGTAGGGCAGGACAAATAATGCTGGACGCAATTCGAGGCCTTCTTGACTGGATTCCGCTGGGACTGCCCGCGTTTCTGTTCGTGATCACGGTCATCGTCTTCATCCATGAACTTGGGCATTTTTCCGTCGCGCGCGCGTTTGGAATTCGCGTCGAAACATTTTCTATCGGTTTCGGACGCGAGATCATCGGCCGCACGGACCGCCATGGCACCCGTTGGAAGATCGGTTGGCTGCCGGTTGGCGGATATGTGAAATTCTTTGGCGATGCGGACGCTTCGAGCCGGCCCGATCGTGAGGCCGCCGAATCAATGTCTGCCGACGAGCAGGCGCAGGCGCTGCCGTTCAAACCGCTCTATCAACGTGCGCTTGTTGTCGCAGCCGGACCTTTCGCGAATTTCATACTCGCGATCGTGATTTTCGCCTTCACGTTCATGTTCCTCGGGCGTGTCGCGATCCCCGCGGTCGTTGGAACGGTGACGCCCGGGAGTCCGGCGCAGATGGCCGGCATCAAACCGGGCGATGTGATTCGTTCAATCGACGGCACAACGATCAACGACTTCAGCGATCTCCCCGAGATCATCTCCGTCAGCGCGGGCGAGGATCTCGCCATCACGCTGCAGCGCGGCAATCAAGAACTCACCGTCCACGCGACGCCCAAGAATACGCGCCGCAAGGACCCGTTCGGGAACTGGGAAACCGTGCCCACGCTCGGTGTCGGTAGCGTAGTCCAATCGAAGCCCGTGATCGTTCATTATACGCCGGTCGCCGCCTTCGGAGAGGCAGTCCGGCAGACCTGGGGCATCGTCACCGGCACGCTCAAAGCGATGAAGCAGATGGTTGTCGGCCGGACCGATGCCAGTCAGCTCAGGGGGCCGGTTGGGACAGCGGCACTGACCAAAAACATCGCCGAGGTTGGCATCCTTGCCCTTATCCAACTGATAGCTCTCCTATCCGTAAGCATCGGCCTGATAAACCTTTTTCCGATTCCGGTGCTCGACGGGGGGCATCTTCTGTACTATGGATGCGAAGCTATTTTGGGTCGTCCGTTGGGAGAGCGGGCCCAAGAGGTCGGATTTCGGTTTGGGTTGGCGCTTGTTCTGGGGTTGATGATTTTTTCGTTCTGGAACGACCTGACCCAACACCTGAATCTTTTCTGATTTTTCGGATTGGTCCCGCGCGTGGTTAATCGCGCGCATCAAGAGACGAGTGAATGAGCGCCAACGCCCTGTTCGCCCGAGTGACGCGCACGGCGTCTGCCGTTCTCCTGGCCGCAAATGGATTCGCGGCGAACGCGGCCTTTGCCCAATTGCCGGAGGGGCCTGGCTCGAAACCGGGTGCAGCATCGACACCGGCTCCCGCGGAGACGCCTGCGCCCACAATCGAGCACATCGCCGTCAAGGGCACGCAACGCATCGAGCCGGCGACGGTATTGTCCTATATCTCGCTGCGCGAGGGCGATCCCTACCAGCCGCAGACCGCCGACCGCGCGCTCAAAGCGCTGTTTGCGACGGGCCTCTTCTCCGACGTCAAGGTCAGCTGGGATGCATCCAAGGCGACGTTGAATGTCAACGTGGTCGAAAATCCGATCATCAACCAGATCGACTACGAAGGTAACAGCAAGGTCTCCACCAAGGACCTCGACAAGGAAGTCCAGCTCAAGCCGCGCATGGTCTTTACGCGGACGAAGGTCCAGTCGGACGTCCAGCGCATCATCGAAATCTATCGCCGCAACGGCAAGTTCGGCGCGACCGTCGATCCGCAGATCATTCAGCGTCCGCAGAACCGCGTGGATCTCATTTTCTCGATACATGAAGGTCCGACCACCGGCGTCGCGCGCATCAACTTCATCGGCAACAAGGTCTTCGACGACGATACGTTGCGCGAGCAGATCGCGACCGAAGAGAGCACGTGGTGGCGATTCCTCGCGACCAACGACAACTATGATCCGGATCGTCTGACGTTCGACCGCGAACAGCTGCGGCGCTATTATGTCAGCCACGGTTATGCCGATTTTCACGTCGTCTCGGCCGTGGCCGAACTCACGCCGTCGCATGACAGCTTCTATGTGACTTTCACTGTCGATGAGGGCGACCTCTACAAATTCGGCAAGGTGGAAATCGATTCGAGCATCAAGGAGCTCGATCCACTCGCCCTTCGTCCGCTGATCAAGATCAAGCCGGGCGATCAGTACAATGGCGAACTGATTCAGAAATCTATCGACACGCTGACGAATGCGGCGGGAACGCGCGGTTACGCCTTTGCCGAAGTCCATCCGCGCATTCGCCGCGACCACGATTCCCGTACCATCGACGTGATCCTGAAGATCGATCAGGGCCCCAGGGTCTATGTCGAAAAGATCAACGTCACGGGCAATACGCGCACCCTGGACAAGGTCATTCGCCGCGAGTTCCGTCTCGTGGAGGGCGATGCGTTCAACCGCGTTCTCGTCGACCGTTCGCGCACACGCATCCGCAGCCTTGGCATCTTCAAGGACGTGAGCATCAAGCAATCGCCCGGTTCGCAGCCCGACCGCGTGAACCTGGACGTGAACGTCACGGAGCAATCGACCGGTGAGCTTTCGCTCGGCGCCGGCTATTCCTCCACCAGCTCCCTTGTCGGCGAATTCAGCTACACCGAGCGCAACCTGTTCGGCCGCGGCCAGTATCTGCGCGCCAGCGTGGCTCTGTCCTACATCAGCAAGCAGGCGCAGCTCAGCTTCACCGAACCCTATTTTCTCGACCGTCCGCTATCGGCGGGCTTCGATCTCTACAAGGTCTACACCGATTATCAGCAGGCCGCTTACGCTGCCGACGTTTCGGCGGTTCAGTTGCGCGCCGGGTTTCCGACCTCCGAATACGGTTCGGTGGGTCTGCGCTACACCTACAAGATCGAGGATATCAGGCCTTACACAAACGCGCCTATCGAAGTCATTCTGGCGTCAGGCTCCAACACGACGTCGGGCCTTGGCTTCACGTTCTCCTACAACACGCTGGACGACTACGTTAAGCCGACGCGCGGTATCGCATTTACGTTCTCGCAGGATTTTGCGGGGCTCGGCGGCTCGCTCAAATACCTGCGCACAGAGACTCAGTTTTCCTATTACCACCGGGTGCTTTGGGATCAGTTCGTCAGCTCTCTATCTGTGAGTTCGGGTTACATCACGGGCTATTCGGGCGATCTTCTGCCAATCAACGAGCGCTTCTTCAGGGGCGGCGACACGTTCAGGGGCTTTGCACTGGCCGGTATCGGCCCACGCGACATCAGCGTCGCAAAAGATCTCGGAGCGCTAGGCGGCGATACCTACGCGGTTGCGACCGGGCAGTTGCGTATCCCCGACTTCTTGCCGTCCGACTATGGCATCGGGCTGTCGCTGTTCACCGATATCGGAACGCTCGGTCATCTGGATGACAAGGCTGCACTGTGTAGGGCTTACGTCCAAGCCGGCTCCTCGTGCCCGATCAGGGACAATCTCGCTCTGCGCGGATCGGCCGGTTTGTCGGTCGGCTGGAAGTCGCCGTTTGGACCGGTGCAGATCGACATCGGCGTGCCATTCCTCAAGACCGATTACGATCGGCCGCAGCTTCTCCACTTCACAGCAGGAACAGGATTCTAGAATGACGACGAAAACCCATATTGCCCGCGCGCTGCCGGTCGCGGCTGCGCTTGTTGCGGGATTTATCTCGCCGGCATTTGCTGCCGGGCCTCCGCCGCAGGGGACGCCGGCTCCCAAGATTCTTGTGATCGATCGCACGATCATCTTGCGCGCCTCGAAGGGCGGGCAGGACATCGTGCGCCAGGTCAACGCTTACACGGCGCAGCTTGAGAAGGATTTCAAAGGGCAGGGCGCGTCGCTTCGCGCGCAATATCAGCAGCTCCAGCAGCAGGCGGCGATCCTTTCGGCCGACGTCAAGGCGCGCAAGGTCAAGGACTTTGAAGGCAAGAAGAACGCGCTTCAGGCCGCGGCGCAGAAACGCCAGAGTCTGATCCAGGGCGGCTTCTTCAAGGCGCGTCAGCAGATGGAACAGGCGCTGGGTCCGATCCTTCAGGGGATCATGAAGGAGCGAGGCGCGAATTTGCTTCTGGATCGCAGCGCGGTTGTGCTCGGAACGGATTCGAACATCGACATTACCGGTGTCGCGGTGCAGCGGCTGAACGAGAAAATGCCTGCCATCAAGGTTGAACTCGTTCCGCCTCCGCCGGGCATGGTCGCGCCGCAACAGCAGCAGTAGAGAGCTGCGCCGGATCACGAAATGGCCGATCCCCGCTTTTACGACAATGTCGGCCCTTTCACGCTTGCGGATATTTGCGCGAAAGCCGGTGTTTCTTTGCCGGCTGGCGCGAATGGCGCGGCCTTGGTCGAGGACGTTGCGAGCCTGACCGGAGCCGGGCCGGCACATCTGTCGTTCTATGCCGGTGGCGGTGAAGCGACGAAGCAATTCGCGGTGACGGCTGCTGGATATTGCTTTGTCGTATCCTCTGCGGCGAACAGCGGCCCGTCTTCATGCCTCACAATTCCCTGTGCTTCGGTACAGCACGCTTTTGCCGAAGTGGCTCGGGCTTTCTATCCGCAATCCAGTCTCGCGCAATGGACGCAACAAACCGCGATCGACCCGAGCGCCGTCATCGGCGAAGGCGTTTCGCTGGCGCCCGGCGTCGTCATCGGGCCGCATGTTGAGATCGGGGACCGCACGCGCATCGGGCCCAACACCGTCATCGGGCGGGGCGTCGCAATCGGCCGCGATTGCGAGATCGGCAGCAATGTCACGATCACGCATGCCTATGTGGGCGACGGTGCGCTGATCCTTTCGGGCGCGCAGATCGGCGGCCCGGGTTTCGGGTTTGCGTCGTCGCAGACGGGCCACGTCAAGATTCCCCAACTCGGCCGGGTGATCCTCCAGGACAGGGTCGAAATCGGCGCCTGCACGGCCATCGACCGCGGCGCCCTGGGCGATACGGTCATCGGAGAGGGTACAAAGATCGACAATCTCGTCCAGGTCGGACACAACACCCGGATCGGGCGGCACACGGTGATCGTCGGCCATGTCGGGATTTCCGGGAGCTGCGAACTCGGCGATTTCGTGGTGGTCGGCGGACAGGTCGGGATTGCGGATCATGTCCGGGTCGGGGACGGCGCCCGGCTTGCTGCACGGGCGGGCGTTGTGGGTTATCTTCCCGGGGGACAGGATTACGGTGGCATGCCGGCCAAACCGATGCGGGAATACGCCCGCGAATTGGCGGCGGTAAAGATGCTGGCACGCGGCAAGAAGAAGAGCTGATGGACGAGAAGACGACGGCGGTCATCCTGGATGTGGAGCATATCAAGAAGCTCCTGCCGCATCGCGCGCCATTCCTGTTCGTCGAGCGGTTGACCGACATCGTTCCCAACGAAAGCGCGGTTGGCCACAAGGCGGTCAGCTTCAACGAACCGCACTTCCAGGGTCACTTCCCGGAGTTCGCGGTGATGCCCGGTGTTCTGATCGTCGAGGCCATGGCGCAGACGGCCGGTGCGCTTGTCGTCTATTCGCTGGGTCAGGAAAAGCCGTCCCAGCGCGTCTATTTCATGACGATCGACAAGGCGCGGTTCCGCCGCCCCGTCAGGCCGGGCGATATGCTGCGCTTCCCGGTGAAGGCGCTCCGCCACCGCGGTCCGGTGTGGCGCTTCGCGGGCGAGGCTTATGTTGGCGCCGAGCTCTGTGCGGAAGCCGAGTTCAGCGCCATGATCTTCGATGGCGATGATGGCAATTCATCCAACGGCGATCGTTGAAAGCGGCGCGCAGCTTGGCGCGGATGTCGAAATCGGCCCGTTTTGCATCGTAGGGCCGCATGCCGTTCTCGAGGCCGGTGTAAGGCTGGTCTCCAGTGTGACGATCTCCGGCTACACGACCGTCGGTGCGCGAACAATTGTGCACCCGGGTGCGGTTCTGGGCGGTGCGGCACAGATCCGGGGCGACGACGCTCCAGAAGCGCAACTCGTGATCGGCGAGGATTGCGTCATCCGCGAACACGTGACGATGAGCCTTGGGAGCAAACGCGGCGGTGGCCTTACCACCATTGGCGCGCGCGGATACTTCATGGGCTACAGCCACGTCGGTCACGACTGCCATGTCGGAAACGACGTGACGTTTGCAAACGGCGCGCAGCTCGGCGGCCATGTGGAGATCGGCGACGGTGTGATCATGGGCGGTCTGTCAGCAGTCCAGCAGTTCGGCCGTGTCGGACGCGGTGCCATGATCGGCGGCATCACGGGTGTCAACACCGACGTCATTCCCTATGGCATTGCCGCTGGAGATCATGCGGAGCTTGGCGGGCTGAACCTCATCGGCCTCAAGCGCCGTGGTGTGCCGCGCGCGAGCATCAATGCCCTGCGCGCGGCCTTCAAATTTATCTTTCTCGAAACCCAAGGCTCCATGGCCGATCGCGCGCGCGCGGCGAAGCAAAAGTGGCCCGTGCCGGAGGTCGCCGAGATCGCTGATTTCATTCTGGCGCCGGCGAAACGTCCGATGTGCCTAGCGCGTAGGCGCATGACGGACGCCGACGAATGAGCGGCGCGCTCGGCATCATCGCCGGTGGAGGCGAGTTGCCGCGGGCTATCGCGGCGAGCGCGCGGGGCGGGGGCCGCGCCGTGTTCGTGCTCGCGCTCGCCGGCATGACTGACGACTGGGCGCGCGACTACCCGCACGAGACCGTTTCGCTGGGCGAACTCGGCCGCGCGATGAAGGCCTTCCGCGCGCACGACTGCACGGATGTCACGCTTGCCGGCAAGGTCCAGCGGCCGAAATTCTCCGAGATCAAGCTCGATGCCAAGGCGATTCTGGCGGCACCAAGGGTGATTGCCGCTGCGCTCAGGGGCGACGACGCGTTGTTGCGTTCGGTGGTGGATATGTTCGAGCGGGAAGGCATGCGGGTTGTGGGTGCTGCCGAAGCCGCGCCCGACCTAATCGCCCGGGCCGGAGTTTTTGGCCGCGTCCAGCCCAATGCCGAGAACACCGGCGATATCGCGCTCGCCTTCAAGGTCGCGCGTGCGATGGGAGCGTTCGACGTGGGGCAGGCGGCAATCGTCTGCGCAAACCTCGCGCTCGCCGTCGAAGCGGCCGAAGGGACCGATGCGATGATCGCGCGCGTCGTCACGCTGCCTGAGCATCTGCGCGGCACGAAGGGTAAGCCCCGCGGTGTGCTGGTGAAGGCGCCGAAGCCGATCCAGGACGGCAAGACGGATTTGCCCGTCATCGGCGTACAAACGGTTCAGAACGCGCATGCCGCAGCGCTGGCCGGCATCGCGGTCGAGGCTGGCGGTGCCCTGATCGTAGACCGCGAGGCGGTCGTTTCGGAAGCCGACCGGTTGGGAATGTTTCTGATCGGTGTTCCGCGTTGACCGTCAGGCTGATGCTTGTTTGCGGCGAGCCGTCCGGCGATCTGCTCGGCGGGCAGCTGATGGCCGGACTCAAGGCCATCGCGGACGACGATATAGCGTTTACCGGTGTGGGTGGTGCAGCGATGCAGGCGCAGGGACTGAAGAGCCTCTATCCGCTGGACGCAACCTCCGTGATGGGACTGCGCGAGGTCGTACCGAAAATTCCGGCTATTCTCAGGCGCGTCAAGGAAGCGTGCAACCTCGCGTTGTCCAAGCGCCCCGATGCGGTGGTCCTGATAGACAGCCCCGACTTTACCCATCGCATCGCGCAGCAACTGAAGCGCCGCGATCCCTCGATCAGCACCATCAACTATGTCGCGCCGCAGGTCTGGGCAAGCCGCGCCTATCGCGCACGCAAGATGGCGGGCTATTTCGATCTGGTGCTGGCGCTGTTGCCGTTCGAAGCCCCGTTTTTCGAGAAATACGGGCTCCATTCCGTGTTCGTCGGACATCCCGTGATCGAACGTGCGGCAAAGATCAAAGGCGGGGCGGAGCTTCGTGCGCGCTTCGGGATCGCGCCCGACGCACCGCTCCTCGCCGTGCTGCCGGGAAGCCGCACTAACGAGATCCGCTTTATCCTCCCCATCTTCCGCGAAGCAGTGGCGAAGATCGCTGCGCGCGTGCCGGGATTGGTGACGGTGCTGCCTACAATCCCCCACGTCTCCGCCAAGGTGCATGCGGCGACGAACGATTGGCCGGCGCCGTTGCATATTGTCGAGGACGAGGCGGACAAATTCGCGGCGTTCGACGCGGCGGATGCGGCGCTGGCGGCGTCAGGCACGGTCACGACCGAACTCGCACTCGCGCGCAAGCCGATGGTCGTGGGCTACAAAGCCGGCTGGCTCACCTATTTGCTGGCCTTGCCGCTGATGAACGTGAAATACATCACGCTCATCAATATCCTGCTTGGCCGGGAAGCTGTGCCGGAGTTTCTTCAGATGCGCTGCACACCGGAAAATCTGGCCGATGCCGTGACCAAGCTCCTGACCGACAAGGAGGCTGCCGGGCACGAACGCCATGACCTCGACGAGGCCACGGCCTTGCTTGGGCGTGGCGGCGAAGCGCCGAGCCTTCGCGCGGCGCGCGCCATTCTCGACTTCGTCCGCAACAATCAGCGCTTGGCGAGCGGGATGTAGTCGCGCTGCTTGGCGCCGGTATAGATCTGCCGCGGGCGGCCGATCTTCTGTGCCGGGTCTTCGATCATCTCGCCCCATTGCGCGATCCAGCCGACGGTGCGTGCCAGGGCGAACAGCGCGGTGAACATGCTGGTCGGGAAGCCAAGCGCCTTCAGCGTGATGCCGGAATAGAAATCGATGTTGGGATAGAGCTTCTTCTCGATGAAGTACTCATCCTGAAGCGCGATCCGTTCCAGCTCCAGCGCAACCTTTAGAATCGGATCGTCGTGATGTCCGACTTCGTCAAGGACGGCATGGGTCTGCTCCTGCATCGCCTTGGCGCGCGGATCGTAGTTCTTATAGACCCGATGGCCGAAGCCCATGAGGCGGAAGCTGTCGTTCTTGTCTTTTGCGCGCTTGATGTATTCCGGGATGCGATCGACCGTGCCGATTTCCTCGAGCATTTTCAGCGCGGCCTCGTTGGCGCCGCCATGGGCCGGGCCCCAAAGGCAGGCAATGCCCGCGGCGATGCATGCGAACGGATTCGCACCCGACGAACCGGCGAGGCGTACCGTCGAGGTCGAGGCATTCTGTTCGTGGTCGGCGTGGAGGATGAAAATCGTATCCAGCGCTTTTGCGAGCACCGGGTTGACCTTGTACTCCTCGGCCGGGACCGCGAACGTCATGCGCAGGAAGTTCTCGGTATAGCCCAGCGAATTGAGCGGATACACGAAGGGCTGGCCGACCGTGTATTTGTAGGCCATCGCCGCGAGGGTCGGCATCTTGGCAATCAGGCGGTGACTCGCGATTTCGCGCTGGCGCGGATCGTTGATGTCAGTCGAGTCGTGATAGAACGCAGACAACGCCCCAACCACGCCGCACATCACCGCCATCGGATGCGCATCGCGGCGGAACCCGCGGAAGAATGAGGCGAGCTGCTCATGCACCATCGTGTGCATGGTGATCGAGTGATCGAACGCTTTGTGCTGCTCCTTGTTCGGCAATTCGCCGTGCAGGAGCAGATAGCAGACCTCGAGGAAGCTCGAATGGGCGGCGAGCTGATCGATGGGATATCCGCGATAGAGCAGGATGCCTTTGTCGCCATCGATAAAGGTGATGTCGCTTTCGCAGCTTGCGGTCGAAGTGAACCCGGGATCGTAGGTGAAGACGTCCGCCGAGTCGTAGAGCTTGCGGATATCGAGAACGTTCGGTCCCTCGCTACCGGAATAGGCGGGCAGCTCGTAGGACTTGTTGTCGTAGATCAGCGTGGCCTTACCGGCGTCTACAAGCTTGCTTGCCTTCATTGCTCGAAGCTCCTGGTTGGCACCCTTCCCAGAGCGCCCGATTTATCTTGCACTGCACAATTATAAGCCAAGTCGGTTAATTTCGTCATCACTTTCGTGAGGGGAGCCCTATCCGGACTCCGTGCCCGTCACGATGCATAAGCCTTTAATCGGATTAAGGATTCGTCCCGCCCTAATACTTCCATCATCGCGAAAAGCGGCGGTGAGGAAGCCTTGCCGGTCAGGGCGGCGCGCAGGGGTTGTGCGACCTGTCCAAGTTTGAGTCCTTCCGCATCTGCGAAGGCGCGGGCTGCGACCTCCAGCGCCTTTGCGGTCCAGTCGGTCGCCATCAGCGGCGGGAGCATGCGGTCAATGACTTGGCTCGCTTCCGGCGGCAGGTTTTTCCGCGCCGCTTCGTCGAGCGTGCGCGGACCATCGTCGAAGAGGAACTCAGCTGCTTGCGTCAGCTCGACGAGGGTCTTGGCCCGCTCCTTCAATCCGGGCATGGCCGCCACCAGCCTCGCCTTGGCCTTCTCGGTCAGGAAACGTGACGGCGTTTGGCGCCCCAGCGTGTTTTCGATTTCCTTCGCGAGGGCCGCGTCATCCGTCGCGCGGATGTAATGGGCGTTGAGATTGTCGAGCTTTTTGAAATCGAGGCGCGCGGGACTGCGTCCGATACTTTCGAGGTTGAACCACTCGATCGCTTTTTCGGTCGGGATGATCTCGTCATCGCCATGGCTCCAGCCCAGCCGCAGGAGATAGTTGCGCATCGTCTCGGGGAGATAGCCCATATCGCGATAAGCCTCGACCGCGAGCGCACCGTGACGTTTCGAAAGTTTCGCGCCATCGGGACCATGAATCAAAGGCACATGGCCGTACACCGGCTCGGGCCAGCCCATCGCGTGGATGATCTGTAGCTGACGGGCCGCGTTGTTCAAGTGGTCGTCGCCGCGGATCACATGCGTGACAGCCATGTCGAAATCGTCGACGACGACGGCCAGCATGTAGGTCGGCGTGCCGTCGCTCCGGAGCAGCACCATGTCGTCAAGCTGTTCGTTCGCAAAACGAACGTCGCCCTGAACGACGTCATGGACGATGGTTTCTCCGCTTTGCGGCGCCCTTAAACGAACGACATAGGGCGCACCGGCCGGCGCTTCGGAAGGATCGCGGTCGCGCCAGCGGCCGTCATAGCGCATGGGCTTGCCCGCCGCGCGCTGCTCGGCGCGCATGGTCTCGAGCTCCTCCGCCGTCGCAAAGCAGCGATAGGCTTTACCCTCCGCCAGCAATTGCTCCGCGACTTCGCGGTGCCGGGCCGCGCGCGCAAATTGATAAACTGTCTGACCGTCCCAGTTCAGCCCAAGCCATTCCAATCCGTTCAGGATCGCAGCGACCGCTTCCGGCGTGGACCGTTCGCGATCGGTGTCCTCGATGCGCAAAAGGAACGCCCCGCCGGTGTGGCGGGCATAGAGCCAGTTGAACAAGGCTGTTCGCGCGCCGCCGATATGCAGCATTCCAGTGGGCGAGGGGGCGAAGCGCAGGACGGGCTTTCCGCTTGTGTTCATGGTAGCAATTCTTGACCGGCGTTGGGCGGTTTTTGGGTTACGGGCGAGGCTTCTAGCAGGCCGTTTTGCATGGTGGTAGGTCCGTTGACATCGTTCCGGCGTGTGACGCCGGACATAGCCGTGTTTGCGCCACGCGCCGTGTTGCGCGCCATGGTCACGCAAATCCTGACGGACCGGCAGCGCTGGGTGTTGTGGCTTCCAGTAGGGTTTGGGGCGGGAATAGGCCTTTATTTCGCGCTGCCGTTTGAGCCTTTTGCGACAAGCGCAGCCGTTACAGCGCTGATCGGGGTCGCGAGCGCGATTTTATCGCTGCGTTCCGCGCACTGGATTCTTCAGGTCGCACTTGCAGCCGTGGCCGCCCTCGCGTTCGGCTTTGCGCACGCCAAGCTCCGCGAGATGCGGGTGGCTGCTCCGGTCCTGATGCACAAAGTCGGGCCAGTAGGCTTGGATGGGCGCATCGAGTCCGTGCAGATCCACGGCAAGGGCGTGCGGGCCGTTTTGGGTGCACTGTCTTCGACGCGTTTTGCGCTTGGCCATGCGCCGGCGCGCGTACGGGTTTCCATTCGTTCGCCCGGCGACTCGCTGGTTCCCGGAAATTGGGTTCACGTGATGGCCGTCCTGATGCCGCCTCCAGGTCCTGCCGCGCCGGGCGGCTACGATTTCGGACGGGCCGCCTTCTTCGATGGCATCGGTGCGGTCGGTTTTGCCTATGGTGGGGCAGAGCCCATCGCGCCGCTTCACGATGAAGGCCCGCTCCAGAAGATCGCGACGTCCATCGCCCTGTTGCGCTGGCATATGACGGAACGGATCCGCACGGCGTTGCCCGGCAGCACCGGCGGGATTGCGGCCGCCCTCATCACCGGCGACCGTGGATCGATCTCCGAAGACGACGAGGCCGCATTGCGGGACGCAGGTCTCGCACATGTGCTCGCTATTGCGGGCTTGCACATGGCGCTGGTGGGCCTTGGGCTTTTCTGGATCGTGCGCGCGTTGCTCGCGGCCATTCCGGTGCTCGCGCTGAATTACCCGATCAAGAAATGGGCCGCGCTTGCGGCACTAAGTGGCGCGACCTTCTATCTGATCGTGAGCGGCGCCGCGACGCCGGCCACGCGCGCCTACATCATGCTGTCGACGATGCTGGCCGCAATCCTGTTCGACCGGCCGGCCTTGTCGATGCGTTCGGTGGCGCTCGCTGCGACGATCATCCTGTTGCTCCGTCCCGAAAGCCTAATCGAGCCCGGATTCCAGATGTCGTTCGCAGCCGTGGTCGGATTGATCGCGGTGGCGGAGTGGGAGCAGGCGCGCCGGGCGCGTGGCGAAGGCACCGGGCCTCGTGCTTTCGCAGGCGTACGGCGTTATGTGCGCGGCATCGCGATCACGAGTCTGGTCGGCAGCTTGGCCACCGCGCCCTTCGCAATGTTTCATTTCGACCGGGCGACCCATTACGCGGTGCTGGGCAACCTGCTCGCCATGCCGGTGATGGGCTTTGTCGCGATGCCGGCCGCTGCCATCTCTGTCCTCGCTATGCCGTTTCACCTGGAAGCGTGGCCTCTGAAGATTCTGGGCTGGGGCATCGAGGTGATGCTGTCCGTCGGGCGGTTTGTGTCGGGATTGCCGGGTGCAATTTCCACGGTGCCCGCATGGCCTGTCACATCGTTGGTGCTGCTGTCGCTCGGCGGACTCTGGATCGCGCTGTGGCGGCAACGGCTGCGCTGGCTTGGGCTGGTGCGGATCGTGCTGGCGATTGCGATCGGCGTGACCACTGAGGGCCCCGATCTGCTCGTGGCGCGAGATGCGTCCACCGTGGCGGTGCGCGGCGCGGACGGCGTGTTGCGGCTCGTTCGTGCGGCTAATGACGAATACTCGGCCGACCAATGGCTCAAGCGCGACGGTGACGCTCGCACCTCGGACGACGCCGTCGCGACAGCGGCCAATGGCGCGCGTTGCGACGGTTATGGCTGCATTGCTAAAGGCCGGGACGGAACGCTCATCGCGACTCCTACGCGCATCGACGCGTTGGCCGAAGACTGTGCGGCCGCGGCCATCGTGATCAGCGCCGTACCGGTACCACGCAGTTGCACCGGTCCGAAACTTGTCATCGACAAGTTCTCGGTCGCGCGCGCCGGAGGCTACGCGATATGGCTGGGCGCAACGCTGAAAATCGAAACGGTCGAGGGCGAACGCGGCCAGCGGCCCTGGAGCCAGCAGCCGCAGACCAAGCACCGTCGCGGGCAGTACCGGCGGATCAGGCCAACCAGCTTGCCCTGAACCCGCACACGATCCGCGCCATAAAGGCGGGTCTCATAGGCGGGATTGGCGGCTTCCAGCGCGATCGAGTCGCCGCGCCTGCGGAGGCGCTTCAATGTGGCTTCGGTCTCATCCACCAGCGCCACCACGATCTCGCCGGTGTTGGCGGTATCGGCTTCTTGGATGATGACGGTGTCTCCATCGAGGATCCCGGCATTGATCATGGAATCGCCCGTGACCTCGAGGGCGTAGTGGTCGCCACGGCCCAGCATGCCACTGGGAACGGGCACCTCGGAAATCTTGTTCTGCAAGGCTTCGATCGGCGTACCGGCGGCGATCCGGCCGACCATGGGCACGTTCACGGCACCTTCACTGTCGCCCATGGTGCGCCTGGGACTGCCGGCACCGCGGGCATCGGAAACAACCCGCGACTCCGGGCGGCCGTGCCGCGCGCCTGCCGGGCTGAGCCGCAGGGCTTGGCTGCGCGTGGTGGCCGGACGCAGGGTTTCCGCGACATTGTCCGGCAGCTTCATGATTTCGAGCGCCCGCGCGCGCTTCTCCATGCGGCGCAGGAACCCGCGCTCCTCAAGCGCCGTGATCAGCCGGTGGATACCGGATTTGGATTTGAGGTCCAGCGCGTCCTTCATTTCATCGAACGAAGGCGGGATGCCGCTCTCGCGTATCCGCTCGTGGATGAACATCAGAAGCTCGTACTGTTTGCGGGTGAGCATTGCTCCACGCCTCCATTATCGCCGTTGCGAACAAATCCGAAACATGGAGAATCGTTCTACTTTAGTTCCTGAAAAGGGTCAATCTACAATATCTGGGGTGTGGGCGCTGATGGATGCAGCCTAGCAATCGAAGAGCGGCAGCACCTCCACCCGTTCGCCGATGTTTGCTGGTGGCGCATTGGGCGCGCGAATGATCAATGCGTCCGCATTGGCGAGCGTGCTGAGCATGGCCGAGTCTTGGATGGGGAAGGCTTCCGTCCAGTACTCCCGGTCGCGAATGGCGAGGCGCGCACGGATGTAGTCCTGCCGCTTTTCGTTTGCGGGGAGGGGCGCGGACAATTTCGCCGACAAAGGTCGCAGCTTCATGTCGGTCGCAAGCAACGCCGCGATAGCGGTGCGAAGAAACAGGATCGCACAGACGAATGTCGATACCGGGTTGCCCGGCAGACCGAGCAACGGCGTTTGCCCAAGCCTGCCGAAGATCAGCGGCTTGCCGGGACGCATCGCGATTTTCCAGAAGTCGAGCGCGAAGCCGCGCGGTCCCAGCGCACGCTGGATCAGGTCGTGGTCGCCGACCGATGCGCCGCCCAATGTGACAATCAGGTCGGTATCGGCGGCACGGTCGGCGATGGTGGCGACGGCGTCCATCGTGTCCGGGAGGATTCCCAGATCGATTGGCGCGCCACCCCATTTTTCGACCAGAGCCGATAATCCGTATCCGGACGATGCGACGATGCCGCCCGGACCGCGGGGCTTACCCGGCGGCGACAATTCATCACCTGTGGCGGCGATGGCGATGCGTGGTTTGCGCCGTACGCTCACGCGGTCGAGATCGGCTGCCGCGAGAAGGGATACGTCGCGCGCGGACAGGCGCCGGCCGGCGCCCAAAAGGATCTGGTCTTTTTTGAAATCGAGACCCGCGACGCGAATATGCCGTTCGGGCCGCGTGGTTTCGTTGATAGTCACGCGGTCTGCGTAGGCGGTCGTGTCTTCCTGGATGACGATGCCGTCGGCGCCATCGGGAACGACGCCGCCGGTGAAGATGCGAACCGCTTCGCCGGAATTGACGCTTCCGTCGAACGGATGACCGGCAGGGGAAGACCCAACGACCCTCAGCGTTGTGGGCACCTTCGCGACATCGGCTGCGCGCACGGCATAGCCGTCCATCGAAGACACGGGGGCGGGTGGCTGGGTCATGCGCGCCCTTGCGTCTTCCGCCAGCACGCGTTCGGCCGCTTCACCGATTGCGACGGATTCGCTCTCCACGGGAGAAAACGCGCTGGCGATGCGTGCCGTCGCTTCGTCGACGGAAATCACTTGAACATGTCCTCGACACGCACCCGCGCCGCGCGCGCGAGCCGCTCGGCGACATCCTGGCTGAGCGCGCGGGAGCGGCCGGTGAGAAACGCATAGACCTGCGCGGTGGGAACGCCGGCGCTCTTCGCCCAATCCGTTGCGCGCAGCCGCTGCGACGTCATGAAGGCGCGAAAGGCTTCGCGCTGCGCATCGGGGCCGGGACGTGGCGCAGAAACCTCGCTCATAAGAGTCTTGGGCTTTGCGCTCTTGCGGGTCCCGGCGGCTACTTTCTGCGGTGCCGTGTAGGGCCCGCTCTTGCCGCCCGACTTGCGCACCAAGCGAATGGCTTCGATCATAGTGCCTTTGTCGATGGCCTTCACCATGTCGTAGATGGTGAGGGCGGCGACAGACGCTGCCGTCAGCGCTTCCATCTCGACGCCCGTCTGGGAAGACGTCTTCGCCAAGGCAGTGATCTGGATCGCTGTGCGGTCTTCGAGCCAGGCGAAATCGATATCGGCTTTCGACAGCGCCAGAGGGTGGCATAGTGGGATCAGCTCGGATGTCTTTTTCGCCGCCATGATTCCGGCGATACGGGCCGTCGCCAGAACATCGCCTTTGGGCGCGTTGCCTTCCCGCACCGCCGCGAACGCTTCCGGCGAGAGAACCACGATGGCTTCGGCCACGGCTTCGCGTTCGGTGATTTCCTTGGCGGAGACGTCCACCATGCGCGCGGCGCCTGTGTCGTCGAGATGCGTGAGTCTGCCGACCATGGTCAAAATGTAGCGCCGATGAGCGCCCGTGTCGCGGCCGCGACATTGTCCTGGCGCATCAGGCTTTCGCCGATCAGGAAGGTGGTGACGCCTTTTTCCGCCAGACCGTCGAGATCGGCTCGGCTCCACAATCCGCTCTCGGCGACGACGAGGATGTTTTCGGGAATCTTCGGTGCGAGCTTCGCCGTGAGGGCGGTATCGGTGACGAACGTCTTGAGGTCGCGGTTGTTGATCCCGATCATGTCGGCGCTGAGGGCGATGGCCCGATCCAGCTCCGCCTCATCATGAACTTCGACCAGCACGTCCATGGCGTGATAGTCGCGGGCCAGCGAGAACATATCACGCGCCGCCTCATCGTCGATCATCGCCATGATGAGCAGGATGCAATCCGCGCCCCAGGCACGGGCCTCCGTCACCTGATAAGGATCGAGCATGAAGTCCTTGCGCAGGACGGGCAGGGCCGTTGCGGCCCGCGCCTGTCCAAGAAATTCCGGCGCGCCCTGAAACGATGGCGTGTCGGTGAGTACGGAAAGGCACGCCGCGCCGCCTTCTTCGTAGGCGCGGGCGAGGGCGGGCGGATCGAAGTCTGCGCGGATGAGGCCTTTCGAGGGGCTGGCCTTCTTGATCTCCGCGATCAGCCCATAGCGGTTTTCTTCGCGTGCCCTGACCAGCGCATTGCGAAATCCGCGTGGGGGCTCGGCCGCCCATGCGCGTTCGTCGTTGTCCCGATCGCAAACCCGCACCTTTGCGGCCGCCACTTCGTCGCGCTTGTAGGCTGCGATGTCATCGAGAATGGTCATGCGTTGGAGACTTCGACCAGAAGTTCAAGCCGGGAGAGCGCGGCGCCGGAGTCGATGGACACCTCCGCCATGTGAACGCCTTCCGCGATGCTTTGCGCCTTGTCCGCGACGATGAGTGCGGCAGCTGCGTTCAGCACCACGATGTCCCGGAAAGCGCCGTCCTCGCCGTCGAGAAGATCCTTGATGGCAGCCGCGTTGTGCCGAGCGTCGCCGCCTTTGAGGTCGGCCAGCGTCGCTCTGCGGGGGACCGCGTCGAAGTCCAGCAGTTGGATATGTCCTTTATCGAGCGATGCGATGTGCGTTTCGCCGGTGGTGGTCATTTCGTCGAGGCCGTCGGAGCCGTGCACGACCCACGCCCTCTCGGTGCCCAGCACGCCCAGCACTTCCGCCATAGGTTCGATCCACTCGCGAGCATAGACGCCAAGCAGCTGTCGCGTCACACGCGCCGGATTGGAGAGTGGGCCGAGGAGGTTGAAGATCGTGCGTACGCCAAGACGGCTGCGCACATTCGCGACATGGCGCATCGCAGGGTGATACGTGCGCGCGAACAGGAAGCATGAGCCGGCATCTTCCAGGCATCGCTGCGCCTGTGCCGGCGAAAGCTCGATTTTCACGCCCAGCGTTTCGAGAACGTCGGCGGCGCCCGCACGTGAGGTGGCGCTGCGATTACCATGCTTGGCGACCGGCACGCCGGCGCCTGCAACCACAAAGGACACCGCTGTCGAAATGTTGAGCGTGTTGTGACCGTCACCGCCTGTGCCGCAGAGGTCGATGGCGCCAGGCGGCGCTTCGATGGAGCGCATACTGGCGCGCATGGATCTGGCGGCGCCTGTGATTTCTGCGACCGTCGGCCTGCGGTTTGCCAGGGCCAGAAGAAAATCCGCGAGTTCACTCTCCTGTACGTCGCCAGAGAAAATGGCCGCGAACGCTTCGGTCGCCTGTGCTTCGCTTAGGGTCGCACCGCTCTGAACGCGTTCAAGAGCCGGAAAGAAGTCGGGACGGTTCATGCCGGCACGCGCGCAAACTCTTTGGCGATCGTCAGGAAGTTCTGGAGCAGCGCGTGGCCATTCTCGGAGGCGATGCTTTCCGGATGGAACTGGACGCCGTGCACGGGATGCGATTTGTGCATCACGCCCTGGATCACGCCGTCGTCGCTCGTCGCCGTGACTTCAAGGCTCGCCCGCATGGTCTCGGGCGCGATGGTGAGCGAGTGATAGCGCGTCGCCAGAAAATCGTTGTTCAGGCCGCGGAACACGCTCTTGCCGGTGTGATGGATGCGGGAGACCTTGCCGTGCATCGGCTCCGGCGCCCGGACGATGCGTCCGCCATACACCTGTCCGATCGCCTGATGGCCGAGGCAGACCCCCAGGATCGGCACCTGTCCGTTCGCCTGTTCGATCAGCGACAGGCAGATACCGGCCTCGTTCGGCGTACAGGGCCCCGGCGACAGCACGACGGCCTCAGGCTTCATCGCGAGCGCATCGGCCGCGCTGAGTTCGTCGTTGCGCCTGACAACAACATCCGCCCCCAACTGTCCCAGATAGTGGAACAGGTTGTAAGTGAAGCTGTCGTAGTTATCGATCAGCAGAATCACAAAATTAAGTCCTTGATTTAGCTAAATAATACCCAGTCACAATTTGAAAGATACCCGCTTTTTTGATAGCTGCACATGGACAGTATGGAACATCGGTCAGCCCAGTTAGGCCATCGATGGTTCGTGCGAGATCATTGTTCGCCCTATCTCAAACCCGTGGATCAAACGGCACCACGAGGAGAGTGATGCGCAGACCCGTCATTTGCCATCTCGTGACAACAGCAACGGATATGCGATTGTCGCGCCCGCGGAGTTTCGTTTGGCGCTACTCATAACTGTCCTTGGTCGTCGATCGGGGTCCGGCAGCCGCTATGCCGAGGGAGCTTTTTTCCAAAGTGAGAAATAGCCCCACACCACAGCAATCGCGAGGGGGATGGCGCCGCCAAAAATAAAGACGAGATCACCCGGCATCCGCATCCATTCCAATGTTCGCGCCAACGGTGTCGCCGTGTAGGCGAGACTGCGCGCGTGCCAATATCCGTTATTGATAACATCATAGACCTGCATGATTCCGCCGGGAAAGAGACTCAGCGTCACCATCATCGCGAGGCCGATATTTAGTCCCCAGAAAGATACGCGTACGAATTTTTCCAGTTTGGGCCAGATTGCATCAGTGACTGCCTCGCGAAGCACGAACAGCATCAATGCCACGCCCAACATCCCGAACACACCCATCATGGCGGCATGACCGTGGTTGGGCGTGAGGATGGTGCCTATCTCGTAGTAGCTGACGATTGGCGTATTGATGAGGAAACCAAAGACTCCGGCGCCAAGGAAGTTCCAGAAACCTACGGCCATCAGAAAATAGAAGGTCCAGCGATGGCGATTGACGATGGATTCGTCGCCGCGCGTAACATTGACGAAATCCCAGGCGTCGAGCGTGATCAGAGTCAAGGGCACAACCTCTAGGGCCGAGAAGACTGCGGAGACGGCGAGATTAAGTTCGGTCTGGCCAGTCCAATACCAGTGATGACCCGTGCCGATCAGTCCGCCGCCAAAATACAGGATGGCGTCAAGATAGATCGTGCGTAGCGCTGATATCCTCTTCACCAGCCCCATCTCGTAGAAAATGATGGCGACGATGACAGTGACAAAGAACTCGAAGAACCCTTCCACCCAGAGGTGGATAATCCAGAAGCGCCAAGCATCGACGATTGTGTAGTTGGTCTGCGAGCCGAAAAAGAGTGCTGGAAGATAAAACAAGGGAATGGCAAAGGCTGCGATCAGAAAGAAATTGGCAAAGCCCCTTTTTGCCGGGTCCTGGCGCGCAGGCGCGACTGCCCGCCAAACCAGAAAGAACCAGAACAACAGTCCGACCGCCAATAACATCTGCCAGAAACGGCCGATCTCCAGATATTCCCAGCCTTGGTCGCCGACCCAGAACCAGCCCTTGGGCAAGAGTCCCATCAAGCTGGCCCATTCGCCCAGCAGACTTCCCACCGCGACGACCAAAATCGCTCCAAACAAGAGGTGAATCCCCAGAGCTTGGCGGCGAGGGCTGGTACCGCCCAGAAGTTCAGCGACAAACAGTGCGCCGGCGACATAGGAGGTTGCGATCCAAAATATCGCTGTCTGCAGGTGCCACGCCCGCAACAGGTTGCTGGGGAACAGCACCGTCAGATCTATGCCGTAGAACGATCCAGGTTCGGCGCGATAATGTGCGACGCCACCGCCCACCAAGGTTTGTGTCAAAAACAAAAGAACGGCGACAGCCATGAATTTGAGTGTCGAAGACTGTGCTGTGCTTAAGGTCCAGCGTTCTCGGGCAGTGGGCATCCCATGCCAACCGAGATAATCGAACTTTCCGAACGCCAGCAAAACAATTGCAGTGCCGCCAAGAAGCGCAATAAAGCTGATGGCGCTCCAGAGTAAGGCCGCGCCACTGGGATGATTTCCAGCAAGCGGATCATAGGGGAAATTGTTGGTGTAGGAGTGCGTTGTACCCGGTCGCTGCGCCACCGAGCTCCATGCTGCCCAGGTGAAAAAGGCGGTTAGATCGTGCAATTCCTGAGGATCGCTGACGACGCGAACCGGAAGGCCGCCATTGTTAATAGGGTGCTCGAAATAAGCCTTCCAAACACCAATTTCATTATGAAAAGTATCCACCGCGGCCGGAAGAAGCGTCAACGTGTCAGTTTTGGCATCATATCGGTTGGCTTTGAGCAGCGCGCCGACCTCGCCATCTACTGCAGCGCGTTCACCCGGACTCAGATTTGAATATGCTTTAGCAAAACGGCTTTTGGCCGTGCGCTGCGCAAGATCGGTGGCCCAGTCATGGAGGACGGCTGCTCCGAAATCGGGACCCAAATAGGCGCCGTGGCCCCAGATGGTTCCATTATCCATCAAGCCATGCTTGAGAAACACTTCCTGGCCGTGCCTAACATCATCGCCGGTATAAACAAGGGCGCCGGTAGCATCGACCACGCGTGCGGCGACTGGTGGCGCGTTTTGGTATGCCTTGAATGTCAGCAGGATTAGAACGGCGAAGCCCATCACAAACGTGAAGGCCACTGCCCGCCCCCACCAGGGGGACAGTGTTTCCAATTCAGCGTGCGTTGTGTCGGACATGGAATTTCCCTCTGAAATTGATGCGAGGCGAAAATTGCTTTCGGCTAACGCCTCCGCCCGACTCGTGATGCGCAAGCGAGAGCAGGCACGCGCTCCGAGGGTTCTCGAGGCGATACGCTACTGGCAATTCGGCGAAATTCAGAGTGCTGCAGTCTTGAACCAATGCGGCGTCAGGAGATTGCGCTAGAACTCAGGTATCGTTGGATACGCCTGCTTTCGCTCAATGTCGAATCGGGTTTGAAGTGCGGCGCAATGAAACTGCCAGTTTATGGGTGCCCATTGGCGCATCAGGACTTCATGTTGGCAGTGGCTTTTCGCCCGACGGATGAATTGGATCGAGGCAGGCAAAGCGCGCGCTCTTACCCGCTTTCTCCGACGCCCACTTCGATACCCGCTTTCTGACTGGCTGTCGGGCGATGGCGGAGCTTGGAAAAAATTGACGAGCATGGACGGAGCCAGACGCTAGGTGCTGTGTTCGATCAGAAGAAGAAACGTTGTCGATCCTCGTTCCTTGCCCACAACGATACCGCCGGCGGCGGGCGGCAAAGTGCCGCCATGTCGCCGGACTGCGCGGTCGCGCCGGTACCGGTTCACTCATGGAATAGTCGGCTGGAACGGCTGGCTTTTTCCACGAATGGTCCTCCGTTAGCATGGCTTTCGCGCCGCTCCACGGGACCGTCATGGCAGGATCGAAAGAATACGACGACATCCCGGGCACGACCGTGTTCGACGCCCAGCGCTCGCGTGCCGGTTATCATCTGAACATGTTCTGCATGTCGCTGATGAAGGAGGAGAACCGCAAGGCCTTCAAGGCGGACGAGGCGGGTTATCTGAAGCGTTTCCCGATGACGGAGGCGCAGCGCCAGGCCGTACTGGCGCGGGATTTCAACGGGATGATCGCGCTCGGCGGCAACATCTACTACCTCGCCAAACTGGGCGCGACCGACGGGCACTCATTCCAGTACCTGGCGGCCTCGATGACCGGGCTGACTCAGGAAGAATACGCCCAGATGATGCTGAAGGGCGGCCGCAACATCGAAGGCAACCGCAGCAAAGCCGATTGGGCGAAGAAGAATGGCTAAGATCGTTGCAGGCGTCGCCATGTCCCACGTGCCGGCCATCGGCGCGGCAATCGACAACGGCCGGACAGGCGAGCCCTATTGGGTCCCCGTGTTCAAGGGGTTCGAGTTCTCGAAGAAATGGCTCGAAGAGCTGAAGCCCGATGTCGCGATCGTGGTCTACAACGACCACGCCAGCGCGTTTTCGCTCGAGATCATCCCGACCTTCGCGCTCGGCTGCGCGGAGGAATTTCCGCCGGCCGACGAAGGCTGGGGGCCACGGAAAGTGCCGGTGGTGAAGGGCCATCCCGATCTCGCCTGGCATATCGCACAGTCCACCATCCTGGACGAATTCGATATGACCATCGTGAACAAGATGGAGGTCGATCACGGCTTGACCGTGCCGCTCAATCTGATGTGCGGCACGCCGGAGGAATGGCCGTTCCCGGTGATCCCGCTCGCCGTGAACGTGGTGCAATACCCGCCGCCGACGGGGAACCGCTGCTACAATCTGGGAAAGGCGATCAAGAAGGCGGTCGAAAGCTTCGATGAGGATCTGCGCGTTCTGGTGTTCGGCACCGGTGGCATGTCGCATCAGTTGCAAGGCCCGCGCGCCGGTCTGACCAACAAGGACTTCGATACCGCGTTTCTCGACAATCTGACGCGCGATCCGGTGGCGCTCACCAAGATCGCGCCGCTCGAATATCTACGCGAATCCGGATCGGAAGGAATCGAGCTGGTGATGTGGCTGGTGATGCGGGGCGCGCTGAACGAGCATGTCGAGGAAGTCCACCGCTTTCACCACATTCCGGTGTCCAACACCGCGCTCGGCCACATCATTCTGGAGAACCGCTAGATGAAGATAGCGCTGGCCGGGCAGGGCGCCTTCGGCATCAAGCATCTCGAGGCGATCCGCAACATTCCCCGGATCGAGGTCGTGTCGCTGGCCGGCGGCAGTGCGGATTCCACCCGCGAGGTCGCGGAGAAATGGAAGATCCCGCACTGGACCACCGATCTCGCCGAGAGCCTGAAGCAGCCGGGTGTCGAGGCTGTGATCCTCACCACGCCGACGCAGATGCATGCGCGTCAGGGCGTCGAATGCATGCGCGCCGGCAAGCACGTGATGATCGAGATTCCGGTCGCCGACAACCTCGCCGATGCCGAGATGCTGGTGAAGGTGCAGCAGGAGACAGGCGTCGTCGCGATGGGCGGCCATACCCGGCGCTTCAACCCGAGCCATCAGTGGATCCACAACCGGATCGTGAAGGGCGAGCTGAAACTTCAGCACCTGGTGGTTCAGACATTTTTCTTCCGCCGCACCAACACGAATGCGCTGGGCAAGCCGCGGTCATGGACCGATCATCTGCTCTGGCATCATGCCTGCCATACTGTCGACCTGTTCGACTACCAGACCGGACAGGCCGCGACCCATGTGCATGCGATGGAAGGTCCGCATCATCCCGAACTCGGGATCGCGATGGACATGTCGATCCAGCTCAAGAACAAGGCCGGGCAGCTCTGCACCTTGGCGCTGTCGTTCAACAATGAGGGCCCGCTCGGGACTTTTTTCCGCTACATCTGCGACAACGGCACCTACATCGCGCGCTATGACGATTTGGTGGACGGCAAGGAGAGTCCGATCGATCTTTCCGGTGTGGCGGTATCGATGAACGGAATCGAGCTGCAGGATCGCGAGTTCTTCGCCGCCATCGCGGAGAAGCGCGAGCCGAATGCGAGCGTGGCGCAAGTGCTGCCTGCGATGGAGACGCTCGATCGACTGGAAATGACGCTGAAGGCGCAAGGCTGACATGACGCGGCGGATCGGCCCCTTCGCGGTTTCCCCGATCGGGCTCGGCTGCATGAATCTGAGCCATGCCTACGGCATGCCGCCGGACGCGGACACGGGTGCGCGGCTACTCAACGCCGCACTCGATCTCGGCTATACGCATCTCGACACCGCAGCGCTCTATGGCTATGGCGCCAACGAAACGCTGCTGGGCAATACGCTGAAATCGCGCCGCGGCGATTACATGCTCGCCAGCAAATGCGGCATCTTCCGCAATGCGGAAGGCAAACGCGAGATCGACGGACGGCCGGAAACGATCCGCCAGACCTGCGAGGACAGCCTGCGGCGCCTGCAGACCCACGTCATCGACCTCTACTATCTGCACCGCTGGGACAAACGCGTTCCGATCGAGGAGAGCGTCGGCACGCTTGCGGAGCTGGTGCGGGCTGGCAAGGTCCGGACCATCGGCCTGTCGGAAGTCTCGGCGGAAACGATCCGCAAGGCGCACGCGATTCATCCGATTGCCGCCGTGCAAAGCGAATATTCGATCTGGACGCGCAATCCCGAGATCGCCGTGTTCGACGCCTGCCGCGAGTTGGACATTGCCTTCGTGGCCTTCAGTCCGGTGGGGCGCGGCTTCTTCGGCGGGGATGTCCGTGACAATGCGTTCCTGGAAAAGGACATTCGCCGCGGGATGCCGCGCTTTCAGGGCGACAATCTTGCAGCCAATCTTCTTCTGCTCGATGGCCATCGAGCGATTGCGCGCGAACAAGACTGTTCGATGGCGCAGCTTGCGCTCGCCTGGGTGCTGGCGCAGGGCGATTTCGTCGCCGCCATCCCCGGCACCACACGGCTGGACCATCTCGCCGATAACCTGAATGCGGGAAATATTCGCCTCGATAGTGAGACCCAAAATCGCGTCGCGGCGCTGTTCGCGCGCGATAGAGTCTGCGGCACACGCTATAATGCGGCGACACAGGCCGAGATCGACACTGAGGAGTGGCCCACATGAGCGTCGTCGTGCGCAACATCCATCGCACGGATTTGAAGATCGTCGATGAGCTTGCCGCGTGCGGCGTGGCGACGATTCACGAAGCCCAGGGCCGCAAGGGCCTGCTCGCGCCGTATATGCGGCCGATCTATCCGGGCGCGCGTGTGGCGGGGACGGCTGTCACGGTCGAGGTTCCGCCGGCCGACAACTGGATGATCCATGTCGCGGTCGAGCAGTGCCGCGAAGGCGACATTCTCGTCGTCGCGCCAACCTCGTTCTCCGATGCGGGCTATTTCGGTGAGCTTCTGGCATCCTCGCTGGTGGCCCACGGCGTGCGCGCGCTGGTGATCGATGCCGGCGTGCGCGACGTGCGCGAGCTGACAGAGATGAAGTTTCCGGTGTGGTCGAAAGCGGTCTCCGCACAGGGCACGGTGAAGGAGACGCTGGCCAATGTGAACGTCCCCATCGTCTGTGCCGGCATGCTGATCCATCCGGGCGACGTCGTTGTGGCGGATGATGACGGCGTCGTGGTTGTGCGCCGCAACGAGGCGGCCGACACCCTCAAGGCCAGCAAATCGCGCGAGGAGAAAGAGGCGGGCACAAGGGCCAAGTTGAAGGCGGGCGAACTCGGCCTCGACATCTACAAGATGCGCGAACGGCTTGCCGAGAAGGGTCTCAAATACATCGACACGCCGGCGGAGGATTGACGTGCAGACGGCCATCCCTTGCACCGTGATGCGCGGCGGCACGTCGAAAGGCCTCTATTTTCGGGTCGAGGATCTGCCGTCCGACGCCGCGACCCGCGACAAGGTCCTTTTGGCCGCGATGGGTTCGCCCGATATCCGCCAGATCGACGGCATGGGCGGCGCGCATCCTCTGACCAGCAAGATCGCCATCGTCTCGCCGCCAAGCCACCCCGACGCGGACGTGGATTATCTTTTCCTGCAGGCAGTGGTGGATGAACCGCGTATCGACACCTCGCAGAACTGCGGCAATTTGCTCGCGGGCATCGGCCCCTTCGCCATCGAAAACGGTATGGTTGCGGCAAAGGACGGCGTCACCGATGTGCGCATCCATATGCTCAACACCAAAAGCATCGCGGTCGCGAGCATCAAGACCCCGGGCGGCGTGGTCGAATATCAGGGTGACGCGCGGATCGACGGGGTGCCGGGTGCCGCCGCGCCGATCCCGATCGATTTCCTCGACGTTGCTGGCTCAAGTTGCGGTGCGCTGTTGCCGACGGGCAACGCGATCGACGTCGTGGACGGCATCGAGCTTACATGTATCGACAACGGCATGCCGGTCGTGGTGATGCGCGCAAAAGATTTCGGCAAGACGGGTTACGAGACGCCCGAGGCGCTGGAATCCGATGCGACTCTTAAGGCGAAGGTCGAGGCCATCCGGCTCAAGGTGGGGCCGATGATGAATCTCGGCGACGTTGCGAAAAAGACAGTGCCCAAGATGTGTCTGGTCGCGCCGGCGCAGCATGGCGGCGCGATCTCAACGCGCAATTTCATCCCACACCGGGTGCATGAAGCCATCGGCGTGTTCGGCGCGGTCAGCGTGGCCACGGCCTGCGTCGTGCCGGGGTCGGTTGCGGCGAGCGTCGCGGGCATCGCCGATCCTCAGAACGTCAAGAACCTCGATATCGAGCATCCGACGGGCTTCTTCACGGTCTCGATGGATGTCTCGCTGGAGGGTGGCAACGTACAGGTGCGCCGCGCGGCGCTGTTGCGCACCGCGCGCAAGCTCATGCGCGGAGAGGTCTATGTTCCCGCGAGCGTCTGGAGCGGCCGGTGACAAAGCCTCGCGTCTGCCTGATCGGCTTCGGCGAAGTGGGGCAGATCCTGGCCACCGATCTTGCGGACGCGGCCGAACTCTCGGCCTGGGACGTCCTCTTCGACAAACCGGACAGCATCCCGTCGCGTGCACTCCAGAAGCACAACGTCCGTGCGGGAACATCGGCGAAGGACGCGGCGGCAAACGCGGACATCGTGCTGAGTGCCGTGACCGCGGCGTCCGATCTGGACGCGGCGAAATCGGCCGCAGAGGGGCTGAAGCCCGGCGCCTTCTTTCTCGATTTCAATTCCGCTTCACCCTGTATGAAGCAGAAAGCGGCTGCCATCGTCGACGGCGCCGGCGGCCGCTATGTCGAGGCTGCGGTGATGTCGCCGTTTCCGCCCAAGCGGCTTGCGACTTCAATGCTGCTCGGCGGGCCGCATGCGCGCGAATTCCTCGATCAGGCGCAGACGCTCGGTTTCATGGGCGCGCGGTTCCATGCCGACAGCGTAGGGCCAGCCTCGGCGACCAAGATGTGCCGCAGCGTGATGATCAAGGGGATCGAGGCACTGCTGACCGAATCCATGCTCACCGCGCGTCACTACGGCGTGGAAGCGGAAGTCTTGGGTTCGCTCTCCGATCTGCTGCCGGTCGGCGATTGGGAGAAGCTCGCGCGTTACATGATCTCGCGTTCGCTCGAACACGGCGCGCGCCGCGCCGAGGAGATGCGCGAAGTGGCGGCGACGGTACGCGAAGCAGGTCTCGATCCGCTGATGAGTTCGGCCACGGCCGAGCGCCAGGACTGGGCGGCCCTGCACAAATCTGCGCTCGCGAACGAGCAACTCAGCGCAATTCTCGACAGTATCCTGAACGACATCGACGGGAAACGAGCATGATCATCGACTGCCA
>Ga0105239_10001683_pt1 | contig 29162 bp, 24 predicted proteins | sample KBSC44metaG_FD_92761 | JGI IMG/M metagenome (GOLD analysis project Ga0105239, IMG submission 92761) | Corn rhizosphere microbial communities from Kellogg Biological Station, Michigan, USA - KBS C4-4 metaG | ecosystem: Host-associated > Plants > Roots > Rhizosphere > Soil | place: Michigan, USA...
CACAGCGTTCAAGAAACTGTGCGCGCTGCTCGAGGCTCGTCTCCCGGTAGGTATCGAACGCGGCGTCCGCCAGTTCACAGGCCTGCGCGGCATGGTGCGGAACCGCAATGCTGATCGGGGGATCGATTTCGGTCCCATGCACCGCGTCGACGGCGCGGAACGTCTGGAAGGTCGAAACGCGGTTGAAGCCGACAATGAGCTGGCCGGTCAGAGACATGGACACACGTCAAAAGGTTGGACGCGCGACACTAGGATAACTCAGACAATAAGTCAGCCTTTTTCTGCCGGCCGGCGTCAGCCCATGCGGCGCCCGCTCGTCCGCCGCGAAATCGGCGTGTCCATGCGCGCAAGTTCGATGAGTTCGCTCATAGCTTCCTGGGCCTTGCCCGGATCGCGCTCGGCAATGGCCTCGAAGACTTTCAGATGGTCCGGCAGAGGATCGCGCCGAAGCGGACGCTTGCGCTGCTTGAACATGGTCGTGGTGCTGATCGCCGCACTGACGCCGGTTGTCAGGGAGATGATGAAGGGGTTGTTAGTCGCATCCAGAAGCGTGGCGTGGAAATCGAGATCGGCCTGACGGCCAGCCTCGGTCGCCAGGGTGTGCTTGGACATGCCTTCGAGTGCGGACCGCATGGCTTTGAGGTGTGTCGCCGAACGACGCGTTGCGGCGAGGCCAGCGGCTGCCGATTCCACCACATTGCGAAGCTCGAAAAGACTGTTCAGAAGCTCGAGATCGGGCTCGGATTCAAACGTCCAGTCGAGCACATCGGGATCGAGCAGATTCCATTTGGTCTGCGGATTGACGCGCGTTCCGACTTTGGGCCGCGCATCGACCAGTCCCTTTGCCGCGAGAATGCGCACGGCTTCGCGGTAGGCCGTTCGCGACACCGACAATTGTTCGCTGGACGCGATCTCGCCATCGAGCAGATCACCGGGCTTGTATTGGCCGGAGACGATGGCGATTCCGAGCTTTCGCGCGATCGTTCCGTGCAACCGCAGGGCTTTGCCCCGCGTCTCGGGTGAAGGCGGCGATGCTGTCATGTGCAGTGAACGACCTGTTTTCCTGAGGAAAATTTTGTATCGCCCGCCGGTCCAATTGTCCAACCAGAGCGTGACATTTCCACAAGTGGCACAAAGAACACACGCGGGGACTGTCGCGCAAAAAACTCAGACAATAGCTTTCCGCGCCTTGCGTCGGTCCCGGGGACTTGCTTATTGTCTGAGTTATAAAGCGTGACTGGCCGCTGAGCGGCCGTGATCGCGCGAGACGGGGAGGCCTATCATCATGACATTGCGAAACGTGCTGGCTTGCGCAGTTTCAACCATTGCACTTGCTGCTGCTGGACAGGCCTATGCGCAGGAGACACAGCAATCCGGCATCGAAACGGTCGTAGTGACCGGTGTCAGGGCGAGCGTGAAGTCGTCGCTGCAGATCAAGAAGAAGGCCGACCAGGTCGTCGACTCGATCGTCGCCGAAGACATCGGCAAATTGCCAGACAATAACGTGATCGAAGCACTGCAGCATGTGACAGGCGTGCAGATCAGCCGCAATGCCGCCGAAGCCACCCAACTCCTTATCCGCGGCCTGCCCGACATCGGAACGCTCCTGAACGGACGCGAAATCTTCACCTCCACGGGCCGCTTCATCACGCTTCAGGACATTCCCGCCGAACTTCTGGCGCGCGTCGATGTCGAGAAATCGCCTCGCGCCGACGACATCGAAGGCCAGATCGCGGGCCTCGTCGATGTGCGTCTGCATCGTCCGTTCGATTTCGACGGTCTCGAGATTGCCGCGAGCGCACACGGGACCCACAGCTCTCTGTCCGGCAGCACCGACGGCGATGGCAGTGTTCTTGTGAGCGACCGTTGGTCCACCGGCATCGGCGAAATGGGCCTGCTCGTCGACCTGTCCTATCGTCAAGATCACTACAAGGAAGAGATCCTCGACAACTACATCTCCACGCAGGCGATTGGGCCCGTACAGGGTTCGACTGGCCTGAACGGCGTGGCATATGTGCCGCTCACCGAAGGCGCGCAGTCGATCAACGGCAATCGCAGGCGCAGCTCAGCCAACGTGTCCTACCAATGGACGCCGAATGCCGACACCGATGTCTACGCGGAGTTTTTCTATACAAGCTATCGCAACCCGAACAACGTCGATTTCTTCGTCGGGCTTCCCTGGATCTGCGCGAATGCATCGACAGCCACCGTGTTTCCGGGCACCGATCTCGTGAAGACGGTGACGGGCGGTTGCTACGATCTCACCAGTGATCAGTCATTTGTGCCGCAAACCGATACCTATCAGAGCGCAACGGGCGCGACATGGCGGGATGGCAATCTCACGCTGTCGACGGAGCTCGACTATACCGACAGCCGGTTCCAGCAGACCGGCGTCATTCTCGATACCGAATATTATCCGGCGCCCGATGGCTACACCGCAGACTTCAACTATCACAACAGCGGCACGCCCTACATGAACGTGACGGGCCTCGATCTTCTCGACCCGTCCCAGTATCACTTCCGTCAGCTATACGATCAGCGCACCAAGCAGTACGGCAACGAAATCGACTGGCGTGGCGACGCGACGTACGATCTGGGCAACGGCTTCTTCCAGTCGATCGATGGAGGCTTTCGTTATGTCAACCGCTATGCCCGCAACCGGCAGGCCAATGGCGGTGGCCTCGATTGCCGTGGCAACGATCCCAATGGGCCGGGATGCTTCACCGACCTCGCATCGATTTCCGGCGCAGCGCACGCCACCGGCGGCGACATGTTCGACGGCAAGTTCGGCATCCAGCAGTGGGTCGACGCCGATCCGAAGTGGTTGATCGACAATGTCGCATATCTCAGGAAAGCCTTCGGACAGCCAACGACGCCTCCGCCCGACGATCCGACCCAGTCCTTCGACGACCGCGAACAGAGCTATGGGGGCTATGCGAAGGCGAATTTCGCGTTCGATCTGGGCAGCGTGCCGGCAGACGGCAATATCGGGGTTCGGCTCGTCGACACGCAGGCGCATATGGCCGGCAATTCTCTTGTGATCATCAATGGGATCGGTGTGCTGACACCTACCATCGTTGACAAGGACACGCTCGACTGGCTGCCCAGCATGAACGTGAAGTTCTCACTCGAGGACGACCTGCTTCTGCGCTTCGCCGCGAGTCAGACGATCACCCATCCGACCTTCCCGCAACTTAATCCCGGCCTGACGCTGTCGGCTTCGACGGCGACGCTGCTGGGCTCGGGCTCGGGCGGCAATCCGAACCTGTCCCCAGTGAGATCGGACAACGTGGATCTGTCGCTGGAATACTACTTCGGTCCGCAGAATGCGCTGACCGGCGCAGTGTTCTATCGCAATATCGACGGCTACATACAGTCGGCGATTACGGAGCAGACCATCAACGGGATCGACTATCAGATCACCATCCCTGTGAATGCGCCGGCGGGCCATATCGATGGCGCTGAGGTGAGCTACACCCAGTTCTTCGACTTCCTGCCGGGACTTTTGAGCGGGCTCGGCGCGCAGGCGAATGCGACCTTCGTCGACGGCAATTTCCAGAACATCTCGAAATGGTCGTATAATCTGATCGGCATCTACGAGAAGGGGCCCGTATCGCTGCGCGTTGCCTATAACTGGCGCGACGGGTTCAACGTTGGTCCGGCGCCTGGCGGTGGTCAGCAGCCGGGCACGATCTTCGCGAAATCCCAGCCCTGGCTCGATTTGTCGGCAAGCTATCAGTTGAACGACAATATCACGGCGACGCTGGACGCGACGAACCTGCTGAACAGCAACTACCAGGACTATTTCGGCAATCCGATGTTCCCGCGCGACACGCGCCGGTTCGACCAGACCTACGTTCTGGGATTCCGGTTCAAGCTATAAAGCCGGTTTGTGCGAAAGCACGTTGGGGGGCCGGTCGTCCGTTTCGGACGGCCGGTCTTATTTTTGAAGGAGACGCAGCGATGATGAGCCGGCGTACGATTATGGGATCGGCCATCGGGCTTGGAAGTGCGGCGCTGACGTTCGCTCCGTTCGGGCGCGCCTTGAGTGGCGTGCTCAACGACAAGATGACGGGCGATCTGACGCCCACACACGATCCCTGCATGATCAAACAGGGCGATACCTATTATGTGTTCAGCACGGGTCCGAGCGGTTCGGACGCGGGGCTGATTCCGTGCCGCACATCGAAGGACCTCATGACCTGGACCCGGCGCGGTAACGTGTTTCCAACGATTCCGAAATGGGCGACGGATGCGATCCCGGGCACCAAAGGCATGTGGGCACCGGACATTTCCACTTTCAACGGCCAGTACCGGCTCTATTACGCCGTGTCGACGTTCGGCTCCAATCACTCGGTCATCGGTCTCGCAACGAACACGACGCTCGATCCCACGGCACCGAACTACGCCTGGCAGGACCAGGGTCTCGTGATCGGGTCGCAGAATTTCGACAAGTACAACTGCATCGACCCGAACCATTTCGTCGACCGCGACGGCAAGCACTGGCTCTGTTTCGGAAGCTTCTGGACCGGGATCAAGATCGTCTCGCTCGATCCCGCGACCGGCAAGCCCGTCGCCGGCGCGGAGGTTCAATCGCTCGCCTATCGCCCGCAGCCGCCCGATGCCATCGAGGCACCGTTCCTGACCGAGCACGACGGATATTATTATCTGTTCGTCTCGTTCGATTTCTGCTGCCGCGGCGCTAAGAGCACCTACAATATCGTGGCGGGGCGTTCGAAAGATGTGCTCGGCCCGTTCGTCGGTCCCGAGGGCAAGGAGATGATGCACGGCTTTGGCCAGCAGCTGCTTGTCGGCAACGAACGGTTCAAGGGACCCGGCGGTCAATCGGTGTGCCGCGATGGCGACCGTTACTATCTCGTCTATCATGCCTATGATGCGCAGAATAACGGCGTGCCGATCCTGCGCGTCTCGCCGATCGGCTGGACGCCGGACGGCTGGCCATCGGTCATTCTTTAGGGGGAATTTGCATGCGTGTCCTTGCGACTGTCGCGTTTCTGGCGCTTGGCCTTGCGAGCGCGCGCGCGGATGACGCGCCGGTCACGGCGACGATCCATGCCGACCAGCCGGGCGCGAAGATCGACCGCCACATCTATGGCCAGTTCGCCGAGCATCTCGGCCGCGGCATCTACGAAGGCGTATGGGTTGGCCCCAAGTCGAAGATCCCGAATACGCGCGGATTTCGCAACGACGTGGTTGCGGCCTTGCGCGATCTGCACGTGCCCGTGGTGCGCTGGCCAGGCGGGTGTTTCGCCGACGAATATCACTGGCGCGACGGCATCGGCCCACGCGCGAAGCGTCCGGTCACGCTGAACACCAACTGGGGCGGCGTGCCGGAAACCAATGAGTTCGGCACACATGAGTTTCTCGATTTCGCCGAACTGATCGGCGCCGATGCCTACATCAACGCCAATCTCGGCACCGGTTCGCCGCGCGAGATGGCGGAATGGCTCCAGTATGTGACGTCCGACAAACCCACCACGCTGACCGCAGAGCGGGCACGCAACGGCCATCCAAAGCCGTGGAAGATTTCCTATTTCGCCGTTGGCAACGAGGCGTGGGGCTGCGGCGGCAACATGACGCCCGACCACTATGTCGACCTGTACACGCAGTATGCGAGTTTTCTGAAGAGCCCGGCCGGCGCGCGGCCAATGATCGTGGCAAGTGGCGGCAATGACAATGGCACCTCGTGGACCGAGGCCCTGATCTCAAAGGTCCATAGCGACATGGGAGCTATTTCATTTCACTACTACACCATCCCAAGCGGACGCTGGGATAACAAGGGTCCAGCCACGGGCTTCGCCGAGGACCAGTGGATTTCGACACTCGAGCGCACGCTGCGCATGGACGACTTGATCACGCAGAATACCGCGGTGATGGACAAGTACGATCCCGAGAAGAAGATCGGCTTTGCGGTCGACGAATGGGGCACGTGGTACGATCCCGAGCCGGGGCGCGAACCAGGCTTCCTCTATCAGCAGAACACGTTGCGCGATGCGGTCGTGGCTGCGATCAATTTCAACATCTTCCATCGTCACGCCGATCGCGTGCACATGGCGAACATCGCGCAGATGGTGAACGTGCTGCAGGCCATGATCCTGACCAGGGGCCAGCAGATGGTGCTGACGCCCACTTATCATGTGTTCAAGATGTTCCGGCCGTTTCAGGACGCAACGTTCCTGCCCGCCGTACTCCAGTCCCCGCGCTATCAGCTTGGCAGTGCTTCCGTTCCGGCCGTGAGCCTGTCGGCGGCCAGAACCACGGCGGGCACGGTTGTCGTGGCGCTAGTCAATCTCGATCCGAACAAGGCGATGCCGGTTGCGGTGGCGCTGGCCGGTGCAACCGCGACACAGGCAAGCGGCGATATTCTGACCGCTCCGGCGATGGACGCACACAGCAATTTTGATGCACCCAATGCGGTTCATCCCGTGCCGTTCACCGGCGCATCGCTTGCGGGCGGCAAGCTTTCTCTGACGTTGCCGCCGAAATCGGTGGTGGTCCTGACTCTGAGATAGCAATGTATTTCACCCGCCGGGACGTGTTGGCCGGGGTGGCCGTCGCACCGTTCGCGATGGCACCGTCCGTTACGCGAGCCGTGGACTTCCACACGCTCGCGCCTACACCGCCTATGGGCTGGAATTCCTGGGATAGTTTCGGTCCTACCATCCGCGAGGACGAGACGCGGGCGAACGCCGGTATCATGGCCAAGCGTCTGCTGCCGCACGGCTGGAATATCTTCACCGTCGATATCCAGTGGTACGAGCCGGGCGCCAATTCGTACGACTACCGCAAGGGCGCCGAACTCACGATGGACGAATGGGGCAGGCTTCTCCCCGCGCCGAACCGGTTTCCCTCGGCCGCGAACGGCGCAGGGTTCAAGCCGCTTGCGGATTTTGTGCATGGCCTCGGCCTGAAATTCGGGATTCACATGATGCGCGGTGTGCCCCGACAGGCGGCCGATCGCAATCTGCCGATCCTCGACACGAAATACCGCGCGGACGACATCGCGGACCGCGTGAATGTCTGTCCCTGGAACACCGACATGTATGGCATCGACATGTCGAAGCCGGGCGCACAGGACTATTACGACTCCGTGTTCCGCCTCTATGCGTCCTGGGGCGTCGACTTCGTCAAGGCCGACGATATGAGCCGCCCCTATTTCCGCAACGCGCCGGAGATTCATGCCGTGCGCGCCTCGATCGACCGCTGCGGCCGGCCGATGGTCCTGTCGCTTTCGCCCGGCGAGACGCCGCTCGCAGCCGCTGACGACGTCGCGCGCAACGCCAATATGTGGCGCATCAGCGACGATTTCTGGGACACCTGGCCCGCGCTGCTTGAGCAGTTCGTGCGGCTTAGGAATTGGTCGCAATATCGAACGCCGGGCGCATGGCCCGACGCGGATATGCTGCCGCTCGGTGTACTGGAGATGGGCAAACGAACCACCCGCCTCACATCCGACGAGCAGCGCACACTGATTACGCTGTGGTGCATCGCTCGCTCGCCGCTGATCATGGGCGGCGATCTGCGCAAGCTCGACGATTTCACCGCGTCGTTTCTCACGAATGACGAGGTCCTCGCCGTCAATCAGGCGAGCGCAGAGAACCGGCAAGCATTCCGCTCCGATGGCGTCGCGGGATGGCAGGCGAAAGCCCCCAATGGCGATACCTACATCGCAGTCTTCAACCTCAGCGATCTGGCCGCACCTTTACCGGTGAAGCTTACACAGTTCGGTTTGCATGGCTCGATGCGATGCCGCGATCTCTGGACGCGCCACGATCTCGGTGTCGTCAACGACGGCTTCGCACTGGTCATTCCTAGTCACGGCGCCGGGCTTTACCGGCTGTCGCGAACCTGAAGCTACTTCACGGTGCGGAATTTGAGCACCGTTTTCTCCGCATAGGTCCGACCGGGGCGAAGAATCGTCGACGGGAACGCCGGGTGGTTCGGCGAGTCCGGATAGTGCTGTGTTTCCAGGCAAAGGCCCGTGCGATGCGCGAATACCGTGCCCGTGCCAGCCGGCTTCCCGTCGAGGAAGTTGCCTGAGTAGAACTGCAGTCCCGGCTGTGTCGTGCTGAGTTCGATCTCGCGTCCGCTCTTTGGCTCGCTCAGCACGGCGGCGAGCGTGAGTGCTTCCGGCTGGGACTTTGTCAGGACCCAGTTGTGGTCGTAGCCATGGCCGCGCGTAAGCTGCTCGTCTTTCGCTTCGATCCGGCTGCCGATGGCCGTGGGCTTGCGGAAGTCGAACGGCGTGCCCGCGACCGGACGCAGTTCTCCGGTGGGGATCAGCGTCGCGTCCACCGGCGTCAGCTTGTCGGCGTTGATCGTGAGCACATGCCCCAGAATGGGCTGGTTCGGATCGCCCGTCAGGTTGAAGTAGGCGTGGTTCGCAAGGTTGACCGGCGTCGGCGCCGTCGTGGTCGCTTCGAACGCGATGGTGAGTGTGTCCTCGTTTTTCAGTTGATAGGTTACATGCGTCGTCAGCTGGCCGGGATAGCCTTCTTCGCCGTCCGCACTAACATAGGTGAGACGCAATGCCGGTCCGTCCGGCGTTTCCGACGGTTCCCCCGTCCACAGACGCTTGTCGAAGCCCTTTCGTCCCCCATGCAGGCTGTTCGGTCCATCGTTCTGCGCGAGCTGGTAGGTCTTTCCGTTCAGCGTGAATTTTCCACCCGCGATCCGGTTGGCGTAGCGCCCGACCGTCGCGCCGAAATAGGGCACGCCGTCGAGATAGGGCTCCAGCGTGTCGAAACCCAGCACGATATTTTTGAAATGACCACCGCGGTCGGGCGTCTTCAGCGAGACGAGTGTGGCCCCGTACGTGATGATGCGGGCTTCGATGCCGTGCGCGTTGGTCAGGGTATAGGCGTCCACGGTCTGGTCTCCGACAGGGCCAAAAGGCGCTTTTTGAATAGCATGCAGCGGCGCGGCATCGGCATATGCGGATACGAGCGCCGCCGCGCAAAATGCAAAAACGAAAACGCGCCCCGCCATCGTGTCCGTCCGTATTTGGTTCGAATCCGATTAAATCAGACAATTGGAGTTGCGGCCAGCGCCGCGGATTCTGGTTCGCTTCCGGTCGCAAACAGCCACGCTGCGACACATCGGCGGCTCCCGGATGCCTTGCCAAGGACAGGGGGTTGTGCCAATTTGTCTGAGTAAATAGGGGCTACAGGTTGTGCTGAGTGAACGCGGCGGGCCGATGGTAGCGGCCCACGACAAACGCCTCTGACTGTGCGCGCAGAATGACGACGACATTTCCCGGTTTTTCGTGCAACGGCATCTTTTCAGGGCTCGACTGCTGCGACAAAGATCGAGCAGGAGCCGGCACGTGAACGGGTATCTCATATGAGTCCAGCATCTCGGCGTTTGCGTTCGCGGGCCTGGTTCGACGACCGGGAGAACACGGATATGACCGCGTTGTATCTCGAGCGTTACATGAACTACGGGCTCTCGCTCGAAGAGCTCCAATCGGGCAGGCCGATCGTCGGCATTGCCCAGACCGGATCCGATCTTTCCCCCTGCAACCGCCATCATCTCGTGCTGGCGGAGCGCGTGCGCGAAGGGATTCGCGATACCGGCGGTATCCCGATCGAATTCCCCGTCCATCCGATCCAGGAGACGGGAAAGCGGCCGACCGCAGGGCTCGACCGCAATCTCGCGTATCTTGGCCTGGTGGAGGTCCTATACGGTTATCCGATCGACGGCGTCGTGCTCACCACCGGCTGTGACAAGACCACGCCCGCATGCCTGATGGCGGCAGCGACGGTCGACATCCCGGCCATCGCACTTTCCGTCGGCCCGATGATGAGCGGTTGGGCGGGAGGCAAGCGCATCGGATCGGGCACCGTTGTCTGGAACGCCCGCGAGCGTTTTGCGGCCGGTGAAATCGATCGAGCCGCCTTCATCAAGCTGGTCGCGTCGGCCGCGCCGTCGACGGGTTACTGCAACACGATGGGCACCGCGACCACGATGAACAGCCTGGCCGAGGCGCTGGGCATGTCCCTCCCGGGATCGGCCGCGATCCCCGCGCCGCATCGCGACCGCCAGGAATGCGCCTACGAAACGGGAAAGCGCATTGTCGAGATGGTGCATGCCGACCGCAAGCCGTCGGATATTCTGACGCGCGACGCCTTCATCAACGCGATTCGGGTGAATTCCGCCTTGGGTGGATCGACCAACGCGCCCCTGCACCTCATCGCGCTCGCGCGTCATATCGGCGTCGAACTCTCCATCGACGATTGGCAGACCTATGGCTACGACGTCCCGCTGCTCGTCAATCTGCAGCCGGCGGGCGAATATCTTGGCGAGGATTTCTATCGTGCGGGCGGCGTGCCCGCCGTTGTCGCCCAGTTGATGAAACAGGGTCTGATTTCGGGAGGAACGCTCACGGCCAACGGGCGTTCGCTTGGCGAGAACTGCGCGGACGCAGTCATCCTGGACGAAGCCGTCATCCGGCCGTTCGAGGATCCGCTCACACAGAAGGCCGGCTTTCTGGTGTTGCGCGGCAATCTGTTCGACTCCGCGATTATGAAGACGAGCGTGATCTCCGACGAATTCCGCTCGCGCTATCTTTCCGATCCGAACGACCCCGACGCGTTCGAAGGCCGCGCCATCGTATTCGACGGGCCGGAGGATTATCACGCACGAATCGACGATCCCGCGCTCGACATCGACGAGCGTTGTATCCTGTTCATGCGCGGAACCGGCCCCATCGGCTATCCCGGCGGAGCGGAGGTCGTGAACATGCGCGCACCGGTGCAATTGATCGCGCATGGCGTTCATGTGCTGCCGTGCATCGGCGATGGGCGTCAGTCGGGGACGTCCGGATCGCCGTCGATCCTCAATGCCTCTCCGGAAGCCGCTGTTGGCGGCGGACTTGCCGTTCTGCAAACCGGCGACCGTGTTCGCGTCGATCTGCGCAAGGGGACGGTCAATGTGATGATCACCGATGCGGACATCGCTGCGCGCCGCGAAGCGCTCGATGCCAGAGGCGGTTACATCTATCCGGAAAGCCAGACGCCCTGGCAGGAAATGCAGCGCGACGTCGTGGGCCAGATGGAGACGGGTGCAGTGCTCGAACCGGCCGTGAAGTATCAGCAGATCGCACGCACCAAAGGCATTCCGCGCCACAATCACTAGGCGCAAACGACGGGGGAGGCGCGGGTGAGCGGTCTTGCGCTCAAGGATGTCAGCAAGCGCTTCGGTTCGACGCCGGTGCTCGACCGGGTGTCGCTCGACATCGCGCCGGATGAGTTCGTTGTGGTGCTTGGCCCGTCGGGCTGCGGGAAGTCCACATTGCTGCGCACGGTTGCGGGGCTTGAATCGATCGATTCCGGAACCATCGAACTCGACGGCAAACGCATCGACCCGTTGCCGCCGGGCAAGCGCGGTGTCGCCATGGTGTTCCAGAGCTACGCGCTCTATCCGCATATGAGCGTGCGCGAGAACATGGCTTTCGGGCTGGTCAACAGCGGCGTTGCACGCGGCGAGGCCGAACGGCGCATCACAGAGGCGGCGCGGATGCTTGAGATGCAGCATCTGCTGGATCGCAAGCCGGCCGAACTCTCCGGTGGCCAGCGCCAGCGCGCTGCCATCGGCCGGGCGATCGTAAAGGAGCCGAAGCTCTTCATGTTCGACGAACCGCTGTCCAATCTCGACGCGGCGCTGCGGAGCCGCACACGCCAGGAGATCGCGGCGCTTCACCGCCGTATCAAGACCGCGATGATTTTCGTGACACACGACCAGACAGAAGCGATGACGCTCGCCGACAGGATCGTGGTGATGAACCAGCGCCGCATCGAACAGATCGGAACGCCACGCGAGGTCTACGATCATCCAGCGACCGAGTTCGTCGCGACCTTCGTCGGCTCGCCGCCGATGAACATCCTGTCAGCTACCTGCGCGTCGCCGCGGGGAGCGATGCTGTGTGCGGCGCTTGCCGACGGCACTCCACTTGAAACGTCGGTGCCGGCCGCGTCTGCGCCGCAGGATGGCAAGCTTCGCATCGGAGCAAGGCCGGAAGCTCTGAGGCTCTGCGTTTCAGGCAGTGGCGACTGTGACGGGAAGATCGACTTTGTCGAATTCCTGGGCGACCGGTCCTATGCCTTCGTGTCGCTTGCCGGCGGCGAGCGCGTCGTGGCGCTGGGCGGCGTGCCCTGTACATTGCGGCCGGGCGAGGTTGTCGGAATCCAGATCGATGGGTCTTCTGTGCACGTCTTCGATTCGGGAGGCCGCAATTTGCGGCCCGCCGGCTGAGATGTCCGCGGCGGGAACATCGCGAGACCGAAGCGAAGCCGCAAGCGGCATCGCGTTCGTGGGGCCTTATCTCGTCGTGTTCTTGGTGCTGCTCGTCTACCCGCTGTTCTCCGGCGTGTGGCTCAGCCTGCACAAGGCCGATCTGTTTGGCGGTTCCGAATATATCGGCGGTGAGAATTACACGCGTCTCCTGCGCGACGAGGTCTTCCGCCAAGCGGTGTGGAACACGGTCTATTTTGTCCTGCTCACAGTTCCGGCCCTGACCGTCATCGGGCTTGCGCTGGCGCTCGCCCTCAACAACGCCTCGCGCTGGTCGACCTTGCTGCGCGGCCTGTTCTTTTCCTCGTCGGTCTTGTCGGTGACGATCGTGACGCTCATCTGGCGCATGGTGCTGGTCCCCGATGGCGGTCTGATCTCGAACGCGCTCGGCGCTCTCGGACTTTCGCCAGTGCCGTTCCTGAGCGACGCGAAGCTTGCGATGCCCGCGGTCGCGATCACGACGATCTGGTGGTGCATTGGCCTCCCGATGATGCTCTTCCTGGCCGCGCTCCAGCAGGTGCCGAGGGAACTCTACGAGGCGGCGGCGCTCGATAATGCAGGGCGGTGGCGCACTCTTTTCCACATCACGCTGCCGTCCATCCGCCGCACAGCGCTTGTGGTCGTCGTGATCGAGATCATCCTGCAGTTCCAGCTGTTCGGGCAGGCGCAGATCATGACGCTGGGCGGCCCGAACAACGCGTCGCTCCCGATCGTGCTCTTCATCTATCAGATCGGTTTCCAGCGCTGGGACATCGGCTATGCCGCCGCGGCCTCGGAAATCCTCTTTGCCATTATCCTGGTCGCGGCGATGACCCAGTTCCTCGCGTCGCGCGAGCGCAGGACATGAGCATGCGTGCGCGCGGAAAAGGCAGCTTCGGCGACTCGCTTTCGATCGCGGCACTGGCCCTCGCCGCACTCGTCATGGCGGCGCCGTTGCTCTGGACCCTGCTGCTATCATTGAAGCCGAACGGCGAGCTTCTGCGCAGCACGGCAACGGCGTTTCATCCGCCTTACACCTTGCAGAACTACACCGATATTCTCGGGCATTCCGCGGTGTTCGGGTGGCTCATCAACAGCACCATCGTCTCGCTCGGCGTGACCTTGGGCGTGCTGACCCTGTCGTCGCTCGCGGGCTACGGCTTCGCGCGTCTGCGGTTTCCGGGACGCGACGTGATCTTCGTCATCGTACTCTTCGGTCTCGCGATCCCGGAGCAATCGGTGATCATCGCACGCCACCAGATGTTCAGCGCGCTCGATCTTCACAACTCCTATGGCGGGCTGATCTTTCCCGGACTGGCTGCCCCATTCGGCGTTTTCCTGATGACGCAATATTTCCGTGCCATGCCCAAGGAGCTTGAAGAAGCCGCATGGCTCGACGGCGCGTCGCGCTTCACGACATTCTGGCGGATTCTGCTGCCCCTGTCGCTGCCGGCTCAGGCCACACTCGGGATCTTCACGTTCCTTTCGACCTGGAACGACTACTGGTGGCCGCTGATCTCGGCGACGAATTCCGAGATGTACACGCTTACTGTCGGCATCGCGTCGTCGCAGATGAATTTCGCGCAGACCAACGGGCTCGGCTTCCTGATGGCGCAGGCCGTGTTTGCCAGCGTGCCGATCTTGATCGTCTATGTGATCTTCCAGCGCTACATCGTGGCCGGCGTCAGGGCTGCGGCATGAGAGCCCGCATTCCCCTTGCCGCGGCGGCGATCTTCGCGCTTTGCGGCTGTGCACCGAAGCACGCCGGTCCGGTCGAAATCACGCTGCAGCGCTTCTTTGGCGCCTGCGATGCGCAGTATGGCAACTCGACCGATGTCGCTGCGGCGGAAGGCGAATGCGGGATCATCACGACGCTGATCAACAAGTTCAACGCCGACAACCCGGATATCCACGTCCGGGTGAATATCGTCTTCTGGCCCGGCTACGATCAGCTGTCGGCAGAACTCGCCGCCGGCAATCCGCCCGATCTTGTTACCATGCATGAATCGGCGATTTCCGATTTCAGCCAACGCCACCTGATCGAACCGCTCGATGACGGGCTCAGCTCCGTCGGTGTTTCGCCTACGGAGTTCACCCGCGCAGCACGCGAAGGAGTGACCCGCAGTGGCCATGTCTATGCACTGCCGTTCGACAACTGGACGATGCTCTGGCAGATCAACATGAACCTGTTCCGCGCCGCCGGGCTGGTGCGCGCGGGCAAGCCCATTCTGCCGCATTCGCCTGAAGAGCTGCTGGCGCAGGCGCGCCAGTTCCGGCGCGCGACCGGAAAGCCCTATCTCATCCAGTCGATGGTGAACGAGCCTGCTGCTTACGCTCGCAACCTGTTCACGTTCCTGATGCAGCAGAACTCGGATTTCTTCTCCGACCCGCGCCACATCAAGCTCCAGACACCGGAAGCGCGGCACGTGTTTGCGTTGTTCAAGCAGATCTACGACGAGAACCTGACCACCAAGAACCAGGACTACACCGCCGCGACGAGCGGATTTCTGAACGGGCAGGGCGGCGTCTATCTCATTGGCACCTGGATGATCGGCGATTACGAAGCCGCATCGAAACAGCCCGGCTCGGTGCTCTATCATGGCTACGACGTCGAACCCTATCCGCAGCTTTATGCGCGCGACGTCACCTATGCCGATGGTCATTCCTGGGCCGTGCCGCGGGCTAAGCGCAGCCCGGAGCAGATGCGTGCAATCTTCCGGCTGCTGCGCTTCCTGAAGGATCACGATTTCGACTGGTCGCGCACCGGCCACCTGCCGGCATATCGCGCGGTGATCGAAAGCAACCGCTGGCGCGCGCTCCCGCATCGCGCGGAACTGGCCGAGCTCGTCGATACGGCCACGCCGCTGCCGCCAGGCGTGCAGCGCCAGTTCCTGATCCAGCAGATCGTCTCGGAAGAGATGGAATCGGCGACTACGGGACAGAAGCCGATAGACCAGGCGCTCGCCGATGCCGAGCGGCGCGTGAACGATATCCTCTTCAACCTGCTTTGATCCGGAGCCGCTGATGCTGACCAGCAAGATCGTCGTCGATAGGAATTTCGTACTGTCGCCGCTCGACCGGCGCATATTCGGCACCTTCGTCGAGCATATGGGGCGCTGCGTCTATGGCGGCATCTATGAGCCGGGCCATCCCACCGCCGACGCGAACGGATTCCGCGGCGACGTGCTCGCACTCACGAAGGAGCTGGGCGCCACCATCGTGCGCTATCCTGGCGGCAATTTCCTCTCCGGCTACAATTGGGAGGACGGCGTCGGTCCGAAAGCCGAGCGCCCGACGCGTCTCGATCTCGCCTGGGGCAGCACCGAGACCAACGAGTTCGGCACCAACGAGTTCATGACCTGGTGCCGGGCCGTCGGCGTCGAGCCGATGTTCGCCGTCAATCTCGGCACACGCGGGCCCGATGAGGCGCGCCATTTCATCGAATACTGCAACCACCCGGGCGGCACCCACTATTCGGACCTCCGGCGTGCGCATGGTTTCGAACAGCCGCACGGCATCAAGTTCTGGTGCCTCGGAAATGAGATGGATGGGCCCTGGCAGATCTGCCAGAAGACGGCCGAGGAATATGGCCGCGTGGCACAGGAAACCGCGAAGGTCATGCGCTGGGTCGATCCCGGGGTGGCGCTTACGGCGTGCGGCTCCTCCAACCGCCAGATGCCGACCTTCGGCCAGTGGGAGCACGATGTGCTCGAACGTTGCTTCGAGCAGGTCGATTTCATTTCGCTGCACCAATATTTCCGCAACGATGCCGACGACATCCGGAGCTATTTCTCCGTCATCGAGGATCTCGACTCCTTCATCCGGGAAGTCGCCGCCATAGCCGACGCGATCGCGGCCAAGCGGCGCTCGCCCAAGCGCATCATGCTGTCGCTCGACGAATGGAACGTCTGGTACAAGGCGCATAGCCCGTCCGATTTGCGCAAGCCCGGCTGGCCGAAGGCGCCGAAGCTGATCGAGGAGGTCTACAATTTCGAGGACGCGCTGATCGTCGGCGGCGTGCTGATCACGCTAATGAACAATGCCGACCGCGTGAAGGCGGCTTGCCTGGCGCAGCTCGTCAACGTCATCGGCGCGATCATGACCGAGAATGGTGGACCGGCGTGGCGCCAGACGATTTTCCATCCGTTCTCGCAAGCCTCGCGCTTCGGCCATGGCGAAGTGCTCAGAACGCGCATCGAAACCGAGAGCACTTCGACGGCAACACATCCGAAGCTCGACTTCCTGCTTGCCAGCGTGCTGCACGATCCCAATTCGCGTCAGGTCTCGGTCTTCGCGCTCAATCGCGCACCCGAAGCGATGGCTGTTTCCATCGAGCTGCGCGGATTGGTCGACCGGGAACTGACCTTTGCCAGCCAGCTTCACACCGCGGACCTGAAACGCGCCAACACCCGCGACAATCCCGATGCCGTCGCGCCCGAAAAGCACGTCACCGCATCGCTCGAGGGCGAACGCTTGACGGCAATACTCCTGCCTCATTCCTGGAACGTGTTCGTCGCCAATCCGCGTTAGACCGCCGTGAGCTCAATCGTGGCCGGCTTCAGGCCCGGTGACGATGCTTCAAGGAGCATGCGCCTGGTGCCGCCGACTGCGATCTTAGGGCCTTGGTGGCGGCGTATACGGTGTGAACGTGTCGAGGAAACAGGGCGTACCGCGATTTATGACCGTTATCATCTGCCGGTTCGAGCAGATGCCGTCGGCGTCGATGGTCTCGCTAAACGCGCGTTCGAAGCCGAGGCCCGGACAGCTCTTGCGTAGCGTGTTCTTCCAGTTCTTTCCGCTTTTCATGACGTAGAGGATCTCGTTGTCGCTGAACACACGCGTGTGATCAACGTCGCGCGGGGAGAGGCAGATGTCGGCGTCCTTCGCATTCGCCGCGCAGACGAGGATTAGTCCCGCAAGAACAGTGAGCGAGAGTCTCATGACGTTCTCCTGCCTATCCCTTCCTGACCGATCCTACGACAGGCCATTCTTTCCCCTCAACAGGCGTGCCGCAGCGTGTTCCGACACGACGAGGACAACCAGCAACTCGATCCGGAAGGGGTAAGCTAATGCGGCGCCAAGGCAGCGCGCACGCGCGCGTTCCGACAGCCGCCAAGGAAGAGATTTACGAGAAGGCCCAGGACCGCCCATCGAAGGCCAGCAGCTTGAGAGCGCGCTTGGCCGGAACTGATTGTCGCGAATTGAGGCCCTAGGCGAAAGGGCTCCCTCATGATCTTGTGAGCACCCTCGAAGGAGCCACGGGATGTTCAAGCTCACCTTCTGCCTGCATCGCCTGCCGCATCTCACGCGCGCGGAATTCCAGGACTATTGGCGCACCAAGCACGCGCCGCTGGTGGCAAAGAACCGCACCGCGCTCGGCATCAGGCGCTATGTGCAGTGCCATGCCGAAACGATCGATCTCAACGACGCCATCCGCGCCGGCCGCGGCGCGCCGGAAATGTATGACGGCGTCGCGGAGCTGTGGTGGGACAGCCTAGATACGCTTCAGGCGGTGCTCGCATCGCCGGAAGGACAGGCGGCCGGACTGGAGCTGCTCGAAGACGAACGCAAATTCATCGACCTCGCGCGCTCGCCGCTCTGGTTTGGAACCGAGCACGAGATATTCCGGTAACGCGCCGCTGCCATCGCGCAGCTGTAGCGCCGGGCTGAACTATCCTTCGGCGTATTCGTATTCGTGCTGGCCATCGCGCACGGTCAATGTGCGCTTGCTGACTTTCGTCCCGATCACAAACTCGAATCCGTCGACCGACGGATCGATGGTGTAGAGCGAGATCGCCGTCGTTCTTGCGCGTGGCCGCATGGCTATTCCAGCTTCCAAAATCAAGCAGCATGTCGTCCTTGTTATCTTGATGAAGCCGAGTTCTGGGTTGGTGTAGTGCGCCGCTAGGCCATCGACTCATTAAAGCGCATCCAATTCTTGCTGAAGCGAGTTTGATAGAGGCGAGATAGTTGTCGTCGCGCTTGTTGTCTCGGGTGGCGGCGACCGCCAGTGCATTCGACACTGGCGACCCGCCGTCGGCGCGTCACGCAGATTTCAATGCGGCAGCAGGGGTTGCTTCTGGCCGAGGTCCAGCGTTCCAAGCCCTGTGGTGAAATCATAATAGGGCAGGGAGGTGTAGAGGCCGTTGGCGCCCGTCAGCACATCGTTGAAGCCGTCGATCTTCTGGGTCAGGCCGGTCGGGTTTCCCGGCGGCGTGCCAAACGCGGGATAGCCCGCATAGAGCCGCGGGGCCGCGAAGCCGAGCGTGTTGCCGTAGGACGTCTGCAGCCGAGCCCACGCGCCAGCGGCGAGCGGCGACGACAGGCTGGTGCCGCCGATATATTCCACCTGACCGCCGACATAGACGATGGCGCCCGTATTGGGATCGGCATCCATCGAGAAGTCGGGAATCGCGCGGAACGTCACGGGAAGGCCGTTGTTGGTCGGCACGACCGGCGATTGCCACCAGGGCGAATATTCGAACTGGCTGATGCCGCCGCCGCCCGCGTACCATGCGACTTCGCCGTTGTAGCCGCCATTGGCGTTGGTCAACAGCGTTGTGCCCCCGACGCCGATCACGTAGGGCGAGGTCGCCGGGTAACCTACAAACGGGGCGCCGGCCGGTACGCCGTTCGTGCCAACCGAGCAGAACGATCCCGTATCGCCGGTGGAGGAGAACATCGTCTGGCCTTGTGCGGCGGCTTCCAGAAACACCTGATCGTCCGCCACCATGGTGCCGTCGAGGTAGGGGAAGAACTCGCAGATGCCGAAAGACGCGTTCGCGACCTGGGCAAGATTGTCTGTGGCCCAGCGGTTGAACTCGAGCGTGGTGTCCTGATCGGTCAGCGATGTGGTGTCGTAGATGTAAAGATTCTTTACCCTGCCGGCCATGCCGGTCGTGTACTGGGTGTCGAGATCCCATTCGTCGACGCCCGCTGTGTCCGTGCTCGAAAGTCCGACTGGCACGACCGTGACCTTCGCCTGGGGAAGGCCCATCGCTGACTCGAATGTGCGCAGGTCCGGAATCACCTGGCTCACATCGCCTTCCGCCATGACGGCGATCGAGGTGCCGCCGCCCCAGCTCACATGCGTGGCGTCATAGGCTCTCCAATAGGTCTGGGGATTGTAAGTGAAGCGCAAGCAGCTCGGCTTCGCGATGTCGCACTTTGTGATCGGCGTCGTCGCCACCACATTGTTGAGACCGAGAACGGATAGAACCACGCCGCCGAGCGCCTGCGGCACTTGCGCGGGCGTTGTGTTGACGAACACTTCCTTGCCCTTCTGCCAGAACCGGGTGAGGCTTGTGTTGAACGCCGTCTCGATCTGCCCGGCGGTGCCCGTTGCGGTCATGAAGAACCGGTTGCGCTCGACGGTGATGTTGCCGAGCCCAGCGCGGGCGAGATAATTGTGGACCGCCTTCACGGAGTCGATGCTCGGCGCATAGGTGGCGTTGAACTGCGCCAACGTGATGTATTTGCCGAAATTGGGCGAGTTGGGCGTCGCCTGCTCCTGGACAAGATTTTGCAGAGCCTGGGCGTTCTGCATCTGAAGAGCGACCGTGATGCGTAGCGGGGTCGACGGGTCGAGCGCACCGAGCGATTTCGCCTGAACGAGCGGTATCGCCTGTGTGTGGGTATTCACCCAACTCGTTGAAGCGTTGGAAGAATGTGTGGACGCCAGGCACAACGAAGCTGTTGCGACGCCCATCATAAGGCGCCGCTTGGAGATAGCCATGGTGAAGGAACCCTCTCTAATTCCAGCAGACAATGATGTCAGTAGTGAATGGTTCCCTACGGAATCAACTTTTTTGAACGGGTGAAAAATTGTCAGAATCGAAACTGACTCAATGGTGCATAGCTCGCGGTGGTCAGGCAGCGCCCCTGGCGCTTGCTGCAAGGCAGCATGTGCATCAGGCCACACCTGTGTCCCGGAGACGAGAAGCTGCGCGGGCGCGCTCCGTGATTTGAGACCAGTCGTGCTCCGCGACGAGATTTTTCGGCGCCAGCCACGTCCCGCCGATGCAGACAACATTGGACAGCGCGAGATAGGACGGTGCGTTTTCCGGCGTAAGCCCGCCGGTCGGACAGAACCGCACTTGCGCGAACGGTCCCGCGAACGCTTCGAGCATCTTGGTGCCGCCCGAGGGCTCCGCCGGGAAGAATTTGAAATGCGTGAGCCCCGCATCCTGCCCGCGCATGATCTCGCCCGGCGTTACAACACCGGGCAGGAACGCAAGGGTGCTCGCCTTCGCGGCCGACAGCACGCCATCGCTGAGGCCGGGGCTCACGATGAAGCGCGCGCCGGCATCGCGCGCCTGGTTGAAGTCGCGCGCATTGAGCACCGTGCCTGCACCCACCACCGCGTCGGGCAGCGCGCGTGCAACCGCCTCGATGGCGGCAAGCGACTGCGGCGTGCGCAATGTTATCTCGAACACGCGCAGGCCGCCTTCGTGCAGCGCGCTGATCATCGGCACCGCGTCTCCCGCATCTTCGATCGTGAGCACCGGGATGACTGGCGAAAGCTTCAGAATGGATTCGATTCCGTTCATAGCGCACCCATCAGCACGCTGGCGCCTGCATCGGCGCGGCCGACTAGCGATCGGAACGCGGCGAACAGCTCGCGGCCCATGCCGTGATCGGGAGAGACATGCGTTGCGGCCGGTCTCGACATAAGCACCTCCGTCTCGACCTTGGCTTCCAGTACGCCGCGCTCCGCATCGATCAGGATCACATCTCCATCGTGGACGCGGGCGATTGGTCCACTATCCTTCGCTTCCGGCGTGACGTGGATCGCCGCCGGGATCTTGCCCGATGCGCCCGACATGCGTCCATCGGTGACAAGCCCCACCGCAAATCCTTTCGCCTGAAGCGCCGACAGCGGTGGTGTGAGTTTGTGCAGCTCTGGCATGCCGTTCGCTTTGGGGCCCTGAAAGCGCAAGACCGCGATCACATCACGCGCCAGTTCGCCAGCTTTGAAGGCCGCGAGAAAATCCTCCTGGCTATGGAAAACTCGCGCCGGTGCCTCGACCCGGCGCTGCTGCGGCGAGACGGCGGATGTCTTGATCACCGCACGGCCGAGATTGCCGCGCAGGAGTCTCAAGCCGCCCTCCGCATCGAATGGCTCGTTCGCGGGCCGCAGAACATCGCGGTCGAGCGAGACCGGCGTGGCCTCGCGCCATTCGAGCCCTTTGTCGCGAAGATGGGGCTCGCGTGCGTAGGCTTCGAGACCTGTTCCGACGACCGTTCTCACATTGGCATGCACAAGCCCCGCCGCGATCAGCTCCCGTATGACGAATGCCATCCCGCCGCTGCGATGGAAGCGGTTCACGTCGGCGGCGCCGTTGGGGTAGACGCGCGCGAGCAAGGGCGTGACATGCGAAATGTCCGCGAAGTCTTCCCATTCCAGAACGAATCCCGCGGCACGCGCGATAGCCGGAAGGTGCAGCGTGTGATTGGTCGAACCGCCCGTGGCCATGAGACCGACCACGCCATTCACGATCGCGCGCACATCCACGATGTCTGCGAGCGCACCGGCACCCTCGCGCGCCAGCACGCAGGCCCGGCTGGCGGCAGCGCGCGTGAGTGCGTCGCGCAGCGGCGTTCCGGGATTGACGAAGGCCGTGCCCGGCATATGCAGCCCCATCAGCTCCATCAGCATCTGGTTGGTGTTGGCCGTGCCGTAGAATGTGCAGGTGCCGGGGGCGTGATAGGAAGCGCTCTCGGCTTCCAGTAGTTCTCCACGCGATGCTGCGCCGGTCGCATAGGCTTCGCGGACGCGTGCTTTCTCCGGGTTGGGAATGCCCGACGGCATAGGGCCGGCCGGAACGAACAACGTCGGCAGATGTCCAAACGACAATGCCCCGATTAGCAGTCCCGGCACGATCTTGTCGCAGACGCCAAGGCAGAGCGTCGCGTCGAACGCGGCGTGCGAAAGCGCGAGCGCGGTCGAAAGCGCGATCACATCGCGCGAGAACAGCGACAGCTCCATGCCCGGCTGGCCTTGGGTGATACCGTCGCACATCGCCGGAACGCCGCCGGCCACCTGCGCCGTACAGCCTTCTTCCCGCACCGCTGCCTTTATCATGTCGGGATAGGCGCCAAGCGGCTGATGCGCCGAAAGCATGTCGTTATACGCCGTGACGATGGCGATGTTCTTTCCGTCGCCATGACGAATGCGGCCCTTGTCACCCAGCGGCGCCGCTGCGCAGACATGGGCGAGGTTGCCGCAGTCGAGATGACCCCGCGCACTTCCTGCCGCGCGCGCTTCTTCCATGCGGGCAAGATATTGCGCGCGCAATTCGTGACTACGCGCGTCGATGCGGGCGGTGACTTCCGCGATAGTCCGGTTCACGCTCATCGTTCGCGACCTCTAGGCGCGACGGGCAGCGTTGCGCAGCGCGCTCGCCATGTCGAGGTCCGATCCTGTAAGTGCGCCGTCCAGTCGTTAGCCGTTATCGGTCCCGATAAGTCTTTGCATAAGAATCGGGCAGGCCGCCATCGCTGGTAATCACCCGCTTCTTGAGCAGCCAGTGGCCGGCCAACTTGACGAGTTCGTCATGTTCGCGACCTTGCTCAACGAGGTGCGGCTGTGATGTCGCGGTCTCCGACGCGACTCCCGTCCAGATCAAATCCGCCGTAGCACTTTCTCCATTCACAATGATCCTGGGATTGTTCATGAGCATATGAAACTTGCCTTTGAAGCTCGGCCCCATCGCGGCGGCTGCATCCTTATAAGCCTGCCGAACGCCCGCCTTTCCCTGGTAGACGCGGGCGTTCAGATCGAGCACGCCGTCTTCCGTGTAGAACGCGGTCATGTCTTCGCCGGCAGAACCCAAAGGTTGATAGTAAGCGATCAGAAGGTCCTCGATCTGGATCCGGTCGAGTAAGGTCGCCTGAGTCGTCACGGCCGTCTGTCCCAAGGCTTTGTGCGGCACGGCAGACGCCAAAAGCGCCGTACAGACCAGCGCAGTAATTCCCGTTCTCACGAATCCCTCCCTACACTGAGTATCGTTTGCCGCGTCTGGAGCTGCGGTTTGTGCTGGCGATCCTGACCTATCTGTGGCAATGACATATTGCCCCGCGACATGCGACACTCAAATCCACCAGAGGGCGATTCCTTGGCCGAAAAAAACAATCGCCGCGGCGGCAAGTCCGTCACGATTCAGGAAGTCGCACGTCACGCCGGCGTCTCGCCGATGACCGTCTCCCGCGTCGTCAACGGTGAAGCCGTTGTGCGCGAAGATACCGTCAAGAAAGTCCAGGCGTCGATCAAAGCGCTGCGCTACTCGCCGAATCCGGCAGCGCGCAGTCTCGCGGGCGCGAAGTCCATCCGCATCGGATTGCTCTACAGCAACCCGAGTGCCGCCTATCTGAGCGAGTTTCTCGTCGGCAGTCTCGAACAGTCGAGCGCGTCCGGCTGCCAGCTGATCCTCGAGAAATGCGACGGTGCGGGCGGAGAGAAGGCCGCCATCGCCAGGCTCGCGCAGAGTGGCGCCGACGGCATCATCTTGCCGCCGCCTCTGTGCGATTCCGCCGAGGCGCTACAGGCCGTGCTCGCAGAGGGCATTCCGGGAGTCATTGTGGCCACGGGACACCCCGCGTCGCAATTCTCCGCCATCAGCATCGACGATTTTGCGGCCGCAAGGGAAATGACGCGGAAGCTCATTTCGCTCGGCCACACCCGCATCGCATTCATTGCAGGCCACCCCAATCAGACAGCCAGCGCGCGCCGCCACGAGGGCTTTCTTGCGGGAATGCATGAGGCCGGTTTGTCCGTCGCTCCCGCGCAACTCGCGCAAGGCTATTTCACCTATCGCTCGGGACTGGAGGCGGCTGAACTTCTGCTCGGCGCCAATCCGAGGCCGACCGCGCTTTTCGCGAGCAACGACGACATGGCTGCGGCGGCGATCTCGGTCGCACACCGGTTGGGCCTGGACGTGCCGCGCGATCTCAGCGTTGCGGGCTTCGACGACACCACACTCGCCACCGCGATCTGGCCAGCTCTGACCACGATCCATCAGCCGGTCGCCACCATGGCCAGCGACGCGGTGAAGCTTCTGATCAACCAGATCCGCCGGAGCCGCGCGGGTGAAAAATCCGAAATCGTCCACCGGCTTCTGGATTTCACCCTGATATCCCGCCAATCGACAGCCCACCTAAAGAAGGCGCGGGCAGGCGACTAGCGCGACCGGGCTTGACAATGGCGCGCCGGAGCGGATGGTAGCGCAACCAATCTTGCGGAGCCGACGCTTGACGACGTTTGCCGACAGGCCAGCCTGATGTCTGACCTTTTGCCGGAAGATTGGCGGGAAGCGATCCTGCTTGGCCGCATCGATTTCGGCCAGGGCCCGACTCCGGTTGTCATTTCGAATGGTCGCCTGCTCGATGTTTCGGCCACGGCTCCGACCGTCTCTGCATTTCTGGATCGATGGACGGGCACTGTTTCCGGTCGCGAGGTCGGAGATTTCGGCGACTTCTCTTTAATGCGGGAATGGGACGGCGAAAGTTATCCGCGTCTTCTGGCACCGATCGATCTGCAATGCGTGAAGGCTGCGGGCGTAACCTTCGCCGTATCGGCCGTGGAACGCGTGATCGAGGAGCGCGCGCGCGGCGATGCCGGCAAGGCGCAATCCATTCGCGATGCGCTGAAGAGCCGGGTCGGCGCCGATCTCCGCGCGGTCAAACCCGGATCGGACGAGGCGGAGCGCCTTAAGGCCGCGCTGATCGCCGACGGTCTGTGGTCGCAATATCTGGAAGTGGCGATCGGTCCGCATGCGGAGATCTTCACGAAATCGCCTGTGCTCTCGGCGGTGGGTTGGGGCGCCGACATCGGCATCCGCTCGGACTCGAACTGGAACAATCCCGAGCCTGAGATCGTCATCATCTGCGACAGCAAGGGCCGTGCGGTCGGCGCCGCGCTCGGCAACGACGTGAACCTGCGCGACTTCGAAGGCCGTAGCGCGCTCCTGCTCGGCAAAGCCAAGGACAACAACGCATCGTGCGGGATCGGTCCGTTCATCCGCCTGTTCGACGATCGCTTCACCATGGATCATGTGCGCAAGGCTGTGGTCGAGCTGGAGATTCAAGGGCCGGACAATTTCCGGCTCGAGGATCGCAGCACGATGTCGGAGATCAGCCGCGATCCGCTCGATCTCGCAAAGCAGGCGATGAGCGAGCATCAATATCCCGATGGCTTCGCGCTGTTCCTCGGAACATTGTTCGCGCCCACGCAGGATCGCGATACGCCGGGCCGCGGCTTCACGCACAAGGTGGGCGACATCGTGCGGGTTTCGACGCCAACGCTCGGCGTTCTGGAAAACCGCGTCGTGACCTCAAAAGACGCAGCACCCTGGACCTTCGGGATCGGTGCGCTGATGCGAAACCTGACGGAGCGCGGATTGCTGTCTGGATCGGTTCGATGACGGAAACACTGACGCACTACATCAACGGCGAAAAGGTCAAGGCGGATGCCCCGCACGAAAGCCTGAATCCGTCCGATACGCGCGAGGTTGTGGCGCGCTTCCCCGATGGTGGCGCGGCCGAAGTGGATGCGGCGGTCGACGCTGCCCGCAAGGCGTTCCCGTCATGGTCGAGTGCATCGCCGGAAGTACGCAGCGATCTTCTCGACAAGGTCGGCGATACGATTCTGAAACGGCGCGACGAATTGGGCCGTTTGCTGTCGCGCGAAGAAGGCAAGACTTTGCCCGAAGGCATCGGCGAGGTCGCGCGCGCGGGACGTATCTTCAAATATTTCGCAGGCGAAGCGCTCAGGCGGCATGGACAGAATCTCGACTCCACGCGACCGGGCGTGGACGTCGCGACATCGCGTGAAGCCGTCGGTGTCTTTGGCTTGATCACGCCGTGGAATTTTCCGGTCGCGATCCCGGCCTGGAAGACGGCGCCTGCGCTTGCGTTCGGCAACACGGTCGTCTTGAAGCCTGCGGGACCGACACCGGCGATGGCGGCGGCGCTTGCCGACATCATCTTCGAAGCTGGCGCGCCGGCCGGCGTGTTCAACATGGTACTAGGCCCCGGCCGTGCGGCCGGCGAGGCCATCCTCAACCATCCGGGAGTCGACGGCATCTCCTTCACTGGCTCGCAAGCCGTGGGTGGGCGGGTGGCGGAGGCGGCCGCAAAGCGTCAGGCGCGCGTGCAGCTGGAGATGGGGGGCAAGAATCCGCTTGTCGTGCTCGACGACGCCGATTTCGAACGCGCGGTCCAATGCGCACTCGACGGTGCGTTCTTCGCGACCGGCCAACGCTGCACGGCGTCCAGCCGCATCATCGTTACGGAAGGCGTCTATCGCAAATTCGTCGACGGGCTCACCGAAAAGGCGCTGGCGCTGAAGGTTGGAGACGCGCTCGACCCCGCGACCAAGATGGGACCCGCCGTCAGCGAGCAGCAGCTGCGGCAGAACCTCTCCTATATCGATGTCGCCAAAAACGAGGGCGGAAGGCTGATGGGCGGTGGCGAACGCCTGACGCTCGACAAGCCCGGCTATTATATGAGCGCGGCCGTGATCGCCGACACCACGCCCAAGATGCGCATCAACAACGAAGAAGTGTTCGGTCCCGTCGCGAGCATCATTCCGGTCAAAGACTATGAAGAAGCGCTTGCCGTCGCCAATGGCACCGAGTTCGGGCTTTCGGCCGGCATCTGTACGAGTTCGCTCAAATATGCGCGGCACTTCCAGCGTTCCGTGCGCGCCGGTATGGTGATGGTGAACCTGCCGACTGCGGGCGTGGATTATCACGTGCCGTTCGGTGGCTCGCGGCGCTCGAGTTACGGCCAGCGCGAGCAGGGCTTCGCCGCCATCGAATTCTATACCCAAACCAAAACCTCTTACGTCTGGGCGTGAAACCAACGATGTCCAGCGCGATCTATCCGAGCCTGAAAGAAAAGCGAATCGTTGTAACCGGCGGTGCCAGCGGCATCGGCGCAAGCATCGTTTCCGCCTTTGCGGCGCAGGGCGCGCGCGTGACGTTCCTCGACATCCTGGAAGACGAGGGGCGTGCGCTTGCTCGGGAGCTCAAGGGTTCGGTTCACCCTCCCGTGTTCAACGCCTGCGATCTGCGCAATCTCGATGACGTGGCGCGCGTGTTCGGGAAGATCGGAACCGTGGACGTTCTGGTGAACAACGCCGGCAATGACGATCGCCACGGCCTCAACGACGTAACGCCGGCCTATTGGGACGAGCGTATCGCCGTCAATCTGCGTCACATTCTCTTCTGCACGCGGGCCGTGGTTCCTGGCATGAAAGCGCAGAAGTCCGGTGCGATCATCAATTTCGGATCGATCTCCTGGCATCTGGGCTTGCCGGATCTGGTGGTCTACGAGACGGCCAAGGCGGGCATTGAAGGCATGAGCCGCGCGCTTGCGCGCGAGCTGGGTCCAGACGGTATCCGCGTGACGACCGTGGTCCCGGGCAATGTGCGCACGCCCCGGCAGATGAAGTGGTATTCGCCGGATGGCGAAGCCGAAATCGTCGAAGCGCAATGCCTCAAGCAGCGGGTTGAGCCCAGCCACGTCGCCTCGCTCGTGTTGTTCCTTGCTTCGGACGACGCCAGCCTCTGCACCGGCCATGAGTATTGGGTCGATGCCGGATGGCGATGAAGCCTGAATCTGTTTGTGGGCTCCGCGCCCAGCTTGGAGAAGGTCCCGTCTGGTCCGCGCGCGAAGAGGCGCTATGGTTCGTCGATATCAAGCAGAAGCGCGTTCATCGCTTTGCGACCGCAACGGGTGAACTGAAAAGTTGGAATGCACCGGCACAACCAGGCTTCATCGCGCCGCTGCCCGACGGCCGGTTCATCGCGGGCACAAAAGATGGCCTTTATACTTTCGATCCCGCAGACGGAACGTTCGCGCTGCGCCATAGCGTCGAACCGGACAAGCCCGACAACCGGCTCAACGACGGCTATGTCGATGCAGATGGGCGTCTCTGGTTCGGTTCGATGGACGACCACGAGACGGAAGCGAGCGGCTGTCTTTATCGTCTGGAGGCGGACGGGCCACGGAAGATGGACACGGGTTATGTCATCACCAATGGTCCGGCGCTCAGTCCGGATCAACGCACGCTTTATCATACCGATACGTTGGAGCGCGTGATCTACGCGTTCGATTGCGCGCCGGACGGCACACTTGCGAACAAGCGTATCTTCGTCCGGATTGAGGAGGGGGCGGGCTACCCGGATGGCCCCACCGTCGACAGCGAAGGTTGTGTGTGGACAGGATTGTTCGCCGGTTGGGCAGCGAGACGTTATTCGCCACGGGGTGAGGTGCTGGATGAAGTCCGTTTTCCCTGTGCCAATGTCACCAAGATCGCGTTCGGTGGCGCGGATCTGCGCACGGTCTACGCAACCACGGCGTGGAAGGGATTGAGTGCTGAGGTGCGCGCGGAGCAACCGCTCGCGGGCACGCTGTTCCGGTTCGAAGCCGATGTCGCAGGCCTTCCGCAGCATGAGGTGCTCTGTGGCTGAGCGGAAGCCAGTTCGCGGTTTTCGTTCGCGCGCGTGGTTCGATGCGCCCGGCCACGTCGATCTGGCGGCGCTCTATATCGAGCGTTTCATGAACTACGGACTGACGCCGGACGAGTTGCGTTCCGGCCGGCCGATCATCGGCATCGCGCAGTCCGGCAGCGACCTCAATCCCTGCAATCGCCATCATCTCGAACTCGCCAAGCGCGTGCGCGAAGGCATCCGCGACGCAAGCGGCATCGCATTGGAATTTCCGACCCACCCGATCTTCGAGAATTGCCGCAGGCCGACGGCGGCGCTTGATCGCAATCTCGCCTTCATGACGCTCGTGGAAATCCTTCATGGCTATCCGCTCGATGCCGTTGTGCTGACGACCGGGTGCGACAAGACCACGCCGTC
>Ga0105239_10001685_pt1 | contig 29132 bp, 18 predicted proteins | sample KBSC44metaG_FD_92761 | JGI IMG/M metagenome (GOLD analysis project Ga0105239, IMG submission 92761) | Corn rhizosphere microbial communities from Kellogg Biological Station, Michigan, USA - KBS C4-4 metaG | ecosystem: Host-associated > Plants > Roots > Rhizosphere > Soil | place: Michigan, USA...
ACGGAGAGGTGGCAGAGCCCGGTTGAATGCACCTGACTCGAAATCAGGCATAGGGGTAACTCTATCGGGGGTTCGAATCCCTCCCTCTCCGCCATAAACTCTACAAAATAGGTGCGAAGCCAAGGAAAAGAATTTGAGTTTCAAATTCTCGCGAAGCCAATCCACCCCATGGATTTGATGGACCACATCAAGAAAGTTTTTGAAGAGCGACGATCAGTGACTCACGGAATCCTGTTGGGAGTTCTCAAGTGGCTATGTGGCGTTGAAGGATGGTCTTGAGGGCAGTCAAATCAGGGTCTCTGGATGAATTTGCGCAGCATAAGGGGTCTGGCGCGCTGGGATCTGAGCGATTTTGAACAAATTTCCAGTCAGTCAGGTCGGTTTACCGCCGGATTTTCTGTTCCAGTTCGAACGCCACGCGGAAGTTCTTGAGCGTTCTGTCTGCTAGTTCCGGATCGAGCGCAGGTTGACGGCGCTCTCGGCGGTGATCCGGATCATACTGCCGCGCTGTGAGGGTTGCATCTCCAGCCATTCCCCACATGCTCATTCAACGTTCTTTGCATGGTCTTGCCTTACTTCGGAGGCTTCTTGCCCTCAGGTTTTACCAAGACCTGTTTAGGTGTGTGAATGATCTTGTGCACTGCATTATTGAATCGTTCCCACTCGGTCTTGCCTGCTACTGGCGGAGGCGTAAGGGTCTTCATGGCTCAGTATAACGCCTATGCAAATAACTGCAGTCATTAATAAATCGAGGATATTTGCGCATCTTATTCGCCTATACCCCTTGCCATGGGTTTGGATGTCGGCGAGTATCACGACTGGCCGGAGATGGGGCAGTCGCTTCTCATCGACTCATGTCTGATTCTCGCGATCCGCGGGGCGAAGTGGAAACCAAGTTTCAATCCCACTCGCCTACCAGAGATGAACGACGATATTTAGTTTGCAATTAACATGAGCACGGCGTCTTCATTGGCGCTGACCACGCGGTACGAGACAATCTTCCCCGGAAAAAAGACCCTTGGTACCAAGCGAACAATGATGATGTCAGAGAGTTGGGGGTGTTGCGGGTCCCGGATCGGGTTTCAGGCAGATTCAACAGCTTTCTTGTAGTCGCGATTCGAATACCCACGAGATTTAGCTTTAGCTACCATCCCGAACAGCTCCATACAGCACTTCATCAAATCGTATAGACCTTTGCTCCGGCACAAGGTCGCTCCAGGCCATTCTGACGACGCGGTCTCAGGCGACACTACCGCGAGGATCTTCGGGGGAGGAATCTGCTGCGAAACGGACCCAGCAAATCGCCGCCAAGTATCATCTGGCTCTAAGATGACGACGAGATCAAACCTATGATCTCGAAGAAGCTTTAAAGCTTCAGAATGTCGACCGGAGATTTGAATCGCGAACCTAGCGCCGAGTAACATTTCCCGCGAATAGAGAAGAGTTATATCGTTTCCTACTAACAGGAGTCTGGGACGAATAAGGAAGGGGCCCGTCATTGATCTACCCTACAGCTATGATGAAAAGCAGCCGGCTCTAGTTATCTGAGCGAAGCTAGCCTATCGAACTCTCGATGAGTTTGAATCATTCCGAAGACTATAACTGCCTGAGGTGTGATCTTCCAGTGTTGATCGCACTAAATGGCATAGACTTCGCTCGGTACGCCCGTTTTCGCCTCGCTCAAGCTGTCCAGCGTGACCGTCAACGCGAATAATTCGTTTCGAGGACCACCGCCCGTGAAGTAAAGAAGGGTCTTGCCATCGGGGGACCAACTTGTCGGGACCTGGGAATTTTGTGCGAGCGCGCCGTAAACACCATTTGCCTGGGCCGATGCCTGTCTGTCATTGACCAGTGTTTGAAAGCACCGCAAGTCGACACCAAATACACGATAGTAAGAGGGCTACGAACTTGTGCCTGGCCTATTTGACACGCTGCTTGCGCGAACTTGCCTCCAGCAGCATTCGATCTTGGATGGCAGACCAGGCTTGTGACCGTGGCCAACAAAGTAGCAAAGCAGGCTGAAGTTCACATCAGGACTAACCATAACGCAGCAGTCGTTACGGGACGCCTACAGCGATTAATCAACAGGCAAGAACTGGCCGATGACTCGCCCTCGCTAAAACCTATATAGGTGAGGGTGGCCATTGGCTCGTAGTCTCATTTCACGCCTCGGAGGCAGCGCAACCATGATTGTTTTTGCTGTCGGGTTGAGTCCGGGGCTACCTGCTTCACAAGAGCAGACATGATCTGTTAACAACATTAGACATCATGAGCAACCTGAATCGCAGGGCCTTCACACAGCTTGCAGCTGCCGCGGCGCTAGCAAAAAGCGAATGGCTTTCAGCTGCCATTCCTGATTCCGAACCGGCGCTAACGGGTAAGGTCACCGCCGATCTGAGCGGAGACGCAGTACCGTTCAATCGCATGATCTTCGGCCAGTTCCTTGAACATTTTCATCGCCAGGTATATGGCGGGGTCTTTGATCCCGGGTCACCTCTGGCGGATGGAAGAGGGTTCCGTCTCGACGTGATTGAAGCTCTGCGGGAACTCAGAGTTCCGATCGTTCGTTGGCCCGGCGGATGTTTCGTCTCGTCGTATCACTGGCGAGAAGGGGTAGGAAAAACTCGCACACCGAGTTTCAACAAGGCGTGGGGTGTCGAAGATCCGAACACCTTCGGGACGGACGAATTTGTCCAGTGGTGTCGCCTCATTGGCGCTGAGCCCTACATCTGTACCAACGCCGGAACAGGCACCGAAGAAGAGATGAGCGATTGGGTCGAGTACTGCAACTTGAAGAATCAGGGGCGCAACGCAAAGCTTCGCATCGAAAACGGCAGCCCCGAGCCCTTCAATGTTCAGTATTGGAGTATAGGCAACGAGAACTATCTGGGCGGTGAGATCGGCGCGAAGACTGTAGAGGAATGGGGACCACTTGTTCGAGAATCCGCAAAGATGATGCGCGCAGTGGATTCAAGGATCAAGATTCTGGCGGCGGCAACCGTGAATGGCGACTGGACTCCGCCGATGCTCAGAGCCGCGGGAAAACACTTGGATTACATATCAATTCATGGGTATTGGGATCCCTTGTGGCAGCACGGCACTCATCCGGCGGATTACCTGAAGTGCATGTCGCACTGTGAAGCTCCTGAAAAGCAGATCAGGCAAGCCCTCGATCTCCTCAAGCAGAACAGTGAAGGAGACCGGGTTCGCATCGCTTTCGATGAATGGAATCTACGCGGGTGGCATCATCCCAGCTTCCCCGGCGGGGGCGGAAACAGACTCGATTTGATTCGAGAGCGCGATGAGAACGATCTGAACGAAACCTACACAATGGCCGATGCGGTTTTTTCTGCTTCGTTCTTGAATAGCTGTCTACGGAATGCCACGAACGTGCAAATGGCGTGCATGGCTCCCGTCGTGAACGTTCGAGGACCTCTGTATGTCCATCCGAAAGGGATTGTGAAACGGACGACATTTCACGTACTCAAGATGTATTCCGATCTACTGGAGGGCAACGTGCTCGACGGTACTACGATCAGTGGTCCTCTCGACACGGGGTCAGGGACGGTACCAGCACTGGATGCCGTGACCACCTGCAGTTCGGATAAGAAGCGTTTTGCAGTGGCCTTGATCAACCGCGACCCGAAGCGCACCGCGCGATGGGAGCTGACTTTGCACGGGTTCGACCAGAAACAGGAACTGAGAATCACGGTGCTCTCAGGCAAAAGCACAGACTCCTTTAATGACATTGGACATCCAAGTGAAGTTGTGCCCGAAACATTCTCACGCTCTGCCAGCGGTCCATTGCTACTGCCGCCGCACTCGGTGTCAGTTGTGCAGTTCACCGCGTGACTTGATTCTGGTCGCGCTATCCTCGGTCTTAAAAGACAACCGACTGGTCCTGCGGAGCTAAGGCTTGCCAAGCAAACCTTGCGCAGCGGGATTCGGGCTCGTCGTATAAACGGGCACGTCCAACGCATTGTCACCAGCCCAAAACACATTGTATACAATATACAAAATGGAAGAGGAAAAATCACAGATGAAGCGCGGCCCCTTGATCGAGCCACAGCCAAACGAATCGCCTCTGGGAGCGTCGAGTTCCCTACCTGATCGTGTCTACGAACTCTTGAAGCGCAGGATCCTGACATGTGTCCTGCTCCCTGGCCAGAGGCTTAACGAGAAAGAAATCGCCGAGGAGCTGAAGGTGTCACGAACTCCGCTCCGTGAGGCATTGAATCGCCTGGGGCAGGAAGGACTGCTGGTGCGAACTCCCTACGCCGGCTATGTAGTGTCCTCCGTCAACGAAAGCGGAGTGCTTGACCTCTGCGAACTCAGGATGATTCTGGAGGTGGAGACTGCCGGCCTCGCTGCGGAACGAGCAACTTCGGATGATTTGCTACGAATGGAAAGGGCTGCCGAGCTTCATTACAAGCCGGGGGACAGGAAGACCTACGGCGACTATCTCGACAGCAATCTTGTCTTCCACCGGGAACTGGCTCGTGCCAGTCACAACAACCGGCTGTTGGAGAAGGTGATGGCGGTTCTGAATGAACTCCAAAGGCCGTTGTATCTCGGGTTGGATGTAGGCCTCGATGCGAAGGCGGCAACCCAGGAGCATATTGTCCTATTGGCTGCAATCAAGGCCAGGAAGCCAGACAGAGCGCGCGAGATTCATCGGAAACAGATCATGGCCGCCGGAAAACGCATGTTGAAAGGAATCAAGGAACATGCCTCCTTCCCAATAGGGCGATCAAGCAAAACTACATAGACTTCAACGGCGGCTGACGCCGCTCACCTAGCGAATCCACGTGAGATCTAAATGATGAATCAAAATTTGTGTCACTCAGCTCTGCTTAAGGTCGCGGCGGCCGTGCTTCTGGTCGCTAGCGGCGCACTCAATGGCCAGATACCCGAAAAGATATCGCCGTTGAAGCCCAGTCCCCCGTCTGCGTCGGCTGCAGTCGGCAAACATGAGTTGACGGCGGAAGACCTCGGTGCGTTTCTGGATGGTTTTATGCCGCTTCAACTGCATCGGGAGAATATTGCCGGGGCGGTTGTCCTAGTGGTGAAGGATGGCCAGATTCTCTATGAGCAGGGGTACGGCTACGCGGATGTCGAGAAGAAGACGCTGGTCTCCCCGAGCGGCACCCTCTTCCGCCCCGGGTCGGTGTCAAAGCTTTTCACCTGGACCGCTGTGATGCAGTTGGTGGAGCGTGGGAAGATCAACCTCGATGAGAACGTCAACACCTATCTCGACTTCACAATTCCAAACACCTTTGCCAAGCCAATCACGATGCGAAACCTGATGACGCATACGGCGGGCTTTGAAGAGACAGAGAAGGATCTTGTCATCCAACCGGGCACCGCAATGCCTCCGCTACGGGAGTATCTCGTTACCCTCATGCCTGAGCGCGTCTTCGCGCCTGGCGATACACCAGCCTACTCCAATTATGGAGCTACCCTGGCAGGCTATATCGTGCAGCGAGTCTCCGGCTTACCGTTTGACGAGTACATCGAGAAGAACATCTTTGCTCCGCTCGCGATGAAGCATTCCACGTTTCGTCAGCCACTGCCGGCTGCGCTTCAGCCAATGATGTCCGATGGTTATGCACTCGCATCAGATAAACCAAAGCCGTTCGAGATGATCAGTGTCGTCCCTGCGGGAAGTTTGTCGGCCACGGCCGAGGATATATCCCATTTCATGTTCGCCCACCTGCAGCAAGGGCAATATCAGGAATCAAGAATTCTGAACCCCGCGACCGTGGCCTTGATGCACTCCGCGCAGTTTGCTGCGCATCCGCTGCTGCCACACATGTGCCTCGGATTTTATGAAGAGAGCCGCAACGGTCACCGGATTATCGGGCATGGTGGTGATACGCAGTGGTTCCATAGCGATCTGCATCTGATGCCGGATGAGAACCTTGGCTTCTTCGTCTCTTACAACAGTGCAGGTCGAGACGAGATAGATGCCCGCGGCGCGTTGTTCCAGGCATTTTTGGATAGGTATTTTCCCTACTCCGTACCGCCGGCGCTTCCGCAGCCCCATGTCCTCGAAGATGCAAGGCTGGTGGCTGGGGAATACATAATGAGCCGTCGTTCCGTGACGAATATCCTCAGCTTTACCGGATTCCTGGGAAACCCCAAGGTGACTGCCGAGAAAGATGGCACGATTACGGTGGACCTTCTAAAGGGAGAAAATCAGCTTCCAAAGAAGTTTGTGGAGATTGGGCCGCTGCTCTACAGGGAGCAAGACGGGCAGAGCCTTGTGGCGTTCACCCGCGACAGCCAGAACAGGTTAGTACTCTCAAGGGATTTTCCCTTCGATGTAGCGACGAGGGTGTCTCTGGCGGACAACAAAATATGGAACTATGCTCTGCTCGGGTTTATCGCAACTGTAAACCTTGGAGTGCTGTTGTCGTGGCCGATTGCCGCATGGATGCGCCGGCACTACAAGCGTCCGCTGATGCTTGGCACCCAGCAGAAGCGGCTTCGCCTTGCAATTCGCACGGCCGCGGCCTTGGAAGTAATCTTCCTGTCCTGCTGGATGGGGCTGATTCTCTCTGACAATGGCGAACCGCTATTCGACGCTCATCTTGACCCTGTCCTTCGGTTGATCCAGGTCGTTGGTTGGCTCGGCGTTTTCAACGCCATGGTTGCTCTCTACGCCGTCGTCAAGACCTGGAAGTCCGGCGGAGAATGGTGGCTGTCACGGGCGGGAAATGCATCGGTCGCAATCGCAGCCATTTCGTTCCTGTGGTTCCTGATGCATTGGCATCTATTGCACTTCAGCCTTGTGTACTAGCTTGATCGCTTGGCTTTTGAGGCCGGGACACTTGCGAGATGCTTCTTACAGGTTCCGCTCAGGAACCAGGGAAACGGCGATGCCACGGCTGATGTCGGTACGAACTGTCAATACGGTACTTCTTTATACTCGAGGGCACACTCCATTTCGCCGTCGCCGGAGAGGAAGAGGTGCTGCGTACTGGGGGACTGTGTCGTGGTTGACAGCGACGCATACGTTACCTGCAACGCGTGCGGGACTTTTTCAACGCTGGTCCAGGCGTCGGAGACTACGAAATCGAGATCATCGCGCCTCGGGAATGCAGAGGATTCCCGTTACTTTTAGGGCAGGCAGCCGCCTCGCAGGGCCTCATCAGCAGAGAGAAAGGAACTCTTCTACCGGCAATGCTGCGCTAAAGAGCCAGCCCTGGAAGGAATTGCAGCCGAGACCGACGATAGAATCCCGTTCTGCTTCGGTCTCTACTCCTTCTGCGATCACGGAGAGGCGCAACGCGCGACTCAATAGAATGATGGATTCCGCGACAGCTCTGCTGCTCGGATCTTCTACGACATCCTGCACGAAAGATCGCTCGATCTTCAGCTCGTCGATAGGAAGACGTTTGAGATACGAAAGCGAGGAGAAGCCGGTGCCAAAGTCATCGATGGAGAACCTGACTCCGTATTGTTTTAGAGCCGACATCTTCCGAATGGTATCTTCAAACCCCTCAACGAACATGCTCTCCGTCAGTTCGAGTTTGAGATTCTGTGGATTCGCCTTCGTGCTCTCAAGTGTATCCAGCACATGCTGAACGAAACCGGGGTGAGACATCTGACGCGCACTTATGTTTACTGCCAACGTCAGGTTCGCGGTCTTACGCTGGCTTGCCCAAGCTGCCAACTGTTCACAGGCCGTCTCCAATACCCAGCTGCCCAGCGTGAGAATCAGACCGTTCTTTTCCGCAATCGGGACAAATTCTGATGGAGATATCAATCCTCGTCTTGGATGCTGCCAGCGCAGGAGAGCTTCGGCACCAACGATCCGGCCGTTTGCCACTTGTGGCTGGTAGTGCCGTACAAACTGCTTCTTTGCTACGGCCTGACGGAGCTCTTCCTCCATTGCAGCGCCTTCAACGACTGCAGCATCCAATTCCGGAGCGAAGAAACAAATTGCGTTTCGTCCCGCTTTCTTTGCCTCGTACATGGCGATGTCTGCCTGCTGAAGAATCTCCTGCACTCCCTTTTCGTTATCTCCGAACAGCGTGATTCCGATGCTCGACCCGCTGCGACACTGATAACCCTCAAGATCATAAGGGACGGCTATTGACGAGAGTATCTTCTTAGCAATCGCTTCGGCTTGAGATCCCGCAATCTCAGAATCTTCACTCAGATCCTCTAGCAGCACGACGAACTCATCGCCTCCTAAACGCCCAACCGCATCGGTCTCACGAACGCATCTTGTGAGACGTCTGGCAACTTCCTGGAGCAGCAGATCACCAACATGGTGACCAAGCGTGTCATTCAAGATCTTGAAATCATCGAGATCAATAAACAGAAGCGCGCGTCGATGGTGTGTGCGCCCGCCCATAAGTACACTCCGCGAAAGTCGCTCAGAGAGCAAGCGGCGATTTGCGAGGCCGGTCAACGGATCATAGAACGCGAGACCTTTGATCTCTTGCTCCGCCGCTTTAGCCGCAGAGATATTCTGCGCAAAGGACAGGATGCATGGAATGTTGTCAATATCTATAAATGAGACCCATAACCTGGCCCAGAACGTTCCACCATCTTTCCGTCTGAATTGAGCCTCGAAGTCCCGGCACCGAGATCCGTCCCGAAGAGTCTGGACCAGTTTGGCACGGTCGCGAGAACTAACCCAGATTCGAAGCTGCGTGGTTGTCCTTCCGAGAACTTCCTCCCGCGTGTATCCAGACATGGCGATGGCCGCCTGATTTACATCCACGATTGTCCCATCGCTCACTTTGGAGATCGTGACTGCGTCCGGACTTGTCTGAAAGACAGTTCGATACCTTGCTTCACTTGCCTTCAGCGCATTCGAGGTTGCCTGGAGCTCATCGCTGAAGTGCATCTGCATCTCGTCTTTTGCGCGCTTGCGATTGGTGAAGTCTCGAGTTACTTTTGCATAGCCTGTGAGCGTGCCCCTGGAATCTCGAATCGCTGTCAAGACGACGTTTGCCCAGAAGCGAGAGCCGTCCTTTCGGACCCGCCAGCCTTCTTCTTCGATGTAGCCCCTGGCGGCGGCAATGATCATCAGCTGTGCGGGGTGTCCCTGTTCTTGATCCTCTTCCGTGAAAAAGCAGGCGAAGTGCTTTCCGATGATTTCATCGGAACAATATTGCTTAAGTCGCTGTGCGCCAGGATTCCAGGTGGTGACGAACCCTTCTTTGTCCAGAAGGTAGATTGCGTGGTCTCTGACGGCCTCGATCAGAGATCGGATCTGAAGGTCGCTCGCTCGCGCCCTCTCAAGTGCAGCGCGCTGTTCCGTCATGTCTCGAACAAAACTCAGCACCAGTGCGCCTGATGAAGTCTCAATCGGCTTTAGAAGTATGTCTACAGGAATCTCGGTTCCGTCTTTGTGCAGTCCCACCAGACTGGTCGTCGCGCCCATCTGACGAAGTCGTGGGTTGGCGTGAAAATTCTCGCGCTCGCTTGGATGGCGCCGGCGAAACCGACTTGGCACAAGAATCTCGATAGAGCGGCCAACGAGTTCGGATTCGCTATAACCAAACAGTTCTGCTCCATGGGTGTTGACACCCAGAATGGAGCCATTCGAGTTAGTGAGAAGGACAGAGTCCGGGTGCTGAGGGTGCGCGAAACCAGTGTTGAGGAGGGCATACTTACTCGGGTCTAACCAAGAGGATGACCGACCAGCTTGGCATAAGTCACTGGATTAGCGTACTCCAAAGCCTCTTCCAACAGGCCATTGCGTCCAACGAAAGTGAAGACGTAGCGCGGTTTGAGCATCCCGAACCAGATCACGCACGCGTTCCTGCGGGGCAACTTGTTAGACAAGAACCGAGAAACGGAATCACTATGAGTGCGATTTTGATCCATGGGGTTCCCAATTGAGCGAGTGGCGGAAAAGGCAGGTTTTCGATCCGCATCGGTGCTGCGGGAACACTTCGGCACGATCCGAATGCGGCTCTGAAGCTCCCAGATCTTGAAGAGTCGAAGTCTGCTGTTCTCAACAGCCTGCCATCCCAGAGTTCTGCCAGATTCGGGCGGGCTAGCGGCCGCCGGATACCCCCCATTGCGACAACCAGCATCAAGGGTGAGTTGGCTCGATGTAGCGTTTGAACTCAACGTTCGCAACGAGGCAAAGCGGGCCGGAGGATCGGTGGAGAATCCAAGACAGGCCGAGGTTGATTCAAGAGGCCAGGAGATCTTTGAAGGGCTTGATTGGAAGAGCATTGCCGACGTTTGCGTATCGGCCGTTTTCACTTCTCAGCTTGCTAAAGCTTTCTATTCAGAAGCCAATTGCGGATGGCCTGGATCAGTTCTGCCTTGCATTCCAGCGGCAGCCAATGCGCTCCACGCAGACTCGTCACCGTAAGGTCTGGGCAAGTCGCGCGCATTGGATCGCCATAATGGTTTCCCTCGATTGTATTAATTGCATCAAGGTCGCCGTTGACGAAAAGTACGGGCTGCGAAATACGACCGCCATGTGGCGCCTTACGCGCATAAGCTATGTTCGCGTCGTCGTTCAGGTACCACGCGCAAGGGGGGCGAAAGCCGTGAGTATTGAACGCCTGCACCAGCGCGTCGAAGTCCTCAGAAGGCCAGAGCGCCGGGTCGGGCGGGTTTGGCGGGGCGTGATGCGCGGCACCGAAGCGTCCCCCCTTGCGGGTGACCATCGCATTCGGCGAAGGCTTACCGATGCTGGCGGGATCGCCACGTCGGAAGATCGACGCCAGCGATGCCGCCTTGTCCGCATCCAGGTCGACAACGGCTGAGTTGAAGTGCGTGGTGTAGTAGCGATAGTAGTCCCACTGGCCATCCGGATACTGGTCAACCGGGTAAATCGATCGATCAACCAGCGGAACGAGCGTCGGCAGGGCATTCGCGTCAGGGAAATAGGGAACCGAAACCAACACGACGCCGCGGCTCCGTTGAGGCTCATGCGCGACCAACGAACTAGCCACGACACTGCCCCAATCGTGGCCGACCCAGATTGCAGGTTTGCCGCCGAGGTGGTCATGGAGTTCCGCCATGTCCGCAACGATTTCCTCGTTGGTGTAGGCGTCATCGGATGCGGGCACGGACGAGCCGCCATAGCCGCGCATATCAGGAGCGACGCAGTGCCAGCCGTCCGCAGCGAACGCGTCCATCTGGGCGCGCCATATCAAACTGAGCTCCGGCCAGCCGTGGAGAAAGATCATCAACGGTTGGTCGGCAGAACCGCATTCAATATAGTGCGCAGTCTGACGAGGCGTGCTTAATGAGGAAATTTAGATCCACAACGTACACTGCGAGAAGCCGCTAGATCTGTTCGAAGTAGCGACGACGCTCCCAATCTGTCACGGACGCATCGAATGCAGCCTGTTCGGAGCGGAAGAAATGCACGTAGTGTTCCGCGACTTCAATGCCCAAGGTATTCCGAACGAGTGTACTTGAGCCAAAGATCTCAGTAGCTTGCCTCAAGGTTGTCGGTATAGGAGGCATGTCAGTCGCGGCGTAAAGATCTCCTTCGAAGATGGGAGGCGGCTCAGTTTTTCTGGCGATACCGTCCAATCCTGATGCCAGTGCAGCTGCGATCGCCAAGTACGGATTGCAATCAGCTCCGGGAATCCGGCATTCAATTCTGAGACTGGCTCCCGAACCTACAACGCGGAAGCTGGCGGTTCGGTTGTCGTAGCACCAGGCAAGCCGCGTAGGCGCCCATGAACCCGACTGAAAGCGTTTGTAGGAGTTTACCGTTGGAGCGTAGAAGACCATGAACTCGGGAACGTGCGCCATCCATCCTCCGAGGAACCAGCGAAACGTATCGCTGCACTGTATCGGCCCCAGTTGATTGGTCCCGGCCATCGCATTCTTGCCATCTTTCCAAAGGCTCAGATGTAGGTGGCAACTTGATCCGGCCTGGTTCGCATCCGGCTTCGCCATGAACGTGACGCTCACGCCAAAACTATCGGCAACTTCCTTGAAACACTGCTTGAAGACGACGTGGCGATCCGCCATTGCAAGAGCGTCGGCATAGCGGACGTTCAGCTCGTGCTGTCCCTTTCCCCACTCGCCCTTCGAGCACTCCACAGGGACACCTGATTGCGCTAGATGCCGACGAACTGCGCCGTTCAGCTTTTCTTCTCGAGTGCCCTGGAGAACGTGATAGTCCTCCAGATACCATCCAGCAGCTTCCAAGCCGTCATACTTAAGCGCCGCAGCTTGCCTGTACGAGTTATTGAAAATGTAGTATTCGAGCTCGGTGCCGGCAGCAGCGGAATAACCCGATTGGGCTGCCCGATCGATTTGCTTGCGCAAAATTGAACGCGGCGCGTGCTCCACGAGGCCATGGGAGCGGCAGTCGAGCAGGTCGCAGGTTACGAGAGCGGTGCGGTCGAGCCAGGACGCAAGACGAAGAGTGGAGAGATCGGCGCGCATGTGAACGTCGCCGTAGCCCCGCTGCCAATTTGCGAATTGATACCCCGCGACAGGGTTCATCTCCATATCGGTCGTCAGCAGGTAGTCGCAGGCATGCGTTCCGGGCTCTTCATTTTCAAGGAAGAATTGCGCATCCAATCGCTTGCCAAACTGACGGCCGTAGATGTCGGTGAATGTCAGCAAGACCGTGTCCACGCGGCCTTCCTCTGCCGCGGTCCTAAGTTCATCGAGAGTCAGCATCCCATTCGTCTTCATCGAACTCCTCAGCCCGCTGTCTGCGTCCGCAAGTTGAAGCTCTTGGGACGTGTCAGGTGATGAAATCCCAATCGGGATAGTGTGCAGCCATGGCCGCTATCCTTGATGCCGACCCAGGCGAGCTCCGGATCCAGGTAGTCACAGCGATTGAGGTACACAGTTCCCGCCGAGACAGCGTTTGCGAGCGCTTCTCCGCGTTGTGCGTCCCTGGTCCAGATGGATGCCGTGAGCCCGTATTGGCTGTCGTTCATCAGTCGAATTCCCTCTTCTTCGGTGTCGACCGCCATGATCCCGATTACCGGGCCGAAGCTTTCTTCAGCCATCAGTTCCATCCCATGGTTCACGTCAACGAGAACTGTCGGCTCGAAAAAGTATCCTCTTCCCGGGAGCCGCTTTCCGCCAGTCAAGACCTTTGCTCCAGCATGCACCGCTTGATCTACCTGATGCTTAAGAAGGTCGAGCGCCTTGAGCTGCGCCAGCGGGCCAATTCCGGTTGCCGGATTCTCCGGGTCTCCCACGGAGTACTTCTGTACTTCTGCGACAAAAGCATCAACGAACTTTGTAAAGAGCGGGCGAGAAACATAGATGCGCTCCACCGCGCAACAGCTCTGGCCCGTGTTGTAGAAGGCGCCGTCCACCAGGTTATTCACCGCAAAATCAAAGTCTGCATCCTCGCAGACCAGAGCCGGGTCTTTGCCGCCAAGTTCGAGTCCCATGTCGAGTAGCTGTGCCGAAGCCTGGCGATAGACTTCGCGTCCACCCTCAACGGAGCCCGTGAAGGAGATGAAGTCCACTTCGCGATGCTTAATCAAGCGGGCAATCGTTTCATGGCCGACGTGGATAGAAGCGACGAGATCACGCGGCAACCTGGTCCGATGGAGCGCCTGAACAAAGGCGTCACCGCACAGCGGCGTGAGGCGGGCATGCTTGATCAGAACTGCGTTGCCGGCCAGCAGAGCGGGAATGACGACATTCACCGCTATCAAGAGGGGGTAGTTCCATGCAGGAATATCCAGCACGATGCCAAGCGGCTCGTGGCGAATGAAGCGGCGGAAGCCGGGCCGTGGCTCCAGCATCTCGTCCTGCAGGGCTGAGGCTGCCATGCGAAGCATTGCCTCCGCGCGGTCGAGCATGGTATCCACTTCACGTTGAGCCTGCGTCAGCGGCTTCCCCATTTGCCGTGTGACATCGAGTGCGACGGTTTCTCGCATTTTGCGAAACTCATCTACGAAGCCCCGGCAGATTTCAACCCGCTCAATTATGGGGACACCGCGCCAGCGCTGCTGAGCGACCCGCATGCGTTCCAGAATTGCGCCGACTTCTGCGTCGGAAGTCATTTCGAGTGTCCGGAATGTTTCTTCCGTTGCGGGATTTACAAGATTGATCGAGGAGGTCGTCATGATTACCAACTCTCCTGGTACAGCTTCAGCAGATCTTCCTGCGTGCATGGCCGGACATTCGTCTTGTGGCAAGAATCGGAAAAAGCACTTTCCGCAAGCCCTTTGAGGCCCTCCTGAGGGACGCCGTGGTTGCGTAAGCCGCGTTTGATTCCAAGCCGGTCGATCATGTCCTCTACCTCTTTGATAGCGGCGGCCGCCTCTCGGCAATCCGGCTGATCGGATTTGCCGTTGCCATACATGCGAGCCAGCCGGGCGTAGTGTGGGGCAGCCACCTCTGCGTTGAATCGCATCACGGCTGGAAGACAGAGTGCATTTGCCAATCCGTGATGCAATCCATATTCGGTAGACAGAGGATGTGCCAGGGAATGTGTAGCCCCCAGATCCTTCTGAAATGCGATTGCCCCCATCGAAGCCGCGACCAGCATATTGCCGCGCGCTTCGATATCTCCGCCATCGCGCGTCGCCCGCTCCAGGTAGCGAACAACCAGTTCGAGACCGTGTATGGCAATTGCATCGCAGAGGGGATGGAAGACCGGACAAGTCAGTGACTCGAGACAATGCGTGAATGCATCCATGCCGGTAGCTGCAGTCAAAAACGCCGGAAGGCTTACGGTCAGTTCCGGATCGAGAATTGCCCTTTTCGGCATCAGCCACGGACTGAAGATGATGATCTTCCGCTTCAACTGGTGAGAAGTGATCACCGAAGATCTTCCCACTTCACTTCCGGTTCCGGCAGTGGTCGGGATGGCAATGATCGGGTCGTAAGGGCCGGTCAGGCGATCCATACCGCCAGCCTGTGCTTCGAAATCGGCGAGCGATCCCTCGTGACGCGCCATGATGACGGTCGCCTTCGCGACGTCGATGGCACTTCCCCCACCAACACCAATAACGCCATCACAGCCGGCGGTGCGGTAGGTTTTGGAGGCTTGCACCACATCCTCCTCTACCGGATTTGGGTGCACTCCATCGAATACTTCGTACTGAACTCCGCGGGCCTTGAGTGCCGACTCAACCGACTTGAAGGGAGGAGCAGATCGAAGACCGGGATCGGTCACTACCAATGGCCGTCGAACGCCGATTTCTTCCAGGCAGGCGGGAAGCTGACGTACTGCTCCGCGACCGAAAACTATCCGAGTCGGAAATGAAAAATTTTCGATGTTGTCGAACATCTTAGGCTCCTGCGCGAGATCGCTGTATGTGTGATGTCCTCTTGGGTTCGGACCGGTGTCAATCGGCTTCGCTCTCGACGCCCCGTGCGGCGGTAGTGCCGGGGACTCGACGGAGTTCTTCGACCCAGCCCGGAGTTACATACTTGCGGCGTACCTCGAGGATATATACCAGGGTCAGAACTACCAGAACTCCCAGGAGCGTTTTGGCAGCCAGTTGATTCGGGGGCATCATCAGCACGAAGCAAATGAAGAGAGTATAGACGAGCGCGATGCTGTTCAATGCTGGACCCCATTTGCCCAATGTCCACACCGCCAGTTTCGGCCAGTCCGAACCTCGCATGCGTGCCCGCAAGCCGAGCGCCACCGGGATGACATAAGCCAGGTACAACGCTACCGTGCTAAGCGAAGTGACGATGGGGACCGCGCCCGTCCAGGCCATTGCGGCCAGAGCGATGATGACAGTTGCCCAGATCGCCGCAACTGGAGTTCCGTGTTTAGAGCTGACCTTCTGCATTGTCGCAGCGAAGGGAGTGCCATGATCGCGCGCGAGCGAGTAGATGGCACGAGAGGCGGAGGTTACACACGATAGACCGCAGAACCACATGGCTACCGAGGCAAAAGCCGCAAGAGCGTTGCCGAAACGGTATCCGAGGCCGGACTGGAGAATGGCGATCGCCGCAGGAATCGGGTTGCCTTGCGCATCGTGCGCGGCAAGCACTTCTGGAACCGAGCGAATGGCCAGTGTGACGGAGAGCAGCAGGATGTATCCCACCACACCTGAAACAGCGACTGCAATCACCATGCCCCAGGGAGCTACACGGCGCGGGTCGTGCGTTTCTTCCGCCATGTGAGCTGATCCATCGAAACCGGTGTATGTCCAGTGCGCCTGCAGCAAACCCAACAGAAAGGCCCATGTATATGAGTGGCCGCTTGAACTGCTGGCGGTGGCGAGAAATGACACCGGCTGCCGCGGCGCCAACCAAAAGAGAACGCCCGCGATGGCAAAGACCCCGATGATGTGAATGACCACACTCGTGTTGTTCAACAGTGCGACGAGCCGTACGCCGTAGTGGTTGATCAGTCCGTGCACCAGCAGGGTGAACGCGAACATGAGGAATACGTGCCCGGGAGATGGCGAGATTCCCAGGAACGGCAATACGAATTGCGCGGCGCTGAAATTGATGCCCGCCAGGGCTGCGATGAGGCCAACAATGTTCAGGGCTGCCACGAACCATCCCGGCGCGCGTCCGCCGAGCGCAGTCGCCCAGTGGTACATAGCGCCTGAGGTTGGATACGCGGAGCACAGTTCTGCCATGCTGACGGCCAGCAAAAGCGTGAAGACCGTCGCGACCGGCCATCCAAGGGACATCTCAAGCGGGCCGCCCATATTCAAGCCGTACCCATAGAGGGTTACAGCGCCCGTCAGGATGGAGATGATGGAGAAGGAAATGGCAAAGTTTGAGAACCCTCCCATACTGCGGAAGAGTTCCTGTGCGTAGCCGAAGTGCTTGAGATCCTGCTCGTCGCTCGACGATGGTGTATTCGACATAGATCGACTGGCGTCCCGCTGACAGAAGCTTTGATGCCCCCATCAGGAGAAGAGCTTAACGTCCTGATAGTTGCCGTGAGATATGAAACGCGTGCCGCCGAACTCGAGCAAGGAAACTCTGCCGATGTTGCGGCGGCACGTAAGAAGAGTACTTTAACTAGCTAGAACTCCAGTCGCAAAGACACCTGACCCGTGCGCGCTCCGCCGAAGTCAGAGCTGGTCCCGTTATACGAACCGATGGTACCCGTAATCAGTCCGAAGCTGGATGAACTAAGGTCCATCTCCGGGTCGCCAAGATTGGTGTGGTTGAGCACGTTCGTGAATGTGCCTTCAGCCTTCAGCTTGAATCTTTCCGTGATGCCGAAGGTCTTGCTCACTCCTGATGAAAGGTTTACCAGGCCTGGGCCCTCAACGGAGCCCACCTGAGCATTTCCGAACCGTCCGATTGGATCAGGGACCTGATAGATGACGCCGTTGATCTGCTCGCAATCGTAGCAAATTGTGTTGCCGTCACTGTCGCTCACAGATGCGCCCGCGTTGCCGGTCGCGCAGCTATAGCCTGGTTGCCAGTTGGGATCGCCGGGGCAGGAAAACGCACTTGCATTGGTCCAGTGAAAGCGAGTTTTGCCGCCGGCCGGCGAGAGGCTTGCACCTGATACACGGTCGGCATGTTGATCCCGATGACCGGTATCGAAGCTGATCCCGCCTGCGCCAAGCGCGCCATCAAGACCTGATCCGGTACCGGAAGGATCGCCCTCCCCGCTGGGGAAGTAAGGCGTCTCAAAGGGACCGGTCTGCACGGTTAGGATGCTCGTCAGACGCCATCCGCCAACGGCCAGGTTCGCCCATCGGGACATGGAGCCGCCAAACATCTTGCCGCGACCGATGGGCAAATCATAAAGAGCAGTCGTCTCCCAACGAAGGCGGCGCGTTCCGTAGGCATTTCCATAGTCGGCGTGGCGATCGAGAATCGACGTGGCGCGCGCACCGCCGCCCTCGCCGCCAAAGCCTGTGCCAGCTGGCCCTTGATTGTCGGCAAGGGCCTTGGCCCACGTGAAGGTGGAATGAAACTCAAGCCCGTGCTGCAGACGATGCTCGCCTTCGAATTGCAGAGAATGATAGTTCTCATTTGCGCCTGTCGCCCGTGTATTGATGCGTCCCCAGTTGGGGAACTTGCGCGAAGAGATCGGCGCGACAAATGCTGAAACAGTCGTGGAAAAAGGAAGAGTATTCTCGTCAGGAGCCCAGACCAGTTGGTGAGTGCCCGACCCGATGTAAGAGATTCGACCCGCGAAGCCCTGACCAAAGTCGTGATCAATGGTAAGAGACCATTGTTCGGTATAGGGGTCCTTCCAGTTAGTGCTGTTCGCTGTTCCGAAGTAGTCAGTTCCGTAGCAATTGGTGCAGCCGCTGCCACCTGAGCCCGGACTGATCAAGGGCCACTGATAGCCCGGTGTATGGTTGGCCGTGTTCAGGGAGTTTTGGAACTGCTGCGTGTAAGCCTGGATAGTGCCGGTGAGGGAGTAGAACGTCGACCCCAGCATGTTGATGTTGTACATGCCGAAGCCAGCGCGAACCGCCCACTTATCGTCTGCAAATGGACGCCATGCCACACCGAAACGAGGCATGAAGCGCAGGTGCGGATACTTCTTCAAACCTGAGGGAAATCCGGCTGCGGTGTTCCCCACAACTTCCATGCACGGCGCGCCATTCACCGAGGCACTGTTCGTACTGGTTACGCCATCCGGATCGCAGGCGTTTGCGCTTGCCAGGTAGCCCTGGGCAAGCAGATCCTGCTTGCCGTGAGGATAGATAACGCGTCCGGCCAGCGGCACGCTCGGATCGAAGTTGCCGATGTCTCCAAATTTATCGTAGTAAGCCGGATGCAGTTCGTAGCGAACGCCGTAAGAAATGGTCAGCCTGTTATTCATGTGCCACTCATCCTGACCGAAGAAGTGGTAATGAGACGACACACCGTCGTTGTCCTGGCGAACGACGTCATAGAATGTCTGGTTCGGAAGCCCGAGAAGGAAATCGGCAAAATCAACACCGGTGAACATTCCTTCACTGCCGCTGATATTGAACTGATAGGTTCCGTAGTTGTCTGCACCGTTGAATCCAAGCGGTGTGATCGCCTCCAGTGTCTGAATATCGGTGCCAAATTTCAGGGTGTGCCTGCCTTTTACCCACATCAACACGTCGCTGTACTCGTTGGTAAATGATTTCGAGAGGCTTGTAAGCCGGTCGGCATTGAGGCTTTGAATATTGTAGAAATCCATTTCAGGTACGCCGTTGTAGAACAGGTTCTGCAATCCCTGCCACCCCTGCGCCTGAGTCCAGGCATTTCCGTCAAAGGGGTCGCTTTGACCTGATGTAAACCGAGTGAATCCGAATCCACCCTCATTGATGAGATTGGGACGAATCGTCCAATTGGTGTCGACCTTCATCTGGCGGTTCTGGCTTATCGACAGTGATGAAGGAATGTTGAGAGGTTCGGGATTGGTAATCGGGAAATTCTTCCAGGTGAACTTGCCCCAGACCAAGAACTTCTGGTTGCTGCCGAAATACTGATCACCCCGGACATCGTACTGATTTGAACGTCCGCTGCTATCAACGTTCGACTGCCAGTTTGCAATGCCGTCGTCTGTGTATGCCGTCGGATCGCCGATGTTCGGATCGGGATAGAACTGGGAAAGCGTGGAGACAGCAATCGGGTTAATCGAGCTCTGCGGAATCGATGTTCCATAACTGCCGCCGGTGAATGGATCATTGAGGCCCGTAAAGCTGTTTCCGCCGGATCCATTCGGCTCTACGTATTTCGAGAAGTCGCCGTTCTTCATCAGCGTGCTGGGAACCACCTCGAAGATTGTGCTCTGGGCCGGATGGCGCCAGCCTTCATAGGTGCCGAAAAAGAAGCTCCTGCTGTGTCCGTTATAGAGGTGCGGAATCACAACCGGACCGCCGATACTGGCCCCAAAGGTGTTGCCGTGAATACTGGGTTTGGTTGTCGTCGTCGGATACGTGTACGGAATTGCGTTGAACGCGGAACTCTGGTAGTACCAGAAAGCGGTTCCATGCAAAGCGTTCGTGCCGCCCTTTGTGGTCACAACGATCTGGCCGGGATCGCCGAATTCGGCACTGGCGAGTACTCCATCGGCACGGACCTGAGAGATGGATTCGGTCGACGGAAATGCATCATTCAGAAAGTTGCCGCCTGTCGCATCCTTCGCTGTCACTCCATCTACGGTCACCTCCACCTGATAGGGCAGAGCCCCTTGCAACGAGATTCCTGACTGGTCCATCTGAACGCCGGGAAGCGTGCCGAAGATTCCGGCCGGACTGGTTCCGCTGAAGCTCGCTCTCGTATTGACCGGCAGATTCTGGGTATCCTCCGTTGTCAAGGTTCCGCTGATCGTCGGTGAGTCGGTCTGGATCGTGCTCAAGGCATCGCCATTCACCTCAACTTTTTGCTGCACGTTTCCAAGCCCGAGCTTCGCGTCGATACGGAGCTCCTGCCTGACGGTAAGCGAGACATCAGACGCTGTCCAGCCGGCGAACCCACCAGCCGTGATCGCTACGGAGTACTGCCCTGCTTTCACGTCGAGGAACTGATAGTCGCCGGAGCGATTGGTTTTCGTGGTTCGAACCGCCCCTTCCTGAGTGTTCGTAAGAATCACCGAGGCTCCGGGTATGACCGAGCCACTCGGGTCGCTGACGTTGCCGACAATCGTGCCTTGGGTGGCCTGAGCATTGAGGCGGCTTGGCGAACAACAGATGGCCGCCATCATCACTGCTGTTGCAAAACAAGTTCTCAACGCGGGGCAGAAAGATCCTGGCAAGATACGGGAGATCATCAGAGTTCGCCTCCAGAAGAACAATTCAAAAGCATGGATTGATCAACTTCAGAGCCGGGGATAGCAGGGATGGTACACCCGAACCTGATCGGCTTGAAATAAATTTCCATGAAGATCACCCCTAAGCGAACCCTGCCATGACTTAGATTTTCCCGGCGCAAACCAAAAGCATCCGGACCTTGCTTTTGTTCATATATGAATATGTTTTGCAGGTTGTCAGTGTGCAGATTGTTGAACTATAGGAAACAGGCAGGCAAATTGCGGGCGACTTGCAAAAGCCCGCACGTCGCGGCAAATCGACAGATCAACTTCGGGGAGACCGAGAGTGAAGAACCGACATTCGACTGGCGTGCCACATCCTCTAAGCAGGCGCCAGTTTCTAACAGGTGCAACTGCGGGCCTGGCGTTAACGGCCTCGAGACAACTGGGAGCAGCCTCGCCCCCAGAGGCATTACTCATTTCCAACTTTAACCTTGCGAGCTGCGGATGGCTGACTACGTTCAGTCGCGAGCGCGTCTATTGCGCCAACAGCTACTTTGACCACCTCGACCGCGTGAGAGATGACATTTAAGCTTAATGATTCGCGTCGATTCCTGTGATATCGACAGCGCTCCGCTTTTCTATACCTAAACTAAGTGCTCAAGAAAGCGAGACCATTCCACAGATGCTGGCGCGGAAACGGGAAATTAAAGGTGAGCGATCTAGGCGGTTTTGATTTAGTTCGTTCTTTTGAATACTGCAAAGTAGGGCTGGTTGGAGAGGGGCTGGTTGAAACCCGGGTACGTCCGTTCCGTTCCGCCAGCATCTGACAGCTCGAAGTAGTATTCGAGCGCAAATTCACTTCGGGTGTATTCGGATGGAATGGCTGCAATAAATATGTCGTTCTCGCCCTTCGAGTCGACGACATTCCATCGTTCCGCTTGATTTACGTGACGATATCGGATCCGGACAGAGCTCACCGGTTTGGTACCGTCTCCGGCCGAAGAGCCAGAAATGAAGAGCTTGAGCTCAAGCGCATCTCCCGGCGTGAAGCTCTCGGGCGGCATATGACGGCACTTGAATTGGGCCACAGATGAAGGTGCGTCACCCGCGATGGTTTTTATTTGCTCCGAAGCCGCCCGGCGCGCGCCTGCCCCCTCATTGTTCAGGTGCATTTTCGCCTTCATGGCGGCGATGTCGGTGTCAATGCCAGCCAACCTGTCAAGCCAGTGGCCGCTTCGCTTGGGAATGCTGCCGTAAGAGATGTTCGCGCTATACACCTTCCTGGCGCGCTCCGCCATCGTCGCCCATGCATCTCTCGCCTTCAGATAGTGCGTCAGTGCGGCATCGGCGGCGTTAGTGTCGTTCGAGGCCAGAAAGATGTCGTAGAGAACAGCGCTACGCAGTTTGTGCGCAAAGAAAGTCCCCAGGCCGATCTGAATAAGCACATCTTCCTCAATCCGACGAAATGTTCCTCCTCTAGGGGACTTTGTCGTTCCTTTTGCTTTATCCAGCCATTGCTTTGAATTTTCAACGCATTGTTCCACCCATTGCGCGACGTCGACAGGCGAATACTTCGCACTTGGCGTTCGGTGTATCAGGGACTGCGCATACTCGGCGACGGTAGAGAACAGTTGGGGATCGAGCGGACTTACCGTTCCGAATAACTTTGGGACCGGAGTATCGCCGTAGGGGGAGGGCTCGCTGCCGTCAACAATAGGCATGTTCATCGGCAGTTCGTACCAGAGGTCGTGATTGCTGGCCGATGGAAGATGAGCCGAAGTGAGCAGAGGAAGGATGCGGGACGCGTGTGCGAGTAAGTTCTCGATCGCCTCGGTGGCGGCTCCAAAATCCTTACGCATGGCTCGACGCCATATTTCTGGATCCGCGTCCGGATCGTACAGTTTGCGTCCCCATACGCGGTAATAGAGCTCGTACTTCTGCCAATCCTGCCTTGGACTCAGCGACGAGTCAGCGTAAGCGCATCGCCCTCCCGCCTGGCCGGAACCCTCGCGGCCTTTGAAGGTCAATGGCTCCATCAGGTCGAGGCCGGTCGCTCCGCAGAAACTTGCGGTTCGCCCGTACGCCGCTGCCATTTCGGGGTCAACCGAAAGCAGGTGCCGCTGAGTTCCCGGCCAGAGCCGGAACCAGAGTTTGTAACGCGCATCTTGCCGGAGGAAGTCAGCATAGCCGTACCGTGTAAAGCTTCTTGATCCGCTGCTGAAGCGAAAGAGCGATTCATCCGATTTCGACAGGCTTCCGTGGGGAACCTCCAGGGAACGAATGTCTGCCTGCTGGTATCCGAGGCTCTGATGCTCGGCCGAGTATTTGGCGCCCAGCTTGACCGGCATCCCGGTCGCCACCGCAATATCGATCATCTTTTCATCCACGCCTTTGGCGTGCATATCGATCTCGATCGTCCGCCCAGCACCGGTGATTGCGCCGAAGACGGTCTGCCAGAAATCGTATCTTCCTTCGGGAATCCCGCTCTCGCCGTGAACGCGCATGGTGAGTCCCTGTATCTGGGGACACTCCCGCAGAATGACAGCAAGTGCCTCGCTGCAGTAGCGAGCGTGATTGTCGGGGCTTAAGCCTTCGATGCGGTGATAGGAATTCGGACTGTCAGTCCACTGATATGCATGGGTCCAGATACCCAGTTGGAATTGCAGCCCCCTGGCGGCTGTTTCGGCCGCAATAAAACGTAGAGTATCGAGGTTCTTCTCGCGCTCGTCGACGCTCAGCGCCTTCGGGGATGCCAGCCTGACTCCGTCGGCGGTTGCGAGTTGCATGACGCGGACTTGTGTAAAGCCAGGAACCTCGACCAGGTAGGGATACACGAAATGAAAGTAGTCGTCCGTTACTCCGCGGGGAAAGTCATATTCCAATCCGAAACCGAAGGTGAACCGATTGAAGCGGCTCGCAACCAGATGGTCGAGGTATTCGCTCCAGAACTGGCGGTCGTAAAACCAGGGCTTATCTTCCAGTTCGCTGCAGAAATAGCGGCTGACGCTGCGGACTTCGTTTGCCGGCTTTTCTTCAACGGGGTTGATGAAATGCAGCGACATGAATGGATCGTCGCCGTATCGCACCCGCTCAGCCAGTTCAAGAAGTGCATAGACAAAACCCCTTGGATCGTTTGCGGAAACAAGAACCGCTGGCACTTCGTCGATCTTTCCGGCAGCCATTCTCAGACTCTCAGGTGCGGAACTCGTTCGCCTGAGCGGGAATCCTCGAGTCAGTTGCGAATCTGAGCTGGCTACTACGATGCAAAGGCCAGCGCCTTTTGCCGCATCTGCAGACCGGACGATTTCGTGCTTTACGCCTTTCGCATGGAGAGCCTCGCCCAGCCGAGCGATCGCTCTCATCACAGGTATGCTTGTTGCTGCCGAGTTTTCGGGATCGACAATCAGACACACTCGCTTTTCGTCCGCAGCAAAGCCAAGCTGCGATAGTCCGCACACCCCGACCCCTGCCGCGCCGGCAGCCTTCAGAAAGTTTCTTCGGGGCATCGCGCGAAACTCACGAGACTTCATCTGTAGGACACTCCGGAATAAATTTGGGCATTCAATCTATCTGAGCTGATGCCGAAACCATGCTCTTTTTCGCGGGTCTTTCGCGTCGTCGGCTAGAATAGCAGCCGATACGAAACGGCTTCTAACTTCAGCTCTCCACTTTATCCGTGAAAGCATGCTGATTTGTTCCGGATGGTCCTTACCATGAATAGACGCTTATTTCTCAAGGAAACAATGGTGGCGAGTGCCGGCTTCCATTCACAGAGCCTCTTTGGCGCATTGGCCTCCTGCGGTGTCGTGCCTGCAGGCGAGCCGGGAGTCATGCCTCTGCTGGTGGACACAGACCGGGTCACAACTTCGATCGATCAGCGGGTCTTTGGGCAGTTTCTGGAGCACATCAACCATTCCGTGGAAGACGGGCTGTTTGCCGAGCAGATTCGCGGCGCGGGATTTGAGGGTGAAGATTTCAAAACTTATTGGGAGCCCTTCGCGGACCGCGGAGAAGCCGGCATCGCAAATGTTAATTTCCAGAATGGTACGAAAAGCGTGCGCCTGCGCGTCGATGGCGGAAGCGCTGGGATCCGGCAGGGCCGTGTGTTTGTGGATGCGGGCGGGAAGTACGATGGATCAATTTGGCTGAAACACGAGTCTGGAAAGCCGAAGCTCAACCTCATAGTCAGAACTGCAAAGGGCGAACCAATCGCATCGCTTCCACTCGCGGTGACCGGCTCAGAGTGGCAAGAGGTTCCCTTCGCCCTTACCAGCCAATTACGGGATACGCAGGCTTCCATTGAGATTGAAGCCACAGGTAAGGGCGCGGTCCTTCTGGATTTCATTTCGATGATGCGCTCAGATGTTCGTCAGGATGGCAAGCTGCGGCCCGACCTGCTGCAAGCTCTCAATGGGCTTCGCCCGTCGTTCATCCGGTGGCCCGGTGGATCGTTTGCTTCGACATATAAGTGGCAGGAAGGCATCGGCCCTTATGCCTCCCGTGGCTATCATCCAAATCTTTTCTGGGGAGGCTACTCAGACTACTTCGGCTTCGGGACAGATGAGTTTCTCTGCCTTTGCCGAAAGGTTGGAGCGGACCCCCTGATCGTACTTGCAGCGCCAAACACAAAGCCGGACCAGGTTGAATACGCAATGAACTGGGTCCGCTACCTCAACGATCCACCGTCGACTGAATGGGGACGAAAACGGGCAGCTAACGGACATCCGGAACCGTACGGGGTCACGCTGTTCCAGATCGACAACGAGCCCATGAACAATGGATTCACTCCGGAGACGTATGCCGAGATTGTCAACGTGTACGGCAGGCGCTTGCGCGAGATTGCTCCGAAGGCGCGTATCGTGGCCTGCGGGCAGAAGCGGTCCAGCGATATGAACTGGAGCGAGACTGTCATCGATCTCGCAGGGGAGAACTTCGACATACTTGGTTGTCACAACTACGAGTACGAGCCCAATAACTTCGAGACCGGATTGAGGCGTATCCGCGACTACCTTACAAAACTGCGCGACTACACACGTGCTTCAAAGCATCCGCAAATCGAGATCGGCGTGCTGGAGTGGAGCCTGCAACACACCTACGACTGGCGGGCAGGTCTGCATACCGCCGGCATCCTCATGCTCTTTGAAGAGCTAAGTCCGGGGCTTACGATGAGTTGCCCGGCGTTGCTGATGCGAAACACCACCGATGATCCGAAATGGACTTCGTTCATCTACCACGATCACGTTTCCTGGTTTCCCGGCGCTGGTTATGTGGTGGAGAAGCTGTTCCGTGAACACTACGCCGAGCGCTTTGTGGCATCCGCGACGGGCGCAATTCGAGATATACCCGACCGCAGTCGCTTGTTCGACAAAATTTCGACATTTATCCCGGAGCAGTGGTCCCCCGGCTCGACCGAAGCGACAGCCACAATGAGCGCAGACGGTCATCGAATTGTAATCAAGGCGGTCAACTACTCCGCCCAGCGAAATACGCTGCTGGTCAGGCTGCAGGGCTCGCGGGTTCCTACTGAGGCAAAGGCTACGCTGCATACCGTTAGCGCGCACCTTACGGACTCTGCCTCGCTGGAGCACCCAGATGCGATCGCGCCACACAGCCGGGAAATTCCATACGCGAAGGAATTCTCAGTTGACCTTGAGCCGTTTATGGTTGGGCTTGTAGAGATTCGGACTTAGTAAGCGGGCCGCAAGCTGGAGCTGGCCTATGATGATTGCGCTGCACTGAGGACACCCATCAGAATGAACACGACATTTGCGTTCGGAAAAAGCCAAATCGAGGTAAAAGTCCCGGACACCTTCGATTGCGCTGTCCTCGAGAGCCGGCATGTAAATCCGGTTGTGGATGTAGACGCCGCGCTGCGAGATGCCCTCGATCATCCGTTGGCATCCGCTCCCATCGGCGACCTGGCCAAAGGCCAAAAGACAGTCGCCATCGTGGTTTGCGATATAACGCGCCCTGCACCGAACGCCATTACACTGCCGCCTCTACTTGAACGGCTTCACAAGGCTGGAATCACGCGCGAAGGGATTACCATTCTGATCGCCACTGGACTGCATCGAGCCGCCACGCCGGACGAAGTGGACCAGATCGTCGGCTCGGAAATTGCAAGATCCTATCGCATTACCAGCAACGATGCGCGAGCCCATGGGCAGCACCGTCATCTCGGAACTACAAATCGCGGAACGCCTGTTCACATCCACAACGACTTCGTAGATGCCGACCTTCGTATCACGCTGGGCTTTATAGAGCCCCACTTGATGGCAGGCTATTCCGGAGGGAGGAAGCTGGTCGTTCCCGGAGTTGCAGCCGAGCCAACTATCAAGGCGATTCATTCGCCGCTGTTCATGCGTGAGCCCCTGGCAACTGAAGGATCCATCGATGGCAATCCGCTGCACAAGGAGTTGCTCGAGATCGCGCACATGGCGCGTCATGATTTCATTCTCGACGTGACGTTGACACGCGACAGGCGGATATCCGGAGTGTTTGCAGGAAATCCTGTGCTTGCCCATGCAGCGGGGGTGGAATTTGTTCAGGATTCCTGTCTTGCGCGGCTCGATGAACCTTGTGATCTTGTGATCACAAGCTCAGCCGGCTTCCCTCTCGACCTCACTTACTATCAGAGTGTCAAAGCGGTCACAGCCGCACAACATCTGATCAAGAAGGGCGGAAGGGTCCTCGTCGTTGCGGAATGCGCTGAGGGCGTAGGCTCGGGGGAATTTGCTGCGAGCCTGAAGAATATCTCGTCTTTCGAGGCATACCTCGACGAGATTTCCCGACCGCCGGTGCAGATCGATCAATGGCAGGTGGAGAAGCTGGCGCTGGCGGCACTTCGAAGCGAACTCTTCTTCTACACGCCTGGAGTTCAGGCAGAGGACCTCGGTATTTTGAAGGATCGATACTTTCCCCGGCTGCAGGAGGCCATCGCAGCCGCAACTGCCAACCTATCTCGCGATGCGAAGATTCTTCTCGTCCCCGAGGGACCCTATACTTTCGCAAAAGTTCGCGGCGCCGTCGGAGTTTCCCAATGACAGTGCTACGCGCAGCACCTCATCGTCACCGCCTCCCCCCGCTGAAACCTGGCCGGTACTGATGTCCATTCCGATTAAGCGCTTCGTAGAACGCGTTCCTGGCGGCATGATGACGCTGCCCCTTGCCGCCGGCGCTCTGCTCGCGACATTCGCGCCCACTGCACCAGCATTCTTCGGTTCCTTCACAGGTGCTCTCTTCACCGGATCCTTGCCGATACTTGCAGTCTTTTATGTCTGCATCGGCGCAACCATTTCAGTTCGGTCTCTCCCAGCCGTGTTGAAGAAGGGGGGAGTGCTGCTCGCGACGAAGATGCTTTTAGGCGTTGCCGCAGGCGTAATTGTCGGACATTGGATCGGAATCGAGCCGGTAGCGGCGGGATGGTTTTCTGGCTTTTCAACGCTCGCCGTTGTCGCAGCCATCAATGACACAAACGGCGGCTTGTATATGGCGTTGATGAATCAATATGGCCACGCAGAGGATTCTGCTGCGTACTCCGTCATGTCACTCGAATCGGGTCCGTTCCTTACGATGGTTACACTTGGTGTCGCAGGCTTGTCGGCGTTTCCATGGCAAGCTCTGGTCGGTGCAATTCTGCCGCTCGCTATCGGCATCCTGCTCGGAAATCTAGATCCGGAACTGCGCGAATTCCTGGGGAAAGCCGGGCCGGTGCTCATTCCGTTCTTCGCGTTTGCGCTGGGAGCCACCCTCAACCTGAAACTCGTTTGGAAGGCCGGTCTATCAGGGGTGGCTCTTGGAATCGCCGTGCTGGTCCTGTCGGCCTTCTTTCTCGCGATCGCAGACATGCTATGCGGAGGCAAAGGGACTGCCGGGATAGCGGCATCTACAACCGCTGGCAACGCTGCGGCGGTTCCGGCATTAGTTGCCGCAGCGAACCCTAAGTATGCCGCAGCGGCCGCTCCCGCAACTGTTCTTGTGGCGTGCAGCGTCATCGTTACCGCAATCGCCGCGCCGTTCCTGACAGCATGGTGGTATTCGCGGGTATCCTCAAAATAGATAGTCTTGGAGCTAGAACTTGGCTAGGTTGGTGATTATTGCGGACGACCTAACCGGTGCAGCCGACTGCGCAGCTTCATCCGCCGCGCTCGGATGCAGAGCCACAGTCCTTCTGCATTCGCCCGAGCGCAGGGAGCCAGATGCGTCCTGGCCAGATACCGACATCGTCTCTATCGATACGAATAGCCGCTATCTTCCCGAAGGACAGGCGTCGGATCTGATAGGCCGATTGGCACTACGATGCGATGCCCACAGTACCGAAAGCCCTGGATACATCCTCTATAAGAAGATTGATTCAACATTGCGGGGCAACGTAGCGGCTGAGCTCGCTGCGCTCCTACATGCTCGCCGTTCCTTCAAGCCTGGCAGTGCGAAGCCTTCTATACTCATGGCTCCATCACTACCTGCGCAAGGACGTACGACTGTTGGCGGTCGTCTCCTGGTACGCGGAGTGCCGCTTGAGAAAACAGAC
>Ga0105239_10001688_pt1 | contig 29112 bp, 20 predicted proteins | sample KBSC44metaG_FD_92761 | JGI IMG/M metagenome (GOLD analysis project Ga0105239, IMG submission 92761) | Corn rhizosphere microbial communities from Kellogg Biological Station, Michigan, USA - KBS C4-4 metaG | ecosystem: Host-associated > Plants > Roots > Rhizosphere > Soil | place: Michigan, USA...
ATAAAGTTAGTAATAAATATTGGTTCACCAAAATTTTTATCATAAAATGAAACGTTTTGTATATATCATCACCGACAGAAACAGGAAAAATCTTCACGTTGGTTTATGCTCAGATCTTGTAAAGACCCTGCAATTTTATAGCGATATGCCCACTTTATTTTTCGACAGCGCGCAGCAGCTTAACCGTTTGGTTTATTTTGAAGAGATCAATACCGAGGAGCAAGCTATGGAACGTTTTAAAGTAGTAAGCACTTACACCCGCCCGCAAAAAGAAAAAATGATCAGACCTGTTAATCCTGACTGGATAGATCTGACCATTGGGTTAAAGTTTGAAAGTGGTTTACGGGTAAGGCCGCAATTACGCCCATCTGTAAATGCTAATCGCCGGGCGGTTACTTTTTAATAAATTTTAAGGCGCCCGAGTTCATGCAATATCTTTTGCCACCGCGATTGGCGGGGCCATCATCAAAAACATGACCCAGGTGTAAACCGGTACTTTTTTCAATAACCTCGTCACGGCTCATGCCGTAACTGTCATCATGTACAATGGCAACTTTTGTGGAATCGACGGGTTTAACAAAACTTGGCCAGCCTGTACCGCTGTCAAACTTATCGTCGGAGGTAAATAATACTTCGCCGGTAGCTGCACTTACGTATACACCCTTTTGGTGATTGTTCCAATATTCGTTTTGATAGGGCAGCTCTGTTCCGCTTTCAACCATGATGTGGTATTGATTGGGCGTTAATGTTTTCTTCCACTCTTCTGCTGGTTTGCTCAACTTCCTTTTGTCACCTTGTCCACTGCTATTCTGGCAGCCAAATGCGGTTACAACAAATAATATCGCTATTGCTAAAATTGATCTTTTCATTTTTAAGTATTTAATCCATATAAATAAATGACGAGCTATAACACCCATCGCGCTTCTGTGTGCTTAGTCGTTATTAACAACTAAACCTTACAGGTCATTATATCTTAAATACGTAGTGCTGCTGTAGGCAGATTGTCATTCGCCTGTATTATTATACGGCCTTTGGCTTGGGTAACAGCACTTTGCTGATGATGTGGACTACGCCGTTGCTTTGTGTAATATCAGACCGGCTAATGATACACCGGCCACCGGTTTCATCCTCCAATGTGATATTATTATTGTCATCAATTTTAGCGATCAATTTACCTCCGCTAATGGTAGTCAAAGTGGTTGAACCCTTATGCTTATTGATGAGCTTATGTAATTCTTTAGCGCTAAATTTCCCGGCTACAGCATGATAGGCAATTATATGAGTTAACTCCCAAACATGCGCTGGTTTTAACAATGAATCGAGCTTACCGGGAGATAAACTTTCAAATGCTTCGTTAGCAGGAGCGAAGATGGTAATAGGGCCTTTGCTTTTATATGTCTCGGCTAAATTGGTCGAATTCACAAAATTATAGAATATGGACAGATCCTTGTCTGTAGCTATATTTTGTACAATATCGTTGGCTGGAAGCATGGCATCTCCGGCAATGGTTTTCATTGTGCCTGAAGCCGGTACATTGCTAACAGGGTCGGTATCAGCTGCCTGGGCAAGTACGGCGAAGCTACACATCATCAGAGCCAAACTCAACAACAGTATTTTTTTCATATCAGGCTGCAAATATAAACAGATATTATTTGATAACTATTTTAAGCCGTTTAGGTTTTAAATAAAAAAAGCGACTTTATGGTCGCTTTTACTTTTAGATGATCATTTAGTTACCATCCTGGTGTAAATCCTAAGCCAAATAATGGCTTTTTAACATCGGTACGATTAAACGGAATGGCCAGGTACGGCTCCAATACAAATGCTCCAAATACATTGATCCTTAATGATATACCCGCACTTAATGCCGGAACTCTGCCGTATACAGGCTCGGTAACCGGTTGCCCGTTCACAACAGAAGGTGTACCATCGTCATTAAGTACAGGTTGCTGGCCTATTACCGGCGGGTTTTTCTGAAAATAGATATGGTCGCCGGCGTTCCAGGCCAGGCCCGCGTCGAAAAATAAGTTAAGATCGGTAAACAGGAATTTTGATTTGATCTGGGCCAGTTTCTCCGGGCCTGTGAAAGGTAAACGCACCTCGAAATTAAATACCGCGATGCGGCTACCTGATAACTGATCAATGCTGAAACCATTTGTACCGGCTTTACCATTGTTGTAAAAAGTTTGCCCTTCGTAACCACGAATGTAAAAAGGATAGCCCACGTATAAAGGATAAAGCCCGGTGGCATCGCCACCAAAACGCCCGTAGCCATAAAACCTGGCCGCGAAGGTAACGGGTTCAACCCGCACATATTTCCTAAGATCGATAGTTGGGGCAAAGAAATGGTAGGTGCCAAAATTGTATTCAGCTTCCAGGCGATACCTGAAGCCATTCAGTGGCGCGGTTACGCCGAAGAAAGAATTATCGCCCACTAAAGCGGTGGATACCTGGAAAAGCGAGTATGATTTTAAGCTGGTACCAATCAGCTTACTTTCATCATCGTTGGCTATCTTTTTCTTATCAGATGTTAAATAATTTGTGGTGATGGTTTTGCTTTTGTCAGCATTGATAGTGGTATCCAAGGCGTAATAATCGCTGTAACGGTCAACCCTGTAGGAGTTATAAGAAGCACCTGCCCCAATTTCGAAACGTGTTGTTTTGGAGATAGGATAGGAGGTAAACACCCTGGCTGCATCTTCAAAATTGCGGATGATGTCAATATTGTCCGACAGAACGGTTTCGTTTTTGCCGCTCACACTTTTTGTCGGGAATGTTCTGGTTTGGATACCAAATTGGTAAGGGATATGCGATATACCAAAGCCGAGATTCCACCTGCCGGTTTGGTTTACATAGGTTATTGCTGCACCAGAGTCATAGATCTGTCCGTTAACAGAGGCCGCCGCGAATATCTGATTGCGTCCTAATATATCGCTAAACACGCCTTGTATGCCGCTTGAAAGACTTGTACCGTAAAAACTACTTACGCCAATGCCAATACCACTACCAGCCAAGTAATCAAGCTTGAATTTGGGTTTGTAAGCAATATTGACAACCGAATCGGCTGGGATCTTTTTATAGGCGAGGTAATTATTCAAATTGGAGTTGATCAGATCCACACCAACCGCACGGGCTGGTGGCAGTATACCCGCGCTAAAGTTTACATCTGTTGCTTGTAAAGTAACCGGTTTAAAATCGGATGCTTTGGCATTGTACAACGAATATTTTTGAGCACGGTAATAAGAGTAAACCACATCATCGTGGTTAGAGATACTTAATGCCGGCGAATACTCGGTAATACCACAAATACCCGTAAATAGATCGGTCATTTGCTCTATTTTACCGCTGCTGAGGGTATAACGGTACATATTGCGGAAGCCATCGCGATTGGATAGGAAGTATACCTGCGAACCATCGGCAGAGTATTGCGGGTTCAGATTGTTGGAGCCGTTGAATATTTTAATGTCGGTTACTTTGCCTGTAGCCACATCAAGTTCGGCCAGGTTAAAGGGGATATCCTGCTCTAAAGATTGATCATAAGTACTCCTGTCGCTCGAGAAAATGATCTTTTTACCATCCCTGGAATAACTGGGCTGATAATCGGAATATTTATCATTGGTCAATTGGGTAACCTTTTTAGTATCGAAATTATAAGAATACAGATCGCCCTGGCCTTCGGATAGTCCCTGGAAAACAATATCCTTACCATTAGGCGACCAGGATAAATTACTGAACTGTTCGGCTTTTTCCATCGAGACATCATTCAGTGTATTACCGCTGGCAACATCCACCACGATCATCCGGTTGCGGCCTTTGCTGAATACACTGAAGGCAAAGCGCTTACCATCCGGCGACCACGCGCCCGCCGATTCTATAAAGTTAAACTCATCAATATGGGTGTTGGATACCTTGCTCGTGAGCTTTCGTAAAATACGTCCCGTATGCGCGTCGGCGAGGTAGAGGTCAATAGAGAACAAACTTTTAGCCGACAGAAAGGCCACGTAATTACCATCCGGACTTACTGCAGGTGCCACTACCAGGTCGCCACCAGTTTTACTGTCGATCAGTTTAAGGCCTACCGGTTTTTGAACGGTATCTTTTAAAAAAGGTTTATAAGTGTTCTCGATGGAAGTTTTCCATAAACGGGATAAGGTCTTGTCATCATACCCAAAGGTGCGCCTGATGCCATAATTAAGACCATAGCGTGCCGTATTCTTAAAGAATGGTACAATGACTGTGTCGCCATAGGTTGAGCCCAGGAACGACCAGAAAGCCTCGCCATAACGATAGGGGAAATACTTGTTGCTTTCCGTAAGGTCACGTACCGAGGGGATATCATGGTTCAGGTAAGCATCACGCATCCACATGGCTGTGTAAGAATCCTTTTTACCCAATGACAGGTACTCAGCCATACCCTCGATCATCCACAGGGGGATGTTGTTGATCTCTTCAAAACTATCACCTTCACCAGCCTGCAGCGCCCGGTACTGAAACGCATGCACCAGCTCGTGCCCGATAACGTGGCGGGTAGTTTGGTTGGTTTCCATCACCGGCATTACTACCCGGTTTTTAAGGCCTTCGGTAACACCGCCGGTACCTACACCAATTTCGCCGTCGATAGCGGTAGTTTGCTGAAAATCGGGGTGGTTGGCGTATAGTATAATAGGGTTGGCTGTCTTAAATGTGTCTTTAAAAACCTGCTGATGTAAAGTATACCACAGCTCACTTTCCTGGGCAAAGCGCTTTACCATACTATCATTTTTTAGGTAATAGTAAATTTCAAAATGCGGGGTTTTATAAACTTTAAACTTGAGGTTTTTATAACGTACCTTATTTTGCCCGAAATACTGGGCATGGGCACCAGTACTTATCAATAAAGAACCTATAAGACAAAGGAGTATAAGAGTGAGCTTTTGGGCCTTATTTGATAAGGGGTAGTGTTTATTCATAACTTAACTAAATAGATATCGCTAATTTAATGAAAAATATGTGTGGATGTGCAGATGTGCGGATGTGCAAATATGCAGATGATAAATAAGTGAATTGTATCATCCATTCATCATCTGCACATCTAAAATCTGCATATTTGCACATCAACCCACACTATTTATTGGCCGGTGGCGTACCTTCCGGATTTTCAGGTGTAGTGGTTGGTGTTGCCTGTGTAGGTAATACGTGCGTTGTATCAATAGGGTTGCTTGTACTGTCAACCGTCGCGGTATCGGTCACTATTCTTGGCGACGGACAATTATATTCCTTGGTGATTTTTACCCATGGTTTCGGGAACGGTCCATAAGTATATCCCGATTTTGGGTCGGCATAAACTTTTTCCATAAAGCGGCCGAAAATAGGTAGCGCGGTGTGCGATCCTTCGCCGGTTTCGGATGTGGTAAAGTGTACGCTGCGATCATCAGCGCCAACCCATATACCGGTTACCAGGTCCTTAGTAATGCCCATGTACCAGCCATCTACATAATCAGACGAAGTCCCGGTTTTGCCGCCTATCTGGTTATTATCCTTTTTCCACAGACCCGGGTATTCCCATAAAGCCTGTGAGGTGCCGCCCGGTTCTTCCATACCACCACGGAACATATACAACATCAGCCAGGCTGTTTCCGGACTGATCACCTGTTCTTGTTTTAAGGTAAATTCTTTCAATACGCTGCCGTCCTGATCCTCAATTCTGGTTACCAGTATGGGGTCTAATTTTTGGCCTTTGTTCAGGAAGGTGCTATATGCCCTTACCATTTCAAAAACCGAAACATCGTTTGAACCTAATGATACCGATGGCACCGATTTCAACGGACTTTCAATACCGCATTTATGGGCGTATTCTACAATTTTATCCCAACCCACTTTTTCGGTCAGCTGCGCGGTGATGGAGTTTACAGATTTACCCATGGCCCAGCGTAAGGACATTTCACGGTACGAGAAATTAAAGTCGGCATTGTTGGGTTGCCAAACTTCATCCTTACCATTGTCTTTATATTTTATGGTTACGGGTTTATCTGTGAATTTATCGCAGGGAGTAAAGCCATTATCCAGTGCGGTTAAATAAGCGAAAGGCTTAAAGGTTGAACCCGCCTGGCGGCGTGCCTGGTTCACGTGATCGTAATTAAAAAAGCGATGATCGATACCGCCTATCCAAACTTTTATTTTACCTGTTGATGGCTCCAGGGTCATCATACCTGTGTTCAGGATCTTCGCGTAATATTTGATCGAGTCGATGGTCGAGAAGGTAGTATCCTTTTCGCCGTTCCAGGTAAAAACGGTCATCCGTTTTTTCTGTTTAAAATACTGCTGAATTTGGACAGTATCGCCTTTGTACTTCTTTTCTAACAGGCTGAATATAGGCAGGCGTTGTTCGTTTTTCAGGATAAAATCCTTGATCTCTACCCCCTTGGAGTCGCGCCAGGGGTTTTTATTACCCCACAGGTTGTTGAAACGCTTTTGCAGCATCTTCATTTTTTCGGCAACAGCTTCTTCGGCATATCGCTGCAGGCGCGAATCGATAGTCGTGTATATCTTTAAGCCATCCTCATACAGATTATAGCCATTCTCCTTACACCATTTATCCAGCCATTTCTCCACGGCGCGGCGCAGGTAAGAGTCGCCATGCGAGTCTTCTTCCACATAGCTTAGATTAAGTTTTATGGGCGATTTGAAGCTGGTATCATAACCAACTTTGGTCAGATAACCATATTTCTGCATCTGGCTTAAAACCGTATTACGGCGCTCCAAAGCGCGATCTGGATTTTTAATAGGATTATAGCTCGAAGTAGCTTTAAGCATACCAATAAGCAGCGCGGCTTCTGCCGGTGTAACCTTATCCGGTGTTTTATTAAAATATTTTAACGAGGCGGTTTTAATACCAAAGGAGTTGTTACCAAAAGGCACCGTGTTTAAATACAGCGTAAGTATTTGCTCCTTGTTGTAAACGTGCTCAATTTTAAAGGCGGTAAGCCATTCCTTGCACTTGTAAACGATGGTGCGGATCACCGGGATATGTTTAATAAAACCCTGCGATTTGCGTTTACGGGTTTCGAACAGGTTTTTGGCCAGCTGTTGCGTAATGGTACTGCCCCCGCGGCGTTCGCCTTTGGCAGTGGAGAGCATACTGGTAAAAAACGAGTAGAAATCAACACCGTTATGTTTGTAAAAGCGTACGTCCTCAGTAGCTATAAGGGCGTTAACGAGGTTGGGAGAGATGTTTTTTAGCTCGACAGGGGAGCGGTTCTCCTTATAGTACTGACCTATCAGCTTACCATCAGCTGTATATACCTCAGAACCAACAGACATTACGGGATTTTTAATATCCTGCATGTCAGGTGAGTAGCCTGAAAGCCAGAGAAAATTGAGTTCGATACAACAAAAAAAGATGATGACGAAGTAAATAAATATGGCGAAATATCTAAGAAATCGGTTTCGTATACGTCGGAACATTGGGTAAAGATGTAAAATAATGACACTAAATCATAGTATCAAACAAATATTAATATATACAGTTTACATAAAAGTTACAGTGTACCCGTCACCAACCTGTTTGCAAGCATAAGGCATTAATTTTTCAGTACCTTAAAACCGTTTTATTATAGGTTCGGTCAAATCGAATTGACCCTTTTGGTGCGGATATTTATAAATTTAAACAAACAGCATCATTATCAACGCAATTTTAACATCTAAATTTTAAGTTGGCAAAACTGTAAAGCAATTTTTTTGATATGAGTAACATAATTAACAAGTTTAAGATCGATAATGGGAAAGGGTTTTCGCTTAAAGATCAGGATACTGCTTATGCCGATGGTTTTAAAAAAGAAGATGCTCAGGAGGTTTTGGCCGGGCTTATTGAACAAACCTTCGATCTGCAGTCTGAGCTTTACGCCGCCAACAAATACGCGTTGCTGATCATTTTTCAGGCGATGGATGCTGCCGGGAAAGACAGTGCTATAGCACATACCTTGTCGGGATTAAACCCACAGGGTTGCCAGGTGTATAGTTTTAAACAACCCAGTACCGAGGATTATGAACATGATTTTTTATGGCGGCATTACAAAACCCTGCCCGAGCGCGGACGTATCGGTATCCACAACCGCTCGCATTATGAAAATGTGCTGATTACCAAAGTGCACCCGGAGCTGGTGCTGAAAGAAAATTTACCTGGCGTAAATAGTGTGAAAGACATCGACTCCAAATTTTGGAACGAGCGGTATAAAAGCATCCGTGCATTTGAAGAGCACCTTACTGCTAACGGGACAGTAATTATTAAGTTTTTTCTGCATGTGTCTAAAGACGAGCAAAAAGAACGTTTTTTGGAGCGAATAGACGACCCGAAAAAGAACTGGAAATTTTCCCTCGCTGATATTGAAGAACGTAAACATTGGGATGAATATATGAAAGCCTATGAAAAGGCTATCCGGGAGACAGCCACCAAGGATTGCCCCTGGTATGTGATACCCGCCGATAAAAAATGGTTTACAAGGATTGCCATTTCAACCGTTATACTTCAAACCATTAGCGACCTGAAACTTAAATACCCCGTACTGACCAAAGAAGAAAAAGGTAGGCTGGACGATGCGAAAAATATATTGGAAAAGGAGTGAGGCATTAGTGAAGAGGGAGACTTACGAAGTTTTCAAAACTTCGTAAGTCTTAAAAAGGGTGTCATGCTGAGCATCGTCGAAGCATGGTGGGCAGGGCATCTGCGCGCGACCCTTCGACGGAGCTCAGGGTGACACCCTCTATCCCTCAGAAATGTTTTATATACCCGAGAACATAGTTTGTGCTCTTTCGCCAATAAGCGGTATAGGTTTGCTTTCGCCGTTAATAGCTCCTATAAAGCCTATTACCCATAAAATGAATAAGCCAAGCCTGATTACCCAAAAAAGGGAATAACCAATAGTACCTCCTCCGGAGAAAAATATAGCTGCAAAAATGGCCCCGGCAGCATAATAAATGATCATGGAGGCGATGTGAAACAAAAGGGTTTGTCTTAACTGATAGCTTGCCTGCGCGGTTTTATTATCCTTATACATAGCGAAATAAGCGATAAGCCAGCCGATGATAAAGAAATAACTAACGATGCCGGCTGTTTTGCCGCTGTCTGTTGATGGTGAGTCGTTCATGGTGATAGGTTAATTAATGATTTAATAAAGCTAACCATATTTTACCACCAAATGTTTGAATTTTTTGTTAATTCTTCCGTTCAGTTTTCCTTCACAAAACTGGCCTCATCAACAAAGCTACTTTTACCATTGACTATAGCTACCGCCTTAATCGTTGTACTTGGTCCCCTCAGGGTCTCCTGAAAGGGACCCTGAGGCTGGCCTAAACGCAGGGTCCTCTCCGAGAGACCCTGCGTGGACATTATATTCATTCATCATGAATTTAAAAATGTAAGCCATTCTTGTAGTAAAGCTTGCAAATCCAACATATTAATAGTTAAAATTCCATCGATAATAAAATTCGGATTAATAAATACCAAATCGCTGGCTTCAGTTCCATTTGTAATTAAAAAGTCTGTGTCATAAGGTTTTCCTTCATTTATTAAATTAATAGTATTTATAAAATATTGGATTTCATTTTTACCTAAAAAATTAATAAAAATTAAATTCGAGTAAGTTCCCGAATTATTAGTTTTTGGAGCAATGATTTTCCGAGTGACACCATTTGTATCCATTCTTTTGTAGAATACTAAATCATACTGTTCTCGCTTCGTCATAGTTTTCTTAATTATGGGTTGGAATATTGCTTAGTTATTATCATCAAAGCACTACGATCTATTGCTATCCTCCTGTAACAGTTGTAATCCTCAGTTTTCCTTCACAAAGCTGGCCTCATCAACAAAGCTGCTTTTGCCATTGACAATCGCTACAGCTTTAACCGTTGTATTGGCCGAGATAGTAACCGGTGCACTATACAATGTTGAACCAACTGTAGGTGCCGATCCATCGAGCGTGTAATATATTTTAGCATCTGCATCCGCGCTTTTGATCTGGATGCTGAAAGGTTGTTTAAATGTTTTGGATGGCGCTATGATATAGGGATTCGCTATGATAAGGTTATCGGTAATGCCGGATACGGGTTTCTCCAGATCCTGCAAAAATAGTTTGTTGGATAGCCTGCCGGTAAATACCTCAAACTCGCCGCCATCGGCTATGTCGCTGTAATTTAAGTACAATTTGTTATAAGATTTTTTGGCGAGACTCATGCCCTGTAAATATGTATTGGTCCTGCTGATACCCGCGCCCGAATTGGTAATGGTGAATTTTTTGCCATTCTCCAGGTAAACCGTAGCCTTATCAAACTGGGGGATCCCCACCAGGAACTGGTTTTGCCCCGGCGCTATGTTATAAATACCCAACGAACTCATCACATACCAGGCCGACATCTGTCCGCAATCTTCATTACCAGCCAGTCCATCCGGTTTTTCACTGTATTCCTCACGCAGGATACGGTCGATATAGAACTGGGTTTTATCGGGCGAATCGGTAAAGTTATACAGGTAGGCCATGTGATGGCTCGGCTCGTTGCCATGCGCGTATTGCCCGATCAAGCCGGAAACATCAGGTGGCGCATTACCACTCAGTTTGGAATCGGTGGTAAATAGTTCGTCCAGTTTGGCCTCAAAAGCCTGTTTGCCGCCCATGCGCGTTACCAGGCCATCCACATCCTGTGGTACCAGGAAGGAGTATTGCCAGGAGTTGCCTTCGGTATAATTACGGTTGATATCGGTAGGGTTAAAAGGAGCAAACCAACCGCCGTTAACACGGGCCTGCATAAAACCGTTCTGGTTATTATATACGTTTTTCCAGTATTGGGCACGTTGGATGTATTCGGTATAATCCAGGGGTTTATCCAACATTTTGGCCATTTGGGCAATGCACCAATCGTCATAAGCATACTCCAGCGTTTTGGAGACTGATTCCTTTTGCGCGTCGGCTTGTACAGCGCCATTTTTACGGTAATTATCCAACCCAAACTGATCGCGGTTTACGGCTGCTTTCATTGCTGCAAAGGCCTCGGCAGCATCAAAATCACGGATGCCTTTGGCGTAAGCGTCCACAATAACCGGGATAGAATGATTGCCGATCATACAATAAGTTTCGGAACTGGCCAATGGCCATATTGGCAATAAACCACCCTGCTCATACATCGCCAGGAAAGTTTTGATAAAGTCGCGGGTGCGTTTTCTATCGATCAGCGTTAGTAAAGGATTTTCAGCGCGGAAGGTATCCCATAAAGAAAATACGGTGTAGTAATTAAAACCCTGCGCGGTGTGCACCTTTTGATCAAGCCCCAGGTATTGCCCGTCCACATCATTATAAATATTGGGCGCGAGCATGGCATGATACAGGGCGGTATAGAAAATGGTTTGTTTGATGCGGGAATAATCGGGCACTACCGGGCGCTTCTCTTTAGGGACACGACCATTGCCGCCGCCGCTTGCCCGGAGCTCTGTTTGGGCCGCTTGTGTGGCCTGTGCAACGCTGGGGGCACCACCCTCTACCTGGATCTTGTTCAGTTCGGTATTCCAGGTGGCCCTTGCCGCTTTTTGTATTTTTTTAAAGTCGAAATCGGGTACTTCGGCATCCAGGTTTTTTAAGGCGCCCTCGGCGCTTACCGCGGATATGCCTACCTTGGAGATCAGCTCGCCAGGGTTATCAAACTGCAGGTACATTTTGATGTTTTTGCCTTCCGCCTTTTTCTGGCCTTCCTGCAGTTGGTCATTACTGGCTATGCCATAAGTATTAAAAGGCTTGGAGAATTTGGCGTAAAAATAAATCCGCTGACCTTTGGCCCAGGACCTGGATTCGCGATAACCACGGACTTCATGATCATTCACTACCTCAATCCAGGAGTTGATCACGATATCACGGTGTTGTAGATCAATAATGATATTAGCGTTTGGCGTGCTGGGGTAATTGTAACGGTGAACACCAACCCGGGTAGTGGCGGTAAGCTCCACACCGATGTTATATTTATCCAACAAGATTTTATAGTAGCCCGGTGTGGCCAGTTCGTTCTTCTTCTTAAAGCCCGAGCGGTAATCGGTGTTTTTAAACTGCGGATCGCCGGTGGTGGGCATAAACAACACGTCGCAATAATCGGCAATGCCGGTACCGCTCAAATGCGTATGGGAAAAGCCGTATACAACCGTATCCGTAAAGTGATAACCCGAGCAACCATCCCAGCCGGTTAAACGCGTATCCGGACTTAATTGTACCATGCCAAAAGGCAGCACAGCACCGGGATAGGTATGCCCATGCCCGCCGGTGCCAATAAAAGGGTCTACCAGTTGCGCGTAATCTTTCTCTTTTTTCTTTTCGGCCTTTTGAGCTAACGCCACAGACGCCGTGGCAAATAGTAGAGTAAATACTAAAGTATTACGGAGCACAAATTTTATAGCGGGCATACAGGTAAATGCTGTTTATTATATCACGCAAATTAAAACTTAAATGTTACAATTGATAAAAAAATGCAGGCGTACAGGCGGGGAAAATGCGTAACAAGATTGTCGCAGATGACTCCGGAGATTTTTGGAAAATCAAAATTATGTCATTGCGAGCGTAGCGTGGCAATCGCATACTATACAGAGTGTAAATGTATATCGTATACCCGCTCTTGGCCGCGGGAGGGCCAGTTACTTTGTAGCCACAAAGTAACCAAAAGGCTTGTCACCAGAAATGCTTCTTTGCGCTCATGGCCGTTGCCCTGCAAAACAGTCAGAATCACGGGCTGCTAAATTTTGCCCTGTTTCACCCGCTCATATCATCGCTTCTGCAAAATTCGCTAATGCCCCTGCAACCGCACTGGCCAACATATTCTGCCTGCTTTCGCCCGAAGCTGTTCTGCTGACAGGGAAAAAGAGATTATAAATAAGGCATCATTATTTTTCCACCCTCTTTCCGCCGCAGGCGAAGCGCAGGCGGAAAGAGTCGTCTACGCTGGCAAGGATTTCCGCCCGATTTTTCGTATATTTGTATATACCAAGAGCCCTGGTTTTCCTGAATAATGGGAAACCGGGGCTCTTTAGTTAAGGTCCACAAGGGACAAAAACAGATCGTTTTTTATGTAGTTATTTGATTGTCAGTTTATTAATACTTTTTAAACCTTTCAAAACCTCTCAAAAATTTGTTAAAAAGTGTTAAAATGGCGTTAAAACTTTGTTAAAACGGGCAAAAGTGATGCGTTTTTCACCCGTTTTTGACTAAAAATTTGTTAAAATTTTAGGTTTAAAAAGTTTTTAAGCATTACGTACCACCCCCATTTTTTTCAAAAGCTTCCTGTTTTCGCGACGATGGATGAGACGGTAAACAATGGCATAAATAATAGGTAATATCAGCAGGGTCAAAATGGTTGATGTCACCAATCCGCCGATCACCACAATAGCCAATGGCTTTTGGGTTTCGGAACCAATACCGGTTGATACGGCTGCGGGTAGTAAACCGATTGCTGCCATCAGGGCGGTCATCACTACCGGACGAACCCTTGAAATTACGCCTTCCAATATGGCCTCGTTCAGGTGCATACGTTCTTCGAGATTCTTCCGGAAAACGGATACCAATATCACCCCATTCTGGATACAAACACCAAACAGGGCTATAAAACCAATACCGGCCGATATACTAAAGTTGGTATTGGTAATATGCAAGGCCAATATACCGCCAATAAGCGCGAATGGTACGTTCATGATAACCAGTACGGCATCTTTGGCATTACCAAAGGTGATAAACAAGATCAGGAATATAACCAGCAAACATATGGGCACTACGTGAGCCAAAGTGGTTGAAGCGCGGATCTGGTTTTCAAATTCACCGTTCCAGGTAAAGGAGTAGCCCTGATCGAGTTTAACAGCGGCATTTACTTTTTGCTGCGCTTCGGCAATGGTGCTGCCCAAATCGCGGCCACGTACCGAAAATTTAACCGCTATATAACGCATGTTGTTGTCGCGGTATATAAAGGCCGGCCCGGTTTGGGTGGTGATGTTTGATATTTCCTTGATCGCTATCTTGGCCCCGTTCATAGTGGGTACCATCAGGTTTTCGATCTTATCCTGTGTATCCCTGAAAGGTTTTTGATAGCGGATCCGGATGTCGAATTTGCGCTCACCTTCATAAAGTGTAGTAGCGGCTTTACCACCTATGGCCATTTCAATAACGGCATTGGCATCGGCGGTAGATACGCCGTAAAGGGCCATTTTTCGCTGGTCAAGCTCGATCCGGAACTCCGGCTGGCCCAAATTGCGCAGTACGCCAAGGTCTTCAACGCCCTGAACATGTTTGAGGACATCCATTACAGAATCGGCCTTATGGTCAAGCACACTAAAATCTGGACCGAATATTTTTACGGCCATGGAAGCAGGTACACCGGCAACGGCTTCGGCAACGTTATCGATAATAGGCTGCGAATAGTTGAAGATGATGCCCGGGAACTGACTGAGTTTTTTATCAATATTGGCGATGAGCTGCTCCTGGGTCAGGCCACTTTCCCATTGGTCTTTGGGTTTTAAGTCGACTTGTATCTGTACGTTAAAGAAACCCTTAGGATCGGTACCATCGTTAGTACGGCCCACTTGCGACAAAGTCTGTTTTACCTCGGGGAAGGTTGCCAGTACATCCCGCATTTTATTGGTGACATTTACCGAGCTTTCCAATGATGTACTCATCGGTAGTTGTGCGGTTACCCATAAAGCGCCCTCGTTAAGCTGCGGTAAAAACTCGCTACCTAAAAACTTGCCCGAGAAAAAGGTCACGGCCATAAAGGATACGGCAACAATTAAGCTTAGCTTTTGGTTGCGGTAGGTATAATTAAACATCCTGCGGATGCCGTTCTCAAAGAATATAACAATAGGGTTGTGTTTTTCCCGAACGTTTTTGCTCAGCAATATACTGGACAGGGCGGGTACCAACGTAAGGGTAAATATCAGTGCTCCCAATAAGGCGAAACCTAAGGTGTAGGCCAGCGGTGAAAACATTTTGCCTTCCACTTTTTGGAAAGCGAAAATTGGTACCAGACAGGTTAAGATGATGAGTTTGGAGAAGAATATGGCTTTACCCATTTCTGAGCCCACATTTTTAAATAATCCCAGCTTGGCAAGGCCATTGAACTTTTGCATCCCCACCTCTTTGGCCCGATGGTCGAGGGCCACAAATATCCCTTCCACCATCACCACGGCACCATCGATGATGATACCGAAATCGACGGCACCCATTGAGAGGAGGTTAGCGCTCATGCCTTTCAAGCGTAAACATATAAAGGCAAACAATAGGGCTAGTGGTATAATGATGGCCACAATAAGCGTAGTACGCCAATCGGCCATGAACAGGAATACGATAACCGTAACCAGGATAATACCCTCGCACAGGTTATGAATAACCGTTTCGGTACAAAAATCCATCAGGTTGGTACGATCGTAAAAGGTGTCGATCTTAACATCCTTTGGTAACACGTTATTGTTCAGGTCGGCTACTTTATCCCGGATCCGTTTTAAAACTTCGGCGGGATTTTCGCCTTTACGCATTACTACGATGCCTTCAATAACATCGTTGTGCTTGTCGCGCCCAACCTGGCCTAAACGGGGTAAGCCGCTTTCTTTAATTTCGGCAACGTCTTTGGCCAGTATAGGTACATTGTTTACGTTTTTGATGATGATGTTCTGGATCTCATCAATATTGTTGATCAAACCAATGCCCCGTACAATGTAGGCCTGGTCGTTCTTTTCAATAATATCGCCACCTACGTTGATATTGCTGCGATTGATGGCGTTGTATACATCAAGTGAGGTAAGGCTGTATTTCTGTAGTAATGCAGGGTTAACGCTTACTTCGTAGGTTTTTTCTTCGCCGCCAAAGCTATTTACGTCGGCGACGCCAGGAACGGATTTGAACTGGCGATCCAGGATCCAATCCTGAATAGCGGTAAGTTCATGGATGGTTTTGGTACGGCTTTTAAGCGTGTATCGGTATATCTCGCCGGTTGGGCCATAAGGTGGTTCTACCTCGGGTTTTACACCATCAGGGAGATCGACATTACCCAGGCGGCTCAGTACCTGTTGCCGGGCAAATGCATCGTCTACATCATCATCAAAAATGATACGCACGTAGGATAGGCCAAATGAGGAGGTAGTACGCAGGTTCGCCTTTTTTTGTACCGAGTTTAAAACGGTCTCCATGGGAATGGTGATCATTTTTTCAACTTCTTCCGCACTGCGGCCCGGCCATTGGGCTATAATGATGATCTGCGTATTGGTAACATCAGGGAACGTTTCAATAGGGGTATTAAGGTAGCTCCATATACCAAGCACTACCAGTACCAGCGTCATGAAAAACACGAAGTAGCGGTGCCTTAATGAAAAGTAGATTATATTTTTAATGAATTTATTCATTGCAGTATCTTGTAGTTAAGTTAGTACCAGGTAGCTTGTATCAAGTATCAAGGTTTTGTGAAGACTATAAATATCACGCTTGGAGGTCATGATACTTGATACTAGCGACTTGATACCAATAAAAAATCTATTTATCACCCATTAGCGCATCATAAAACAATAGCTGATTTTTAGATATGATCTTATCGCCGGCATTTAAGCCCGATGAGATATAGCTTACGTCATCAACTGTTTTAATAACGCTTACTTCGCGTACTTTTAAATCGCTTTTGCTATTGTATACCACTACGTAGTATTTGCTGTTATCAAAAATAACCCCCTTTGCCGGTACAGCTACAGATTGGGCTTTGTCATTATTGGAGATCACCACGTTGGTAAACATTTCGGGCTTCAGCAACATATCTGTGTTAGGCAACACGATCTTTATTTTCATTACTTTGTTGTCAGGATCAAGAACTGAACTGATCGCGTCAACCTTACCGGTAAACACTTTACCCGGGTAGGCTACTGTGGTTACTTTCGCGGTATAACCCGATTTTACCTTGCTGATATCGGATTCAAACACATTGGCCCAGATCCATACATCTTTCATATTGGAGATGGTGAACATGTTGCCGCTATTATCCGGACGTATAAAACTTCCAGCTGTAATATTTTTTTCGACGATATAGCCACTCTCAGGTGCTTTAATGATCAAAGAACCGCTCGCAGAGGTATTGCCGCCGCCATTGATAGCAATTTGCTGCTGAACCTTAGTGCTGGCTGCTGCTGCTTTATTATAATTTTCTTTGGCTTCTGTATAATCGCGCTCGCTTGATATACCATTTTTGTACAGGTATTCTGCCTGCTCCAGCTGGCGTTTGGCAATGGCCAGATCTGACCGGGTTGCCGTCAGGTCGGTATAATTACCGGCAATGTCGGCGCTCCGCATTACGGCCAGCGTTTGGCCTTTAGTAACCTTATCGCCCAGGGAAACCTTAACCTCTTGTATTTGGCCACCAGCGAAAGGGAATACCTTGATCACGTTGTTATCATCATATGATACCTCACCCGAAAGACTGAGTTCTTCTTTCATGGCAGTGGTTTTAGCCGTATCGATAGTTATCATACGCGCCATCGAGTCGCTAACGGTAACAGGCAGGTTTTCTGCTACAGGTTGGGGCTTGCCTTTGCAGGCGGCAAGTAATAGTAAAGCGGAGATGCCGGATAACAGCGTTTCTCTTTTCATCATTATTTTATATTTATAAAAATTATCAGGATTTAATTACAGGAATACCAACAGCAAAATTAAGATCGGCAATAGATTTTTGAAGATTATACTGCTGTTGCAAGATCTTAAGCTTTGTATCTTTATAAGTATCAAAAAAGTCGACAAACTCAATCAGGCTGATCTGTCTTTGTTGAAAGCTCTTAAGCATACTGCTAAATAATTTATCGTACTGTTCATTAAACTCAACCTGTTGTGTAGTAAACAACTGTTGGTTTAATTTATATTGATTTACCGCGGCAACCACATCATTTTTAAGCTGAAGCTCACTCTGTTTTAAAGTGCTTTCCTGGCTTTGGATGTTATACTTGGCCGATTTGATATTACCCTGGTTACGGTTAAAAAAGGGCAGGGGCAAACCGATCTCCAAACCATAATAGTTAGGGGCATAATTACTGTTTTTATCATAAGAAGCACCAATGGTAATATCAGGAACCGCCAATGCCCGCTGATAAGCCAGGTTATGGGTGGCCGAGTTCAACTGGTACTGATTTGACAGATAATCTGGTCTGCTCGTTTTAGCTTGCTCAATTAATGAAGGAATATCAAGCGCTACATTCTCCGTTGGATTATCATTAATGATGGGATCAACAAAAGCGGTCTCTTTGGTTTGCAGCAAAGTTTTTAGTTCGGTTTGCAGATCATTGATCTGGCGGCTGTTCTCTATCATGTCATTCTGCAATCCAAAAAGCAAAGCCTTAAGCCTGATCAGATCTTTCATAGATGTATTACCCGCATCGTATGATTTTTGAATGGCCTTAACCAGGTTTGTAGCCGAGGTGATCTCGTTCTGATAAACTTTTTCCTGGGCGTTAAGTGTTGCCAGCTGACTAAAATCAAGCCGGAGATTGTAACGCAGGTTGCGCATCAAATCATTAAAGGCAGCTTCTTGTACCATGGCATCATCTTTTGCCATCTGTACTTGTTTGCCACGTTTACCGGCGGTGGTAAATACCTGGTTCAATTGCACAAATACCTGTCCCTGACCTTTGCTGTGATCAAAGAATTTGTTGCTGCCACCAGTATGAATGTTTTGATCGGTACTCAATACTGGGTTGTCCCAAAGCTTGGCCTGTTGTATGAGCGCTTTGGACGCTTCTACATTATACTTTTGGGCTAAAAGGCTTAAATTGTTTTCAAGAAATTGTTTCTCAGCATCCTGAAAGGTAAGCTTAACGGTGTCAGTTTGGGCCTGGGCCCGGGTAGTACTAAAACTTAAAAGTACGACTGATAAAAAAAGCAGGGGTTTTATTTTATACATAGTCCTCGTCTATTCAACAGTACAAAAATTCATAATAGGTATGAATTTTATATGAAGAAGGGTTAATGATAGAATTAAAAGAACCTAAAATATAAACATGGGCAATACAATATAAACTGCAATATATTGTATTGGGAGGCGTATAAAGTTTATATGCAGTTAAATATAAGGGAGATAAATGTATTTTGGCTTGAATATCAACGGTTATATTTCTATTTCAAATCCATCCGCGTCCTTTAAAAAAGGTAAGGCACGGCGGGCTTTTTTAACCTCATCGGCTATGATCGAGAAGGTGTATACATCATCTTCGTCGCGTTTATAATATACCACGTTACCATTTGGGTCGATGCAGGTTGAATCGCCGGAGTGATAAACCTCGTTGCCATCGTGGCCAACGCGGTTTACGCCAATTACGTAGCTCTGATTTTCTACAGCACGTGCTGGCAGCAAAGTACGCCAGTGTAAGGCTCTGCGTTCGGGCCAGTTGGCTACTACAATGAGCAGGTCATAAGCGTTTTCGTTAATATTACGTAACCATACCGGAAAACGCAGATCGTAACATATAACCGGACAAATTACCCATCCCTTAAGTTCAACAAAAAGCTTTTCGGTACCTGCTGTGTAGGTGTTATGCTCCTTACCTAATGCAAAAAGGTGGCGCTTATCATAATGTTCATAACTGCCATCTGGGCGCATCCAGATAAGGCGGTTGTAAAAGTGATCACCTTCTTTTATAATAATGCTGCCGGTTACTACACAATCATATTGCTCTGCTGTTTTGAGCATCCATTTCATGGTTTTATCATCCATAGATTCTGCCAGTTTCTCGGCATCCATGGTAAAACCGGTGCTAAACATCTCGGGCAATATAATAAGATCGGTTTTTTCACGTATACCACCCGATAATCTTAGCGATATATTCTGTAAATTTTTATCGGTATTTTCCCAAAAAAGGTAGCCTTGAAAAACAGTAATTTTAAGATTATCCATAAGCAGTATTTTAGTAGTTCATAGATGACAGATCTCTGTAAATTGAATTACAATTGTTCTATCCTATTGCTATTAATCAAAACTATGGTTTATAAACAATATATTAACCATAAATTAAATCTTCAATAACCTATCAACGGCTTTATCTAAGGTTTCTTGCCTTTTGGCGAAACAAAATCGTAACACATGGTGGTCAATCCCTTTGGTATAAAAGGCCGAAACAGGTATAGAAGCCACTCCCTTTTCCTTCGCCATGCGAATGGCAAAGTCGGCGTCTTTTTCATCGGTTATATTGCTGTAACGAACTGATTGAAAGTATGATCCATAGCAGGGTAGTAACTCAAAACGGGTTTGTTCAAGCCCCTTCCTGAAGTAGTCTCTTTTTTGCTGAAAAAAGTCGCGTAAACCCAAATAGGTGTCTTCGTTTTTTAAATATTCGGTGATAGCATATTGGATAGGCGTATTTACCGCGAACACCAAAAACTGGTGGATCTTTCTGAACTCACTCATCAGGTGTTCGGGGGCCATACAATAACCTACTTTCCAGCCGGTAGCATGAAAAGGCTTGCCAAATGATGCTACTATAAAACTGCGTTGTTGCAGTTCGGGATACCGGGCCATGCTATGGTGGGTTTCACCATCATATATCAGGTGTTCATATACTTCATCGCTCAATATCAGGATGTCCTGGTTTTTAACTATCGCACTTAACTCTTCAATATCCTGCCGGTGTAATATGGTAGATGTTGGGTTTTGAGGCGAGTTAAGAATGATCATTTTGGTTTTATGATTGATCAGTCTTTTTACCATATCCCAGGCAATGCGATAGTTTGGTGGTTCAAGCGCCAATGATTTTACAACGCCCCCCATCAGTTTAATAGCAGGAGCGTAGCAATCAAAAGCAGGTTCAAAAATGATCACTTCATCATTAGGGTGTATAACCGCGCTGATGGCGGTAAATATGGCTTGTGTGCCCCCAGCAGTTATCGTGATTTCTGTATCCGGATTGTAAATAGCTCCGTATAGCTTTTCTGTTTTCTCGGCAATTTTTTCGCGCAGACCCATTACACCGGCCATCGGGGCGTATTGATTATGGCCATCTTTCATAGCCTTGTTCACCAGCTCAATGAGCTCTGGAGAACAATCGTAATCAGGAAAACCCTGCGAAAGATTTATTGCACCAACCTCATTGGCCAGGGCCGACATGATGGTGAATATGGTTGTGCCAGTTTGGGGGAGTTTTGAAACAACAGGTATCATTGGGGCTAAAAATAAACAAAAAACGGTAACCACCCATACGTAAAAACACGTTTTTTTTGTTTGTTGAAATTATTTATTCTTATATGAAAATTAATTACGCCCAATGTGTTACTGCATATAAGGCACTTGCAGATATGGCTATCCATAATAATATACTCTGAAACAGGGGCCTGAAACCTACGGATAACAGAACCGTACGGGACAAACCTGCTCCGATGAGGAATAAGGTAAGCGTTAACCCTGCTTTGGCAATTTTTATAATATAGGGACTAACAATGGATACAGCAGGTAGGTAAGTGTTAACAATCATGGCCAAAATAAATAGGCCTATAAAATACGGTATCTTAATTTTTCGCGAGTCGTTTTTAAACAGGAATGAGGACACAAAAGCTATGGGTATTATCCATAAAGCCCTGGCGAGTTTAACCGTTGTAGCAACTCCCAAAGCCTGTGTTCCATATTTACCGGCCGCACCTACTACCGAACTGGTGTCATGAATAGCTATTGCGCACCATAAACCAAATTGATTTTGAGATAAGTTTAAATGATGACCAATCACCGGGAATATAAACAACGCAACAGAATTAAGGATGAAAACGCAACCTAATGCTACCGATATTTGTTTTTCTTCGGCTTTAATTACCGGTGATATCGCCGCGATAGCACTTCCGCCGCATATGGCTGTGCCTGACGAGATCAGGTAAGCGGTTTTCTTTTCAATTTTAAACCATTTGGCTGTCAAATACCCGAATATCAGGGTGTAGGTAATGGATGCTATAGTAAAAAGCAAACCTTCTTTACCGGCTTGTAACGCGCTATGTACATTCATGCCAAAGCCTAAACCTACTACAGATATTTGCAGCAACAAATGGGTAGCCTTATGATTTAAATGAAGATAAGGGTGACCGGTGAACTGAGCTATGATAAGTCCCATTAACAATGCTATTGCAGGGCTTATCAGTGATGTTAAACACAGTGCTGTACAGATGATGAATATTATTATGCGTGCATTAGCGCTTACATTCAATATTAAGGTATGGGAATTATTAGCGAATTGATTTTGAGTATGCATGTGATGTTTTTTAATACGTCACAAAGGTGAGGCATTAATGCATACAGTTTTCATCACAAAGTGGCATCCGGAATAACTTTTAGTTATGCATTTAGCTTAAATTGTAATTTATCAAGAATAATTAACTATCTATAATGTTATGGGATAGGTAGATGTTGTCCCTGTAAAATACTTATGTGTTTGAACAATTAGTCTTGCTTTTTCTTTTATTAATATGTAAATTTAACTGTCCTGCCAAATTTTGACAACTCATGAAAAATGCATTTGTTAGCGGTTTAGTTGTAGGTGTTTTTAGCGGAACCTGGTTGTTCGTGATGCACACATTTGGTTACAGCAATTCAGGTAATCATGTTTACCCTATTGAGTATTTATCTATTTTAATACCATTGATAGGAGTTTACATGGGAGTGAAAAGTTATAAGGAAAACGAAAAAGACAATAAGCTTAGTTTCTTCGAGGCCCTTTTTCAAAGTTTCAGAATATTAGTCATAGGTGGTATCGTTGCTTGTCTCGCCGGGCTCGTCTACCTTAATTATGTTGACCAGGGTAATAACTTCCTGGGTTTTTCCGGTCGTTTACTGGGCGGGGCGTTGATTGGGATATTGATTTGCGTAGCTGTTTCGCTTGCGCTGATGAACAGGGCAAGTAAACTGGAATAAGTGATCACCTGTTAAATTGGAAAATGTCGGCATCGGCATTTTTTTTATCCAATATCATATCGTGTATAATTCCGGCTGCTATAACGCTAAAAGTTATTCCATTACCTCCAAAACCCAGGGCGAAAAAGGTGTTTGGTCTTTCCGGTATAGTGCCAATGTAGGGTAACCCATCTTTTGTTGATGCAAACGCACCGGCCCAGCTAAAATCAGGTACTAATGGTATGTGCGGCATTTTCTTTAAAAAAGCCTTCTTTAACATTTCCGTTTTTCGATTAATTATTGATGGATGAATATGCGGATGATGAAATGGATCGTCGCGTCCGCCTACCAGGATGCGATTCTCGCTAACCACCCTGAAATACATATATGGCGTAGCTGTTTCCCATATCAAACTGTTCTTGTGCCAAAAAAACTCATCATCTATAGGTTCAGAAACCAGAGCATAAGTGGAGTTGATATCTGCAATTTTTTTGGGGATATATTGCAGGCTTTCATAACCACAGGCAATAACCAGTTTTTTTGCTTTTATGGTTAAGTTATTTGTTGTAAGTAGCGTAACACCTTGCCTGGTATGTTCAATATGATTGATAGCTGTATTATTATAAACTTTATGACCGGCATCCTGAAAGCTTTTGAGTAAAGCATGGGTAAGCAAGTAAGCATCTACTTCACCGCCGTCGGCCGAAAGCATGGCTGCCGGGGCATCAAAACCAAATGTTTTCTTCAAATCTACCTGATCAAGCCACTCTATTTTAAAACCATGCTTCTTACGTAGTTTAAATTCCTCCAATAAACGGGTTGTATGGGTTTTAAAGCTGGCATATTGCAAACTTGGTCTCAGGTGAAAATCAAATGCCGGCTTAAATGATCTGCAGAGATCGCCAATATCATATATTGCTTTACGGCAAAGTTCATAGCTTTTTACTGCATCAGCTTCGCCAACCAAATTTTTCAATGTAGTTAGCGGAGTATCAATTTCATATTGTAAAAAGGCTGTGCTTGCCGCGGTACTGCCCAAACCTGCATGGTTCTTATCAAACACAGCAATCTTTAATCCGGAGTTTCGTAATTGCCAGGCAGTTAAAGCCGCACTGATACCGGCACCCATAATGGCTACATCAACCTGCAGATCCTGTTGTAAGGAGGGGTATGATGCCACAATGCCGTTCTTCATTAACCAATAAGGATGCTGTTCATAAAGGTTCATATACTTTTTTCAGTAGGTTGCTTGAACAACATGGTATGCTATTTAAAGTTTTAACAGCCCCTTATATCTTTAAATTACAGCTATAATGCCTTAAAAAGATAAGTGCAGAACTTTTTTTTAAATTCAAATCTGTGCAAATGAATGCGTTAGCATTTAACTTGAAACTTCTTTGAAAAAAAGTTTTGTAACTTGATTTTAAATCCTACTTTTGCAAACCCAATCGGAAACGGGATGTAGCGTAGCCCGGTATCGCGCCACATTTGGGATGTGGAGGCCGCAGGTTCGAATCCTGCCATCCCGACTAAAGCGATACCAATAAGTATCAAAAGCCTTTAAATCTATGATTTAGAGGCTTTTGTTTTAATACCTTTAATCAGGCATACCAGGTGGAGGACCTCCACGCATAGGAGGGCCATCTTTACCTCCAGGACCCATATCCGGTCTTTTGCCTGCAAAACTTTGTAGTCTTAACGTAAAGGTTAGCAAAAAGTACCGCCCCAGCCTGTTTGCTGAGGTTTGTGTTGTGTAACTGCCGCTTTGTGTGCTGGTATATCCCGTATTTTGATTAAATACATCATTCACCGAAAAGCGGATGGTAGCCATGTTTTGTTTTAAAAACCGGCGCTCTATATAGGTGTTCAAAATATTGGGGTTTGTGGCGCCCTGGTATCCATAATAAATAACTTTTGAGTAATCATAACTAAAGGTCCAGTCTTTCCATACATAGTTTTTGCCATTAAGACCGAGGTTTAGCGACCTGAAATTATTATTGATGTTGGCATTGCTCAGGGAATTGTCTGATTTATTGATGCTGTAGGATGCGCTTGCTTCAGATTCGATAACATCGGGGATGCTTACCCTGAAACGCACCCCCTGCGACAGTACAAGGTTTTTAGCGATATTCTTTTCCGTTGTGATCTCGTAAGTGTCAGGAGCAACATTGCTTATGTAGGATATGTTATTGTTGTAAGTAACGTTACCGTTAAATAGCAGGTTGTATTTTCGTTCCTGCCAGGGCTTGGCAAATACATAGGACCCCATTGCCGAATAATAACCGTCGGCGTTTAAATATTGTGTTAATATGCTCCCGGCAAGTTTACTGTCAGGGGTATAATTGGCAGGGTAGGTTATAGTATTGGCAACAATTTTATTATCTGTTTTGGTGAAGGATAAATTACTGAAAAATACATTCCCTGATTGGAAGTCGAAATTATTATAACGCAATGACAGGTTATTATTAAACTCCGGCTTCAGGTTGGGGTTACCCTGAACGGGGTATGATGCATTGGAGAAATCTGTAACCGGTTGCAGTTCGGTATAAGTAGGCTGTAAACTGCTACCATTATAATTTAGGCTTAATGACTTATTCTTGGAGAAATTGTAAATAAAGCGGGCATTTGGCGCTATATTGAAAGTATTGGTATTTGTTGGCTTCCCACCCGAGAGCGATTGGCCCGTTAAAGTAGCAGGTTGTGCCACTATACCCAGTGTGTAATTATATTTTTTATCAATAAAACGATAATTGATGCCAAAACGATTGGTTATAAATGTTGAATTATAATTATTGCTCAGTAGATCATACCTGTTCAGGTCACCGTTATCAGCAAGTGTATCCGTTACTTTATCGGCTGTGGTATAAGCATAATGATAGGCATAATTAAATTCAAGATAGGATTTTTTACCAAGGGGTTCGAGGTACGAAAGTGTAGCCCCCAAACTATCGGTCCGACTGTTGGTATTGATGAACTGGTTTAGCGGGGCATTGGCAGCACCCTCGATATAGGTATACACCGGGTTTTGGTACTTGTTGATACTGTAAGACCCTGCACCTATGTTCAGGCTCAAATTTCTGCGGCTACTTTTAAAACGGTGGTTAAACAATACATTGGCTCCGTAATTTGGCTCTGTGGTATTGGTTAATGAGGTAAAGCTATAGTTTGATAGGGTTTGCGAATTATTAACCAGCTTGTTTAACCCGCTTTGAAGGGTATTGGTACTCGCGTAAGCATAAGATGGGGTTATTTTTATATAATTCAACGTATCGGGTTTATACTCGATATTAAAATTAAACCGGTGATTTATTTTCTCATCGGTTTGGGTGCTGCTTTGGGTATTGGTACTTGGATTTGTAAGGGAGATATTATTTTGAATGGTTGAGCTGATGGTATTTACCGTATTATCGGCAAAACTATAGCTGCCATAAGCGGATATCTTTTTACCCCAGCTGTCACGATAGTTAAAACCGAATGAACGGGCGGTGGTAATGCCATTGGCTGTATTGCTGGAAGCCCCCGGCCGGCCTCCCGGGCCGCCTCCTCTGGGGCCCCCGCTGCCAAAACTGAACAGGTTGGTATTGGTGTTATTTAAATTGCCCAGGAAAGCTAGTTGCCTGTCGCCGCTAAAACTAAACAAATTGGCCTGTGCCACATAGCGGTTACCTTCGTCGCTGTTGGATATACCGGGGATGGCGTCCTTTCCTCCTCCTACACTGGCCTGGCCAAAATAGCCATAGTTCTTACTCTCCTTGATCGTGATGTTCAGTACTTTATCAGGTTCACCGGTTTTTACGCCGGTAAGATTAGCCTGATCGCCATAATCATCAATAACCTGTATATTCTGAACAATATTGGCGGGTAAATTTTGGGTGGCTGTTTTTACATCGCCATTAAAAAAATCCTTTCCGTTTACCCTTACTTTGGTAACACTTTTACCCTGTGCAGTTACATTGCCATCCTTGTCAACATCAACCCCAGGCAGTTTTTTCAATACATCCTCAACAGGCGCGTTGTCACGTACCTTGTAGGCGTTGGCATTATATTCAACAGTATCTTCCTTCAGTTTAATAGGATTAACCGCCGAAATAGTAACCGTATTTAACATATACGTTGATGATTTAAGCGTTATAGGTTGTAGTACAACTGCTTTAGTGTCATTATCCAGTATAAACCGGCGCTTTAATGATTGATAGCCTATTGATTGTAATACCAAACTAAACTGGTTTACACTTACAGATTTAAATATGAATCCACCCTTCGCATCGGTAATTACACTCATGCTGTCTTTATCTGTTATGAGCTTAACCGCCGTGCCGGGCAATGTTATACCTGTTGAATCCTGCACCGTACCACTAACCTGGCGGCCGGTTTGCGCATAACTTTTAAGGCTAAGCAGCAATGCAAGGGTTATCAATAAATAGCTGTATCTCATTTTAATATCGTTTAGATATTGCAAATCAATAGCATTAGCAAAACGCTTAAAAATGAAATAGACCGGCAAAGCCCAAACGCAGATAAGCGCCTCTTTTGAGCCGATAAAGGGATGATTTATATTGGTATATAAAATTGGAACCGGTTTAAAGACGGAAAATCTTCCTCCGTCGGTGAACTTTAACCGTTGGGCGATTTTAATAGTATTAAGTGCTAAGAGGCTTTAATATTGGATGAATTAATTTCTTAATTTTAACAATCCCGGTGCAAAACACACTGTTGCCTTAGCTTAAATGAGTCTTAAATCAAAAAGTAACTTAATAACGGTACTTATCCATATCCTGATCTGGGTGATATTTGGCGTTGTGCTATTTCTTTATCAGCCACTTCCCTGGAATGTGGATATCCCTGTTCAGTTCTGGATAAAGCAATGGCTTATATTTTGTTTTCTTGTTGTAGCTTATTATTTAAACGCAAAATTCCTTGTTCCCAGGTTTTTACTTGAAAATAGAACTGCGCTCTATTTCACTTTTGTCATATGTCTCATTGTTGGGTTGTCGATTTTATTTAGCCAAATGGATAGCTTTTTAAATCTCCACCAGCTGATGGATGCGGCATTTCACAAGCACGGGCCGGCAAGGCACCGGGAAAGAGGCAGGGACATAGATATAGTTACCCTGGCCCTTATTGCATTGGTGCTTGGAATTGGCACCAGCTTTACCGCTATACAAAAATGGCAGGGAGATATCAGACTCAGAGCAGCATTGGAGCAGGAAAAGATCAGCTCCGAACTATCATTCCTTAAGGCACAGATCAACCCGCATTTCTTTTTTAACACTTTAAACAATATCTACGCCTTAACTTCGGTTAATATTGATACTTCGCGTAAGGCGCTTCATCAACTGTCGCGTATGATGCGTTATGTGTTATATGATACCCAGAACGCCACCACGCTGTTAAGCCAGGAAATAGCCTTTATTAAAGATTATATTAACCTGATGGAACTGCGCCTTACCGAAAAGGTTACCGTTACCTTTCAATCACCAGCCACATTAAAAGATGTACCGCTCGCGCCCATGTTATTTTTGCCTTTTGTAGAAAACGCTTTTAAACACGGCGTAAGTGCTCTTTTGCCCAGTAATATTTTGATCAGTGTGGAGCAATATGAAGAGAGCCTGGTGTTAAAGGTCGAAAATTCAGTGTTTGATGATCAAAGCGCAAGTCTGGAAGAAAATAAGGGTATAGGGCTCACGAATACCATTCGCCGGTTGGACCTGTTGTATCCGGGCAAATACACTTTACAAATCAATGAACCGAACGTTAATAATATTTATTCAGTTCACTTAACCCTCAACCTGTTATGATATTAAATTGTATAGCTGTTGATGACGAGCCCCTGGCCCTTGGCCTGGTATGCAGTTTTATTGAACAAACGCCATTTTTAAAACTTATTGGTCGTTATGCCAGTGCTGTAGAAGCACTAACCGGTTTGCAGGAACAAAGTATTGATGTGATCTTTTTAGATATTCAAATGCCCGATTTAAATGGTATTGAACTGGCAAGGGTACTGGATAGCCGCGGCAAAAATAAGCCCCGGATAATTTTCACTACAGCCTTTAACCAGTTTGCGTTACAGGGGTACCGCGTTGACGCGCTCGACTATCTGTTAAAACCCTTTAACTATGAAGAGTTTTTGCATGCGGCTACTAAAGCTTTAACTTATGCCGAATTACTGCAAAAATCAAATAGTGCGCCTTCGGCTGCTGATGAGCGGATCGAGGATAATTATTTGTTTTTGAAAATAGA
>Ga0105239_10001689_pt1 | contig 29111 bp, 23 predicted proteins | sample KBSC44metaG_FD_92761 | JGI IMG/M metagenome (GOLD analysis project Ga0105239, IMG submission 92761) | Corn rhizosphere microbial communities from Kellogg Biological Station, Michigan, USA - KBS C4-4 metaG | ecosystem: Host-associated > Plants > Roots > Rhizosphere > Soil | place: Michigan, USA...
GCCGTGCGCCCGATCGGCGCGCGCGCCGAGGTCGGCGTCGACGTGCGCATCCTCTCGGCCACGCACAAGAACCTCGCGCGCCTGGTCGAACTCGGTTCGTTCCGCCAGGACCTGTTCTACCGCATCAACGTGATCGAACTGAAGGTGCCGCCGCTGCGCGACCGGCGCGAGGACATTCCCAAGCTCGCCGGTCGCGTGCTCGAACGCCTCGGCAAGGACAACGGCACCGCGCCCGCGCGACTCGAACCCGAAGCCCTCAAGGCGCTGCTCTCGTACGACTTCCCGGGCAACGTGCGCGAACTCGAGAACGTGCTCGAGCGCGCGGTCGCGCTGTGCGAGAACAACAGCATCGGCATCGGCGACCTGCGCCTCGCCGCCGGTGAACGCGCGGCGAGCGTCGCCGCCGAAGCGTGGGCGAACACGCCGACACCGACCGCGGGCGCGCACGCCGAGCCGCGCCCGCCCGCTTACGCTGCCGAACCGCCCGAGGACGAAGGCTTCCCGAGCGACCTCGCCGCCGCCGTCGCCGAGACCGAGCGCGCGGCGATCATGAAGGCGCTCGAAGCGACGCGCTGGAACCGCACGGCCGCGGCGAAGCAACTCGGGCTCACGCTTCGACAGCTGCGCTATCGCCTCGAGAAACTCGGGATCGAATGAGCGCTGCCTAGCGTCGCGATCGCGCTCGCTGTCGTCCGCACCGAAGCTGGACGATCACGCTCGGCTCACGTCGCACCGGCCACCTTCCCGCAACGGCCGAGCGCGACACTCGCGCTTTGCGGTACTCCTGCCGTATATTTTTTGCAGTCCCTTGGCGAGGCTCGCGCATGTCCCGCTGGAAAGCCGCCGGCATTCATATCTGCATCAGCGCGCTGATCGGCCTGATCGCGGCGACGCTGATCTTCGGCGTCTGGTATCCGCGCCCGTACAGCCACGCAGCGGGTGCGGATACCCTGGTCCTGCTCCTGCTTTGCGTCGACGTCGTGCTCGGCCCCCTGCTGACCCTCGTCGTATTCCGCAGCGGCAAATGGGGCATGCGCTTCGACCTCACGGCGATCGCGCTCGCCCAGGCGTGCGCATTCCTCTACGGCATGTCGGTGGTCGTGCGCGCACGCCCGGCCTTCGTCGTCGCCAATGTCGATCGCTTCAGCCTCGTCAGCGCGAGCGACATCGATCCGGTGGACTACGCGAAGGCGAAGCGCGCCGACTTCGCCACCGCACCGTGGACGGGGCCGCGCGTGATCGGCGCGCTGCCGCCGACTGACATCGGCGAACGCAACCGCATCGTCCTCGCCGGCCCCGGTGGCAAGGACATCGACGCGATGCCTCAGTACTACGTCGACTACGCCGTGGTCGCCATGGACCTGCTGCGCCGCGCGAAATCCATCGACGACCTCGTGAAGGCCCATCCCGATGCAGCAGCGCCCGTCGAGACGTGGTTGCACGAGCACGGACGTGCGGCGGCCGACATCCGGTGGGTTCCGCTGGCTGCGCGACGCGCGAACTTGACGATGCTGCTCGACGCCAAGACCGGCGCGCCCATCGACGCGTTGCCGATCACGCCGTGGTAGCGCGGCCACGATGCGCCGAACGGCCTGCAGGCTCGTGTATGCTCGCCCGAACACCAGGTCGGGGATGATGCGATGGCGGAGCATCAAGGGTCGCGCTGGCTTCGGCCGGCAGCGTTGTTCGTATTTGCGCTCTCTGGCGCCGCAGGACTCATCTACCAGTCGATCTGGTCGCAGTATCTAGGGCTCTACCTCGGCCATGCGGCCTATGCGCAGAGCCTCGTGCTCGCAATCTTCATGGGCGGCATGGCGCTCGGCGCATGGTGGGCGAGCCGGCGCAGCCTGCGGTGGCGCAACCTGCTGCGCGCTTACGCGCTGATCGAACTGATCATCGGCGTCGCCGCCGCCCTGTTCCATCCGATCTACCTCGGCGTCACCGGCTTCGCCTACGACGTCGCCTTCCCGGCGATGCCCGGCAGCTGGGCAGTACAAGCGCTCAAATGGGGCAGCGGCGCGTTGCTGATCCTGCCGCAGGCGATCCTTCTCGGCACCACGTTCCCGTTGATGAGCAACGGCCTCATGCGGCGTTTGCGCAAGGAGGACGGCGCGATCCTCGCCGGGCTCTATTTCACCAACAGCTTGGGAGCCGCGATCGGCGCGCTCGTCGCCACGTTCGTCTTGTTGCCGGCGGTGGGTCTGCCTGGAGCGATGCGCTTCGGCGCGGTGCTGAACCTCGTCGTCGCGATCGCGGCCTGGCTGTTGGCGCGCTCGCCGGAGGAACCGCAGCCTGCGATCGCCAGCAGCGCATCGCAGCCGGAGCAACGGAGCGTCGCACAGCTGCTGCTCGCCGCCGCCTTCGTCACCGGCGCCACGTCGTTCGTCTACGAGATCGGCTGGGTACGCATGCTGAGCCTCGCTTTCGGCAGTACGGTGCATGCCTTCGAGCTGATGCTCGCCGCCTTCATCGGCGGGCTCGCCTTCGGCGGCCTTTGGATCCGCAAGCGCATCGACGGTTATGCGCTGCCGATCCGCGTCGGTGGCTGGGTGCAGATCGCGATGGGAATGGCAGTGCTCGCGAGCCTCCTGCTGTACGACCGCTCGTTCGACTGGATCGCCTGGTTCATGAAGGCGCTGTCTCGCAGCGACGGCGGCTACACGATCTACAACTTCGTCACCGCGGCGATCTCGATCCTGCTGATGGCCCCCGCCGCGTTCTTCGCCGGCATGACGCTGCCGCTGTTCACCTACGCGCTGATGCGCAACGGCGACGGCGAAGCCAGTGTCGGCCGCATCTATGCGGCCAACACGGTAGGCGCGATCGCCGGCGTGTTCGCCGCCGTGCATTTCCTCGTCCCCGTGCTCGGCTTGAAGCTCGCAATGTGCATCGCCGCGGCTGGCGACCTCGCGCTCGGACTGATCCTGCTGCGCCGGACCGGCGCATCGGCTGAACGCGTCGACAGTTCCTATCTTGGCGCCCTCGTCACTTCCGGACTCGCGTTGATGGCGGTCCTTGCGCTGGCACGTTTCGAACCCGACCGGATGGCGTCCGGCGTCTACCGCTCGGGCATCGCAAGAATGTCCGCGCAAGGTCTGCGCGTGCTTTTCTATCGCGACGGCAAGACCGCCAGCGTCGCCACGCAGGCCGAAGCCAGCGGATATGCTTCGATCAGCACCAATGGCAAGGTCGACGCCGGCATCAACATGTCCCCCGACGGCGCACCGTCATCGGACGAGATCACGATGATCCTCGCCGGGATATTGCCCCTGTTGCACAACCCGAACCCGAAGACGGCGGCCGTGATCGGCTTCGGCTCCGGCCTGACGACCAATACCCTGCTCGGCGACCCGCGCTTGGAAAGCGTCGACACGGTCGAGATCGAGCCGACAATGGTCGACGGGGCGCGCGTTTTCGGCAAACGCGTCGAACGCGCGTACAGCGACCCCCGATCCCACATCCATTTCGAGGATGCGAAGACGTACTTCGCCGCGAACCGTTCGCGCTACGACCTCATAGTGGCTGAGCCTTCCAATCCATGGGTGTCCGGCGTCGCCGGCCTGTTCAGCCAGGAGTTCTATCACTTCGTACCGCAGCATTTGCAACCGGGTGGCCTGTTCGTGCAATGGCTGCAGCTGTACGAGATCGACGATGAACTGGTCGCCTCCGTCGTGCGAGCGCTGTCGCTGTCGTTCCAGGACTACCGGATCTACTTGTCGAACAGCGCCGACATGCTGATCGTCGCGCGCGCGGATGGCCCGGTCGGGGACCTGCATCCCGAATTGCTGGCCGAGCCACGGCTGGAATCCGATCTCAAACGCGTCGGCATATCGACCGCGCAGGACGTCGCCGCGCATCAGATCGGCAACCGCCAGTCGCTGGAGCCCTTGTTCGACGCGCTTTCGGCTCGCGCGACGTCCGACTTCCACCCCACGCTTTCTTTGGAAGCGCCGATGACGCGCTTCGCCGGAAAGTCGGCCGAAGCCATCCTCGGCCTGGCCGGGGCGGACCTGCCTTACAGGACGGCGCTCGCCGGGCTTCCGATGCCCTCGCCATCGGAGATCGTCGACAACCCCGTCTACGACTACTCGGGAGAGATATTCCGCGCACATCGCATCGCCGCTGCGCTCCGCGACGGCACCCCACCCAAGCAATCGGGAGATCTCGCGGATTTCGCGAGGATCGCGCTCGCCAGAAATGGCGTCGCCCGCTGCAGCGAAGACGAGCCGTTCGATCCGCTGACTGCAGACGCGCTGATCAATCTTGCGGCACGAACGATTCCGTTCCTCGACGAGACCACTGCACTCGAGACGTGGGGCTCGCCCGCCTGGGCAGGTTGCGCGACGGCGGCGGCGCCCGAACGCGCGGTACTGGACGTGGTCGCCGCCCTCGCGCGCGGTGATTGGAAGACCGTGCAGGCGGGCGCCGCCGCCGAGTTGCGCAACGACAACGCGCGGCAACTGTCGCAGTCTTCGCGGGACTGGTTGTTGCGCGCATCCATGCTCGGCGCGGTGATGAGCGGAGACAGTGCCGCCGTCAGCCGCATCGACGACGAGCTCGGCAAGCAAGTCGCGGGCAACGCCAAGACGATCGCATATCGCAGGTACATGCTCGCGATCGCCGGCCGCCGATCCGCGGGGAAGGAAAGCGCCGGCGCGATCGCGCACTGAGGACCCGCGCCACCTCCGCCGCCGCGCCTTGAACCGGTTGGCGTCGCGCGCGTCGTCGGGGGACGATACGACGCCTGCGAGTGCCGGCGTCGTTCCACTGCTGAGGCACACCGTTCACGGCCACTCGATGTCCAACACGCCATCAAAACCAAGCGCACTCGTGTCGATCGCCAGCGTCGCCGTGCTGGTGCTGGCGATAGCGATCTATTGGCCAGTGCATGCGGCAGGCTTCGTCTGGGACGATTTCAAGTTCCTCGTCGACTCGGGCTGGATGACCGACCGCAGCCGTTGGCCGGGGCTGATCGTGCACGGATTCCCCGAGTGGGCGGGCTACTACCGCCCGCTGGGCGTCGTCCTCTACATCGTCGAAACCAACCTCTCCGGTTTTTCGCCGGCGCCCATGCACTTGCTTTCGCTGGGCATCCACCTCGCGAACATCGTCCTGGTCGGGCTTCTCGCGCGTTCGATCCTGCGGGAATGCAGTCGCGCATCCGGGCGGCTGGAGACAATCGCCTGGCCGTGCGTGGCAATGCTCGTCTACGCGCTGCATCCGGCGCTGGCCGAGCCGGTGGTGTGGATTTCCGCCCAGTACGACATGCTGACCACCGCCTTCACCTTGCTCGGCTTGAGCATCAATCTGCGTGTGCGCGGCGTCGCTTTGCGCGCGGTCGGCACGGCGTCGTGTTTTCTGCTCGCCGCCGGCGCGAAGGAAGCCGCGCTGTCGTTCCCATTGTTGCTGGTGGTCTTCGACTGGTTGCGCACGCGGGCGGACGCGCAGGATGGCCGAGCGCCGTCACTCGCGTTGCGAGCAGCGATACGGCGGCAGTGGCCCGTCTACGCGGCGGTCCTCGTCGCCGGAATGATCTACCTTGGCCTGCGCCTCCTCGGCATCGGCTTCCTGATCAATCCCGCCACGAAGGCCGCGTGGTCGTTCTGGCCGCAGCTGCAGACCGCCTGTTTCACCTATCTCGCCTACCTGAAGCTGATCGTCTGGCCGATGAGCGGCTTGGCGCCGATGTACGACGTCGACGTCGCTCCATTCGCCACGTTCTCGGCGAAGCTCCTGGCGATCGACGCCGGCGCCATCGCTCTCGTCGCGATCGGGCTGTGGCTGCTGTGGCGGCGAACGACGTGGGGCGCCCTCATCACCGGCGTTACGGCGGCCCTGCTGCCGGTGCTGCACGTCATTCCGCAAGAATTCGCCGGCAGCCTCTATCACTGCCGCTACGCGATGACGGCCATCGGAACCGCTTGCGCACTTCTCCCACTGCTGCTGCACGATGCCGGAGTGCGCACGCTGGCGCCTCGGTTCGTGCGCGGCCTTGCGCTGGCGGGCTGCGTCTGGCTGGCGTTCGCGGTCGTCAATACGCGTGCCTGCATCGTGCTCTGGTCCGATGACGTCAGGTTGTGGCAGTGGGCCCTGCTGGAGAACCCGGGCTCGCTCAAGGCACAGGAGTCCTTGCTGGGCGCCTACATCCGCACCGACGATCATGCGCGGGCCAAGGCGCTTGCCGACACGATGATGCAAGGCGAGGCACGCGCCAGTTTCGGCAGCATGCTCAACGTTGCGGCGCTGCGCATCGCGCTGCGCGACATCGACGGCGCTTCGCTCGCGCTCGCCGAGGCGAAAAAGGACATGAGCCCGTCGTCCATCCGCTACAGCTACCTGCGCAGCTACATGCTCCTGTCGGGGCAGCTTGGCGAGCTCAAGAACGATTTCGGCGAAGCCGAGGAAGCCTACCGCGCCGCCATCTCCTTCGAGCCGCAACTGCCTGAGGGCTACATGCGGCTTGCCCTGCTGGAAGTTCGTGCCGGCAAGCACGATGAAGCACTACGCCTTTACGAGCAAGCGCTGCAGCGCTACACGCCTGCGAACCGCACACGGATCCAGCAGCAATTCGATGCGGTGTTCGCGAAACCGCCACCACCCTGACCACCGCCTCGCGGACGCTGCTTGTGACAGGAACGGCGACATCGCGCCGAACCAAAATTGTCAGGTTCGGACAAAATTTGCAGCGGGCTCACGCCGAGCTGAGACGCGCATCTCATCGCCGGATCGGGGGAAAAAAAAAGCGTGAGCTGATCGGCATTCAGGGGCTTGGCATGGAAGCTGCTACCTCCTACTCTGCGAGCCGTCGATCGCCGGACGATGAAGCGATCGCGGAAGCGGGCCCGCCTGGCAAGGTTGGCGGCTCTAGGGGCAAACCGTTGTAACCAATCCAGAGGATTTACCATGAGCAAGATCCAGAAGGGCTTCACGCTTATCGAGTTGATGATCGTCGTCGCGATCATCGCGATCCTGGCAGCGATCGCGCTGCCGGCGTACCAGGACTACATGGTCCGCGCCAAGCTCAGCGAAGTGTTCGTCGCCGGCGACGCGTGCAAGAACTCGGTCGTCGAGTTCTACGAGGGCCAGGGCAAGCTGCCGCCGAACCTGACCAGCTCGGGCTGCAACAACAACATCACCAAGTACGTTGCGAGCACCGCGGTGGCGAAGGGCGTGATCACCATCACGACGACCGGCGCGACGGACCTGGGTGGCGCGGCCAGCCAGCCGTACGTCCTGCTCCCGACCCCGAACACCACGAACACCGACGTGCTCGAGTGGACGTGCAACAGCGTGGCCGGCACCAAGATCCCGTCGAAGTACCTGCCGTCGCTCTGCCGTTAATCGGCGAACGCGGTATTGCTTGATCGGACGCCGCCTTCGGGCGGCGTCTTTTTTTTTCGACGGATGGAGGGCGGGATCGCACCGCCATCTCGTGCGATCCGGAGGAACCGCCGCACGGGCGATGTGCCATGGGCGCGCGCCTGATCCTTTCGGAGGACCCAGCAGCGGCTTCGGGATCGTCGACCGCAGTGCTATCGGTGCGTCGCCACCTCCCAGCGCGCCATGGGCAACGTTTCGCATCGCCGGTTTCGAGGAAGTCGACGATATCCACGTCGTCGCCTATAAGGTCGGCGGTCCGGCGAGCGCGCGCGTCGGCGGGAATGCCGACCCATGCACGGCTCCCTGGCTGCCCGACCGCCCCGAGTATGATCGACGACTGCCTACGACGAATGCCCGACATGTCCCGGATCCGCAATCCCCGCCGCTGGCTCGTCTTATTGCTGGTCGCCTGCGCGCTCGCGTATGCCCGCGGCGTCTGCGGCGACTTCTTCCTGTTCGACGACTTCCAGAACATCGTGCTGAGCCCACCGATGCAACTGCTCGGCAAGGGTCCGCCGGATTGGGTCGGCGTGATGTTCCTCAACGCGACCGGGCCGACCCGGCGCCCGCTGAGCATGCTCTCGTTCGGCCTCAACATCCTCGCCTTCGGCATGAATCCGCCGGCGTTCAAGCTCGTGAACCTGCTGCTGCACCTAGCGAACGGCGCGCTGCTGTACGCGCTGCTGCGACGGATCGCCGGGCGGCTGCTCCCGTCGACGACGACCGTTTCAGCCGAAGCATTGGCGCTGTTCGTAGCCGGTGCATGGGTCCTGCACCCGTTGCACGTGAGCAGCGTGCTCTACATCACCCAGCGCATGAACGTGCTGGCAACGACGTTCATGCTGGCCGGCCTCGTCAGCTACGCCGAAGGCCGACTGCTGTCGTTGCGTGGCGACCGTTCAGGCCTCTGGATGGGCATCGTGGGCATGGGCCTGCTCGGTCTGCTGGCGGTCTTCAGCAAGGAAACCGGGGCGATGATCATCGCCTACGCATTCATCATCGAGTGCTTCTGCTTCCGCTTCCAAGCCCCTCCACGGCAACGCTGGCCCTTGCTGGCACTCTACGCGGCGGGCATCGCATTGCCGCTCGCGCTGTACGCGGGGCATCTCGCGCTGCACCCGGAATCCCTGGACTGGACCCGCCACGGCATGACCGTCGGCACGCGCCTGCTGTCGGAGGCTCGCGTCGTGTGCGACTACCTCGTCTGGACCTTCGTTCCGCTGCCCTCGTCGATGACGATCTTCCACGACGACATCGCCACGTCGACCGGCTTGTTCGCGCCTCCGACGACCGCTCTGTCCATCGCGTTCCTGCTCGCCCTCTCACTCTCGGCGTGGCACTGGCGAAAGCGTGCACCCGCCTTCGCGTTCGGCGTGGCATGGTTTCTCGCCGGTCATTCGCTCGAGTCGACCGTGCTGCCGATGGAGCTGGTGTTCGAGCATCGCCACTATCTACCCATGGTCGGCCCCCTGCTGGCGGCCGCCTGCTTCGCCGCGAGCCTGCGCACGCGCGCGCCGCGAGCGGTCATGATCGGCGCCGTCGCGGCATTGGCACTGGTCGCCACGGCGACCGCCGTACGCGCGAACGACTGGCGCAATGCCTTGTCCATGGCTGTCGCCGATGCGCTCAACCATCCGCTGTCCTCGCGCTGCCAGTACGAGGCAGGCCGAGCCATCGCCGAAGACGGCACCCGACGCGGCGTGTTCGCCGAAACCAAGCCGCAGGCCGTCGCCTACATCCGGCGCGCCGCGGAACTGGACCCCTACCAAGTCCCGCCGAGCGCGGCACTGGTGATCATGCACGGCACCGACGAGCCCGTGCCCCAGGGCGAGGTCGACGCGCTCGCCGAGCGCCTGCGCAACGCGCGTTCGAACGAGCAGGCCAACCCTTTCCTCGACCTGCTCGTCAGCGCTTCGAACGGCAAGCTGTCGCTGACGCCGGCGCAAATGTCGACGCTGTTCGATTCGGCAATCGCCAACCCGCGCTGGGTCAAGCGCGTGCGCGCGACGATGCTCAACAACTACGGCGCCTATCAGTTCAACATCGTGCGCAACATGGCTGAAGCCGTGCGGCTGACCACGGAAGCTGGCACGCTGGATCCAGCGAACGCGTACTTCCCGCTCAATCTCGCCAAGATGTCCGCTGCCGCGGGAGATACCGAGGCAGCGAGCCGATACCTCGGCGACGCGGCGCGGCTGGACACGCTCATGCAGTACCGCCACGATATCGCGGAACTGCGACGCTCGATCGAGCATTGACATGAGCATTCCGATCCGCTTCCTACGCCCATGCCGATGGCGCGCCCGATTCGGCCCAATGGCCTTCGGCATCTTTCGATGACGGGCCGCGATGCTGGCTAGCCTCGCCAAGGTCTGGGGCGTGTTCACGCTCGCCGAGAAGCGCAAGGCGACATGGATGCTCGTGCTCGTGGTGCTGATGGCCATGGCCGAAACGCTGGGCGTGCTGTCGATCATGCCGTTCCTGTCGGTGCTGGGTCGACCCGCGGTGATCCACGAGCACCCGGTGCTGCAGGCCGCCTTTTCCCGCATGGGCTTTCATGACGAGCGCGACCTCATCCTTGCGCTGGGCCTGGCATCGATCGTCACCGTCGTCACGGCATCCGCGTTCAAGACCGTCACGCTCCATGTGCTGAACCGCTTCGTCCACCTCGAACGCCATTCGATCAGTGCGCGATTGCTGTCGCGCTACCTGCACCAACCCTACGACTTCTTCCTGAGCCACAACCCCTCCGCCCTCGGCAAGAACATCCTGTCCGAAGTCGACCACCTCATGTTCGGGTTGATGCAGCCGCTGTCGCAGGTCCTCGCGCAAGGCGCCGTCGTCGTCGCCATGGCCGTCCTGATCACGATCTACGATCCGCTCATTGCACTACTGATCGTCACCGTGCTCCTGATCCTGTACGGCGCGATCTACGGTCTCGTGCGCAAACGCCTGGCCCGCATCGGCCATGAGGCGCAGGACGCGAACGAGCTTCGGTACCAGGCCTGCAACGAAGCGCTCGGCGGCATCAAGGACATCAAGACGACGCATTCCATTGGCGCCTACCTGCAACAGTTCTCGCAGGCATCGCGACTGTTCTCTCGCCACCTGGCAGCCAACGAGACCCTCAGCTATTCGCCGCTGTACGTGGTCGAAGCCATCGGCTATAGCGGACTGATCGTGATTGCACTGACGTTGATGCTGCGAACCGACGACATTGCGCATGTACTGCCGGCGCTGGGCCTGTACGGTTTCGCCGCCTACCGCATGCTGCCTTCCGCGCAGATCATGTATCGCGGCATTGCCAAGCTCAAGTTCGCCGCGGCGAGCCTGGACACCATCCACCGCGACCTGATGCTCGTCGAAGAACCCACCCCGGAGCCCGGACCTGCATTGGCCCCGTTGCGCGAAATCCGCCTGCAGGGGATTCGCTACGCCTACCCTTCCGCGCCGGACAAATGGGTGCTCGACGGTCTCGATCTCGTCGTTCCCGCGAACACCACCGTGGGTCTCGTCGGTCGCAGCGGTGCCGGAAAGAGCACGCTGATGGACATCCTGCTGGGATTGCTGCATCCGCGGGCCGGCCAGTTCAGCGTCGACGGCACGCCGATCACGCCGGGCAACGTCGCCGCGTGGCAGCGGACGGTCGGCTACGTGCCGCAACACATCTACTTGTCCGATTCCAGCATCGCCGAGAACATCGCGTTCGGTCTCGCCCCGGATGAGATCGACATGCAAGCGGTGGAGCGCGCCGCGCGCACGGCGCAGGTCCACGACTTCATCGTCGGCGAATTGCCACACGGTTATGCGACCCGCGTCGGCGACCGTGGCATCCGCCTCTCGGGTGGCCAGCGCCAGCGCCTCGGCATTGCCCGGGCCTTGTATCGCGACCCATCGGTGCTGCTGATGGACGAAGCAACCAGCGCACTCGATGCACAGACCGAGGACGCGCTCAACGATGCGATTCGCAAGCTCGCCGGCAGCAGGACGGTCATCGTGATCGCGCACAAGCGGTCGTCGTTGCGCGATTGCCACCGGATCGTCGCGCTGGAAAACGGTTCGATACGGGACGCTGCCTCCGGCCGCACCCCTTCAGCCTCGCAACCGTCTGCCGGGGAGCAGCCATGAAAAGGATACGCGTCCCGGCGGACCTCGCCATCAACGGAGCGGCCCCCGCGTTCAGTCGGCCGCTGCACGTCGGCGAGCCCAACATCGGCGACAGGGACGCATTTCTCGAGCGGGTCAGCCGCATCTTCGACAATCGATGGCTGACGAACAATGGCCCGATGGTGCAGGAATTCGAGCAGCGCATCGCCGAGTACCTTGGCGTCGGGCATTGCGTGGTCATGTCCAACGGCACCATCGCGCTGGAAATCGCGATCCGGGCACTCGGGTTGAGCGGTGAAGTCATCATTCCGTCGTGGACCTTCATCGCCACGGCGCACGCGCTGTACTGGCAGGGCATCACGCCGGTGTTCGCCGACATAGATCCAAACACGCACAACCTCGATCCTGCCGCGGTGCGGCGCATGATCACGCCGAAAACCTCGGGCATCATCGGTGTCCACCTGTGGGGCCGTGCCGCGCCCGTGCAGGCGCTCCAAGCGATCGCCGACGAGCACGGGCTGAAGCTGATGTTCGATGCGGCGCATGCCTTCGGCTGCACGCACCAGGGTCGGTATATCGGCGGGTTCGGTGCTTGCGAGGTCCTGAGCTTTCATGCGACGAAGGCCTTCAATTCGATGGAAGGCGGCGCCGTGGTCACCGACGACGGTGTACTCGCCGAAACGATGCGGTTGATGCGCAATTTCGGGTTCCAGGGCTACGACAACGTCATACATCCCGGCACCAACGGCAAGATGATCGAAGTGTGCGCGGCGATGGGTCTGGTCAATCTCGACGGATTGGACGGCATAGTCGCGATCAACCGTCGCAACCACGCGGCGTACAAGCAGGCACTGGCCGACATTCCCGGCATCCGCGTGCTCGACTACGACCCCTCCGAACGCAACAATCATCATTACGTCGTGATCGAAGTGGACGAGGCGTTCCCTGTGTCGCGCGACCTCATCGTCGCTGCGCTGCATGCAGAAAACATCCTCGCGCGGAAGTATTTCTGGCCAGGATGCCACCGGATGAAACCCTACCGCGACTTGTTTCCGCATGCGGGGCTGATGTTGCCCGAGAGCATCAAGCTGGCCTCGCGGGTGGTCGTGCTGCCCAACGGCGGCGCACTCACCGACGACGCGATCGACACCATCGCGTCGGTTTGCCGCGCGCTCTCCATCGGCTGAGCGCGCGGCCACGGTGATCACTGATGAAAGTTGCCATCATGCAACCGTATTTCCTGCCCTACATAGGCTATTTCCAGCTGATCGGTGCAGTCGACGTGTTCGTGGTGTACGACAACATCAAGTACACCAAGAAGGGGTGGATCAATCGCAATCGCTTCCTGCTCGACGGTCGCGATGAACTGTTCTCGCTGCCCCTGCGGAAGGGTTCCGACGCGCTCGAGGTCCGTGAGCGCGACCTCGCTCCCGACTTCGACCGCGCGAAGCTGCTGAACCGCCTCGTCGAGGCCTATCGGCGCGCCCCCTGTTTCGGCGAGGTCGTGCCGCTGCTGCAGCGGATCATCGCGCGCAGCGGAGACAACCTGTTCGACTTCATCCACGCCTCGCTCCTCGATGTCTGCGCCTGGCTCGACATCGGCACGCCGTTGCTGGTCTCCTCGACGCTCGACGTCGATCACGGACTGCAAGGCCAGGACCGCGTGCTGGCGATCTGCCACCACCTGGGCGCGGATACCTACGTCAACTCCACTGGCGGTCGTGACCTGTACTCGCACGAACACTTCGCCGCACGGGGAATCGAGCTGCGCTTCCTGCAGTCGCGCCCTTGCGACTATCCGCAGTTCGGTCGACCGTTCGTGCCCTGGCTGTCGATCCTGGACGTAATGATGTTCAATACCCGCGAGTCGATCTCCCGCACCCTGCTCGGTCGATACGATCTGGCCTGATGCCGTACTTGCGACGGAACAACCATGTACCGCTGGCACAAACTCGGCCGCATCTTCGATCCGCAGGGCGTGGCCAACCGGCCTTGGCTGAAGGAATTCGCGCAGGCGCCGGCGACCCTGGTGTTCGACGACCACGTACGCGTGTATTTCTCCTGCCGGCCGCCTGCCGATGCAGGGGGCCAATACACGAGCCGTTCGGCGTGGGTGGATCTCGACCGTCACGACCTCACTCGCGTAGTCGAGGTCGCAGAACAACCGATCCTGCCGTTGGGTGATACCGGCACGTTCGACGAGTTCGGTACCTATCCCGTGTCGGTGGTGCGTGACCGGGCGCGGGTCGCCGCTTACTACGCCGGATGGACGCGCTGCCGATCGGTTCCGTTCAACACCGCGATCGGCCTGGCCCACAGCGACGACGGGGGGCGCACCTTCACGAAGGCCGGCCCTGGTCCGGTACTCGGCTATTCGCCGGACGAACCGTTCGTGCTCAGCGGTCCCAAGGTGCGCCGATGGGACGACGAGTGGCGCCTGTTCTACATCGCAGGCAGACGATGGCTCCTGGACAATGGCCGCCCGGAACCGGTCTACCGCATCCGCAGCGCGACCTCCGTCGACGGCATCGCATGGACGAAGACGGGACGAGACCTGATCCCCACGTGCATCGGCGACGATGAGGCGCAGGCGAGCCCGGACGTATTCAGGGGGCGTGAGCGCTTCCACATGTTCTTCTGCTACCGGCACGGCACCGACTACCGCAACCATGCGCGCGGCTATCGAATCGGCTACGCCCATTCGGATGATCTTCTACACTGGACGCGCGAGGACGAGCGCGCGGGACTCGACGTCTCTAGCGAGGGTTGGGATTCGGAAATGGTCAGCTACCCGCATGTGCTCGAACTGGACGGCAGCATCTACATGTTCTATCTCGGCAACCAGGTCGGCCGCTGGGGTTTCGGGCTCGCCCGCCTCGACGGTACGCTGGATTGATGCGGAGCCGACCACGGCAGGGGGCGTTGCTTGCACTGGAAGAAGCTAGGCAAGATCTTCGACCCGGCGCGGCACGTGCTGCCGGGCCGCTGCTCGGGCTTTGCGCAATCACCCCAGGCCCTGGTATTCGACGACCGCGTGCGCATCTACTTCTCGTCGAGGGAACGCGAGCCCGGCGGCATGTACATCAGTCATGTCGTGTGGGTGGATTTCGACAAGTCGTTCAGCCGCGTCCTTCAGATCGCGCCCGAGGTCGCCCTGCCCCGTGGCGCGTTGGGTTGCTTCGACGAGCACGGCATCTTTCCGCTAAACCCGTTGCGACACGACGGGCGGATTCTCGCCTACACCACCGGTTGGAGCCGGCGCGTCTCGGTGTCGGTGGAAACCGGCATCGGCCTGTCCGAGAGCCACGACGGCGGCGCGACGTTCCAGCGCGTCGGTGACGGTCCGGTCCTTTCCGCCTCTCTGCGCGAACCCTGCCTGGTCGGCGACGGTTTCGTGCTCGTGCACGACGGCGTATTCCACATGTGGTACATCTTTGGTACCGGCTGGAAGCGCTACGCGCCGGATGCGCCGCCTGACCGCACCTACAAGATCGGATACGCGACCTCGATCGACGGGCTGTACTGGCGAAAGGACGAAGCGCGAGCGATCGTCGCCGACCGCCTCGGCGAAGACGAAAGCCAGGCGCTGCCGAGCGTGCTCCGTATCGGCAAACGATGGCACATGGTCTTCTGCTACCGCCAGTCATTCGATTTCCGCGACAACAGCGCACGTAGCTATCGGCTCGGTCACGCGTGGTCGGACGATCTCTCGCACTGGGTGCGCGACGACCAGGGTCTTGGCATCGATGTGTCCGCCGAGGGATGGGACTCCGAAATGATGTGCTATCCGCACCTGTTCGAATGCAATGGGGAAACGTATCTTCTCTACAACGGCAACGCCTTCGGTCGCGACGGCTTCGGCCTGGCGCTCCTCGAATGACGGCATCGCACGCCGAACTGGTCGAGAATCGCGCGAGCGGATCGGAGATCCTGGCCCACCTCGCTCGGTGCGACGCACGCTTCGTGCCGCCGCTGTCGGATCGCGTCGACCTCGTGGCATACGCGCATCGCCTGCACGAACGGGCGCGCCGTTTCGAGGCCTGGGCAAACGGCGGGTTGATCGGCTTGGTCGCAGCCTATTTCAATGACGAGAATGGCGCGATGTTCATCAGCAACGTCAGCGTCGACGAAGATTTCCTCGGACGAGGGATTGCCTCCGCGCTGCTCGCGCGGGCATTCGCGAGTGCCCGCGCGACCGGATTCACGCAGATACACCTGCGCGTCGGCACTGCCGACGTGGCAGCGCGCCGCCTGTACGAAAAACTCGGTTTTCGGGCTTGCCCCGCCGAGGGAGAACAGACACTCATGCAACTCGACCTGCCGGTAACGCCCCGATGACTACGCCACGCGACTACGACATGGAAGGCCGCGACGTCACTGAGCACAAGTATGCGTACGGTTTCGACTTTGACGTGATGCACCCCTACATGGTGCGTTCGTTCCAGCCCTTCTTCCGCGGCGGCAACGTGTTGGAACTGGGGAGCTACAGGGGCGACTTCACGAGACGCCTGCTGCCGCATTTCGAAGACATCACCTGCGTCGAAGCCTCGGACGAGGCGTTGACGGTCGCGCGCGAGCGCCTGGGCGGACGTGCCACGTTCGTGCATGCGTGCTTCGAAAACGTGCAACTGCCGCGACGCTACGACAATATCGTGCTGACGCACGTGCTCGAACACCTCGACGATCCCGTCGCGATCCTGCGGAGAATCAACGAGGAATGGCTGTCCGAGAGCGGCCGTCTGTTTCTGGCCTGCCCGAACGCCAACGCTCCCTCGCGGCAGATCGCGGTCAAGATGGGCATGATCGAGCACAACCACGCAGTGACTGCGGCGGAGCACGCGCACGGCCATCGCTGCACCTACAGCCTCGACACGCTGGAGCGCGATGCCCGGAAGGCGGGCTTGAACGTCCTCTCCCGCGGCGGAATCTTCTTCAAACCCTTCGCGAACTTCCAGTTCGACCTGTTGATCAAGCATGCCGTGATCGACCAGGGTTATCTCGAAGGCTGCTATGCGCTGGGCATGCAGTACCCGGAGCTGACGGCCAGCATCTACCTCGTCTGCACCCGCCAGGGCCAAGGCTCGGCAAATGCCACGGGAGCCGTGAACGCGTGAGGCCTCACGCCGTGGTGTTGCCCTCGTGCTCCACCGAGCCGACGGCCGGCGTCGGCGTGGCGCGTGACTGCCTGCGCAAGGTGGGAAATCGCATTGCAATGGCCCGCAGCGCCGCGGACAGGAAGCGGAGCGGACTGAAATGCCGGCAGATGTCTCGCAACGCGAACACCGTCGAGCGGCCGTCGCCGGCGCGGATCGACCACAGCAGCAATGCGACGCTCGATTCCAGGCGATAGCCGTCCCCATAGTCCGCACGACCGGCAAAGTAGGCGCGCGCGTCGGTATCGAACTCCAGGCAGGACTTGTAGAACTCCACGCGCGAGCCAGCGCCGGAACGCAGCGCGGAGTTCGGGCTCTGATGGTAGACCGCGACGATCTCCGGGACGTACGCCACGCGCCATTTCGACGTGACGTACGCGCTCAGCACGCTGTCACCGAATCGGTACTCGCGCCGGGCGAGGTCGGAGGCGGCCAATTCGCCCAATGTGTCCCGTCGCAGCAGTACGGTGCTGGTGCGCAGTATCTTCGGGAAATGCCAGGTCGCGAAGAGATCGCCTTCCAGCAGGCGCGACGGCACTCGCGAATGCACCGACTTGCGGAAGTCGTGCCGCCAGGAACCGCCTCCTGGTCGCGACCTGACCCAATCCGCATGGACGATGCCGACTCGCGTGTCGGAACGCATCAGCTCGACCTGGCGCGCGAGCTTGTGCGGCGAGCACCAATAGTCGTCGCCGTCACAGAAGGCGACATATTCGCCGCGCAGCTGCCCGAGCACCCGCTTCGCATTGGCATTCGCGCCCACGTTGGACCGCGAATAGATCACGCGCACGAGATGCGGGTACCGGCGCTGGTATTCCAGGGCGATCGTGCGCGTGGCGTCTTGCGATGCATCCTCGCCAACGACCAGTTCGAATGGGAAATCGCATTGCTGCGAGACGACGCCCTCGATCGCCTGGGCCAGGAAAGCGGCGTGGTTGTAGGCAAGCAGCGAAACGCTGACCAATGGATCGGCTACGAGCCGCTCGGGATCACTGACTTCGTCAAACGCTGCTTCTGTGGTCACGAGAGATTATCGGCAAAGGAAGGGGCCGGCGACCGATCCGGCGCAATGGTGCTCGATCGCAACGAATGTATTCCGAACTCGATGAAAGCACATGCGCCGTCGCGCGAGGAGCGACACCCGGACCATGACGCGTCGACGCCGCGGACGAAGCGGCGGGTTGGCGCGCCGCTGCCGCAGGCCGCGCGATCGGCCGGCAACCGGACCCTCATGATCGGCTCACTGCGGCGCACGGGCGGCAGCCAGCGCACGATCGATGATCGCCGTGTATTGCCGCGCCACTGCCGCCCAATCGAACGTCCGCTCGATCTCCGGCCTGGCGTCGATGACGGCCGATCGATGGCGCGACGGATCGCGCAGGACCTGCGCTACCGCATCGGCGATCGCGCGCCCGTCGCCGGGCGGAACCCGCGTGCATGCCGATGACCCGGGCAGTATTTCACGCGTCGCCGGCAGGTCGGAAAGGACGACGGGGCAGCCGCATCCGAGCGCCTCGACGACGACGAGCCCGAGACCTTCCTGGTCACCGGACGCCGCTTCGACGAATGGGGCAACGAGCACCGCCGCGCGCCGATACCGGACGGGCAAGTCCGCCTGGGAGACGGCGCCCACGAAATCGACGACGGACGTCAGGCCCAGTTCGGCGACGCGGGCACGCAGGGCGGGCTCCTCCGGTCCGAAGCCCGCAACCGTGAGGCGCGCCGCAGGATGACCCGCAATGATCCTCGGCATCGCCTCGATCAGGAATTTCAAGCCCTTCTTCTCGACCAGCCTGCCGACGAAAAGGATCTCGTCCGTCGAACGCATCTGCGCTTCGTCGCGAACGAAACGCTCGCTCAGGTCGACGCCCATCGACCGCACTTCGACCCGCGAGGTATCCGCGCCGATCTTCTCGAGCGCCGCCTTCATTGCAGGACTGACGACGGTCACCGCGTTTGCCCGGCGAACGACGAAGCGCTTCAGCGCGTCCGGCACCCGTCCCCGCAAGGCGAACAGGTCCGCGCCATGCGACGTCACCAGGAGCGCCGGCGCGCGTCGCCGCGCGCCGCGGAGCAGCGCGCCGATCAAACCTTGCGGAATCAGCCAATGCGCATGGACGACATCGATGCGGCGCGTACGCAGGAGATGCCGTGCTCGCCACCATTGCGCCAGGATCAGCGGTGGCACGAGCGCGAACTTCCACCGGTTGCGACGCAGGTTCGTCATGATGCCTCCGTCATTGACGAGGGTCTGCCAGGACCTCGGCGCGTACCGATAGCGGACGACTTCGACCCCCTCGTGAATGCCGCTCGCGTCGGCCCCCGGCGCGTCCGGGACCAGCGCGATGACGTCGAATGCGGAAACTAGGCGCCTGCACAGCTCGTGCACGAAGGCCGGCTCGGGATCTCCGGCGAAGCGCGGGTAAGTCGACGAAAGGACGAGCAGCGTCGGGCGATCGCGGTCGTTCATCGCCCGTGCTCGCGAAACAGCAGATAGACATGGGTCGGGCACATCGGTCTCAACGACCTGAACAACCAATCGGGCATGCGAGCGGCCACTTCCAGCAACGGATGGGCGCGGCGTTCGCGCCGGATCTCGAAGACGGCGGCACGACACTCGTCGCGGAAGCGCAGGCCCGACGCGTGAAAAAGGGCCTCGATCTCGGGTTGCCGCAGCGGTTCGCAGTCGTACTCCATGCCGATCCGCCATCGCAGGTAGGGACTGCGCCAGCCACGGGGCAACCAGCTCAGGAACAGGATGCCGAAATGCGGTTCGACGACCTGCCACCGACTCGGCGAAGCGAGATACGCGACGCCGTCTTCACGTAGCACGCGCGCGATCTCGGTCAAATGCGCCCGCTGGCTCTCGGGCGGGCCCACGTGCTCGATCACGTGATTGGAAATCACCACATCGAACGATCGCGCCTCGAACGGCAACCCCGTTCCGTCTACGCGGGTAAAGCGATACCCGTCGAAGACCACGCGCTGATCGAGCACGTCCACCGCATCCACGTCGCAGGCCAATCCGGAGTCGATCGCGAAATAGCTCGCGATCGCCCCCGATCCCGTGCCCACCTCCAACACGCGCAGCGGACGCCCGGGCAAGCCGGCTCTGCTGAGAATGCGCAGGATCTTCTCCGCCTTCACCCGGCGACCCGCGCGATCGAGCGCGGCATGCGGTCGTCGTGGAGACTCTGGCACGGTGCCCTCAACGATCCCGTCGATACGTCAGAGCCGTGATTTGCTCCGATACCAAACCGATCAGAAACACGATGACCGAACCGCTGAACAGCAACACGCTCATGTTCGTAAGCCGATGGGCCGTGGCGAACGTGTAAGCGTAATGGCCGAGTCCGAGCATGAAGAACAGCAGGCTCGTCGGGACGAACAACTTCAACGGTGAATACAGGGTGGCGATCTTGAAGATGATCAGCAGGAAGCGGACGCCGTCCCGCAGCGGGCGGATATGGCTTTTTCCGACGCGCCTGGCGACCGGGATCGGCTCGTAGGCGACCGCGTAGGCGCTGCGGAAGAACGCCATCGTGCAGGTCGTCGGGTACGAGAATCCGTTCGGAAGCAGGTGCAGGAACTCGCGGAACTTGTCCGCGCGCACGGCCCGGAACCCCGAGGTGAGGTCCTTCACGGCGAATCCGGTCATGCGGGTGGCGAGCCAGTTGTAGAGCGTATTGGCAACGCCACGGCCGACGCCCGCCTGGCCGGACCAGTCGCGAGCTCCGACGACCATGTCGAAACCCTCGGCGAGGCGATCGAGCAGCCTCCCGACGAGTGCCGGGTCGTGCTGGCCGTCCGCGTCCATGAAGACGAGGACATCGCCGCGCGCCTCGCGCGCACCGCGTTTGATCGCCGCGCCATTCCCCATCGAATACGCCTGGCGGACCGTTCGCACGCCGGCATCGCCGCAAATCCGCGCCGTGTCGTCCGTTGACCCGTCGTCGACGACGATGATCTCGGCGTCCGGCCAGGTGGAGCGCAGGCGCGGAAGGAGGTCGGCGAGGGCCGCCGCCTCGTTCTTGGCCGGCAGGATGATGCTGAGCATGGCCTCCCCGGCCCCAAGGCATGATTTTATGTGAGCTGCCTCCCTATACTGCCGGCAGGGAGTTCTTTCGGCAATGCATTTGGGGTAGATTCAGCTTTAGATAACGGGGACTTGCACGGCATTTCTATGGCGACCCAGATGAATACGCCACCGTTGGCGGGCCTCTCCGGCATCGCAAGGCGGCTGGTTTCCGAGGGTGCCCTTGCCGAGAACGATGCGCGCAAGGCGGTCGAGGACGCCGCGAAGGCGAAGATTCCGATCGGCGCGTGGCTCGTCGAGAACGGCCTTGCGCAAGGTCGCCAGGTCGCGATGGCGGCCTCGGCCGAGTTCGGCATGCCGCTGCTCGACATCACCTCGCTCGACCTCGGCCAGCTTCCGCTGAACATCGTCAAGGAAGAACTCATCACGAAGCACAAGGCGTTGCCGCTGTTCAAGCGCGGCAATCGCCTGTTCGTCGGCGTCGCGGATCCGACCAACCTGCGCGCGCTCGACGAGATCAAGTTCCAGTCGAACCACCTGATCGAACCGATCCTCGTCGAGGACGGCGTGCTCGAGCGCGCGATCGAGCAGGCGCAGACCAACGCGAACCAGAACATCACGGACATAGGTGATGCGGAAGGACTCGAGAACCTCGAGCTCGGCGCGGTCGACGACGACGAACAGACCGGCGTCGACGCGACCGGCGGCGAGGATGCGCCGGTCGTCAAGTTCGTCAACAAGGTGCTCGTCGACGCGATCAAGCGCGGCGCGTCGGACATCCATTTCGAGCCGTACGAAACCGCCTACCGCGTGCGTTACCGCATGGACGGCATGCTGCGCGCGGTGGCGTCGCCGCCGCCCAAGCTGAGCCCGCGCATCTCCTCGCGCCTCAAGGTCATGAGCGGCCTGGACATCGCGGAAAAGCGCGTGCCGCAGGACGGCCGCATCAAGCTCAACCTGTCCAAGACCAAGGCGGTCGACTTTCGCGTCAGCACCTGCCCGACGTTGTTCGGCGAGAAGATCGTGCTGCGTATCCTTGATGCTTCCGCCGCGAAGATGGGCATCGAGAAGCTAGGCTACGAAGAAGACCAGCAGAAGCTGTTCCTCGACGCGATCGACAAGCCGTACGGCATGGTGCTCGTGACCGGCCCGACGGGTTCCGGCAAGACGGTTTCGCTCTATACCGCGCTGAACATCCTCAACACCGAAGGACGCAACATCTCGACGGTCGAGGATCCGGTGGAAATCCGCCTTCCGGGCGTGAACCAGGTGCAGCAGAACACCAAGCGCGGCATGACGTTCGCCGCCGCCCTGCGCTCGTTCCTGCGCCAAGACCCGGACGTGATCATGGTCGGCGAAATCCGCGACCTCGAAACCGCGGAGATCGCGATCAAGGCCGCCCAGACCGGCCACATGGTGCTGTCGACGCTGCACACCAACGATGCGGCGCAGACGATCTCGCGCCTCATGAACATGGGTATCGCGCCGTACAACATCACTTCGTCCGTGTCACTCGTGATCGCGCAGCGTCTCGCACGCCGGCTGCACGACTGCAAGAAGCCGCTGGTGCTGCCACCCGCCGCCTTGCTCGCGGAAGGCTTCACCCAGGCCGACATCGACTCCGGCATGCAGTTGTTCGATGCCGGCGGCTGTTCGGGCTGCAACGACGGCTACAAGGGCCGCACCGGCATCTATCAGGTGATGCCGATGTCCGAGGCGATCCAGAAGATCATCCTCGCCGGCGGCAGCGCACTGCAGATCGCCGAGGAAGCGCGTCGCGTCGGCATTCGCGACCTGCGCCAATCGGCATTGCTCAAGGCCAAGCAGGGCCTCGTCAGCCTCGCCGAAATCAACCGCGTCACCAAGGATTAACCATGGCCACAGCAACCGCCGCAGCCCTCAAGGCAAAAGCCGCCGCCACCCAGCGCGGCAAGGCCCGCGCGCAGGTCAGCGACATGCAGACCTTCACCTGGGTCGGCATCGACAAGCGCGGCATCAAGATCAAGGGCGAGCAAGTCAGCAAGAACGCCAATCTGGTGAAGGCCGACCTGCGCAAGCAGGGCATCAACCCCCAGGTCGTGAAGGCCAAGCCGAAACCGCTGTTCGGCAAGGCCGGCAAGGCGATCAAGGGTCGCGACATCGCGGTGTTCAGCCGCCAGCTCGCGACGATGATGGCCGCGGGCGTGCCGATGGTGCAGGGCTTCGAGATCGTCGCGGGCGGCCAGAGCAATCCGCGCATGAAGGACATGCTCACGGACATCAAGACCGAGATCGAAGGCGGCTCGGCACTGCACGAGGCGCTCAACAAGTACCCGCTGCATTTCGACGAACTGTTCGTGAACCTCGTCAAGGCCGGCGAGGGGGCGGGCGTGCTCGACACCGTGCTCGACACGATCGCGACCTACAAGGAAAACATCGAGAACATCAAGGGCAAGATCAAGAAGGCGATGTTCTACCCGGCGGCGATTCTCGCCGTCGCGGTGATCGTGTCGTGCATCCTGCTCATCTTCGTGATCCCGCAGTTCGAGGAAGTGTTCAAGGGCATGGGCGCCGACCTGCCCGCGTTCACGCAGATGCTCATCAATATCTCGCGTTTCATGGTGTCCTACTGGTACATCGTGCTCGGCATTTTCATCGGCGCGATCGTCGGCATCATCATGCTCTACAAGCGCTCGGAGAAGTTCGCCCATTTCGTCGGCAGGAGCCTGCTGAAGATCCCGATCGTCGGCGAGATCCTGCGCCAGTCCGCGATCGCGCGTTTCGCGCGCACGCTCGGCGTGACGTTCAAGGCCGGCGTGCCGCTGGTCGAAGCGCTCGACTCGGTCGGCAATGCGACCGGCAGCATCGTCTACAACGAAGCGGTCCGGCGCATCCGCGAGGACGTCGCGGTCGGCCACCAGCTGCAGCTCGCGATGCGGCAGACCAACCTGTTCCCGAACATGGTCACGCAGATGGTCGCGATCGGCGAGGAAGCCGGCGCGCTCGACGCCATGTTGTTCAAGATCGCCGAGTTCTACGAAACCGAGGTCAACAACGCCGTCGACGCGCTGTCGAGCCTGCTCGAGCCGCTCATCATGGTGGTCATCGGCACGCTCGTCGGCAGCATGGTCATCGGCATGTACCTGCCGATCTTCAAGCTCGGCTCCGTGGTCGGCTGATTCGAGTCGGGGAGGCGGACGCGCGACCTGTCGTCGCCGTCCGCCGACGCTCGCACCGTGATGAACGATATCGACTGGTTCCGATCCCCCGTGTTGTTGGTTCCCTTGGCCGGCCTGCTCGGCCTGCTCGTCGGCAGCTTCCTCAACGTGGTCATCCTGCGGCTACCGCGACGCCTCGAGCACGACTGGAAGCAGCAGGCGCGTGAGATCCTGTCGACGGACGTCGTCCCTGCGGAGACGGCCGACGGCGGCGGCGCGGAAGCAGCGCCCCCCGACCTCGTCTTCACGGGCTCGCATTGCCCGCAGTGCAAGCACCCGCTGTCGCCGCTGGACAACATTCCGCTGTTGAGCTGGCTCGCATTGCGCGGGCGCTGCCGATACTGCGGCACGTCGATCTCGTGGCAGTACCCGCTGGTCGAACTGCTCACCGCACTTGCGTCCGCGACCGTCGCCTGGCGATTCGGCTTCGGACTCCCGCTCGCCGCGGCGCTCGCGTTCACCTGGATCCTCGTCGCCGCGTCCGGCATCGACGTGCGCACGCAGCTGCTGCCCGACCAGCTCACCTTGCCGCTGCTCTGGCTCGGCCTGCTCGCCGCGCTCGTGCCGCTGTTCGTCGATCCGCCGGCGGCGATCGTCGGTGCCGCGATCGGTTACCTCAGCCTCTGGTCGGTGTTCTGGCTGTTCAAGCTCGGCACCGGCAAGGAAGGGATGGGCTATGGCGATTTCAAACTGCTCGCCGCACTCGGCGCGTGGATGGGTGCGTCGAGCCTGCTGCCGATCGTTCTGCTGTCTTCGCTGACCGGCGCGCTGGTCGGCGGCATCGCGCTCGCCGCGCAAGGTCGCGACCGCAGCACGCCGATTCCGTTCGGCCCGTTCATCGCCGCCGCCGGCTGGATCTGGTTCGTGTTCGGGCGCGATCTCGGCGAGGCGTACTCCAGGCTGTTCGGCCTGGCCTGACGATTCTGGCGCGAACGGATCCATGACGTTCACCGTCGCACTCACCGGCGGCGTCGCGAGCGGCAAATCCGCCGCCGCCACGCTATTCGCGGCGCTCGGCGCGAATGTGATCGACGCGGACGTCGTCGCGCGCGAACTCGTCGAGCCCGGCCGACCCGCCCTGCAGGAGATCGTCACCGCATTCGGCACGCGCATCCTCGATGTCGCAGGCGCGCTCGACCGCCGCGCCTTGCGCGAGCGCGTGTTCGCCGACGCGACCGCGCGGCACCGACTCGAAGGCATCCTGCATCCGCGCATACGCGATGCGCTGCGCCGGCGGGCGTCCGCGCCATGCGGCACCTACGCGATGATCGTCGTGCCGCTGCTGGCGGAGAACGCCGAGCAGTATGCATGGGTCGACCGCGTGCTCGTCGTCGATGTCCCGCGCGAGGTACAGCTCGCACGCCTGCTCGCGCGCGACGCGGTCTCGCCGGCGACGGCAGACGCGATGCTCGCCGCGCAGGCTTCGCGCGAGCAGCGCCTCGCCATCGCCGACGACGTGATCGAGAACGATCGCAGCCTCGCCGATCTCGGCGATGCGGTCGGCGCCCTGCACGCACGCTATCTCGCGATGTCCGAGACCGCGAGCGTCGATTGACGGCGACGACTCAGGTCCGCTCGCGCAGCAGGAAACCGACGCCCGCGGACAAGGCATCCACCATGACGGTGACGAAACGGTAGGCGAGCGCGAGGACGAGCGCGTCCGCTTCGCCGAGCGCGGGCCCGAGGCCGATCACGAGCACGGTTTCACGAACGCCCACGCCCGCCGGCGCGCCCGGCATCACGTAGCCGAGGAGCCACGCGAGTGCGAGCCACCCGCACCAGCTCGCGATGGGCAATCCGGCGGCACCGGCGCCCAGGCTGCGCAACGCCGCCGTCGCCAGCACGAAGAATGAAAAGTCGATCGCCAGCACGAAGAGGACGGCGCGCAGCACGCGTGGCATCGCGGCGGCTCCGCCCACGCGCCGCGCATGGATCGACGCGGCAAGCGCGGCCGCAAGCGGCAGCAGCGGGCCTCCCCAGGCGAACCAGTGCGCCCACGGTGCCACGGCCGCGACGCGCGCGTCGGTCACGACGCCCATCGAGAACACCGCCGCGCTCGCGATCAGCAACGCCGACTCCATGCCCAATGCGAGCGCGAGCGGCGCGTGGCCGACGTCCGCCCGGCGCGCGGCGACGTGCCGATAGGCGAGGTGGAACACATTGCCGGGCAAGTATTTCGCAAGCTGCGATCGCAGGTGCGAGGCGAAGAGCGGTGTCGCCGCCGGCTGCGCGCCCGAGGCGACGCGCACGAGGGTCACCCAGGCCAGCCCGAGCAGCGCCGCCGCCGCCGCATAGCACGCGCACGCGAGCAGCAGCGCACGCGCGCCGATTCGCGCGAGCCCGTCGCCGAGCGAATCGCCGAGCGTGTAACCGCGCTGCACCAGGAAGACGATCGCAACCAGGCAGAGCAGCGTGCCGGCGACGTTCGCGGCACGCCACCACGGGCTCACCGGTGCCGGCACAGCACCATCGTCCAAGGCAGCGGCGACCGCACCTGCAGGACGTCGAAGCGACGCGCCATCAACTGCAGGAATGCGTTGCGCCCCCAGTGGTTGACGTGTCCGGGCGTGTTGCCGAGTGCACCGAGATACTTCCCGCGCGCCATGTTGAGCATGCGCCAGACCGGCTCGCGCGGCACGCTGGCGATCAGGTAGGGACGAGCAAGATCGGCGAGCACGTCGACCGCGCGTACGGGATCGTCGACATGCTCGAGGACCTCGCAACAGACGACCAGCGGCGCGGCTTCGGCTCCCACGTCGATCGATTCGATCGACTGCCGCCAGAATGCCGCATCGACCTGCGCGGCGCGCGCGCGATGGCGCGCCTCTTCGACGATGTCCGCCGAGATGTCGCAACCGCGAACGTGGAATCCGCGCTGCGCGAGGCGGATCGACAGCTCGCCTTCGCCGCAGCCGATCTCCAGCGCGTTCGACACGGGCACCTGTTCGACCAGCGCGTCGAATGCATCGAGGAAGCCGCGCATGAGCCGGCGGGCGATCGGATTCGCGGTGCGGTACTTGTCGTAGTAGTTGCCGGCGGGCTGCGCAGCGGGGCTCATGCGCGCGGCCCTTGCTCGCGCGCGCGCCGCACGTCCGCCTCGACCTGGCGCAGGCGCCAGTCGATGCCCTCGAGCAGGCGGCGGTTCACCGACGTGAGATCGGCGATGAAGCCGAGCATGAACAGCAGGAAGCCGATCGTGACCGACGCTGCGGCGAGCACCGCGGACTGCACGTGACCCGTGCCCTCGCCGATCAGCATGTGGAACACGTACCACGCGCCGAGCAGCGCGCCGACCATCAGGAAGAAGGAGGACAGCAGGCCGAAGAACGCGAGCGGGCGATAGGTGGCGAAGATGCGCACGATCGTCGCGGCCGAGCGCCACACGTAGCGGCCCATGCTCTTCACGAGCCGCGACGGGCGCAGGTCCGGATTGGTTCTCACCGGAACCGAGAGCACACGGATATTGCTCTGCCCTGCCTGGATGATCGTCTCGAGCGTGTAGGTGTACGAGCTGAATACGTTCAATCGCTGCGCCGCCTCGCGCGTGAACGCACGGAAGCCGCTCGGCGCATCGGCGACCTGCGTCCGGCTCGCCGCACGCACGACCCAGCTGCCGAGCAGCTGCAAGCGCTTCTTGACCCAGGAGAAGTGCTCGGTGTCGGTGATCGGCCGTGCACCGACGACCATTTCGGCACGGCCCTCGACGATCGGCCGCACCAGAGTCTCGATGTCGCGCGCGTCGTACTGGTTGTCCGCATCGGTGTTGACGATGACGTCGGCGCCGAGATCGACCGCCGCCTCCAGACCCGTCATGAAAGCAGCGGCGAGGCCGCGATTCACCGGATGGCGCACGACATGGTCGACGCCCAGCGCCTTCGCGATGTCGGCGGTGCCGTCGATCGAACCGTCGTCGACGACGAGCCACTCGACGCGATCGAAGCCGAGTACGCTGCGCGGCAACTGCGGAATCGAGTGCGGCAGTGATTCGCGCTCGTTGAAGCACGGCACCTGCACGATCAATTTCGCCGGGCGACGGCGCACGGCGGCAGCGCCTGCGGGAGGTTCCTGTTCCCGGATCGGCTGTTCGGGCATCGGTTCAAATCCTGTCGGTCTCGGGCGGCGTGCGGGCGGAGGCGTCGTCCATGGCCGGACCTGGGCCCTCCGCGAATCTAGCAATCGATGGGCAGGGTGTCACGGAACCCCGTCCGGCTCCGGACGCGTCAAGTCCACAGGCCGCGGATCGCGGCGATGCCCTGCGCGCCCGCCATCCATGCGGCGTCGATGTCCTCGCCCTCCATGCCGCCGAGCGCGTACACGGGCATGGGCGCGTGCGCGACGAGGTCGGCGAAGCGCTCCCAGCCGAGCGTCGGTACCTCGTGGTCGGGCGTGGGGAAGATCGGCGACAGTGTCGCGAAATCGGCGCCGATGCGCACCGCGTGCAGCAGTTCGGCCGCATCGTGGCAGGACACGCCGAGCCAGCGATCGGCCGGCAGCGGTCGCTGGATGAGCTCGGCGGCCACGCGTGCGGGCAGGTGCGCGCCGTCGAGGCCGAGCACCATCGCGAGCTGCACGTCGCCGTTGAGCAGCAGGCGCGCGCCATGGGCATGGCAGATCCCGCGTGCACCACGCGCCGCCTCGGCGAGCCGGGCGCGCGGCCAGTGCGGCTGGCGCAGCTGGACGAGGCGCATGCCGCGGCGACAGGCGCGCTCGATGCCGGCGAGCAGTTCCTCGAGCGCTTCCGGCGCCATCGCCGGCGTGATCAGGTAGCGGTCGGGGAGATCCAGCGCGGCGATCACCGGACGATCGGCCGCCGGCATAGCGACCTGCGCGAGCGCGACCTGCTCGACCCAGGCGAGCGCCTGTCCCTCGTGCGGATGCGGTACGCCGGTCCAGGCGGAAACCTGCCAGACGTCGAGCAGGATGTCCTGTTCGGGATAGCGATGCGGAACCGCGATGAGCGGCCGCGCCGACTCGACGACGACGCCGAGTTCCTCGCGCAGTTCGCGAGCGAGCGCGTCGACCGGCGCCTCACCCACGTCGCATTTGCCGCCGGGAAACTCCCACAGACCCGCGAGATGCTTGCCCGGCGGCCGGCGCGCGAGCAGCACGCGGCCGCCCGCATCGCGCAACACGCCCGCTACGACGTGGACCGAAGCCGGCACGGCAGGCTCAGACGAGCTTGCCGTGGCATTGCTTGTACTTCTTGCCCGATCCGCACGGACACGGATCGTTGCGCCC
>Ga0105239_10001690_pt1 | contig 29101 bp, 20 predicted proteins | sample KBSC44metaG_FD_92761 | JGI IMG/M metagenome (GOLD analysis project Ga0105239, IMG submission 92761) | Corn rhizosphere microbial communities from Kellogg Biological Station, Michigan, USA - KBS C4-4 metaG | ecosystem: Host-associated > Plants > Roots > Rhizosphere > Soil | place: Michigan, USA...
AAACGGGAGCGTTGGAGCCGCTCCCGGGAACGTTTGGGTTACATCAAAACAAAACGACTTGCATATCGACTTTGAATTGTTAAACCAAAACTTTACAAAAGTATGAAATTGACAATTTACTGCCCGTCCCAATTATCGGGGACGCCATGCAGTAATCTTCGTGTACCAGGCAAATCCGGTACTGCGAACCGGTGGCTGCCTGCCAAAATGCTGCTTATTATGAAAATAACCGCCTTCCTGCTATTGGTCATTAGCCTGCATGTAAGTGCTACAGGGCTTTCCCAGAAAATAAGCATTGTAAAAAAGAACGCTTCGCTGGAAGAAGTATTCGATCTGTTACAAAAACAAAGCGGCTACGACTTCCTGTTCAGCAGCCAGATACTGGCCAAAGCCCATCATGTTGATATTGAAGCACACAATGCAACAGTAAGGGAAGTGCTTGACCAATGCTTTAAAAACCAGCCGCTGACTTACATCATTCACGACAAAACGATTGTAGTAAAAGAAAAAGACAGAAAAGAAGAAAAACCTTCACCGGCAAAGACTGGTATTATAGAAACTACAACAGAACAAAAAGACATAACAGCGCCCAATACAACTACAGTAGTCACTCCCACCCCTCCTCAAAAGATCAGTGGTACGCTAAAGGATGAAAAAAACCAGCCTATTGAAGGTGCTGCCATCACTATAAAAAAGCTGGGTACAGGAACTGTTACCGACAAACATGGCAGATTTGAGCTGACTGTTCCGGAAGGCACCTGGGAAATAGAAATATCTTCCGTAGGGTTTGAAACTTATCAAACAGCCATTACTATAGGTGAAACAGTTCCATCTCCCCTGAACATTACATTGAAAATGTCGGCGGCCAGTTTATCGGATGTGGTAGTAGTTGGTTACGGTACCCAACGTAAACGCGATGTAACAGGTACTATCAGCCGTGTAAAAGGCGAAGATTTTCAAAACCTGCCGGTAACCAATGCTGCACAGGCATTACAGGGCCGTGCTTCAGGTGTTGATATAGTAAGCGGTGATGGCTCTCCTTCGGCCACTCCAGCCATTCGTATTCGTGGTACCGGTACCTTAAACAGCGCCGACCCATTGGTGGTTATAGATGGTGTGCCCGCCGGTAGTCTTACCGATGTAAACCCCAACGACATTGCTTCTGTGGAAGTACTGAAAGATGCTTCTTCATCAGCCATCTATGGTACACGTGCAGCGAATGGTGTAATACTCATCACTACCAAAAAAGGAAATTACGAAGAGAAGCTGAAGACGAATGTAAATGTATATACAGGTAATTCGAAAGTGTTAAAGAAGCTGAAACTGCTTACAGCACCCGATCTGGTTACCTTAAAAAAAGAAGAATTTACGAATGACGGTTCACCTGTACCCGCCATCTGGAATGATCCATATTATTCTACCCAGCGTACCGATTGGCAGGATGCATTGTTTGGCACCGGTACGGTAAACAATGTAGACGTAGCATTAAGAGGTGGTAACAGAACGTCAAGCTATAGCTTATCGGGCAACTATTACGATAATAAAGGAATGATCCAAAATTCATTCTTTAAACGCTATAGCGCCCGTTTTAATTCAGAACATAAGATCAGCAGCCGCATTAAAGTAGGTGAAAACCTTTTGTATTCTGCCACTAATAATGTAGGGCCCAATACCCGCTCTACCCAGGATGGATTAGTATGGAGCGCCTTGCGTTTTAACCCTGCCATTCCTGTAAAAGTAAATGACAGCACCTGGGGCAGCTCAAAAGCCGATAACGAACTGGGTGACATTAACAACCCTGTTTTCACTGCTGCCAGTTATGACCAGTATAATAAAAATTACCGCTTACTGGCCAATGCATTTGCAGAAGTAGAAATTATCAAAGACCTTAAGATCAGAGTGAATTATGCGTGGGACCAAACGACTTATGAAGGTTACGATTTTTCCATTGCCACACCTGACCAAACTAGGGTAAATCCGCTGGCAGTGCTCACCCAAACTGCTACTAAAAACACGTCGATGCTGGAAGAGTATTATCTCACGTATGATAAAAAGTTCGGAAAGCATGGCATTACTTTTACAACGGGTTATTCTGCACAGAACTTTAAAGGCAACACCTTTAGTGCACAGCGCAAAGGTTACGACGATCCCAACGGCGATCAGCGTGTATTGAACAGCGGTAACAGCGGCAACCAGTTTAGCAGCGGTTATACGTATCCTGATGCGGGGCTGACATCGTACTTTGGAAGAGCCAATTATAGTTTCGAAGGAAAATATTTACTAACTGCTACCATGCGTGCCGATGGCTCCAGCAAGTTCCCAAAGAACAACCGCTGGGGCTATTTCCCGGCCTTTTCTGCCGGATGGCGTATTTCGGATGAAACCTTTTTTAAAAACAAGGTATCATTCATCAATAACCTGAAGCTCACGGGTGGCTGGGGACAATTGGGTAATCAGGCCATTCCCGATTATCAGTATCTGGGTATCATAACGCGCGGTGGTTCATCAACCATTTATGCATTTGGCACAGGAACCAATGTAGTAGACGGTGCATTTATTACCAGCCTTAGCAACCCTAACATTACCTGGGAAAGAGCTGAGATGACGAACATCAGTCTTGAATTTAGTTTACTGCAAAGTAAATTATCCGGTACCGTTACCTGGTTTAATAAAAACACCAAAGACATGCTGATCCCCTACCCTTTGGTTGAAACCTATGGCGCTGGTAATGGATACATACCTGGCGGTAATGTAACAGTTCCCAATCAAAATATAGGCACTTTAAACAACCGTGGTGTTGAAGTAGACTTAAGTTATCAAAATAAAATTGGCGAGCTCGGTTATTCTGTAGGCGTTAATACCTCCTTTATTAAAAACAAAGTAACACGTCTGTATGGTAATAACAAAGATTACATAAGCTCTGCTTTCTACGGACGTGAATCGCTTGAAACTTCACGCACGTATGAAGGACAACCCATCGCATCGTTTTATGGTTTTAAAACCGGTGGTTTGTATCAAAACCAAAGCGATATAGATAAAGACGCCAACATTGCCAACGATCCCAATAAAGCAAACATTAAACCGGGTGATGTAAAATTCCTTGATCAGAACGGCGATGGTGTTATCGATGATAAAGACCGCGTTTATCTGGGCGATCCTAATCCGCGCGTTACTTATGGTATCAATGGTAGCGCCTGGTATAAGGGCTTCGATCTTAATTTTTCTTTCGCCGGTGTTATGGGTATGAAACTGTACAATGCTGATCGCATGGCCGGGTTGGATGGCACACAGGTATTTAACATGTATGCCGAAGCATTGAACCGCTGGCATGGTGAAGGTACCAGCAACAGTATTCCCCGCCTTACCCGTACAAATGCCAATTTAAACTATCGCTCAAGCGATCTGTGGATAGAAAAAGGAAATTATCTGGCGCTTAAGAACATTTCGCTGGGATATACTTTCCGCAAACTAAAAATTGCTGACGCGCCATTACCCGACACCAGAATATATGTAAGCTGCTACAATGCTTTTATATTAACCCCTTATCGCGGTTATACGCCTGAACTGGGTTATACCGATGGCAACAAACAACGTGGTGTTGATGTGGCGCAATATCCGCCTTCACGCACATTAATGATAGGCGCCTCATTAAATTTCTAGTTCTTAAAAAAAAGTATCATGAAACTTAACTTGCTTTATATAGTTTTTATAACCTGCGTATTATCGATTGTGGTGGCAGGCTGTATAAAAAAGCCTTTGGATAGCGAACCTACGGGCTCCTATACTACAGCCAATTACTGGAGAAATCAAACAGATGTAATTGCCGGCATCAATGGTATTTATAATGTACTGACTCAGGAAGAAGGCGTAGGACATAACAACTATGCTTTTGATGATGCTGCCGACGACATTTCGGTAGATGGCGACCATCCTGACTTTTGGGAAATAGAGCGCTTTACGGCAACGCCTACTTCATACCAGTTACATCCTACCTGGGCCTGGTCGTATGAAGAAATTGCCCGCGCGAATAATGCCATTTTATATATTCCCAAAGTACCGTCGATGGATCAGGCCATCCGCGACCGTTCGATGGGCGAAGCTTATTTCCTTCGTGCTTATGGATATTTTATATTGAACGAGATCTTTGGCGAAGTGCCCATTGTGTTGGAAGATAATTTAACAAACGGCTCATATAATGTTCCCAAACAAACTGTTGATAAGGTAAGAGCACAAATTGAATCAGACCTGTTAAAGGCCGCTGATCTGTTGCCCGAAACCTATGGCGATGACGATAAAGGAAGAGTACCCAAAGGAGCCGCCTGGGGCATGTTGTGTAAACTGTATATGCTGGAAGACAATTTGGATAAGGCCATCGAGTACGGTTCAAAAGTAACTGCCGACGTTAATTACAAACTGGCAACGAGCTACCGCGATAACTTTACCCTGGGCAAACAGGAAAGCAATTCAGAAATATTATTTGCGGTATGGAATAAAAACAATTTCAACAATTCGCCCATCAATATTTATTTTACACCAAGAGCGTGGAATGGCTGGGGCTTTCATCACCCCACTCAAAACTTTGCCGATGAGTTTGAAACGGGCGATTCTATCCGTAAAAAAACTACTATACTTGAAGTTGGTGATTCTATTCCTTATCAGACGACGCTGATTGAAATTACCGACAAAGACGCTTATCAGATGTTTTCGGGTAAAAAGGGCCAGAGCACAGGAAGAATGTTGCCGAGTAATTCACTCACTACCGGTTATTGCCTTAGAAAATATACAGCCTATAATCCCGATGGATCAGGCAATCTGGATGGAGATTTAAAACAGCCTTTATTAAGGACCGCCGATATTTATTTGTTGGTTGCTGAAGCTAAAATAAGAAAAAGCGGTGCAGGCGCCGGCGATGCTGAAATTAATGCTGTAAGAACAAGGGCCGGACTTAAATCAATTACCAGTGCCGGTATGCCGCAACTTATACACGAGCGCCGTGTTGAACTGGGTGGTGAAAATGTACGTTTTCAGGACCTGCTGCGCTGGGATAAAGATAAGCTCATTAATCTCGACACTATCTTTAATAAACCCAAAAAGGCATCGCCATTACCTCCATACAATGGTGCAGTGGTGGTGCCTGCCAGAACGTTTACACGTCCTAAAAATTATTATTCCCCCATACCTCAGGTAGTAATAGACGAAAGCAAGGGTGTTATTACGCAGAATTCGAATTATTAGTCAGTTGAAAAGTTGATAGGTTGATAAGTTGACAAGAAATACTACCGTAGTAACATGTCAACCTATCAACCTATTAACTTATTAACTTTTCAACCTGTTAACTTATTGAACAAGTCCCTGCAATACCTTCCACACATTATCTGCAACAATTTTATGTCCTTCGGGATTGGGATGAATGCCGTCTCCCTGGTTCAGTGAAGGAATACCGCCTACGTGTTCAAGCAGGAAAGGAATAAGAATGATATTATTTTTTGAAGCGAGTTGTTGAAATAATTCCCTGAATTCAGTAGTATATTTCCTACCCATGTTTGGCGGGATTTGCATACCGGCCAGAATTATTTTCGCACTGGGATATTTTGTCTTTACCTTTTCAATAATAGCCTGCAGGTTTTTTTCCGTTGCGGCAAGGGGAATACCCCGTAGTCCGTCGTTACCGCCCAACTCCAGTACAAATATATCTACCGGCTGACGCAGGATCCAGTCGATGCGGCTTAGCCCGCCTGCTGAGGTTTCGCCACTCAGCCCTGCATTGACAACCTTATACGGAAGTTGCAGGGAATCGATCTTGTTTTGCACCTGGGCAGGAAAAGCTTCCGTTGGATCTACCCCATAACCTGCCGTAATGCTATTTCCGTAAAACACAATTGTTTTTGCTTTTTCCTTATCGGGCGATGGGGTTGTTTTTTCTCTTTTTTGCTCCTTCGGAACATTCGGTTTTTCTGCATTATTGGCACAACCGGCCAGCAATGCCACCAATACAAAACCAAAAAAATAATTTCTGCTCATATAAATATTACCCATAAACTGACACATAGGTTGTAGGTTCAGACAAAATAACATTAATTTAAGCAACTTTATTACCACCTGACTGTAATAAAAAAGTAGTATGCCTTACTATTATGATAGTAGCAGAAATAATGCTAATTTATTATCGTGAATCGGCAGTCGTTAATCGGCAGGTGTTTTTTAGTTGCCGGTTTACGATTCATGATTGCTGATTTACGATTCACGACAAATATGGAAACTATCCTCAACGTACAGAATGTAAGTAAAACCTATCAGGGCGCGGGTCAAACACTGACCGTACTCGATAACGTTAATTTTACGGTAGAAGCAGGTTCTACCATCTCTATTGTAGGACCTTCAGGTAGCGGAAAAACGACCCTGCTGGGTTTATGCGCCGGTCTTGACCGCGCCAGCAATGGTTCGGTAGAACTGAATAATATCCGGCTCGATAAGCTCAGTGAAGATGAACGGGCACAGGTACGCAACCGCTATGTAGGTTTTATATTTCAGAATTTTCAGTTACTGCCCACACTTACGGCCCTTGAAAATGTGATGGTGCCTATGGAATTGCGCGGTGAAAAGAATATACGCTCCCGGGCTATCAGTCTGCTGGATAAGGTGGGATTGAATAACCGGTTGCATCACTACTCTGCGCAACTGTCGGGCGGTGAACAGCAAAGGGTATCACTGGCGCGCGCTTTTGCCAATAATCCCCGCATTTTATTTGCCGATGAGCCAACAGGTAACCTCGATGTTGAAACCAGCGATAAAGTGGTGAAGCTGCTGTTCGATCTGAATCAGGAAGCAGGCACCACATTGGTGATTGTAACCCATAATATGGAGCTGGCTTCACAAACCAAACGAATTATAAAAATTAAAGGCGGGCACATAGTTGCTGATGATTTGAACTGATCAGGATGGACAAACAGATATTTAAATACAGGCGTAAACTTCGTTTTGGCTGGTTACTAAAAATGGCCTGGCGCGATAGTCGTCGCAATAGGTCGCGCTTATTCCTTTTCATATCTTCTATCGTGCTGGGTATTGCCGCTCTGGTGGCCATATTTTCACTGGGCGATAATGTACGCCACGATATCGACCGGCAGGCAAAAACACTGGTAGGCGCCGATCTGGTTATTGAAAGCAACAAAAAAGTAAGCTCCCGTATACGTCCCTTACTCGATTCTTTAGGTGATGAACGTTCCGTTGAACGCACCTTCGCTTCCATGGTATATTTTACCAAAAACGATGGTACCCGTCTGGTACAGGTACGCGCGCTGGAAGGTGATTATCCTTATTATGGTGCTATTGAAACTTCTCCGGCCCGTGCCTCAAAATCTTTCCGCACTGAACGTCAGGCGCTGGTAGATAAAACCCTGATGCTTCAATACAATGCGCATGTTGGCGATTCCATTCAAATAGGTGATGTAACTTTTGCCATTGCAGGTGTTATTACCAGAGCACCGGGAAGAACCGGTCTGTCTACTACAGTGGCGCCGCCTGTATATATTCCGCTTAAATACCTCGATTCAACCGGTCTTATTCAGAGAGGAAGCCGCATTGCTACCAGTTATTATTATAAATACAATGATCCCGCACAGATCGATAAAGTAATTCCTGATATTGAACCCCGGTTAGAGAAAGAAGGTCTTGATTACGACACCGTAGACGAAAGAAAGAAAAGCACCGGTCGTGCATTCGATGATTTCAATCAGTTCCTCACACTGATCAGCTTTATTGCATTGCTGCTCGGCTGTATTGGTGTAGCGAGTGCTATTCATATTTATATACGTGAAAAAATTGCTTCCATTGCCGTGTTACGCTGTTTAGGCGTAAACTCCATGCAGGCATTCTTAATCTACTTAATCCAAATTGTTGGTATTGGCTTAATAGGTTCTGCATTGGGTGCGATCGTCGGTGTATTAATACAACATCAGCTGCCCGCGGTATTAAAAGATTTTTTACCGGTAGAAGTAACAACAACCATTTCGTGGAAAGCGGTAACACAGGGCATTGTATCAGGCATTGTTATATCACTGCTGTTCGCATTGTTGCCATTGGTAAGCGTTCGGAATATTTCTCCGTTATATACACTGCGCTTATCAGTTGAACAGATCCGTTTTCGTGATCCGCTGAAATGGCTGGTATATGCCGTTATTTTGTTTTTTGTTGCCGGGTTTACCTGGTGGCAGATCCATAGCTGGCGGCAAGCTATTATTTTCACCGTAAGCATTCTTGTTGCCTTTTTGTTACTGGCTTCTGTGGCTTTGCTGTTACGATGGCTGGTGCGACGCTTCTTTCCTTCATCATGGAATTATTTATGGCGGCAGGGCTTTGCGAATTTATATCGTCCCAACAATCAAACGCTCATTCTGATCGTGACTATCGGACTGGGCGCTGCCTTCATTGGCACTTTGTATTTTATTCAAACGATCCTTATCAGCCGCGTTACTTTATCGGGTAGTGGCGGTCAACCCAATATGGTGCTGTTCGATATTCAGACCAATCAAAAAGACAGCGTAGCAGCACTCACCCGGCAATACAATCTGCCGGTAATGCAACAGGTGCCGATCGTTACCATGCGGGTTGAAGAGATCAACCATCAGACCGCTGCACAGGTAAAATCAGATTCTTCTTCAGGCTATCGTACAGAAGCATTTGAATGGGAATTTCGCGTTACCTATCGCGATACATTAACCAGTACAGAAAAAATAACAGCCGGTAAGTTATACGGACCCGTAAAATCGCCAGACGATGTGATTTATATCTCCATGGAAGACAGATATGCCAAACGCATTCATGTAAACCTCGGCGATCATATTATTTTCAATGTGCAGGGAACGTTGATTCCTACTGTTGTTGGTAGTTTGCGGCAGGTAGACTGGCAACGGGTGCAAACCAATTTCAGGGTGGTATTTCCAACCGGTGTGCTGGAAGATGCGCCGCAGTTCCATGTACTGGTAACACGCGTACCTTCACCCGAAGTATCGGCACGCTTTCAACAGTCGATTGTAAAAAAATATCCGAACGTTTCGGTGATCGATCTGAATTTAATACTTACTGTACTGGATGAAGTGCTGGATAAGATCGGCTTTGTAATTCGTTTTATGGCAGGCTTTAGTATTATTACCGGTATTATTGTGCTTATTGCATCGGTGCTCATCAGTAAATATCAGCGGATGCAGGAAAGTATTTTGCTGCGCACATTGGGCGCCAGCCGCAGACAAATTCTTGTTATCACTGCGCTGGAATATTTCTTTCTGGGGGCACTGGCAGCAGCCACTGGTATTTTATTATCCATGGCAGCAAGTGCCGCACTGGCGAAGTATACATTCAATGCACCCTTTACGGTTCAATGGTGGCCGGTAGCCATTTTATTCGGTAGCATTTCATTGCTAACCGTGGTCATTGGCGTATTCAACAGCTGGGGTGTTTTGAACAGACCGCCGTTGGAGGTTTTACGAAGAGAGGTGTAACTACCCATCTTCCCCGTCAGTAATTTCACTTCCGGTTCCTTTATTCTTATTATCCTTTGTATTCTTGCCCCATGCGGTATCGGATGAATTACCTATTTCGGTGGGCCCCTGATTTTCTTTTATGGTAACGGTGTCTTTGTTGATCAGCGCTTCTTTCTGCTCTTTTTTCTGATCACCATCTTTGGGCGGTTTTTCTACATGAATTTTATCGGATTTCATAATACTTCTTTACAGCAGAGGCTGAAACAAATATGCCATGCTATAAGTCAATACGATATAAATTACAGAAATGCAGTGAGGAAAATTCTACGCACTTCTTCCCTACAAGTTTTGATAAAAACATAGGCACCACATTTTTAATAAATTAATGGGGGACTTCGTTATGAGTATCAAAACCAGACAAAAAAAGAGCCGCGCGCGGGGGCGTCAGAAGCAACCGGTAGCAGGTAAAAAAGCGCCCATGCCACGTAACCTTCAACCCATGCTGGCTACACTGGTTGATGAACCCTTCGATGATCCTGGTTGGATCTATGAAATAAAATGGGATGGCTATCGCGCTGTCGCCTACATTAATAAAAACGGCGACGTAGATATTCGCTCGCGAAATAATAAATCTTTCAACGAAAAATTCTATCCCATTTATGAAGGATTAAAAAAATGGAAGATAGATATTGTTGTAGATGGAGAGATCATTGTAGTGAATGAAAACGGTATCAGCAGTTTCAGCGATCTGCAAACCTGGCGTAGCGAAGCCGACGGACAACTGATGTATTACATCTTTGATCTGATATGGTTGAATGGGCAAGATGTAACAAAATTACCCCTCACTGAACGCCGCGAATTATTACGGTCTGTACTACCGGCTAAAGAAAACATCTTTTTATTAAGTGAGAATTTCGAAACTTCCGGCACCGAATTTTTTGAAGCAGCCGGTAAAATGCAGCTGGAAGGCATCATTGCCAAAAAAGCTGATAGTCTGTATACGCCCGGTCTTCGCTCGAAAGAATGGGTAAAAATAAAAACCGAAAAAAGACAGGAAGCGATCATAGCCGGTTACACACGAAACGAAACAACGTCTCGTCTGTTCAGCGCCCTGCTGATGGGTGTATATGAAAATGGAGAACTGAAATTTATTGGTCCGGTTGGAACAGGCTTTACTGATCAGTTTCAGGAAGAACTATTGAAAAAGCTCAAGCCGCTGATAACAAAGAAATGTCCGTTCAGGGAAGTGCCAGAGTATAACAAACCCTCCCGTTTTCGTCCCAACCCGCCAAAGGCAGAAGTTACCTGGGTAAAGCCCAAACTGGTAGCGGAGATCAGTTATCGCGCTATTAATCCTGATGGCGCTATGCGACAACCATCTTTTAAAGGATTGCGTGAAGATAAAGATCCGCAGGACGTGGTTAAGGAAAAACCATTGCATACGAAAGAAGTGGTGAACAAAGAAAATGAATGGGTAAGCAGTAAGCTATCGAAGTCAGGCAACCGCAAAGAACGAAAAACGCTTTTAAATCCGAAAGATGAAACACAGGTGCGCAGCATTGATGGGCATGAGCTGAAGTTTACCAATCTGAGTAAAATATACTGGCCTAAAGAAAAGGTAACCAAGCGCGATATGCTGAATTATTATTATCAGGTAGCGCCTATAATGTTACCCTATATGAAAGACAGGCCACAAACGCTCAATCGGTATCCAAATGGCATAAGCGAAGAAAGTTTTTATCAGAAAGATATAACAGGCAAAGTACCCGACTGGATCATTCCCTTTCCCTATTACAGTGAAGCCGATGCACGGGAAAAGAACTTTCTGGTTATAAATAGTGAGGCGAGTCTGTTGTATGTGGCTTCTCTGGGTTGTATTGAAATAAATCCATGGAATAGCCGCATGCAAAAACCCGATCACCCCGACTGGTGCATTATTGACCTTGACCCTCATCCAAAGAACACATTCGAGCAGGTAATTGAAGCGGCGCAGGTAACGAAAAAAGTGCTGGATACGTTTGGTATATCGGCTTGCTGCAAAACATCCGGATCAACGGGTTTGCATATTTATATTCCGCTGGGAGCGAAGTATACATATGAACAATCGAAAGAATTTGGCCGTTTGATTGTAAAGTTAGTACATGCTGAATTACCCGATTTTACCAGTATTGAGCGATATACTGAAAAAAGGAAGGGTAAACTTTATCTTGATTTTCTGCAAAACCGTCCGCAGGCAACTGTCGCCGGTCCTTATTCATTGCGGCCGAAACCCGGCGCTCCGGTATCAACGCCATTGCATTGGGAAGAAGTAAAGAAAGGGTTGAAGATCCTTGATTTCACCATTTTCAATATCATGGACCGGCTAAAGCAGGAAGGCGATTTATTTAAACCGGTATTGGGCAAAGGGATCGATTTACCCAAAGCAATGAAGCAAATGCAGGCGGCAATAGAAAGTTAAAACGCAACACAATTACTGAATGCCCACAGCAAATAAATCCATATATAGTGCTCTTGCGGCAAATCTGCTGATTGCTGTTACCAAATTTATATCAGGCAATATTACCAATAGTATCTCCATGATCTCAGAGGGGGTGCATTCACTGGTAGATACTACCAATGAATTATTACTGCTGCTTGGTATTCGAAGAAGTAATAAACCCCGTGATGAAAAACGTCCTTTTGGATATGGGAAAGAATTATATTTCTGGTCGTTTATTGTTTCGATACTGATCTTCAGTTTGGGTGGCGGTATTTCTATTTACCAGGGATACATTCATCTGCGCAGGCCCGAACCTATGACCGATCCGTTCTGGAATTATATAGTATTGGGTACCTCCTTTATTTTCGAAGGCATTTCGTTTATTATTGCTGCAAGGGAGTTTAATAAAACCCGTGGTGACCTGTCGTGGTGGACCGCCATTCGTGAAAGCAAAGATCCTACAAGATTTCTGGTGTTGTTTGAAGATGGCGCGGCGGTGATTGGTTTAGTAGTAGTATTTACTATGGTTTGGCTGGGTCACCAGTTAAAGAACCCGTATCTCGATGGCGTTGCTTCTATTATTGTGGGATTGATCTTAACCGTTGCCTCTGTAATTCTGGCAAGAGAAAGCTGGAGTTTATTAATGGGCGAAGGCATCATGCCATCTACCCAAAAACAAATTGTTACTCTAGTTGAAAAAGACCCGGCAGTTTTAAAGTTACTACGTGTATTTTCTACCTACCAGTCCCCGGATGAGATAATGATCTTACTGATCGTGAGCTTCAAACCGGATGTTGACATTGACGACATTAACGCCTCCGTCGACCGCCTTCGCGATACCATAAAAAAAGAATACCCGCGTATTCGTTATATTATTATTCAGCCGGAGGATCAATAGAGAAATATGTTTATCTTAGCGCCCATCTTATTTAACTACCTCTCTTCCACTAAAAAGTAAGCCGGTTAGGCGAATGTATTTTGCTTAAGCAAGTAAGAAGGCGTATTCATTCAATACCCTGCTTTGATGGCAGTGTACACATCCTTTCCGGTACATCAGGAAATCTTTCCTAACCTCTATAACTACTAACCCGGAAAATATGCGTCAGACCAGTAAGCTGTCTGCCTTATTGTTATTATTGTTTTGTTCCTTATTGATTACTTCACCCGTCTTTACTCAGGTGGTTGCAGGTATTCGCGCCAATGGACAGGTGGTGAATAATGGCGATACCGTCAGGGTATGCGAAGGAAATTCAATCTTCTATCAGAGCGCCGCACAAGGCTCAATGAATATTAACTGGCAATTTACCGGTGGTTCGGCATCATCTGCCGTGGGACTCGGACCAATACCAGTCAACTATCCCACTGCCGGCTTTTACAGAACCTCGCAAATAATTACAGCGGGCAACATGATCGATTCCATGTTTGTGGTGGTAGCTGTATCGAACAGCAAGCCGGTACCCGCTTTCAACTTTTCGCCCGATAATGTATGCGGAAATATAAACATCCAGTTTACCGACCATTCAATTGGTGATCACTTATCGTACTATTGGGATTTTGGCGATGGTAGCACCAGTACAAACGCCAATCCTTCGCACCAGTTCTTAAACGCAGTAGGCATGCCGGGCACAGTAACCTACCCGGTAAAACTCGTTGTTACCAATCTGTTCGGATGTAAAGATTCCACAACTCACAACGTAACCATCCATACTGTTCCGGATGCTTCTGTAGGCAATGCCGATAATACCATCACATTTGGTGTTTTTAATGGCGTGCCCACATTTAAACACTGCGCCAATATTCCTTCCTATGTTTTCAGTTTTACCAACGAATCAACAACACCAACCATCAATGCCAGCTACACGATCCAGTGGGGCGATGGTTCTTCCGATTCAACATTTGCATCCTGGCCCGCAGGCGCTATCATAAAACATAATTTCCCGCTGGGCAGCAGTACCATGACGGTTAATGTAACCGGTTCAGACGGTTGTATCGGTATTAAAAAATACATTGTATTTCTGGGCTCTACACCTGCCGGTGGATTATCGAGTTTGGGTAATACCGATATCTGTGCATCTGATTCATTGCGTTTTGCTATCAATAATATTTCAGGTAATCCGCCGGGAACATTGTATACGTTCATTATCAATGATGGTTCCGCGCCAGAAGTTTTTCAACATCCGTCCCCTTCTGTTGTCGCACACTTCTTTTCGCAGGGTTCATGTTCCTTTACAAGCAGCAGTGGTAACAACACATTCAATAACGCATTCGGCGCTTATTTAACCATTCAGAACCCATGTGGGACCACCAGCCCATCGGTTGTTCCGATTTATGTATCCGGCAAGCCACGGGCGAGTATATATGTAAGTCCATCTGAATCGGTATGCACCAATACTCCCGTTAGCCTGATAAGCACCTCTGCTTACGGATCAACCATTACGCCTACCGGCGGAACAAATTCTACCTGTACCAATTCAGGCAAGCAGGTATGGACTATCTCCCCTGCCACGGGTTATACCATTGTTTCGGGCAGTATGGGTTCGTTAAACGGTAACCCGCTTAACGGACTCGTGTGGACAAACGGAAGCAACTCTGTTAATCTTAACTTCACTGCCACCGGTACCTATACCGTAAAGCTGTATGTATTCAATGACCGTTGCGGTTTCGATAGTACGGAAAAAGTGATCTGTGTTCGCAATCCGCCCGATGCACAGTTTAATATGAGCCGCAAAAGCAGTTGCGGACCGGGAAGCGCCGTATTCACCAATACATCTCCTGTAAACGGATGTCAGGGTGATAGCTATACCTGGAAGGTAACCTACAGCGATCCGCTTGGATGCAGCAACAGCAACCAGTCGCCGCAGTATCAGTTTATCAATGGCTCAACCATCAACAGTATTTCCCCCGAAATACAATTCAATGTACCGGGGAGATATGTTGTGCGACTGACAGTAACTGCCGTCTTTAGCGGACTAGCCTGTCCTGAATCGTTTAAAGAAGACACTTTTTATGTAAGAGGATTACCCAAGGCAACCATCACGCCTATTAATGCAGTGTGTATTACGAATGGACTTACACCAACTGCAACAGCCGGCGCATGCTATTCACCCGGACCACTCGGATATCAATGGTCATTTGCCAACGGCACACCGGCTACTTCCGTAAACCTTAATCCCGGTAATATTTCATTTACTTCTACCGGTATACATGCCATCCAACTGATTGTCACGGACAGTAGTTGCAATACGACCACTACCATAAACACATCGGTTATAGTAACCGATAAACCGGTTGCCGATGCGGGAGCAGATAAAAGCATTTGCAGCGCCGAAGCAATTGCCATTGGCTCACCCGGCGTAAATGGCGTTACTTATCAATGGTCTCCTGCTATAGGAATCAGCAATACTGCAATTTCAAACCCCGTTATACAGCTTAGCTATAATGGCACGGCCAATGATACAACCTACGGCTATAAACTGGTTGCATCCATTGGCGCCAATTGTGCCACGGAAGATTCGGTTTATATTACTGTCAAGCGCAGACCGGTGGTGGCGGTATCACCTGCTGTTGCCATATGTATCGGTAACAGCACAAAACTATTTGCAGCAGGGGCAGACACCTATACATGGTCACCCACTTCTTCATTAAACATAGTTACTCCTGATACAGCTATTGCAACACCTGTAAGTACCACAGTATACCGCGTTATTGGATCTTTAACGAATGGATGTGCTGACACCGCCACCATACAGGTAACTGTAAATCCCGATGCCAAAGCCCAGTTTACCGCTACAGGTACTACCAGGTGTTCACCGGTAAATCTTGATTCAGTTATAAAAACAACAGCTTATCCTCAGGCCAATGGTTCATACAATTGGTATGTTAATGGTGTGCTGATCAGTTCAAATACTACAGGTAATTTTCCTTCCTACCCTATGTTGGGGCAGGCGCAAACCGCCAATGTAAAACTGGTTACTGTTAGTCCGTTTGGCTGCAAAGCCGATAGCATGGAAATGACCTTCAACACAGTTCCAGGCGTAACAGCAGGCTTTACACAGGATATAGCAAAAGGCTGCGGTCCGCTGAATGTAACATACACCAATACATCAAGTCAGATAAACGGCATACAGTTCTTCTGGAATTTCGGAAATGGTGTTACCAGTACACAGACAGCGCCCGGTACTATTACCTATAATACCAATCCATACTTTCGCGACACCACCTATTACGTTACATTAAAAGCCTATAACGGCTGCGATACCTCATACTGGCGAGACAGTGTGCTGGTATATGCAGATGCCAAAGCGCGCTTTACAGTAAACAATACAAAAGGATGTTCACCTTTTACTGTTACCATTACCAATAAATCGGCCGGTAATAATTTTAAGTATTACTGGAGCTTTGGCGATGGCACGGCCGATACTACCACCAGCAACAACACATTTACTCATACATATCATACAGCTACCATCAGTTCATTTGACGTTCGGCTGATTGCACAAAACCAATGCAGGCGCGATACACAAACTATCAGTCTGCTGGTGTTGCCCAATATTATCGATGCGCAGGTTATAATTAACGGCAACCAACTGCTGGGTTGTGCACCTCATACTGTTGATTTCAATAACAGCAGCACGGGCGCCTCGCAACTTACATGGGATTTTGGTGATGGCACTCCTGCAGTAATAACCCCTAACTCGCAGAATATAGTAAGTCATACATTTACCAACGGCGGCATATATACTGTTCGTATTAAACTTGAAAACGACTGTAGCGACACTACTATATTCCGTCAGGTTACGGTATACAGCAAGCCCATTGCTGCCTTTACCATCAGCAATGCACTTATTTGTACCGGTAGCAATGTACTTACTACCAGTACCGCCCAAAATGCAACGGCTTTTGAATGGCTCTGGGGTGATGGACAAACTTCTTCTGCCGTAAACGATGCGCATAGTTATGCAAGCGCGGGTACCTATACCATTCGGCAGGTAGCGAAAAAGGTAAACAATTCCGGCATGGTGTGTACAGATACTACGTCGCGGCAGGTTGTAGTAACGGATATGATCAAATCACAGATCACCGTTCGACCCGGCAAAGCGTGTATTCCGTATACACTGCAAACCACTGCACAGAACGCCGGCAATGCCATGCTGATTGAATGGACTTTTTACGACAGCGCTCAGGCGCCCTACACATTTAGTGCAACAGGTATTTCTGCGGCGCACATTTATAATAAGCCTGGAACCTATTCTGTAAAACTGGTAGTACATACAGCAACGGATTGTGCCGACAGCACCATATATACTTTTGATGTACACAACACGCCAGTAGTGCAGTTAACACCTGTTGCCATCAGCACTTGTAACCATGATACTACACTGGCATTTAACGCCGGTATAAAATACAGCAGCAACGATAATGTACACCTGAAATGGTTTATCAACGATCAACTGCAAGGAATGGATAACCCATTCAAGTATCGGTTTCAGGCATTGCAAACAAGCACAGCAGCTACTCCTTTTGCTATTAATGTACTACCCGAAAACGAAGCAGGTTGCGGTGATACAGCTACGGCAGGTGCAGTAGTAATACAGCCTTTACCGCGTCCCTCTATTGCAGTATCACCTGCCAAAGTTTTACAACAGCCCGATTACACTTTTACATTTACCGATACCAGAACCACCAATGTAAATAAAGTTTATACGTGGGATCTGGGTGACCATACCCGTCAGCAGCGATCAGGACAAACGATCAGCTATCAGTACGGCGATACAGGCGTATATCATGTGCAGTTATTTGTACAGGATTTTGGAACCGGCTGTAGTGGCTACGATACCGTAACCGTACGTGTGTTATATATACCCGGTTATTTGTATGTGCCCAATGCCATGTGTCCCGGTTGCAGCAATTTTTCATTAAGACAGTTTTTGCCGATGGGCAAAGGCTTATCGCAATACCGGTTACGCATAGTCAATATCTGGGGACAGAAGATCTTCGAAACTACCAAACTCGATGGAAACGGATCGCCCAGTGAACCATGGGATGGTAAATACAATGGTCAGGCCCTGCAACAGGATACCTATGGCTGGCAGATAGAAGCCCGATATACAAACGGCACCGAATGGAAAGGTATGCAGTATCCCGGAAGCGATAAGTATATAAAGGCAGGGTTTATTACGATAGTTAAATAATGAATGTTGAATGATGAATATTGAATATTGAAGTGAAGAGAGAAATTAGAAATGAAAAATTAAGAATAAGAAACAGAGAAATGAGAAAGTATTATTGATGGTTCACAATATGACGACTCACGAATGATAATACCCCTTTATGGTTAAATATATTCTGGCTGCAATACTAACAATTGCGATTATCCGTCCTGTGCAGGCGCAGGACCCGGTATTTTCGCAACCATTTCTTTCACCTATCTACCTGAACCCTGCTGCCACGGGAGCCGGTGATAATGATTTGCGCTTCAGCGCTATTTATCGCCGGCAGTGGTGGGCTATTCCATCACAAATTTCCTATAGCGCGGTGTCGGTTGATAAATTCATGCCTTCGCTGCATGGCGGATTCGGATTGCTGGGCACGCATTCATCGGAAGGCTATCTGAAAAAAACAGGTATTTATGGCACTTATGCCTATACCATCTGTTCAAATGTGCTGTCTCCTGCTGAAAATGGCGACGGGCCGCGATGGTTTGCAAGCGGAGGTTTGCAGTTTGGCATGGCTCAAAGGCGTATCGATTTCAGTAAACTGGTTTTTGCCGATCAACTGGATGTTGATGGCGTAATACCCGGCAGTGTAACCTCGGCGGACAGGGCCGTAAACAATGGCAAATGGTATCCTGACTTTTCTGCCGGACTATTCTTCAATTATAACTGGGATAATAATAACCGTGTATTACTGGGGGCCAGTGCCCACCATATTAACCGGCCCGATGAATCGCTTACCAATACAGCCGATACATTCCGCAGCCAGTTGCCCGTATTATGGAATGGCAATATCATGTACACATATACCAATCCCGATCAAACATGGTCATACAGTTTGGCGGGAATCGTTTACAATCAGGCGCAACACAATTCCATTCAGGTAGGAACCGAAATAACTCAAAACAAATACGATATCAGCGTTGGGGTATGGTATCGTGGCAGCATTAATTTTCATGAATATGATGCTTTAACGGTAACCATCTCCATAAATCTGGCTGGTCGTAATAACAGCGCCTACAAAGTTCGGGCAGGTATTGCGCATGATGCGCCTATTGGTCAAAACCGCTATTCCTATACAACCGGTAGCTCTGAGCTGGGTTTTGTGTGGGACCAAAGTACTTATGACCAGGAATCGGGTAATGTATGCAAACCCAGAATTAACAGTAAAAGCGCCTGTCCTATTGAATAGGGACGCTTGACAGTATTTTTATCCTCAAAAACTGTATATTAAAAAGACTTTAAACAGGTGTAACAAAGACCTAGCAGGGGGCTTATTCAGGCAAAACCTGTGTTTTGTCTGGGTGAGCTCTGGGTTAGCTCTGGGTAAGCTCTGGGTTACGTCTGTTTAAAACCCATGTTTCAGAATGTCCGTACCCCCTGTAACAGTTTAAGGTGGTAGCTCCAAAAAATCCAAAAGCCATGGCGTAAGTTTTGTTTTTAACTACAGGTAAAGTTTAATAGCCCGGAGATGTGATCCGGTATAAACCATTCATTTTCCGGCATATATCATTTGTAAAACCTGTGATTATACCATGAAAGCGATCAACGTAAAGAGAAAGTCGTGGAAGGAAGTGCTCGACAAAGAAACTACTTTAATACTACCTGCAGCTCACAACGCACTTACCGCAAGATTAATAGAACGTGCTGGTTTTAAAGCATATCAGGTTGGCGGGTTTGCCCTTGTAGGCGCTATGCATGCCGTACCAGATGTAGACCTGGAACATTATGGTGAAAAAAGCGCTGCCGTAAGAGATATCATTGATGCATCTGAACTACCTGTGATGGTTGATTGCGACGATGGCTATGGCGACGCTAAAAACGTAACACGCACCATTCAGGAATATATCCGATTGGGCGTTTCAGCCGTTTTTATTGAAGATCAGGTGCCACCCAAACGATGTGGCCATATGAGCGGCCAGCAGATAGTTCCATGTGAGAACATGGAAAATAAAATCAAAGCTGCTATTAAAGCAAAGGATGGCAATGAGCTGTTTATTCTTGCCAGAACCGATGCTGTTTCTGCAGAAGGGATTGATAAAGCTCTTAAAAGATCTGAACGATACCTGAAAGCCGGAGCCGATGGCATTTACCTGGAAGGGCCCAGCAAGATGGAAGATATCGAACGCATCGGTAAAGAGTTTCGTAAAGTACCGTTAGCTATCAGTGTACTGGAGGGCGGAGGTAAAACTCCATGGTTACCGCCTAAGGAATTTGAAAAATTGGGATTTAATATGATCCTGTATCCTACCACCATTTTGTTTCAGGTGGCCTATACCATGGAACAGGCATTAAAAAATCTGCTAAACGGAAAACCGATGCCTGAAGATACGTCTGTTACGATGAAGCAGTTTGAAGATATCGTTGATTTTAAATACTGGGCTAATATTGAAGGAAAATTTGAGCCATCTTCGGGTCAGGCAAAGTAATATCGAGCGTTGAAAAGGAATATTAAATATTGAAGTGAAAACCCGATAATGGGCCTTCACTTCAATATTTTATGGATTAAGCGTTCAATATTTGATTATTCTCTCATGTGACTATAGCGGATCGTAGTCTTTTGCCTTGAACTTGTAGTCATTAAAAAGCGGAAGAGGTTCTTTTGTAACCTTGTTTTTCGCAGCAGCTTTTACTGTTTTGTTTCTTTTTACTTTAACTGTCTTCTTTTCGGCCACTTCAGCATTTTTATACGCAATACGGAGTGGCGGCAACTCTGTTTCTAATGGTAACTGGTTAAGATGTTTAGTACTATTCATGAGCAGTGCATTTAATGAGTAATGAGGGATACATATATTGAAAAAAGCAGGCCACCCTTTATTGCATTGTTTTTCATGATACAATACATTCATATGTTGCCGTTTTTCCTCACTTCTTTAAGTAGGTTTTCAGGAAAAAAGGCAACACTTCACCCCACAAAAATTTACCCGGCGGCGCAAAATACCGGGAACTTGTAGAATGATTTTCTCCTGCTCTTTATTCTTCCTGTGCTGGGCGTGTAATGGAGCAATGGCATAATTATCACAGCAATACATCATTTCCCACCCAAAATCTTATTGTTATGTTTTATCACGTGAAAGAGCTGCAGTTTAATGCACGAGTGTCGAAACCTGATCCTGCTTTTGCTACTTTGTTGCTGGAACAGTTTGGAGGAGCGAATGGAGAATTGGCCGCTGCGTTACGTTATTTTGGACAGGCATTTTCTGCCAAAAATCCCTACCCCGATAAATATGACCTGCTGATGGATATTGCCACGGAAGAGTTCAGTCACCTTGAAATTGTAGGCGCCACTATTCAAATGTTATTACAGGGCATCAATGGTGATTTGAAAAATGCGGCAGATCAGTCGGAGATAATGAAGTTGCTGGAAGGCAAGGAATCCAAAGAACATATTATTCATCAGGCTATGACTGCTCCGCAGTTTTTGGTGGGCAGTGCCGGCGGACCAGCCTATACCAACAGTCAGGGCGTTCCGTGGTCAGCAGCTTATATTAATGGCGATTGCCAGGGTGAACTAACTGCTGATCTTCGTTCAGACATAGCAGCTGAAACAAGGGCAAAAATGGTATATGAATATTTACTGCAATTTACCGATGACCCATATGTAAAAGAAACGTTGCGTTTTTTAATGACGCGTGAAATTGCGCACTTCCAGATGTTCGAAGCGGCGCTGGAAACTATTCAACCTAACTTTCCACCGGGTACTTTACAAGGTGATCCACATTATACCAATCTGTATTTTAATTTATCAAACGGAACGGTGGTAACCGGCCCGTGGAATGAAGGTACGAGTCCTGAATTGAAAGAAACCTGGCAATATATTGATGATCCAATCCAGCATATAATAGATACTAACGGCCTGCTGGATCAACCCATACAAGGCACTGATCGTACAGATGAACAGGTTCAGTCAATGGATAAGGAGCTGGGACAAGTGCGCAGCGAAGTAGTAATAACTTCTGCCCCCATAGGCGAACAGCAATGGAATTTGGCTGAAAGTCATGAAGAGGGTGGTTCAACTAAAGAAACCAAAGAAAGAAAATCTCATGCACACCATAAAACCAATAAACGAGGATCAAACAATAAATAGCTCGTTATCAGAACCCGGTAGCCGGCGACAGGTGGAAGTGGTATATTATACCGATCCGCTCTGTTGCTGGAGCTGGGCTTTAGAGCCGCAATGGCGAAAGCTACAATTTGAATTTGACGGAGCATTGAACATCAGGTACTGTATGGCGGGGCTCATTCCCGACTGGAAAAGTTTTAATGATCCGGTAAATAATGTGAGCCGTCCTGTTCAAATGGGACCTGTATGGATGCAGGCATCTTATATGTCGGGCATGCCTGTAAATCCAAATATCTGGATAAGTGATCCTCCGGCATCTTCTTACTTTGCCTGCATGGCGGTTAAAGCAGCGGCGCTGCAATCGGCCCAGGCCGGTTCTGTTTATCTGCGGGCATTGAGAGAAGCGATTATGCTGAACAGCATCAATATTTCAAAGGCTGGTGCTTTATTGAAGATTGCAGAAACAGTGGCGCATAAACAGCCGGATGTTTTAAACTTTACCATCTTTAAAAAAGATCTGGCAGAAGACCATGCCAAAAAAGCATTTGAACGGGATATTGCAGAAGCGCGGATGAGAAATATTTCGCGCTGTCCTACCCTGCTATTCCGTTATCAGGGCGAAAGCGGCATGGCCATTTCAGGGTATCATTCCTATGCTGCCTTATTAAAGGTACTGCAGCATGCAGCGCCATCTGTTAATAAAGTGCAGAAAACAGATTCCCGCGAAGCTTACATTAATTATTGGAAAACGCTTACGGACCGTGAGTTGGAAGAAATTTATAACCTCAAAGATGCCAACGCTGAGTGATTGAGGGCTTTCCCTCCGCACCTCGTGTTGGCGGTTAATCTTTTAATTAAGCAGATTGTTCGTGAATGGTTATGGTATCTCCAATACTGATCGTTCCATTTCCATGGAACAATAAATTTTGACCGAAATAAATTTTATTATTTTTTGAGCGATAGGTACTAAGGGTCTTCAGTGGCTCTTTTGCCTGTTCGGCTGTTTGCTGATCGATGGTGGTGATTACACAACGGGCGCATAGTTTTACGCCAAAGAAGCGTACGCCATTGATTTCAAATTGTTTCATGTTGTCTTCGAGAAAGGGATCTCCACCGGTAAAAACAATATTGGGCCGGAAGCGGTTCATGGGTAATGGCGATTGCAGCCGGCTGTTCAGATCGTCGAGTGAAGACTGACCGATGAGCAATAAAGGATACCCATCTGAAAAACTGGTAATTTCTTTATTAAATGCATAGCGGCCATCAACGCGGCGATGTGTACTGTCGGGCATGTATACAAGTTTGCACGACATGCCCAGTTGTTCACTAAACCATTCATTGGCTTCTGCGCTTACCCATTGGCCCCGGCACCTGTCTTCCCATACAGTGACCATAGTAGTTTCAGTATTAGCCGGTTGAAAGGGAATGAGGAAAGAAGTGTCAGGCTTACCAATATGGCGAATCAATATACCCTGTTCATCTATGTTCGCTTTTAAAAGAGCCATAGCTGCTACTTCACGCTGCGAAATAAAACGGTTATCATCATCAACAAGCATCCACCTTCTGTCATTTTCAAAGCCTCTGTCGGTAAGCGTTGCCGCGTTCAATGCAATGCCTCCCAATGATTTTACAGGATAAATATATAATCCGCTAACTGTAAGCATAGGTTGCTAAGATAGTGAAAGCAGTTGGTGCCTACTATAATAAAAAAGCCACCAAATTTTAATTTTTTGGTGGCCTCCTGACACTTGTCAGCAGATATTTTGATGGAACGTACCCCAGCTAGGCGAAACTAACCGAAAGTGTCCATGAATGATCTGTAGATTTCATGAATACCTCCTTTTCTTTGGTGAAGAACAAATATACCAATTCTTTCCCGCAAAACCTGTCTCGATTTGTGAGGAGAAGCTAAAGATGCTGAGAAAATACACAGAAATGCTTAGCGTTTAATAGTCTTGAGTGAAGTGGAAGATTCAGTCGTCGGGATGCAAACAATTTGCCCAGTAATCTAAGATCATACGCATACGATTTTCCATCTCTTTGAGCGTATTTTGTTTCACAAAAAATCCCTGTACTGTCATCTCATACGCATGTTCAATCACTGCTTTATTGGCAGTAGTGCTTAAAAATATAAAGGGAATACTTTTGCGGCGTAAAACCGGATTTCTATCAATGGCTTTTCTTAGTTCAAGTCCGTTCATCAGCGGCAGATTAATGTCGCTGATAATAATAAATGGTTTAACAGGTGTGGCTATCAGATAATCGAGAATGAGCTGGCCATTGTCGAAAAATTTCAATTCGTTCTGAACACCAAGCCGTTGGAAAATCAATTGAAGAATTTCCCTTTCGTCATAATCATCTTCTGCAATTATTATAGGTGCATTAACTGGCATAGTTGCCTAAACTGCCTAAAAAATTATACCGTTTTTTCAGGAAGCCCGGAGCCGGAAGTCAGAAGTCGGAAGCCCGCCGTGGTAAATAGCTATAAACAAATTGTAAAACTTTGGGCTCTTCTGACATCTGACTTCAGACTTCAAGTGTAGAAAATGCACCTCACTGCTTGTGCTCAACTACAGAAGATTGTTCACCACTGCGGAAAGTTCTTTTTCTGATAAATCCCCATAATTGGTCGTGCCAATTGATCAGCTGACCAATAACAAAAGCATCTTTCAAACTATTTCTTATACTGCTGCGCATAACTTTTACTACCTGATCTTTTTCTACTTCACCCACCTCTTTTACTGGTACCAGAAATTCAAGCGAAATAAACGCCAGTATGGCTCCTATTGCAAATAAAAAATTCCATTCGTGTAGTGATATCAACCTGAAAACCTTGCTCAAATGCGGACCGGTCCATTGAGCACTAAGGCTTAAATGACGTTGAATGAAATAATCTGCGAGAAGACCGCCAATAAGCGGCGCTATAGATGAAAAGAAAGCGGTAATAATATTCTTTACCGACAGATATACAATCGCTTCTTCTTTTGGAGCGAGCTTCAGACCTATATTGGTAAGCGACAAATTTATTCCGGCTGTTGAAATACCGGTAAAGATATAAATGGCTACCAGCAGGGCTATGTTGGCATAAAAGTGTGTGTAAATACCAACAAAGCACCAGGCGATAATGCATAATATATATAAAGGTGCTCCAATGGCAATAATGGTTTTGTTGCTGTATTTATCGGCATAGCGTCCCCATATACGAATGGTGAAAATACTACTCACCTGACTAATGATACCCAGCACTATAATATACGACAGGGGCAACTGCATACTCTTCAACAGAAATACCGTTAAAAAAGGAGTAGCCAGATTGAGTGAAAACACCCATGCGGAATTAAAGATGAGCAGGCTGCTGAAATTATGATTCTGAATGGGTCGTTTAAAAAGTCTGAATATATTTTCTCTTGCCAGATACGATTGCGGTTCAGGCGCCCGTGATAAAAACCAGGCGCCGGTAAGGCCAACCACACCACCAAATACAAACATAGAAGCATAGGTAGTTAACTCATATTGAGGATGATGCTTTTTAATATAATCAACTACAAAAGCCAAAGACAGACTTAAAACTACATTGAGGGTTTGGGTATAACTGCTGCGCCGTGAAAAATAAGAGCCAAGCGACTTTTCGGGTACAAGGTCTTTCATCCATGAGTTCCAGCTTGGTCCGGCAATAGACCCAAAAAAGTAATAAAAGAACAGAAAGAAAACCAGCAGACTAACTGAATAGGAAGAAAAAAACAGGGCAAGGCAACCAACTATTAGCAAGGGTATGCGTGCCAATACCGCGCAGATCACACTAATGGCGCGCCGGTTATTATATTTCCGAACCAGCCAGATAGACAATAACTGAAAGAGATTGGTAAAAGTAGGCATGGCTGCCAGTAAACCAATCTGGAAGTTAGAGGCGCCCAGTAACAATGCCATAGCAACCAGGAAGGCTCCTCCGGTAAAAGTTGTCATTGCTTCTGCTGCAAGCCCATCGCCAATTACCAGCTTCAGGCCTTTTTGTACTTCAGCATCACTTAATTCTTTCTTTGGCCTTAAGTTCATAAGGATATTATCGTTCCGTTTAAAATGGTGAGTTACTTAACACGTAAAAAAACGAGGCAATGATTATACCAGAAGAAAAACGGTACAAATTGGCTGCCATGCCGATACATACCGGTAATAAAATGAATGGAATGGTTTTTGTGAAATGCGCGGGCCTGAAACAGCATCAGCCTTTTCTGGTATTAACTTTGTATTATCTATAGGCCTGATAAAAGGGTCTGATTAAATATAGCAACAAGTTTACGCAAACACCCATTCTATGATTCTTTCACCTTCGGCAAAGAACATTTGCCATACCTGTGGCGTACGGTATGGTACTTCTGTTATTCCTGGTATTTGTGAAATTTGTGCAGACGATCGCCAGTATATCGGTTTTAGCGGTCAGATATGGACGAGCTATAATGAGCTTGCCACCAAAAGCAGCATTCGTTTTTCGCGCTTACAGTCTACCATATACGATCTTCGGATCATTCCTTCATTTGCCATTGCTCAAAAAGCGCATCTGGTTTTATCGTCATCTGGCAATGTATTATGGGATTGCATTCCTTTTATTGATGACCCTACCATTGCATTTATCAGATCGCTGGGAGGCATCAGCGCAATTGCCATTTCGCACCCTCACTATTACAGTTTAATGCAGGATTGGGCTACGGCTTTCGACTGCCCGATTTATTTACACGAAAAAGACAGAGAGTGGATTAAAGATCCCGGGGGGTATATCAAATTGTGGTCAGGCAGTTCTAAAACCCTGTGGGATAATATCAGCATTATTCATGTAGGCGGGCATTTTCCGGGCAGCACCATTCTGCACCTTCCCGATCATGGAAGGGCCGGTTGCCTGCTTACGGGAGACAGTATTTACATTGCTCCCAGCCGCAAACATCTGGCATTTATGTACAGCTATCCAAATCATATTCCCCTGCCTAAAAAAGATATTGAATTTATCAATGAGCGGGTACAACCCCTTGCTTTTGATGCCATGTACGGGGCTTTTGAATGGATGAATATTGCTGAAGGGGCCAGGGCAGTATTTGAAAAATCGATCAGCCGTTACCTTTCTATTTACTAAGCATTTTTTAGCAATATATCAGAGTAAACACTTAAGTCGTTTATTAATATATTTTTGTAAACTTGCATCCGCCCGATAACTGCTTAAATTAGAGTGGTTATAGCGTTTCCTCACCCGGCAATTATAGCAACCTCCGTTTCCGAAATCCGGATACTTAAATCCCGTACCAATGACTATTTATTGGTAGCACTAACCTTATCTTTATGGCTTTACTATTACTATAGTACAATAGTGGATTTTCGTAAAGGTAATTCAGCGATACACATGATTCCCGGTCATGGACGATTATAAATTAAACCGATGAAGAAGAAAATTCTGGATAAGGATGATTGGCTTACCGCATTTAATCAGGGGAATGATCGTGCGTTTCAGGTTATTTTCGAACAGTACAATAAAGTGCTGTTTACCTGTGCTATTCAGCTGGTAAAGGATAAGGAACAGGCCGAGGATATTGTTTCGGAAACTTTTGCCAAACTATGGCAGCGCCACGAGGTTTTTCAAACAGAAGACCATGTAAAAGCCTTTTTATTTGTTACCACACGAAATGCCAGCCTTAACTATCTCAGACACATACAAAGAAAAACAGCTTCGCAAAGTGAATTGTCGTATCTGCAAAAAGATAAAGACGATCAGGATGTTATAACCGACATGATCGAGGGAGAATTACTAAAGAAAATTTACCCGCTGATAGAAACCCTCCCTGATAAATGTAGAAAAATATTCAAACTGATCTATTTTGAGGATGCCAGCACGGATGAAGTCGCCGAAAAACTACGTATTTCACCCCGGAATGTACTAAACCAGAAAAGACGGGCCATTTTACTATTAAAAAAGAAGCTGCTGGTAGCCGCTTTTATAAGCCTTTGCCTGAACGAATGCATTGTTTCTCAGCTCGAAGCGGGCGCCAACCATCGTAATAATACTATTTTTCACTTTAGCATTAAATAACTCCCCTTTTTTTAAAATACTTTTTGTCAAAAGCGACCATTGGTTGTTTTTAATATAAGTACGGTTTAAAGGCTGAGGGAAGTTTTACAGACTTTCACCTTCAAATTGACAACTATGCAGGAAAAGATAAATAGAATAACAAGTCTGATCGAGAAGTTCCTGGAGGAAAACCTGACCAGGGAGGAGGAGTTGGAGCTGAATGCATGGCTGGCTGAAGCTGAGCAGAACCGTTTATTTTTCCAGCAGATAACCAACAAAGAAATATTAAAAGAAAAGCTGAAATTATACGCCAGTGCCGATAGTGAGTCGATCTGGCAGAAAACTTTACAGAAGATCGATGGCGGAAAATTGATAAGCCTTTATCCGGAAAGAAAAACATTCAGGATACCATTTGGCAAAATTGCTGCCGCCGCTTCTATTATTCTTCTTATTTCAGCCGGAACCTGGTATTATTTTAATCAAACTTCCCATAAACAAGTTGCTAAAACAGAGAACAACAGTAATGCTGTTAAAGATATAATTGTACCTGGTGGTAAAAAAGCGGTGTTAACCCTTGCCGATGGATCGACTATCGTTCTGGCCAATGCGCAGAACGGAGATCTGGCCCAACAGGGAGAAGTAAAAATAACCAAAGAAGACAACGGACGGTTGATATATAATAAGGAGCCGAATTCCGATGGCCCTCAAAGCGGTGACCTGTTCAATACAGTTACCACCCCCAAGGGTGGCGAATACCAGATAACCTTACCTGACGGAAGTAAAGTTTGGTTGAATGCGGCTTCATCATTGCGTTTTCCT
>Ga0105239_10001691_pt1 | contig 29095 bp, 29 predicted proteins | sample KBSC44metaG_FD_92761 | JGI IMG/M metagenome (GOLD analysis project Ga0105239, IMG submission 92761) | Corn rhizosphere microbial communities from Kellogg Biological Station, Michigan, USA - KBS C4-4 metaG | ecosystem: Host-associated > Plants > Roots > Rhizosphere > Soil | place: Michigan, USA...
AATATCTCATTAGAGCTGAAGCAAGAGCTAATGGAGCGGGTACCGGCCTGGGCGGAGCCATTGCCGATCTTAGCAGCATCCGAACCCGGGCCGGCCTCTCCATTTATAATGGGCCAGCCAACAAAGATTCTGTGTTGAATGCCATTTACCATGAAAGGCAAGTAGAATTATTTTCCGAATGGGGCCACCGTTGGATGGATTTAAAAAGGACAAATAAAGTGGATGAAGTTATGGCAGCCATTTCGGTTGAGAAAGCCACCAGCTGGAATTCGAATTTTCAGTGGTATCCGATTCCCTTATTTGACATTGTTCAAAACCCAAATCTCATACAAAACGCTGGATACTAAAATACATAGGTAACCAAAACAAATATTAAAATTAAATTATGAAAAAAATAATCCCCTTTGCAGTAGCATGTATGCTACTGTTGCCAGATTGCAAGAAAGACAAAAAAATGACGACTCCAACTATTACTACTACTGCGGCTAGTGGAGTTACAGGTTCGAGTGTACAAACCGGTGGAAATATTACAGACGATGGCGGATCGCAGATAACAAAACGAGGTATTTGTTGGGCAATCCATTCAAATCCTACAGTAAGTGACAGTATTACCAGTAATGGGACAGGCTCAGGATCTTTCACAGTAACATTGAATAATTTATCTGCTAATACCACCTATTATATTAAAGCATATGCTATCAACAGCACAGGCACTTCATATGGTAATGAGGTTAGTATTAAAACAGCTGCCGGCCTTGCCACTGTCACAACTGCTGCTATTACAAACTTACAGCCTTTATCTGCTGTGAGTGGAGGTAATATTACCAATGACGGAGGCGCTTCGATTACAGAACGTGGCGTAGTATACGCTACTTCCGCAAATCCAACCTTAACGAATTATAAAATAGTAGCTGGCACAGGAACGGGAATTTTCACAGCAACCCTTTCGCCTCTCGCCTCGCAACAAACTTACTATGCACGTGCGTATGCGACGAATAGCAATGGAACAGCTTATGGTAACCAGGTACAATTCAATGCAGCATCAGCAAACACAGTGACCGATGTGGAAGGTAATGTTTACCCTTATGTCACACTTTGCGGAAAGAGCTGGATGGCTACAAATTTAAAAACCACAAAATATAAAAACGGTGATCCAATAACAAATGGATATGCTACTGCTAATTTTGATTGGGCACATACATCCACCGGTGCATACACCTTCCCCAACAGCATGACTTCCAATAAAGACACTTTCGGATTACTTTACAATTTGTATGTAATTAATGATTCGCGTGGTGTTTGTCCTACGGGCTGGCATGTACCTAGTGATGATGAATGGAAAGCTTTGGAAATATGCGAAGGAATGAGCGCTGCTGATGCTGATCTGGATGGCTATAGAGGAACTATAGCACCAGCGTTTGAGGTAGGAGGATCATCCGGTTTAAATATGCAGTTAGCTGGATATTTACTGCCAAGTGACGGGACTACTTATGGTTGGGGAACAAGAGGATATTTTTATTCATCAACTCCCGTAACATCAATTAGTAATTGGTTTAGGGCGGTGCCGGACCCAAATGATGGCAATTATCCAGGTGTAAGACGTTTGTATAACTCTTACGGAATGTCGGTTCGATGTATTAAGGATTAAGCAATAGTAGGCTTATCTGTATTCCTGTATTTTAATTCGTTAAAGAAGAAATTAAAGCGTAATGTTGAAAAAGATCATTCACCTGCTAACAATAGTCCCCTTATTATCACATTCTCAAATAGCAATCGGGTCTAACCAGGTTGAAATAAAAGGAATAGAATTCATCAAAGGAATTAGTTGGCAACAAGTGATAGAAAAAGCAAAATCCGAAGGCAAAAGTATTTTTGTGGACTGCTATACTACCTGGTGTGTTCCTTGTAAAAAAATGGAACGTGATGTTTTCTCAGACGAGTTAGTGGGTGATTTCTTTAATAAGAATTTCATTTGTTACAAACTCCAAATTGATAGTACTAAGAATGACAACGATCAAATTAAGGCAACTTACAGGGATGCAGGATTTTTTAAGAACAAGTATGATATTTATACCTTCCCCACTGCTTTGTTTTTTTCATCTGATGGTAAGTTATTAACTAAAAAAGAAGGGCTTATTACTTCCGCTGAATTTTTAAGGTTTGGAAAGGATGTGTTGGACCCAAATAAAAATTATTATAATCTTTTAAATGGGTATAAGCAAGGGCGACGGGATTTAAATGAAATGAGCATCCTTGCACGCAGTGCTTTAATGTTGCAAAAAGATACAGTAACGGCTGTGGAGGTAGCAAAAGAATATCTTTCAAGATTAAAACCAAAGGAGTACCTAGAAAAGTCGAATTTGGAATTCATGCAGATTTTTACAAAAACCTCAAAGGATGTTGGGTTTAATATTTATTACCGTTATGCAGATACGATCGGTAAGATAATGGAGGCAAGGTTTTATGCCAAATCAGTCGTAAGATCAATCATCTTTACAGAAATGGCTTTGCCTTTAGTTCAACAAGCAAGAAAAACGGGCAATGAACCAAACTGGTTACAGATATCTTCCAGAATTAAAAATAAGTACAACGGATTCTATGCTGATTATGTTATTGCTGCTTTGAAGGTTGACTGGTATAAAATGAAAAAGAATTGGAAGGAATACTCGAAAGCCGTGATTAACTGGGTTGAAAGTTATGATCTTACATCAAATGAAAAGAGCCACTGGTCGGCATTGGAACTTAATAATTCGGCCTGGGAAATTTTTAAATACAGCGATGATAAAAACGACTTGAGAAAAGCCATTAAATGGAGCGGCCAGGTTGTGTTAAATGATCCAAATCCCAATTGGATGGATACTTATGCAAACTTGCTATATAAAATAGGTGAACCTGAAATGGCAATAAGATGGGAAACCATAGCCAACCAGTTGGAACCTAATGTAGATGATTATAAAATTAATCTTGAAAAAATGAAAAAGGGACAAAAGACCTGGGAAGAATAACGAAGAATTTTCTATGGTTTAAAAAAGCGTAGATACTTAAGATTGAAAAATTAATTGGACAAAACTAAATGGTTTCGTAAATTGACAATTCTTCCACAGTGAAATATCTCCCTTTCGGGAGATATTTCAATTTAACACATATGATATCGGTTAAATTGTGCGTGCATGTTTGAACTACATTAATGAATAATCATTTTTTACTTATTAATACGACCGAGGTATGAAACGCCTTTTCCTTGCTATATTTTTTTTAAATATAAGAATTTGTTGCATCAGCCAAAATCACGTAAGCCGCTATGAGAGCGGTGTAACTCTTGATCTAAATTCTGCAAGAAACTGGCCTGCCGTTACTGGGGGAAACATAAGTGACAATGGAGAGTACTTATATTATCATTTGTCTAATGTGCCTGCCGGTTCAATTTCGATCGTCATAAAGTCAACAAATTTATCCTGGGAAAAAACATTTCATTCATGTTCGGCAGCAGCTTTCACTCCAGACAGTAGATTCCTTATTTATAAATCGACTACAGATAGCCTTTTCCTAGTCACTTTGGGGACTGATAATTGTACTTATCTCGGTAAGGCAACAATATTTAAAACTCTGGGAGATAAAAAGTTTCCTATGGTCGCTTTTATGAATAAGAGGAATGGAGGTGCTTTTAGCCTATCAAACCTAAACTCTGGTGCCACCTTTGAAATGAACTCGGTAAATGATTTTTTCATTTCATCAAACAATAAGGCGTTTTTAGTGGCATTGGATACAATTAAAAATGGAATTGCTACCCATGTATTAAAGTGGATCAAATTGCCTGAATTCCGAGTAAAAGAAGTATGGTCATCCGCAGAAGAGTTAACAGAAAATTACTCGTTCGATACGGCATGCTTACAACTCGTTTTTCTAACTAAGAGTTCAAATGAAGCAAGTACAGATTACAATCTTTGGTACTACAATGCAGAAAAGAATAAAAGCACTTGTATTCAAAGCTCAGGATCCCAAAATGGTGATTACAAACTTTGTAATCAGGCTCCATTTTTTAGTAAGGGCGGTACCAAAATATTCTTCGGTCAGGTCAAAAAAGAAACTTCAACAAATGAGGCGGCTCCAACTAAAGTTGAAGTCTGGAATTATAGAGACAAGCAACTTAAGAATGTGCAGATTGAGGAAATGAAAAGAGTGAAAACGTATACATGTGTTTACAATATTTCAGATAAAACGGTCAAGGTGATTGACACTGACGGTGAGCGCATTCTTTCCATAGGGAATGATTATGCGTTGACCATTCATGAATCAGGCAATAGAGGCATTTTTGAGGCTTATTGGAACAAAGAAGCTAAATTGTCTTTTCAGTTGGTGTCATTAAAGTACGGAGATCGAGACACGCTTAGGGATAAGGTTATTACATATGACGGCGGCATCAGCATTTCACCGAATTGGAAGTGGGGTGTATACTTCGATTTTGATAAGAAGCGTTATGTTTCCATTGATCTCAAAACAAAGACACAAAGGAGCATAACAAGCTCTATATCGACTATTTGGACAAAAACAGTAAACGCCTACTCCCTCCCCACCCTGGCCGGAAGCTTATTGTGGATAAATGAGGGCAAAGAATTATTAATTCCTGACAATTCCGATATATGGAAAGTAGATCCTGCTGCCCAATTAATTCCAATCAATTTAACCAATGGTTATGGTAAAAAACACCATATAAAATTTGAAGTACTAAATTCTGATGACGAATTGAGAGCATATAACTCTGGAAACTCAGTCTTGTTACTTAAAGGATTTAATGAGGAAACTAAAGAATATTATTTTTTCAAAAAAACTATAGGAGCCGCTGGCGATCCCGAACTATTGTCAAAAGGACCATACGTTTATGGATGGTGGAATGGGTATGGAAGTTATAACTCCACACCAGTTAAAGCCAAAGGTGCTGAAATTTATTTGGTAATTAGGATGAAAGCAGATGCCGCGCCAAATTATTTTATAACAAGGGATTTTAAAACATTTACTAGTGTTAGTGATATTCAACCTCAGAAATCTTTCAACTGGTATACTACAGAGTTACATAGTTGGAAATCATTAGATGGATCAATACTTCAGGGAATATTATACAAACCTCAAAATTTTGATTCAAATAAAAAATATCCGGTAATCTTTGACTACTATGAAAGAAGATCGGATGAATTAAATATGTTCATTTCTCCGAAAGCTTCTGATGGTAGAATAAATATTCCATTATTTGTCAGCGCAGGGTATTTAGTTTTTGTACCGGATATTCATTATAAGGTTGGCTGGCCTGGCTTAAGTGCTTACCAATCCGTTGTGTCTGCGGCAAGCAACCTGATGAAATATAAGTGGGTAGATAAGAACAGAATGGGGCTTCAGGGTCATAGTTTTGGAGGTTATGAAACAAACTATATAATAACCATGACGGGCCTATTTGCTGCAGCCTGCTCAGCGTCAGGATTCTGTGATCTTATCAGCTCTTATAATTCGGGAGCTAGAGGTGGTTATTCTATGTTTTCTTCTGAATTAGGCCAAAAACGTTTAGGTGTTACTCCTTGGCAAAAGCCGGATCTGTACATCCAAAATTCACCTATTTATTTTGCAGATAAGATAGTCACTCCATTGCTCTTAATGAACAATAAAAATGATCAAGTAGTCCCATTCTCACAGGGCATTGAGTTTTTTACTGCCTTACGCCGGCTTAATAAAAAAGTGTGGATGCTTCAATATGACGAGGGCGGCCATGAGCTTGATGGAAATGATGCTGAGGACTTTCATAAAAGAATGCAACAATTTTTCGATTACTTTTTAAAAGATAAACCTGCACCCGTTTGGATGACAAGGGGAATCGATTTAAGGGATAACTTAATTAATGATGGATTAAAGTTGGAAATGCAACATAAACAGCTTCCTCCAGGTCTTCAGTGAAATATAATGAGGCAGGAGGATCAATCAAAAATAAACAAAGGCCCTGAGAATCGCTTAAACGACTACCAGTATCCATAAGGTATACGAATAAAGAGGCTGCTCAACTGAGACAGCCTCCTGCACTTAATTTTTATCTCACCTATTTGGCGTTATCATTATATAGATGAGATTAAAATATGCGATTATTCATTTGTGGTTTTGAAATGGTCAGTATTTGGTATAAGTTGTGTACATGCTCCACTTACAGAACCATCAAAAGGTGTTTTACCAGAAGGACATGGATTGGTAGTTGGATCCTGGGTATTTGTTGATTTTGCATAATCAATCTTGGTTCTTGCCGGCTGATGTGTATCATTGCAAGAAAGCGCAGAGTTTACGGAAGTAACATCTCCATTTGCAAAACAATAAACTGTTCCAGCTCCAAAAGGTTTAAATGCCAATGCACCACTTACTACTGCGAATACTAAAGCGGCGCTAACAATCATTCTTACTTTTTTCATAAAAAAGGTGCTTTTTAATTCAAAAAGCTAAACTTTGGTATTTAATAAAAATGCCTACTCTTATATTGGTTTTCGGCTTCCCCATTGCTTCATACGGTGAAGCAGTTTAAGTAATCAACTTGCAAGTGATATTAGAAACTATTGGCCAATTTTTTATTTGAGCATTTTCCGCAAAAAATGTTTTATCCCGGTGACATTGGGTTTGAATTTTTTATTCATTCCGCAGTGCTTTTAAAGTGATTTGTTCCAGGAATAAGTTGGCCACATTGACCAGAAATAGAACCATCAAATGGAGTTTGCGTAGAAAGACAAGGGTTAGTTGAAGGATCCAAATTGCTGGTTGAAGGCCGATAATCAACTTTTGTGCTAGGCGGTTGCCGGGCATCGTTGCATGATAAGTTTGGAATTACTCTCCAAACATCAGTATTGGCAAAACAATAAATGACACCTGCTCCCTTTGAATTCTTATATGAATAGATTAAGGTTAAGGCAAAAATTATTATTAATATGCGAATAGAAAAAGTTGTACATTTCATACAAATACATTTCAATGTTTTTCAAATATTTTCACTTTATTTAGGCCTCCTTAAACTTGAAGAAATTAAGATTGCCGAGAATTTGATTGCACCTGAATTTCAATTTATGGCTTGAGTCATCCTATAATGATCAAAACCGGGTGTTGTCTGCCTACATTGTCCAAAATAACTTCCGTCGAAAGGTGAATATCCAAATGAACAGGGATTTGTTGTTGGATCGAAAGAACTGAATGAAATTTCATAGTCAATTTTCGTACTATGCGGTTGTATCCCTGCATCACAATAAGTATTTGTATTAACGTATGGCACAAATGCGTTATTGAAGCAATAGATAGAACCCAAAAAAAGTCTTCTTTCTTCAAAGGAAAGTGTGGTAATCACTGTAACTAATACAATAATGGTTTTCAGGTATAACGTTGATTTTTTCATATGCTCATGTTTTAAAGGTTATGTAATATTTTACATTAAAATCAACATATAATTAAATAAATAAAATCACTCTTACCTAATTCTGACTGGTTCGAAATTCTAAAGTGTTTAACCTTATATATAATAAGAATCTGTTTATCCCCTTTTACTTAATTTCCTCCACAACTTCCGCAATAGTTTTTATGTTGGATTTACCGATGAATGCCTGACGTAATTTATTATCATGTGCATAGACAGCGATAAATGGTATCTGGTAATTATTGAAATAATTTCGAAAACTTCTGCTGCTATCTACTACGACCTTAATGTTTGGATAACGCGATAATTGATAATGATCAAAAAACTTCCTGACGGTTGGAAAGGGAGATCCGCAAAGCATGTATATGTTAGCATTTTTAAATGATTTGATTTGATCTAACATTTCTTCCGTCTGAGCTTTACAATACGGACACCATGGTTCAAATGAAAACAGAATTGTTGTTTTGCCGGCAGGTATGTTTTCTGTCTTAACGTGAGTCGTACTATCCAGTGCAATTAGGTCTAAGGCTGGCATGGGCTGGCCCTCCAACCCAGTCTTAATTGGCTTTCTTCCATAGCAGGCGCACAGCAAAAGCAAAAGGGAAAAAGAGAAATATTTCATAACTAATATTTAAAGACTGTTTTCCTATACATTAGTGGTTGAGAAAGATCGAACAGGTTCGTTGCTTATCTTATTTTGTTTAATAGCCTTTTGCATACGAATTCCAGCAACACTCAGAAGAACCATTACACTATTAAAAATCAGATGCCCTTGCCAGGATAATGCCTCTATAATCCCGCCGCAGCTACAGGGCAACTCGGGGCTTGTTATTAGTAGTATGATTACATAAGCTGTAAACGTAACCATCATTATCAATGATGCATACAAACCAATGAGGCGATATCGAGGAAAGAACAGGAGAAAACAAACTACGAATTCAATGAATGGTAAACTCCATGCAATAATAGGCGCCACAGACTCCAATACCGGGGATTCTTCTAATTGCGCTTTAAAAACTGCGAAGTCCATCAATTTGGCAATTCCGGTATATAGAAATAGAATAACAAACCAAAGCGCAATGATTTCAACCAGGATAGATTTTTTCACCCAGGAAAAACTGATAAACCTGAACAAAAGGTTATGCTTCGGCACACGTCCGGAGACAATTAGTTTATTCATTGAAATGTCTTTTACTATAAGAATTGTAGTCAGTAAACTGTGTTACTGATAGCAGTATCAGTAAGTATTAGGATAGATATAATTATCCACTACTACCCTATTGCTAAATGTTTTGGATGTCGTCGTCGATGGGAGAATTTATTGACAATTATTTTATGAAGGTTTAGGAGTGACTGTTGGAGTACTGGTAACATAAGTGTAAGGTTTTAAATGGTTCGACAAGCAAATGTTTTCAATTTATAGTGCTATCGGTCTAAAATAATTAAAAGTGTATTCTTTAAAATGATCAGGATTCATAATCAGCTCCCGCACTTCATGTTCTTCACCTCCTGGATCTGCGGTGGCAAAAAGCTTGTTCCCTTTTATTCTGAAATTTAAACTATAAGAATTGTAATCGTTGATCGAGCAGGATACTTCGGCCTTTGCTTTCTTGTACATTTCTAGTACGGTGTACGGTGTGATTTTATCGAGGTCAGTTATTTGCAAAAGGCCAAAGGACTCAGCAAATTCACTTGTTGTTTCGCATTCAAACGCTAATGACACTGATATGGGCGCTTCTTCCGATTCACCTGGCCAATCACAAGCAAGAGACAAGCTTTCATCTATGTGTTGGCATATCTCCACGCCATGTGGGTTTTTATAAACCCCAATATATTCTTCCATCCAGTTCTCTATGGCTCTCACAATTCTTTTCATAGTAAGAAGTTTTTGCTTCTACTGGTTCATGGGTAAAGAACAGATTTCTATAAGGTGCGGATTGATGAAGGATAACCGAAGTAAAGGTTGATAAAATGGTTGGATCACTACCACATCTGATGCTGTTCCATTTCATGTGCAATTTCGATTTATCAACCCAACTCGGTTAAATACGAGTGAACAATTGTCCAGAGGTAAAATTTTCACTTTGTAATTTATAATAGGTGAATGCTCAACATTGATTTTACCACTACCAGCATTACAGCGTAAAGAACATGTTTCAGAATTACCCACACAATGTAGTACACGAAAAGTGGCGATTCCGGAGTTTTTTGAGTGCCCGTTGTCAGGTTGATTTTTTGTTCCTCTTTGCCTTTTCCGGATGGACCGGCGCCAGGCTACAGGAGTAAATTTTGTAATTTTCTTAAAAGCTTTGAAAAAATTGCTTTTATCCCATCCCAACTTTCGGGCAATGACCTCTGTTGAACAAAAAGTATATTCAAGCATTTCCTTTCCCTTCTCTACCCGGTAGTTAACGAGATATTTGTATAGCGACTTTCCAGTGATTGCTTTGAAGGTTGTCTTTAATCTTTCTTCATTGGTGCCTACAAAATGTGCGAGCTGTTCATGAGTGTAGTGAACAGTATAATTTTTTTCAATGAAGGCCATAGCCTTATTTACTCTCTCCACATCGAGCTGGGTGATCTGATACTTTTTCATTGACAAGGTTTTGAATAAGGTTTCCGTCTGCACGAACCATTGGGATCAGCGCAGATATACCATACCTAATTACCTGAAGGAATTTAACAGTGGGAATTTGTCTGTGTGGGGGGAGTTAGATCACCATAAATTTAGAAACGTTTTCATTGAAAAAATACAATCAGCTAAATATATATGTTCTCTTTATATATTTTGCCGTGTGTCAACAACAGTTAGATGAAATACTAAACAGTGAATACATAAAAGCTTTGGGGTTTGCCATTACTTCTATTGAATTAGACTGGATTTAGTGTGGAGTCAAGCAAGGTAAGGATTCCTAAAATCAGTATGTTCTACATAGTAACCTTTATAGGATATTAGATATATTTTTGTTAAAAATTAAAGGTTAGAATTTTCAGGGAATAAAAGTAACTTGCTTTAGCAACTCCCTCCGCTCCCTTTTATGCCTGTAATATGGCAAGTTTCAAGAACTATTACCTGTGTGCACAAACGCAGGTAGTATCCATTTCTCGCTTTCAAACTTTTATTCTATGCACGCTCATTATTTGCTTACCAATAGAGGGTACTGTTTCCTGGACATTTCAAAGTTGAAGCTGGGAGATATCGAACAACATCAGCGCCATTATAAATTGTTCTTCCCAATTTTATTTCAAAGAGCCAGTTCCCTCCTTCTGTTTCCAAAGGAAGCCTCAAATATTGTCAACCATGGGTTCATTAAATACTTTCTAAGGTGTGGGAATCTCGATACCATCGGTGAGGTCAGAGGCTTTATGGAATCCTACCTGCTGCGAACCTGCAGGATCTTCAACTCAGCGCCGCATATGAAGTGCCCTGATGCTGAGGAACTGCTTCGTTATATCTTATCCATCGAGCCCCGGCAGGGCGCCAGCCGCACAGAAATTTATAATCGCTTAAAAACTCTGGAGCCGTCCTTTGTAACGCTCTTAAAGAACGTCTTCAGTTCTACTTACAATAAACAATCTTCAGTGGAAAAACTGGCGGAGAGGCTTGGACGATCAGTGCAAACGGTAGAAAGACTACAACTGGTGGCCTGCCAGGTCCTTCACCTTATACTTTCTATAGAGTCCCCCTATACGATTGATTTATAATACTTTAAGAAATTCATTCCATTTTTTGGCAAAAACTTCCAAAAAAAGATTTTGAAAGCCTTTAGTAATAAAGGCCTTCAAAATTGTTTTTAAATAAGTAAAAACGGCTTTAAGAGGGTGTTGGCTGGTTCATAATCAGCCAGGTGGGATTTTATTGCTCAGTTGTATCGGCAGGCTTATTTAAGCCAGCCCGCCCCTATTTGAACCGCTTTTAATTAGACTGCAGCCGAATGGCTGTGGGACAATAATTATTGCCACAACGGTGAAATGGCAAAATGGAGATCGCTCTCGGCAATGAATGCAGAAAAGCAAGTAGCTATTGATTTGGTAAACAAGGTGCCGGAAATCATGATGAGATGCATATTATTCTATATAGACAATAAAGTGTAGTTGTTGTCACAGGAAAATCAAACTATTTTTTTAAACTGAACCTTATTGAAATTTAATGGTACGAGTAAAGTTGGTTTTAGCGGGGGTAGCTTTTTTATTGGCATCATCTAATCTGAAGTGTAAGTCCGGCGATGAATCGAAAAACAGGAAGGAAGTCCAGGATAATAAACCAGAGGGCTTATACCGGAAAAATATTTCTGTTGTGATGAAAAATCACATCATTGGTGGCGAAATGGTTAGTTTGTACGAGAAACCGGATTCGTCCAGTTTAATTTTTGTGGATGAACAAAAAACGGCCGCCGGTAGAGTGTTCTATAGTTTAAAAGTAAATTACGGGGAGCAACTGCTACTCGATCTATCCAGGTATTCGAGACTATACATCAACTCCGGGACCACCGTAAATTTTTTCCCGGACAATCGAGGTGAATATGAGTTGAACGGTGAAGCATGTTTCCAAACTTATTCCTCCCCTTATGTTATAAAGACCTTCAATGGTGTTATTATTCATTTAGATGTAGGCAGCAAAGTTAATATCACAGAATACCATGATTTTTTCACAGGGGCTGCTACCTCAGCCAGTCTGATTGAAGGCGTGGGCAGGATAACTTCCTACTCCGGTACCAGGATATTAGATACAGCCCGAATATTAACAACCTCACAAATGGGGAAAGACCGGTTAGCAACAGATGGTTCAACAAAATTAGGAATGGCCGGTCATTCAGGTATTCTATCCTGGATCAATCAAAGATTTGATTTTACAGATATTCAGCCCTTAGACATAATACAGAGAATAGCGCGGTGGAAGATTAAGAAAATTCAAACTACTAATCTTCCTTCAGGTTCCTTCATGGAGTCATTAGTATTTCAAAAAGGGTTCCATAGTAGTATAAGTGAGCTGCTGAATGAATACAACAAAAATTCAAAACGCACAACTGCCATGGCGAGTAATAATGACATTTTGTTGAAGTTGAAAAATTAGCCGCTGTAAAACGAGAAAGGCATAATGGACGAATCATGCGATTGACTATATAATTCATCATCAACAATAAATAGTAATGATCAGCACCTCAATTAAAAAAACAAATACCCAGGAGCAGACATATGGTTGGGTAAATAAAGAGCCACTAGTTCCGATTCATAACCTTGTAACCTGGAGAAACAAAACACAATACTTGTGGGTCGCAAGAATTTCTCTTGGAAATATTATAGCCTTTGGAAATTATTTAGAGGAAAAATATAACGGGGAGATTCCTCACGAGGAAATGATAGCCTTAAACAGGGATTTGAAAAACCACAATGAGTTATTTGGGGTTGGAAGTGAGTTATATAAACGTAACATGGCATTGAGGTAAAATATAATGGAGCAAGGAGAAACCAAACCGAATTGGTATTTATGGGTACCATGGGAAAAACAACTAAATATGCGCATGACGAAAAGAGTTTAAGTAAAGAACTACATGTACTTGTGATCGATGATAATGAGAGGTATAGAAACAACCTGGTAAATTACTTACGCGATAAGGAGTTCCATATTGCAGGGTCTTTTTTTAATGACCAGGCAGTTAAACATTTGTTGGTTACTCCTGACTTAGCAGTTGTTGGATTCAAAGAAACAGCACAACTGTTTTATAAATCATTGAGGAATTTGAGAGCCAGATACAATAAGATAAAAATTATTGTAACCATTGAGATGAATTCCAGAATGCAGGAAGAAAGAATTCAGGAAGAAGGCATCGATGGGATGTTTATAAAAAACCATCAGAATTTTAATGAAGCAGCAGCAGCTATAGAAAGCGTAATGAAAAATGAGGCATATTATCCTCCAAAAAGGAAACGAAGGAAGAATAAAGTAAACATTGATAATTAAGATAGCTATGAAATATTTGTTTACAAATTGGTTCTCCTTAACACCTTACCTGGTTGTATTACTTATTATGTTCTATTCCTGCCATAAATGGGAAGGGCCTGCATCACAACAGTCCTCTGTGGCGGAATACATTTCAGTACAGTTCTATACCTCTGATAGTACCAAAAAGTCGGGTATGGTCATACATGAAAGTGTTTGGTGTGGGTTTCGATATGGAAAAGAAATATGCTTTCAATTACCATCCAGGAGTGACAGGATGCCCGGTAAATGATCTTTTCGCGCTTTCACTGGATAAATCTCAGACGTATTCATTCAATGTGCTTTATGGAAACACAGACAGTGTAGTAAAAACCGTAACTATCCGGTTCGGACCTGAAGAACATTCATGCAGGATTGTTGATTTGAAATAACCAGGAATGGTGATTGCCGTTGAATTTCATTTTATATAACCCATATCATAGAAACCAATAAACCAAAAGGGAAATATGAAACGTTTTGTATTGATTTGCTTAAAGCTGATGGGTTGTACTGATGCTTATTCGGCACTCAAGCAAAAAGAATTCTATAAAATGGCTATCGACAACAAGGAAAGGGAAAGCATTGAAGATTACAAATTGCGTAATGATAATTTTAGGTACAATGCAATGAAGACCATAATCCTCATATTGACTTTTTTAGCGACACAGCTTACTCGTTCAATTGGTCAAACAACCGTTGCCCAGCCGAAGCAGGCAAATACCACAAACGACACCACCTACATTCCGATTGATTTAGATGATTGCATTCAACAGTTGGACAATCTTTTTGCCGACAGTAGTAAAGTTAAAATCAAAACAATGACGGAAAGTGAATTTTCGGCACGAATGCACTTGAATTTCGGAATGTGGATGAGAAATAATTGGGGGTTGTGGAAAGGTTCTAGGCTTTCAATGTTTTTTAATGAAAAAGGCATCTATCATCCTGATGATATGTCAGGCATCATACTTGATAGCTACTACCGTTATTTGACTGGACAAGAAATAAAAATTGCAGAACAAATTAAGTATTACCAAGGTTACTGGGAAACGGCTAAAAAGCAAGAACTGAAACGCAGAAGAGAAGAGTATGCAAACTATAATATCGGTGACACAGTTCTTTTCAATTACAGAAATCATTTTGTATCAAAAGCACAGGAAGATAAGTACAATAATAACATTTGCACTGCAAAAGGTATCATAACAGCTAAGAATGATGAAAAGTTCTTCATTAAAATCAAATTAATAGTCGGTTGTGACAAGAAAGGAATTATCTCCTATGACAGCGAAGGCTCCTTAGTTTACAACAAGTCAACAAAAAAGATGGAAAAGCCACAAAAGAGAGTTGTAACATACATGAAAGTTGGCGATGAAAGTTGGTTTAACTATAGTGACTGGGAAACGAACGACTGACGAAGCAATGTGCAATAATGCGTATATAGGGAATGGTGGTTTCCCTACAATATAAGATCCCGTTAAAGACGAGCATACAGAATTTGATTTCAGAGATGAATAAACTGATGAATGATACATTTTCAATTTCTTTCCAAATAGAGCCATTATCCGAATTAACACCGGTTTGGCATCCATTAATTGAATTTTTAAAGATGGGTGACGCAATATTTATAGACCCTGATCAGACGCATGCCAAAGATTATTTTTCATAAGATGATTAGGCAGAGTTGAGAAATTGAAGTCTTATTATTCAGACTGTCGCCTGATAGTAATCGACGAGATGGGAATATTTTCCGAACAAAAGATTGCATTTTTCCTGATCCTCTTCCCAAGCAATAACTGAGATTTCCACTTTAGGTAAAATCCTTTTTATAGCAGTCAAGTAATGTTTGAATACCCGTTAAAAGGATTTATCCAATAAACCTTCTTTTATAACATTCCATGCTGGATTAATTAGTCAAAAATGTCTACACTTTTAATCGCACCTCCGGTTAGGCAAGAAAGGTCATTACAAAACAATAGAATTAAGGTCGCAAAAGCAATTAGAAGTTTCTTACAAAGTGGTGACAGCATACTGCGCTTGAAACAAATTGATATTGCACACAGCGTAGCCGATAATTTTGAATTAGGTGAAAGAGCTATTTATTTGGATGTTCCTACAGGGGTGGGAAAAACAGTGATTTTCTTGCAAATCGTAGAAGCCATTCTGAGAGCAGGTTACCGAATGAAGATATTAATCGTCACAGATTCAATTGATTTATTGGAACAAACGAAATGTAGATTTGAAGAACATGCCCCGGAGGTGGAAGTTGGATTATATTATACCTACTCAAAACAAACGACTCAACAAGTCATTATAACTACTTATGCCAGCCTTCCCTATTTTGCAGAAAATCATGCAGAAGAATTTGGAATGTTGGTAGCTGATGAAGCACACCTGACACTTTCCGATCCCAGGATTGAATTGATAAAACAATTTACCTATGCTTTGTGGCTTGCATTAACGGCTACTCCCGCATATTCCTCAAATAAAGGACTAGTGGATCACTTTACGCTTGCCTTCCGTATGTCTGTGACAGAAGCCGTATACAATGGATTAATTTGCGGTTTCAGGAACATAAAAGTAAACACCTACTTTGCCAACCTCGATAAAGTACCACTTACGAAAGGAGGGGACTTAAATAAGGCTTCTCTCGATAAAGAGGTAAATATATATAGTCGAAATGCAAGTGCTGCAGAATTGTACAGGGACGAAACAGATAGTTATACCGGCCATCGTCTGCTGGGTAAAAAAGGATTAATAAGTTGCGTTAGCATTCGTCATGCTTATGACGTAGCCAATGTGTTTAATAAACTCATTCCCCCGGAATTAATTGGGGGTAAAATAGCTTGTGTGGCAATCCATGGAAATTCAGCCAGGCATCCGATGCCAAAAGAAAAGCGAAGAAAAATTTTGGAAGCACACAAGAATAAGGAAATTTTATTGTTGGCATATTCCAACTTACTGGTTCAGGGGCATGATGATGAAGAAATTGAAATAACACTAAATCTTGCACCATCAAAGTCATGGGTGAAGGTACAGCAAAGGGCCGGGCGATGTTTGCGGATTGACAAAAATAATCCTTCAAAAACCTCATTGATTATTGACTTTGTAGATATTGTTACTGAGGAAAGAAAACGGGCATTGTTATATGGGGATGTTGTTGGAGTATCTGCTTGTATTCCACAAATAATAAAAAAGGGAACAGGGTTTCAATATCAAAACAAAACTGATGTTTCCCGCACTAAACATTTGCCTGCTTCACTTAAAGCATCTTTCCTTGAAAAGTTAAAAATTTACTGGTCACATGAAGAAGTAAACTCCATTATCGCATCTAATAGGAAAAGGTATGAAAGAGAGGTTGAACTTAAAAACAAACAAGAAGATGAGCTTTCTATTTTTCAATTGGCAAAGCTATTGGGGTCAAAGCTCGAAGTTGTAAGACGTATTATAGAAAGGTTACAACCACACAAGAAAAAACCAAATCTTTATTTTGACCCGGACCGAAAACAAGGGACAAAGCCGGATCTTTTCCATATTGTAATAAGGATGCATGGTAAGAGGGAAATGCCATATCTAAAGCGAGTAGACTTCACAAAGTTTAAAGAAATATACTTTCCCAGGCTCAATGATAAAATATCTGTTTATACACTACAAAGGCTTTGGAAAATACATGCGGATACAATTACAAAAGTGGTAAAGACACTTAAAACCGTCAAAGGTCAAAAAAATCTGTATTATGATCCCAATGATAAGAACAAAAAATCTCCACAAACGTTTCATGTATTTTATGAACCAGGGAAAGGAGGAAAGGATACAATCTTCCTGAGTAATTCGGAGTCAGATCGATTCCGTAAAACCTTTTGGCCTTATGATAAAAAAAAGAAAGACGATCTTTCTAATTCGGATGTTGCAAAGGCTCTGAAGGTAGGTTTTACGCAGGTAGCAAATATTTTCAGTCGTGTTGTCCCTATAAAAGAAGGTTCTGATCAATATTACGACCCCACATTGCCACAAGGGAAATCGATCAGTTTTCAATTTGTTATTAGGCAGGGCCAGGGAGGAACTATTTTTTGTCTAAAGAGAAAATATCTCAAAAGGTTCAAAAGAACATATTTCGCTTATGAGATCAAAACAGACAAGGTTTTATCAACCTTAGATGTTGAAAGAATTTTAAAAATTGATCGTGCTGGTGTAAGGAAAATATTAAACCGGCTGAAACTGTTACGTGGCTCCAGAACACTATTTTATGATCCAACACTAAAAGAGAAAAAACCGACAACTTTTCAAATTGTGATGATAAGAAGCACACATGGAAATTCACCATGTCTTATGAGGATTGAATTGAAAAAGTTCGCGAAATGTTATGGACTGGAATTTAGAAAATCCCCTACAACAAAAAAGAAAATATTGAGGGGGAAATCTGTTAGCATTGGCTGATAACGTCGATATTTTTAGCAGCTCTACACTACTGCCTACAAACCAGGTTCATACCCTATCAAAATAATAAGATTACTACCACAAAAAACGTTCTAAATAAAATTCAACATGGTGGCCTTAACGCAATTCCCATTTTTGAAGAAAAAATACGAAGGAGGATATTTTACCCGGATCTTAAACAGGCATTTTGCCCCTATTGTCTTTTTTGCGGTGAAAGCAGGAATACCTATAAATAATTTATTTGAAGAATTACTTTCACTTGCTTTTACAGATAGGGTGATTGCCCTGGAACGATATACGCCAGATTTTATTTATCAGAAAATTTATTCTGAAAAACTCTCCTATGGTTTGGCAAAGAATGATTTTTTGAAATTGGCGCCAGAAGAGCAATTCTTAATAGCGTCATTGATAATTTACCTGGTGAGGGTTGGTGAATTAAATAATGACCGGCGCCGCCAACTTAACCAGTTGAGCACAATATTGTATGCAAGCAGATTGGTTTTTAAAAAAAGAGTACAGGTTGTCGGTGTTTTCGGTATAAAGAGCAATTTCTGCGTGGTATCTGCCAGGAAGTATATTAAAATGGATGTGGACGGAATTCAGAGCGAATATTTAAAAAGCTTTGTCCGCCTATATAAGTTAAAAGAGCATCGAGACTGGTATCTGGAAATATCAAGAGAATATATGGATTTTATTTTGACCATCCCGGAGAGATCTGATGAATTGGTGGAGTCAACACTTAAAAAGATGATATCCAGATTTTACGAACAATATAAAAAAGACATGGTACAGTATACGCATATAGTTAACCAGGTTATCAGCAAGCAATTTCGGAAATCTTATCCGGACCATTAGAACAATAGTTAAAGGTACCTTCTATGAACAGTTGGTGGCCAGTATTAAGGATTCATATCGATCGGTTTAGCAATCTTTTTCTCGCAGTTTGGCCATAAGTCGGCACGCAAAGGGAAGTATAGCCTGAGTGACTGGATTCTGTGTGAAGGATAAAATAAAAGGATACTTCCATCACAAGCCCTGTTTTCGCGCAGGGCTTGTTTTGTTATGGAGTTTTCTGATAGACAAAGAAAACCCGTGCTAATTTATTTTGTCGAAGGCAGAAATACTCCCTTTAAACGAACTTTGGCAAAGTGAGTATTTTGGCAGCAATAAGGCACCAAATAGGGGAAAAATCCCCTTACAATACTGTTAGAGTTCGTCATACTTTCGTTTCAGTTTTTCGGGCGTTTGGGGCTTTTTACCAACTCCCTGATTGCTAGTTATTTTCTCATACTAAGACCCCCCGTTTCCACGGGGGGTTGTTATTTGGGGACTTATGTGTTTGTTATGTGTAACGAGAATTATGTCGGTAAAGATTCAGCGCAGGAATATCGATTTGGGGCCGACGCAATGGTATCCTAATTATTCCGGCGCACGTGGGGCCATTAAAACCGGGAATCCGCTCCCGTCCCGATTGTAACCAATCTATGTGGAGAAAATAAGATTTCCAAAGGATAGTAGTTCAGTGAGGTTTACTTGTTTTTATTAAATAAAACTTACAGTATGCTAGAAACTAATATCGCTGAATACTCAATATTAAAGAAAAGATTTGAGCCCGGATTTTTCAACAATTATTTATGTAGCAATCTTCTATTTCTATTTGACCTATCGGACCGGTTTCACCAGGATCCTGCAGAAATGTCCAAAGAATTTTTAGGTATGTTGTATACCGAGAAACTGGATGTTCTTTCTCAATACAAGAGTCATCTTTTGGAACAGCTTATATATGGAGACCGTAATGAAATAAGCAAGAAAGAAATGTGTTTTGTGGAATCTGGTCAATTTTTCCTGGCGTATGTACATGCATTTCTATCCATGAAGTCTTTTCCTGACGAAAATATAAAAGAGGAACTATTTAGGTTGATAGGATTGCTAATTGTCAATACTCGACCAAATCTTGGCAAGAAAGGGACGGACCCCTTGTTGATCGATCTAACAAATGGAGTCTTCAAATTCCACTCCGAAACAAAATTGCTCGAATCGATTCAGCATTATGCAGCTGAATTTAAAATGTCAGGTGCCCATCTAAACAGAATCAAAGGATTTGGGAGATCATACATTTCCGAAACAAATGAATTTGATAACTTTTTGGCCAAATTCCCGGTAAACTACCAAAAATATTTATCACCTCAGTTAAAGGATGTTCTCGTGCAGGCTTATCGTGATTATCGAAGAAAATCATGCATTTCCGATACCGGCTTAATCAATTACATTCAAACGAATCCACCATATCTAAAAATATATACGAAATTACTTGCGAAGCATCTTAACGCTGGTAATTTATAGTGCCCTCCATAATATGGAGGTAAGGCGCTAAGCAAAGTTGTCCAGCATTATTCTATCTCTTTACCTGAAAAATAAATTTACGAAACGAATAAAGGTGATGGTATTAACTTAATAAATATTTCCGCTCTGAATAAAGGAGCATCTTTTTATTTGTGTTACATCCGAATTATACATGAAATGGGCAATGCACATAGCGATCCCCTGTCAAAAGATAAAAATTGCCGATTAAATTTCAAATTGCAATACCCTTTTTGTTTAATCCACAAACATATATATAATCGTCAAAATAATATTTCTGCATCTTCAGAGAGCCACTTAATTTTGTAATCTGGCAGTGGCACCAACTACTACTACTTCAGGTGCATAATTCCGATACCTTTCTTGACCCTCGCTAAAATTTGGTATTCTAATACAAGGAGCGCATGTTAACATGCGTTCAGAAACTCTTTTGCATTCAATTATTCTGTAAAAGGATTAAGAACTTATTTGTAAGCGTAAAAACATCGTCCCATGGGCCAGGAAAAAAAACCTTATACCAAAGCCGTGGAAGTTGCTGTTGAAAAAGTAAAAACATTCATTGACAACAATCCCACCACCAGGAAAGGCACAGATGATTTTGTAGAGGAATATGGTGTCAACCGGAATGACCTGCAGAAAGGCTTCAGGATCATCCATAATAAAACGATCAAGGAATACCAGTTTGAAAAAAGAATGGATGCTGCCTGTGAAATGCTCAAACAAGGAACGTTGATCAAAAAAGAAATATCCGATGCCTGCGGATATGAGAATGCGAATAATTTCAGCAGTGCATTTAAAAAGAAATTCAAGATGTCGCCAAGCAAATGGCAGGATCTATTTGGCTGAGGAAAGAATATTTACGGTTATGCTTGCTGTTAGAATATGAATTAATGCTTTGATAATAGGTATTTGTGCTGTAATAATATTTTTTGTGTTCTATCTTGCATATAGAAATTAAGGCCTGGTAATTGTCCTCCAGAAGTAGCAAATAAAAAATAGACTACATTATTATTAAATGGATCTCCACAGTAAATTGGTTAAGGGCAAAATTCATTTATTCAATATAAACTGGTAAGACTGGCCGGGTATTTCTTGTGTGGTAAATTGAACCTATTGTATAAGAGGGTTAACTATGCAATTTTCTGTCTTCTCCTGAGCATCGCTCCATGCCAGGGAGCATCAGCCACACACCTGGCCGATCCGATCCCTCCTACCCTGGAAAAGAAGCAAAACAAAAAATCATTCATTCGGCCGTAATTCTACAAAAACGGCCCATCATAGGATAAGGTTTTAAAATCACTGCTCGGCCTTTATTGTCGAATAGAGGCCCTGCAAATTTTTAAGTTTCTTGGCCATTGAATGAGCTTCTGGCTGATTTAGTGACAATAAAAGAGCCAGAAATGACTGAGATTTGGTTGAAATGTTGATTATTAAATGGTAGGAAGAATTATGTCATAAATTTTCTAAAACCCTTTCCTGGCTTGCGTTATCAGAATAAATGTGGCTGATAATTTTTGGCTGATGGCTGACAATTAACAATGGCCGATTGCATATTATTAAAACAGATTATGTGGAATTTTAAACTGATACAAAATATTGGGCACTTTTTTTTAAAACGGAGCTTAGGACAGATTTTGCTATTTATTGTATTAGTATGTTCAGTTTTCTTTGGATACAAAGGGGATAAAAAAGAAATATTGCCTTCATTTAATGTGCTGTTGATGGATAGTTCAACGGTATTTAGCACTGATACTATTCCATATGGAAAACCATTTGTTATGATGTACTTCAGCCCTGATTGTGAACATTGTCAAAAACAGGTGGAAGATCTTTTAAAGAATATGGACAGGTTTAGAAATATCCATTTTTATTTCTTTACACCTTTCCAATTTCACTTGCTTAAGTCATTCTACGAGTATTATCATTTGTACAATTATCCGAACATAACAATCGGATTTGATAATCGGTTCTTTTTGCCGAATCATTTCAATGCAAGATCAACACCTTGGGTATTTATTTACAATGATAAAAAAAGATTAGAAAGAGTTTATGAAGGTGGATTAACTACTGCTCAACTTATGGATGCATTAAGTAAAATATAATTTCTACGACTTTTTCTGTGAAGTAGCTACCACGAAAAATGCGGATCTGCAAACGCACAAACTTTGCAGAAGGTAATGCCGAAAACCTCAAATGTAGGCACAATAACTTTTAAATCTTACAAAAAATGAAAAAGTTTGCTATCGCCGCTTCATTAGTTGCTGCAGTTGCACTTGGTGCATTTGCAAGAGATAAATTCCGTGCAGCTTCTGCAACAGCATATTATATTGATGCTACTAGCACTTGTGTTCCCTTAACAGCCGGTTTGGGAGTAAGCCTCTAAGCTACCCCCTATTTGAAGTTTCCTGATAATTACTTATGGAAGGATTTTTTGATGGCTTTAGCTAGCTTTTATCAGGGATTCTTATCTTGCAGGGATCATTTACTGCCGATTAATATATGCGTGATTTTTACCTCTGTCATAATCCATTTGGAAAGATGCCGCCAGGAAGGGTTGCCTATATATACCATCCTGATAATCCCCGGGTATTTGCGTCTGTCATTGAGATAGATTATAGCCAGCGTTTGACTGACTTTAACTTTAAGGGATGTAATGTAATGTTTCAATATCATCGTGCTGATGGCAAGCGGCGGTTGTTTCTAATGATTGTCATGCAAGGGGGGGCGCGTAATACAGAAGCGACACTTGCCTTGCTCAAGGATGCTGCGGGCTGGTATTGTAACTGCCTTAATAAAGAGGATATTATCACATACGGTAAAAATGGAGGCTGGTCATTGATGCATCCTTATAATAAAGATAAAGCGCCTAATCTGGATGTACTACATATCCGGGCTACCGACCAATACCTGATGAGTTATGGTAATGGTACTTTTTGTGTGGATGGCATAGATAACCTTTATACAACCGTTGATCTTTTATACAACAACGTGGATGATATTGTTCAGAAAAATGGCGATGCCGAGGAAGAAGGGGCTATAAATTTTGCATAACATGCATAATAAACTTTTAACCGGCTTTGTTTTTCTGCTCACATGAAGGCTTCCAGAACTGCGGTAACAATTCAATTAGTTTATCTTCGGGTTGATTCGGCATTCTGCGGAGTACATCGTCTAGCCATTTAGCAGGATCTATCTTTTGAAGTTTACAGGTTGCAATAAAGCTATAGATAATAGCAGCCAGTTTTCCGCCACGATGAGAGCCGGCGAACATATAATTGAGTCTGCCAAGGGCAATGCTGCGTATTTGACCTTCCAAAATATTATTGTCGACCGGCAACATCCCATCATCGGTATACTTCACTAATGCACTATAATTATTGAGCGTATAAACAATGGCTTTATAAATGGGCGTTCGTGGAGTTGTTTTTGGCAACTCCGTTTCCAACCACTTACGCATGGCTTCCAGTATAGGCAATGATTCGGATTGCCTTTTATCAGTAATGGCATCGAAGTCCAGGTTTAATAATTTACATTCCTGCTCTATTCCATATAAGGGACCAAAAAAATTATCTAAAGCATAGTTGGCTCTTGCTGTATCGTTATCAAGTGCATAAAGAAAATACCTTCTCGCATGCAATAGGCAGTGTTGATGAACAACGCCGGGCTGTTTGCCGTACTTTGTGTAGGCGCCATAGGCATCCGTCATTAAATGACCTTTATAGCCCTGTAGCACAGCGCTAATGTCCTTTTTTCCCCGACCCTTTTGGTACAGGAAGCAAACGATACCCTGGATCGGACTGTAGCATGACCACATCCAACCTATATGGGACTTTTTACCCTTCTTTTTGGTGTTATCCAACACCCTGTAGCGAGTTTCGTCGCAGCACATAAGCCTGCTTTGAACCATCTCTTTCAAAAGCAGGTGCCATAAGGGTTCCAGCACCTCACAGGTGCGATTTACAAAGTAACATAGTGTACTATATGGAAGATTAATGCCATACTGTCGTAACCGTTGCTGTTGACGCCATACCGGTAAATGGTAAAGGAATTTTTCAATGGTAAGCAATACCAGCACACTGACATCCACTTTACATTTGTCAATGGGATGGGGCGGCAGCGGAGCAACCAGTTGTTTGTAATCGAGGTTATCTTCGTCTTTCGATACCAGGTATACCAACCGCCGGTTCACCTTTATGTACCAACGCATGGGATCGCAGGCAAGCTGGCGTTGATCTACATGGCCAATGCATTTGGCATTAGCAGGTATATCAGGGGCATCAATAATGGTGATCTCTTCTTCCAGTCCTTCCGGAAAGTCCTGGCGGCCACCCCGCTTCTTAGGCTCTATAGTTTTAACTACCCGTAAATGTTCTTTTATTTTACGACAGTTGTTTATTTTACATACGCCCCAGCTATCTACTTCCATGGCCAGGCTGAGTTGGTCGCCCAAAGTTGGTTTATCCGACCTCTCCGCCTGGTGGCGCTTTTCACTCCTGATGCCATGGATCCATTTTTTAAGGTTCATCAACTCATAGCGCAGATTATCCAGGCGAAGGATTTCCCTTTTACACTTATCCAACTCCTTTTGCTGCGAAGCGTTTACTGCCTTCTGTTCGGTGATGATGGTTTGTTGCTGAGAAAGTTTTTCTGCTTGTCCCAGGATCATAGCCTGTTGCTGTGCGTGCAGTTCCTCGTACTGTTTAATTGTTGAAGCCTGATCGACATTATTTATCCGAAGTGTGTTGCACTCTCCGGCCAACTGCGCGAGCTGGGATTGTTGCATTGCAATAAGACGATCCTTCCTTGCACTTTCCTTAGCGCACTGTTGGTATAAAGCCTTATAATTGCGGGCAGATTTCATATTACAGCTACTACTGCTGCCGCAAAGCAAATACCAATGGCCTTATTTAAGAATGTAATATTTCCACGACACAATAAGTTTTAGTGTGGATAAACCCGGGTTGATTTTTGATTCTATAAAATCAACTGCGATTTGGTGTAAGCCGTGGATTTCGCATACTCAAAATGTGCATAACTACAGTCTTTTTTCTGATTGTTGCAAGGACAAGCCGGAAAGTAAAAATAGCAGCTCATGTGCGTTTAGTTGTATGGCGCCGCTATCATCAGCCGGCGGTATATTAAAACGCCCTTTGTGCAACCGGCGGTAGAACAAGGTATAGCCGTCTGTTTCTACCAACAATAGTTTAATATGGGTACATCGCTTATTGAGAAAGATAAATATCTCTTTGTCGTTTACGGTTCTGCCCAGTTCATTACGAACGATGCCACATAAGCCGTCAAATGATTTTTTCATGTCGACAAAACCAGAATACAAATAATACCGGTGATAATCGGTCAGCAGTATAATGGCGCTCATGATGCCAGGGTTTTAAGATAATCGGCCGGTACTGCCTGATAGATTCTGATTCCATTCACCTCTGCAAACAATGCATTGCTTGATTCTTTCAACAAAGGTGTTGTAATGGGAATAAAACCGCCTGATTTATTGTTTGACTGACCTTTCAACCCATAACGGCTTCGAAAACTATAGAATGACCCTTCGCTGATGCCACGCTGCTTGCAGAATTCCTTTACTGTTAACCCATGGGACTTTTCATATTCTGACACTATCTGTAGGATTTGTTCCCTGGTCCGTTTACCTGAAACTGGCCTATTTTCTGTTTGCACCATATGTTGTCTTTTTTGAGGGCGACAAACTTAAAGGGGTAATACCGATTTTCATTCACGGTACAGGTTGGAGGTTTACGTTTGGGACGAACTCCTTTTGACGCTCAAGGCGCTTTTATTGCAGCTACAGTAACTAAACAGGCAGGTGGAGTTGCTCAGCTTTACATTGACAACAATTGCACTCAAAACGCAAGATTTAATCCATAATTAAATTAGCAAAATTAGTGAGGGGTACTTATAGTCCCCTCGCTAATTTGCACTTAAGAATAAATTAATATCCGGCATTTTGGATTAAGTTAGGGTCAGTAAGCATCTCAGATACAGGAATTGGGAAAAGGGCATCTGTATTGCTCCAGGTTCCACCTTTTAATGGAGTTACCTTACTCATAACATCATTTACTTTTCCTGTTCTCTTTAAATCAAACCAACGGTTCCCCCACTCATAGAATAACTCCTTTTTTCTTTCTGCAAGAATTTTATCAATAGCATCATCCAAGGAAGAAAATGATACAGGGCCTAAACCTGCTCTCGTTCTGATTATATTAACATCATCAGCAGCACCCGAAAGATTTTGGATGTGGGCTCGCGCTTCCGCTCTAATCAAGTACTGCTCTGCCAAACGAAGGACCATGTAATATTCTGTTGGCATTCCATTAACTATCCTCTGTGCAGGACCCATTTTGTATTTGTAAGGGAAGTAATAAACTACGGAGGAAGAAATTGAACTATCAATCCAGGAAGTAAATCTTTTATCACCAGGCTCAAACTCATTAATAAAAGATTGTGGCAAAGAATAATTAGGCGGTACTACCTTCACCCTTGGCACTGTTATAAGCCCTTCAGGAGTAACATTGTAAACAGGAATTGAACCGTCAATCGCCAATTGCAATATTGCTTCACTTGAGTTTGTAAGAAATACATCATTCAAATTAGTTGAAAGAGAAAAATTATTACTCGAAATAACCATGTTTGCATATTGTTCTGCCTTGGCCCAATTACCAGTATATAAGTAAGTTCTTGCAAGCAGAGCCATAGCAGCCCACTTAGTACACCTTATTTTTTGACTATTAAATAAGCTATAGTCATTAGGTAGAACATTCACCGAAGATTCAAGATCGCTAATAATGTTAGAGTAAATTTCATCTTTACTTGTACGTTTCGACAAAGAATTGACTTTATAATCAGTAGAGGCAAGATATGGAACATCACCAAACATATTCACTAAATAGAAATAACAGAAAGACCGAATAAATTTTGATTCCCCAATTAACCTATCACGGACATTAACACTTAGGTTTGGGTTATTCTTCAATTGCTCTAAACATGCATTAGCTCCATATATTGTTGCATAAGGCTGTTGCCATAACCTATTGGAAATATAACCATTCTTTGACAGAATTTCGTTATTATAGAATTGGAACTGATCATCATCGTTAAATAGTTGAATTAATTCATCAGAAGCTGTTCCGCAAAATATACTAATTGCCCCATTTCCAAAACTTGTAGGTTGATTCTGGAGAACCAGTTTGGAATACAATCCATTTACAGAAGTGTTGGCGTTATAATCATTGCTGAATGCTTGCTCAGAGACAATGGTATCTGTGGGTGGATCAATTGTTACCAGTTTATTGCAAGAAGTAATAAAGAAACCTAAATAAAGAATAATGCCAAGTAAGGGTTCTTTTCTTTGTTTGTATATTTTGTTTATATGTATTTTCATAACAATTACTTTGATTAATAAAAATGAAATTTCCTTTTTTGATAGACTCCAAAAACGCGGTAACAATTATACTGTGGCAGCCGGGAAATATGGTTTTTCTGAAAAATGTCGAATGTTTTAACTTAAAATATTTTCAGCACTTTTTAAACATTTAAGAATTAAAAATCATAGAATAAGGTTGGTTAACGGAACTGAAGGAGCAGACCTTGCCAAGGCTCTTTAAAAATAATTAAGTTAAAAGCAAAGATTGACACCAAAGGTTAAAACAAATGGATAGGGATACCCCCCCAATCCAGGAGCAGTTGGGTCAAGACCATCATATTTCGTTTTTATGAAAATGTTCTCAGCCCTTGCAAAAATGGCTGCTGTTTGACATTTTATATTTTTAAGCAATTTTTTAGAGAGAGAATAGCTGAGATTTACATTTTGAAGTTTGATAAATGAGCCTTTTGAATAATTGCCAGTGGAATAGTTATAATTTAGATCAGATTCCGTTGGTCTTATAGCATATCTCGCAAATTCAGCTTTATCCCCTGGTTTTATCCATCTATTTATTGCTCTTACTGATTGATTCGAAAACCCAAAAGAGCCTGGAACATATGCGGCATTACTGACAGCGCGTGGTACCAGCGGAATATTGTTATAAGTGAAAAAGACATTTAGCGCAAACTGTTTGATCCCTAAATCAAAACCAAATCCTCCAAAACCTTTTGTAGCAGGATCAACTGCGTATACATCAGGGTTTATTGCTACAGGACCAAGTGAACTAATTGAGCCATCTTTGTCTCTATCCTCGAAAGTGTATTGACCTGTAGCCGGATCTACACCTGTATATTTTAATAGATATACGGTATTGACAGACTTTCCAACGATGTAGGTCCCCGCGTACGCTGTATTTTCAATATTAGGAAAGGAATAAAGCTTATTTCTGTTTATCCCAATATTGAAATTTCCTGATAGCCTTATATTTTCTTGCTTAATAATTTCCGCGGTAAGTCTGATTTCCCAACCTGAGTTTTGTACAATTGCCGGCATATTGGATGCAACAATGGAAAATCCAGTAAGCGTTGGCAAAGGTCCAAATAATAGTTGATTGCTTACCCGGTCTCGATACCACGAAATTTCAGTACTTATACGATCATTAAGAAAGTTTAAATTTCCAGCAATTTCTAACTTCTTATTAACTTGCCATTGTAAATCGGGATTGGCATGCTGGGTTGGCGTATAAGATAAATTTCCACCATAGGGATTGACAAGGTTTTGGTTTCCTGTCCATCTTGTCAAATAAGCATAGTCTCCAATGTTATCACTTCCAACTATTCCATAACTGCTTCTCACTTTTGCAAATGAGATTATTTTTGATAAAGGTTTAAACCATTTTTCGTCAGATATGATCCAGGCGCCGCCTATAGACCCAAAATTACCGTACCGCTTGCCCTGTCCAAATCTCGAAGAACCATCCCTTCTAGCATTGATGTTTATAATGTATTTA
>Ga0105239_10001692_pt1 | contig 29068 bp, 22 predicted proteins | sample KBSC44metaG_FD_92761 | JGI IMG/M metagenome (GOLD analysis project Ga0105239, IMG submission 92761) | Corn rhizosphere microbial communities from Kellogg Biological Station, Michigan, USA - KBS C4-4 metaG | ecosystem: Host-associated > Plants > Roots > Rhizosphere > Soil | place: Michigan, USA...
CGGGCGGTGGCGGCGGCGTCATCGAGCCGACCAAGAGCACGACCTCGTCTTCCCCGCTCCTAAATAAGGACGCGGTCCAGAAGGCTCCGCCCGCGAAGGGCGGCTAACGCATCTCCAACGAAGTTTTTGGCTGCCGAAGGCGGCCAAAAACTTCAATTCAAAACCCCACGCTCCGGCGGCGCAGCCGCCGGAGCGTGGGGCAAAGATGGGGGCCAAAAAATCGAGATGTCTCCGAGACGTTGTCTCTAGGACGTCCCAATTTTCAGACGGGCGCGCATGTTCCCCGCTCAACAATAGTAGGCGGCTCGACGATCGTTTCCCCCGCGATCTTCTCGCCTCCGATCACTTGGAGAAGACGCACGATGCCCTCATGGCCTTGCCGCCGTGAGGGCATTTTTATTGTGCTGACGCAGCGGCTGGGCCAACTTACGATGGGGGAATCGTGGTAGCCGATCACGCTGATGTCACCGGGGACGGAGATGCCTCTCGACCTTAGGACGTCGATCAGCCTTGAGGCGACGATGACACTGGCGGTGGCGACGGCGGTCGGTCGGGGATGGAGAGCGAGGAGCTCGTCGGCAGTAGCATCGCAACCTTCGCCGGCGAAATCGCATTGCAGAAGCGCGACTTGGTCTTGGGGGATTCCGTTGCGGTCGAGTTCGGCGAGGAAGTAGCCCTGGCACATTTGGGCGAGGTACAGGTGCGGGCGGACGGCGATAAACGCGACCCTTTGGTGGCCGAGGCTCGCCAGGTACTCCGCCTGTTTTGTGAAGCCCGCTTCGTCGTCGAGTGCGATATAGGGTCCGATGCCGGGCGCGACGCGGTTGAGGCTGACGAAGGGGATGCCGAATTCAGTCAGGCGGCTGAGGAAGTCGGGTTCCGGGATGTCGTCCGCGAAGAGAAGCCCATCCACCCGGCCTTGGCCGACGACGGAGGTGAGTTGGCCCCACGGGTCGGTTTTAGACTGCTTGACGAGGAAGAGGACGTACCCATTCTCCTCTGCCGCGTCTTCCGCGCCACCGATGATCTCCGGGTAGAGATAGTTGGTCATCGTCGGCACGACCATCGCGATGGCGCCGCTCTTTCTGAGTCGGAGGCCTCTCGCCACCGCGTTCGGCTGGTAGTTCATCTCCTGCGCGGTGCGCAAGATCTCGGCCCGCTTGGCCTCAGACACGCGAATAGGCGCCCCTTGGAGGACTTTGGAGACCGTCGAGATATCGACGCCGATTTTCGTAGCGATGTCCTTCAGCGTAACCATCGGCTACCCCGCATTATGCTTGGTCAAGGCTCTTCGCGAAGCAGACGCTGTCCTCCACGTCCTCGTAGGGCGGGTAGTTCGCGGTCTGTTGGTAGCCTTGGCTTTGATAGAGCGTAACGGCGGGGATGAGCCGCTTGCTGGTCTCGAGGACGGCTTGTTTGTAGCCATCTTCCCTTGCCCAGGTTTCGAGTTCTTTGAGGATCGCTTTGGCGAAGCCTTTGCCTCGGACTTCAGGGTCGACGAACATGCGCTTGACCTCTACTTTGTCTTCGTCCATGGGTCGGAACGCGCCGGAGGCGACCGCCTTGCCTTCGTGGTAACCGACGACGACGGTCGCGGCCGGATCGACCTTGTTGAACTGCTGGTAGAACCCATCTTGCTCGCCATTGAGTTCGGACAGGACGGCGGTGAGGCGTTGGATGACAGCAAGAAAGTCCGGGTCATCCCCAGCCGTTCGGCGGATTTCCATAGGGGTAATTATAGGGCGCTGCACAAACGGTGGCGGGTTTCGTAAGGTCCGGATCTAAGGAGTGATTCGCTGCGACCGACCACGTGAACCGAGAACGGAGAAAACAAGTGAAGTTTTCAGTGCACGCACGTCTACCTTTATAGTAACCTGATGGAATAGGAGTATGGACGGCTCACGTACGAGATGAAGTCTCAACGAATCCGGCTTTTGGGCGGAATCATCCAATGAGCAGTCTCCATTCTGAGTGGCACTACCAGTGAGAGGCGTGGCGATTGAATATAGAACGGGCAACCTCCTTAATGCGGACGTGGAGGCCCTCGTCAACGCGGTGAATACCGTGGGTGTGATGGGCAAAGGGATTGCCCTTCAGTTTAAGCAGGCGTTTCCGGAGAACTTCAAGGCTTACCAGAAGGCTTGCAAGCAGGGCGAAGTCGTCCCCGGGCGAATGTTTGTCGTGGACCGGCAGTCGGTTGTCAATCCACGCTTTATCGTCAACTTCCCTACCAAGCGTCACTGGAAGGGTTCCGCGCGACTCAGCGACATCGAATCCGGACTGCAGGACTTGGTGAAAGTCGTTGAAGAGAGGGGGATTCGTTCCATCGCCATCCCGCCCCTAGGTTGCGGTCTGGGAGGCTTGGATTGGAACGAAGTTCGACCCTTGGTCGTTTCCTCCCTGTCGGAAGTCCAAGACTTGCGAGTGGTTCTTTATGCCCCCGCAGGAGGGCCCCTGGTCTAGGAGATACAGGTATCTCAACCCGCTTTACCCTCAAGCGCGCCTTGAAGCAGGGATTCAAGGAGGAGGCGTTTTTGGGTGCGGGCGAGGGTGAGTCCGGCTTCGAGTTGGTCACAAAGGGACATGAGTTCGTCGACTTTGGCGACAATACGTCGCTGTTCCGCGAGGGGAGGAAGCGGAATTGGAAGCCGCAAAAGGGTCGCTTGGTTAATCTTTGGCATTGTCGACTGTGCGCCTGTGGCTTCACTTGTTAAATAGGTTCTAGCATATGGGGCGATGCTTGCGAGATGTACATAGCGGATATCAACGTGCCCAGAAACCCGCACTTTTATTATGAGATCTGGATAAATAAAGGTTTGCGGGGGCCCATCATATATTGCAGCCATGCCCACATAGTCGCGAGTATTGCCCCTCTGAAATAGGAGGTCTCCAGGTTGAAGCCAAAAGTCAGAGTCTTCCGTGATGTTAGCATCCACTCGTTTGAAGAAACTTCCATCGAATCTTCCAGACGTGGTCGCGGTCAAGGTAATAGCCTTTGGGGCAGTCAGGCGATTTGTAGGTTTGGGAGATAGCCCGTTCTGTGGTCCAAAAGCTAAGATTTGTTGGAGTGAGATCCAACGCCAAGTATGGGGCAATTCAAACGCAGGGCTTGTTGCAACTGCATTATCGGCCATTCGCTTGCTTCTCAAATTACGCTGTTCACCGTCGATCTTTGCAAGAAGCACCCGCACCGGCTCATCTGCAGGGTGTTGCCGGGTTAGACGACCTCGTACTGCCAGTTCAAGGATTGTTCGTCGAAGACTTGTGATGGAATGCGGTTGCGAATATAGCTGCTCAAGTTGCCTCAAATGGAATTCCCAATCGGACACCAAAATCGCGTCGATTTCGGTCGGCTTGCTGAGACTTGCGATCGAGGACGCGCCAACTTGCTCACGCCGAGCCTCTCGCTCCGCTTGTGCTCCTTCAAGCCGGTCGCAGAGGGCCAGGAGTTCGTTCACTTTGGCGACGATTCGCCATTGTTCGGCGAGAGGCGGGATAGGCACCACCAAATTGCCCAACGTTTGGCCGTTGACGTTCGGCTGTCCAGTGCCCCTTGTTCCATCTGCCAGTTGCTGCCAATATAGGGTGGAGTCCAAAAACGTCTTAAGATATGCGCCAGCTATTTCCTCCGAGGGCTTCACCCTTATCAGATAAGAAGCGAAGACCGCTTTGGTCGATATTTGCTGCACCAAAAAAGACTTTCCGATTGTTCCACCTGTTCGGGCGATCAGAACGTCGTTTTCTTCGAGTTGATAGGTTGACAGTTCTCGTTCGCTAATATCGCAGCTTGGGACACTAGGCCAGTCGACAGAATTATTTTGTATATCTGTGATACGGAGTAACCGAACGCCGTTTGCGCCATGAATTGCCGAAGCAGTGAACCCATAATGAATTCTTCTACTAACGTCTGACAGTTTCCTTAGAGCCCAGTTCTTGGGCACAGAGAAATGAATAGTGGCTCCTTCCCTTTCAACAGCTAGGAGGGACAATTCTGACTTGACGACATTGCGTACCGGTGCCGCTAGTGACACGGGAAGTTCAGGCAGTTCTTGTGTGCCCAACATGCCCCGAACTGCCAGGTCTATCACAAACCGACGAAGGCGCACAATTGCATTGGGTGCGTCACATAAGCGATCGAACTGGTCCAACAGCATCGTTCGGGCGTCCGCCGCTTGATTCAATTGATCCGCATTCAAAAGCTCTTCAGTGAAGAGATTCGTCACCGAAGCAGTGCCCCTGCGAGGATCGACTTAAGCTGCTCCCGAATCGCGGCGACATCGCGCTCCGCTTCATTGAGCCGAGCCAGCAGTTCTTCCGGATCCCCGTGATCGTCCGCGACCGAGTGCGGATTCTTGAAGTCGAGGTTATAGCCGCGCGCCTGCACCTCGTCGATCCCGACTCTCCAAGCAGATGGAGTTTCAACGCGTCCCTCGCGAGACTCTCCGCCCCACCACTCTACGCAAGCTTTCAAATGCTCAAGTCGAATCGGCTTGGTCATCGAGTACGCCTTTTGGCCATCGGGTACAGAGTGCTCATAGAACCAGGTCTCCTTAGTCTGTGTCCCCTTTTCAAAGAACAAGAGGTTCGTGCCAATGCTAGCGTAGGGTTTGAAGACGGAGTTAGGCAAGCGGACGATGGTGTGCAGGTTGCATTCCTCCATCAACTGCTCTTTAAGGCGTGTCTTGACGCCCTCGCCGAAGAGCGAGCCGTCCGGTAAAACCACGGCCGCACGTCCCCCATCTTTCAATAGCCGGATGATGAGGGCAAGGAAAAGGTCGGCGGTTTCGCGGGTGCGGAAGTGGGTAGGAAAGTTTGATTCGATCCCGTCCTCTTCGCGTCCGCCGAATGGTGGATTCGTGAGCACGATATCGACCTTGTCGTCCTTTCCGTACGAGATGTAAGGACGGGCTAGAGTGTTGTCGTGCCGGACAAAGCTCGGGTCGTCGATGCCGTGCAACAGCATATTCGTCACGCACAACATATGCGGAAGGGCCTTCTTTTCGACGGCTCTCAGACCGGCCTGCAGCTTCGCCCGGTCGTCGATGCTCTTGACGTAGTTCGCCCTCATATGGCGAATGGCGCAAGTCAAAAAGCCGCCCGTTCCGCAGGCTGGGTCGAGAAGGATCTCGCCGGGTCTGGGGTCGATTCGCTCCACCATGAACGCGGTAACGGCTCGCGGCGTGTAGTATTCGCCGGCATTGCCGGCACTTTGCAGATCATTGAGAAGCTGCTCGTACACCTCGCCAAAGTGACGCCGCTCAGCGAGATCATTGAAGTCGATCTCGTTGATCTTATTGAGGACCTGGCGAGTCAGGTTGCCCGACTTCATGTAGTTGTAGGCGTCCTCAAAAACGGACCGCACCACACGGGCTCGGCGGTCGTTTGTTCCGATGTCCAGCTCTTTGAGGCCCGGGAACAGTTCGCCGTTGATGAAAGCAACAAGCGACTCGCCGGTGATTCCCTCCGGATCGCCCGCCCAGCTGCGCCACTGTAAGTTCGCGGGAATCGGTGAGCGATAAGCTTCGAGCGTCGCCTCCATCTCAAGATCCTGGTCGTCGATGATCTTCAGAAAGAACATCCAGCAAAGTTGGGAGATGCGTTGCGCGTCCCCATCGACGCCGACATCCTTGCGCATGATGTCTTGGATGGACTTTACGGAGCTTCTTGCGGACATAGCTTAAGCAGCGTACAGCACGGTCTGAATCTCTCGCACTGCCTTGATGAATTGGGGCCGTCCACCGAATTGCTTGATGATCTGAACGGAGGTTCCGATGTCGCTGATCGGCGGAATATTTAGGATGCGGGTGTCGACGAAATCGATCTCGCCGGTGTCCCGATACTTGTCTAGGATCGCTTCCAGGACGGCTCGTGCTTGGGGACCGTACTTCCCGAACACGTCCTTCTTTCGGGCGTTCTCGGCGCGTTCACGCCGGGTTAGGGGAGGGCGGTCGTACACGAGGTGGACGATGATATCGAATGGGTCAAAATTCGCACCCAAGTCCTTTGCGGCCTCTTCCCATGGAATGCCTTGTTTTTCGAATTCTTCGAGGATGACTTGCTTACGCTCAACGGCATTCCAGCGTTTGATGAAGGCGTCCAGGCTGGCGTACTGCTTGCGGATGGTGTGCTTGGTGTAATCCCGGAGACTCTCGGTGACTAGCTTGCCGCTTTCGTCGAGGTGTTCGACCCGTTCAGCAATGATTCGCACCCTGACTTGCGGGAGGAAAGGTTTGCGGTGCTCATTCGTTTGGTTCGGAAAATCGATGTTTGGGGGTGGGGCACCGGGATCTTCGATCTCGCCTTCGGTCAAATCGTCATCCTCAATGATTCCTTCGTCGTCCGGCGGGCAGATAGGATCCTCTTCATCAGGCTCGTATATCTGGACCGGCTCCCCGTCGAATGCGGGGTCGGCAAAGTGGATGGTGGCGCCGCGAAAGTCCAGGATCGTGAAATAGAACTTGAGGGTGTCCTCATGGACACGGGTGCCTCGTCCAACAATCTGCTTGAACTCCGTCATAGAGCCAATGTTTTTGTCGAGAACAATGAGACGGCAGGTCTGGGCATCAACGCCGGTAGACAGAAGCCGGGAAGTAGTGGCGATGACCGGATACTTCATTTCGGGGTCGATAAAGTTTCCCAGCTCGCCCTGCCCCTCCTTATCACTGCCCGTGATGCGCATCACGTACCGGTGATTTTTAGCGGAGAGGTCGGAGTTCTCGTTCATCAGCGCCTGTCGCATTCGTGCTGCGTGTTCCTCGTCCACGCAGAATACGATCGTCTTCTGCATGCGATCTCCGCTCTCCTTGAGGAACTCGGACACGCGTTTCGCGACGAGCTTCGTACGCTCGTCCAGCACGATCGTTCGATCGAAATCCTTAGTGTTGTAGATGCGATCCTCGACCTCGTTTCCTTCGGAATCGAGGGTGCCGATCTCGGGACGATATCCTTCCACGTCGCGATCGAAGTGGACCCGTACGACTTTGTACGGCGCGAGAAAGCCGTCGCGAATACCCTGCTTTAGCGAGTAGGTGTAGACCGGCTGCCCGAAGTACGCCATGTTGGAGACATACTCGGTCTCCTTTGGGGTGGCGGTAAGACCTATCTGCGTGGCGCCGCTGAAGTATTCCAGGATCTCTCGCCAAGCGGCGTCCTCCGCTGCGCTGCCGCGGTGGCATTCGTCGACGACGATCAGATCGAAGAATCCAGGCGAAAACTCCTTGTAAAGCTTCTTCCGTTCCTCGGGGCCGGTAAGAGCCTGATATAGGCCCATGTAAACCTCGTACGAGCTATCGATCCGCCGCTTCTTGTCAAGGGCGAGGGGCAGTTCCTCTTCTGTCCCATCCGGACGCTGGATGGTTTTCGATTTGGTGCTTAGCTTGGCCATCACCTGGCCAAACGGCCGAAAGTCGTTGACCATGGTCTGGTCGATCAGAACGTTTCGGTCGGCGAGGAAGAGGATGCGCTCTTTCTTTTTCGCCTTCCAAAGCCGCCAGATGATTTGGAAAGCGGTGAAGGTTTTTCCGGTTCCGGTGGCCATCACGAGCAGAACGCGATTGCTGCCCTTGGCAATGGCTTCGACGGAGGCGTTGATGGCGTTGATCTGATAGTAGCGGGGCGTTTTCCCGCTGCCATCATCGAAGTACGGTTGCAGTAGGGTCGGCTCGGCGTCTTCTTCGATGCCCTTCCAAAATTTGTATCGTCGCCAAAGCTCGGCCGGCGAGGGGAAGCTTTCTAGGTCTACGTCCGTTTCAATCTTTTTGCTTTGGCCCGTTCGGTCGTGGAACACAAAGCCATCGCCATTGCTGCTGAAGGCAAAGGGAATCTGGAGGGTTTCGGCGTAGCTAAGGGCTTGCTGCATGCCATCCCCTTTTACGTGGGTGGCATCCTTCGCCTCGATGACGGCTATCGGGATGTTTGGCCGGTAATAGAGGATGTAGTCTGCGCGCTTTGCATCGCCTCGGGTGACAAGTTTGCCGTGGACAATGATCCTTCCCTTCGTGAAACTGACCTCTTCACGGACTTGAGTATGCAGGTCCCATCCGGCCAGTGTGATCGCCGGCGTAATGAACTTGGTGCAGATATCTCGTTCACTTAGGTTCATCTGGAGAGTACTGCGAGGTCGCTCGTGAGGTTTGAGTTGCTCGATAGTATCACGCGGCGGAGTCTCTTACACCAATCCTTTTGCAAATATTGATGGACGGTACCGCCTTTTCGAATGGGAGGTCCGCTGGCTAGTCGCGGAGTTTGATCGAGAGCTGGATGTCCTGCAGAAGTTTTCTCGACTCGACCCGCGGATCAGTCAAGAACGATTCGTAGCGGGAGGCGAAGTGGTCTCCGGCTGGGGTGGTTTCGACGCCGGCGCTCAGACCTTCGGATTGGATCCAGTTGAGGAGGGCGCTGTGGCCGGCTCTTCCTTTGCCCCTGTAGATGAGGGATGCGTATTTGCCGGCGGGGAGGACTCCCGGTTTGACCCTCTTATTTCCTTCGACCCGAGAAGCCGTCTTCAGGCCGACCTCGAGGTCCATGAGGCCTCGCATGTCGATGACGTGGAATCTCAGGATGTAGATTCCCGAAAGACCCTCCGCAGAAGCCCATTTTCGGAGTTCCTTTTGCAGAGGCTCCAGGGCCGCGAACATTCCGCTGAAGGGGGTCTGGGTTCGGATGCCGACGTAGTGCTCCTCGGAGCGGTCCTCGATGATCGGGGTGGTTTGGGTGCTTTCGGCTTTCATGGGTCGGCCTTTGGTTAAGCATAGATATTGCCACAGGGGCAGTATCGACCGAGCCGCAGCGGAACCCTTAGCAACAGATGCCGGATCGCACACGTCCCTTTATGCGTGGCTCTGCTCACCGTCCTCGCTACCCTTGCCCTCGCCCAGAACTCTGCTCCACCTAAATTGGGGGCAGGCTATGTGCACTTCATCACGCGACCCAACAAGACGGTGGAGATACAGACCGCGGCGGTGCGGTTGGTGGCCGACGGAAAGCCGGTGGTTTGGCTGGTTGGAGCGATCCATGTGGGGACGCGATCGTACTACTCGTCGATTCAGAGGCTCCTTGCGTATCAGGACGCGGTGTTTTACGAAGGGGTCCGGGACAATTCGACGCCGCTCCCGATCACACCGCCTCAGAAGGGTCAGCAAGTGACGGTGTACACGACGTTCAGCAAGGCGCTCGGGCTGGATTTCCAGCCGAACGACATCGACTACTCCGGCCTCAATTGGACCAACGTCGACCTCACCATGGAGGACTTGAACAAGCTGAACGCGGCGGAAAGCGGCGGAAAACCCTCGCAATTCGACCAAGTGAGGGAGCTGCTCAAGCCGGATTCACCCATGGCAAAACAGTTCGCGGCGGCGATCGGGCAAATGACGCCGGGGATGAAGGAGGCAATCAAGCTCGTGCTGATCAAGTCGGCGGGAGCCGAGGCGATGACCGAGATGTCGGGAGCAACCGAACGGATCATCATCACCGCGCGAAACAAGGCAGTGATCGACGCCCTCGCGGCGGCCTTCGCGCAACCAAAACCACCACACTCGATCGGCGTTTTCTACGGCGCCGGACATATGCCCGGCCTCCAGAAAACCCTGACGACCCAGTACGGCTACCACGTCGACACCAAGCTATGGTTCGGAGCGGCGGACGCGGATCCTAAAAAGGTGGATTCGACGGGCAAGGCGATTCTCGGCATGATCGGTAACTTCGATAAGCCGATGAAGGGGGGCGGTTAGATGTGGTTGAATGAGCCTGACGTCCCTTGCGCCGTCGCGGAGAGCGCCCGGGGCGATCTCCGCCTACACGGATTTGTCCGGTTTCCCGATACCCTGACGCTCCCCGCGACAGCGTCCCGTTTCCCGCCGACCTGCGACAAGCAAACCCTTGTCGGCCGTCGTTGCCAAGCGTCAGCGGTTCCCCGTCGTAACGAAGACCGCGATCGTTCTTCATCACGGGGTTATGAACATCGGGGTGGGACCGATTTTCAGGGTCACCTGAGCGTTTTCGACCTTTGCCGCGGTGGAGGCTCCGAGGGCATCCAGGGCAGTTGCCGACTTCGACCTCCAGGGCAGCGACACTTCCACGTCGGGAGAAGCCTCCGCCATCGGGTCGGACTTGGTCCAGGCGATAAGCACCAAACCCCGCGAGCCGCAGTCGGCTTCAAAGGCAACGACGTTCGAGGGCGCTTCTAGCTGGCGGACCGACGTCACGCCTCGCAAAAGCTTCGTCATCCGGGCGAAGGTTTCCGCGACGGGATAAGGGTGAACGAACTTTCCGCCCTCAAGCTCGAACATCTTCAACTTGCCGTACATCAAGGTCATCACGTCGTCGCGCTGGGTGGTGTCGTGCCAGAAATCCCAGAACATCGTCCGAGAAACTCCGGCGGAGAGGGCGAGGACGTTTCTTATAACCAAGTCGCGGCACTGCATGCGGCGGAGCTTGGCGTCGAGATCCTTGTCCCCGCCCATTAGAAACATTTGAGTTTGGGGCGGGAGGCTGGCGGGGTCTTTGTAAAGCTCCGACACGCCGTTTTGTCCGCGATCGGCCCCCTGCGAAGCGACTTGTGACGACCATTTGACGACCAACGGCACGTACTTCAGGTTCTCTCGCATTTCGAAGAAGCCGGGGCCGTTGTATTCGGTGCAGAAGATCGGCTTCTCACCGCCGTGCTCCGCCATCATCTGACGGATGTAAGCCACCCGGGCGGGAATGGTTAGAGGATCGGCGTACAGGCGGAGGTCGAAGTAGTCGAAGGTGTTCGGCGCTTCGGTCAGGACGGTTCGAAAGAAGGCGAGGCTGGCTTCCTGGGTCGGATATTTGAAGCCGGGGCCGGGGTTGAAGAGACCGTCATAACCTCCCAGAACCACCTTGGCACGAGGGTCGGTCTCTCGGACCGCCTTGGAAAAAGCACGGGTTTCGGTCGCGAACTCTGAGGCCGTGCCGGACCAATAGATAGGGTTGTTCGGTTCGCTGTCGTTCTGGAAATAGCGCACCTTCCCGCGGCAATGGGCGACGAGGGCGCGGATGAATCGATCGTAGTCGGCCGGGTCCTTGGCGGGCGAGGGCGGGAGCATGTCCGACTTGAGACGAGTCGCCCAGTTGGAGGCGGAGAACACGGAAATCAGTGCCTCTTCCGGCTTATGCACCTGCGCCAGGAAGGTATCCAGCGCATGCCAATCATACGAGCCCTTCTTGGGTTCGAGCTGGTTCCAAATGAGATAGAGCTTCGTCCAGCCGCCGCCGATGCTCCGCAGCTTGGGCATGAATTCGGGGCTGGGGACTCCGCTGTAGCCGTAGAGAAATCCCCAGGCGATGCCGAACGGATCCTTATCAATTTGCGCGGTGGAAAGTGCGAGGGCGAGAGCAGCGGTGATCATGGTTTTTCGGTAGGTGCGGGGCCCCAAGTGAGGGCGCCCGATTCGAGGTCGGCGATGACGGACAGGAGCCAGTCGAGTTCGGCTTGGAGGACGGCGCGGGCGTGCTCCACCTCAAGCAGGCAGACTCGCGGAAGCAGGGGGCCGACCTGCTTTAGAGTCGCCTCGGCCGGACGGAGGCGGGCTTCGAGGGAGGCAACACGGTTTCTTAACGCCCGTTCCGCGCCCTCGGGAGTGAGGTGGGGGAGGAAGGAGACAGCGGCATTGAAGAGCGACGCCTCGCCCGGCGCATTGGCAAGGAGGCCGGTGAGCCATGTATAGAACTCGGCGCGGCCATCGTCGGTCACGCGGAAGATGGTGCGCTCGGGACGCCCGCCTTCCCTTTCGGTTTCCGCAGCCTCAACGAGTCCGGCCTCGACGAGGCGGTCGACGGCGCGGTAGAGGCTTCGCGGCATCCCCGTCACGAAGGTCTTGGCCCGCTCGCGGATGAGACGATGCATCTCGTACGGATGGGTCGGTTTCTCGACCAAGAGGGCAAGGACCGCGAGGGAGGTTAGGTCAGTTGTCGCAGGAAGTCGATTCTTCATGCCGCACGCATTATTGTCACATGACAATATACGATATTCAATGAGGCGGGTTGCGTGGAAATGATTTGGATGCGGTGCGCAAGAAGTTACACGAGTAAACGCAACGGGACTTCAGCAGTCACGAACTGGCCAACCAGTACGGCGGATTTGTAGCGACCATCCCCGCAACTTCTCAAGAGTTCAGGCAGGCGCCAGAACGCGAAAGCATAGGCAATATTGCGGTTTCACGCACATCAACCCAAAAGGTCCCGGAGCGACACAACTGCTATGGAAATTCAAAAGCGGAATTATTCTTCTGTAATTTCCCGACTCACCCAAGCTGGTTTTGTGGTTTTGTCAGCATTTATTCATTCAATGCTTGGAGTCTTGCTGGGTACCGTTTCCGGCGAACCGGACGGTGAATTGCCGGCAAATTTGAATCCGACCCCGAAGCAAGTATCACGTTTTTACGTGACACCGGTTCGTGCGTCTGGTTAGGCTTCGCGCGCAAACCGAATGTTAAGCAGTCGCCACCAATTTGCTGCCATGCACAAGTTGCCAATACCTGCTCGGATTTACTGGGGAATCGTCGTAGTCTTCGGACTGCTACTGACAGTTGCATCCCAAGTAGCCGTCCTCCCGAGCCAGGGTCACTCCTCTTGGGAGTATTTGGCCTTCGCCTTTCTAGCCCTCGTCTTCGGGGGAAAGAAGATCAGCGTCAACCGTCGAAGGAAGAACGACGAGGCCATGTCTATGACATTAGGCTTCGCAATCACGTTCGCAAGTTTGATCCGGATGGGGCCAGAAGTCTCAGTGCCGATCTCGATGCTGAGCTGCTTATCGAGCTGCGTGTATCCGAAGCTCCAGAAACCGCATCAGATGGGCTTCAATCTGGGGCTCAGTGCGATCGAGGCTTCCGTCGCGGGAATGGCTTTCTGCGCGCTGAATGGCTGGAGCCTGGACGTCGATCCGAGCCGAACGTTAATCGCGATCGCGATCAGTTCGCTATTCTTCTTCCTCGTCAACACCTTCGGCGTAGCGGTGATGATTTCGCTCTGTACCGGCGAGAAGGTCGTGCCGACTTGGCGGGAGAGCTTCAGTTGGACCGCCCCGAGCTACTTTGCCAGCGCTAGCATGGGCGCCTTGGCGATGATGCTATTCCATGGCAGCGCGATCGCGATCCTGCTGCTGATTCTGCCCATCGGTTTCTTCGTCTACCAGGCATACGGCACGCATTTAGCGCGCAACGAAGATAAGCAGGCGCACATCGAGCAGCTCGAGCTCAAGCGCACCGAACTCGCCGACCTCTACCTCGCGACGATCGAAAGCCTCGCCCTCGCCATCGACGCCAAGGACCAGTACACCCACCAGCACATCATTCGAGTGCAGCGGTACGCGGTGGCTTTGGCCTCGGCGATGGGACTGGAAGGCGACGACCTCCAGGGTGTAAAGACGGGCGCGCTCCTCCACGACATCGGCAAGCTAGGCGTGCCGGAGTACGTGCTGTTGAAGCCGGGTCCGCTCACCGCCGAAGAGTTCGACAAGGTGAAGAAGCACCCGGAAATCGGCGCCGCGATTCTAGACCCCGTCGTGTTCCCTTGGCCGGTACTGCCGGCCGTCCGGCACCACCACGAGAAGTGGGACGGCACGGGTTATCCAGATGGACTGAAGGGTGAGGGCATCCCCCTGATCGCCCGCATCATGGCCGTCGCCGACGTCTACGACGCTTTGACTTCCACCCGGTCTTACCGCGGCGCGAAGACGCACGAGCAGGCAATCGCAATCATTACGAAGGATTCGAACCGGCACTTTGACCCGGCGGTCGTGGACGTTTTCCTAACGATCATCGACGGGGTTGTGCAAGAAATGGCGACTGAGGGAATCGGTCCCCTTGCCGGAACCGTGGCCGCTCCGATCAAGGCGGAAGAAAGCCGATCGGCGGAAGTCGCCCGCCACATTTCCCGCGCTTCAACCGAGCTATGGGCCCTCTTCGAGGTCACCCAATCGTTGTCGAGCGGCCTTGGGCTAAAGGAAACCGCCGAACTGGTTGTCCGCAAAATCGCGGAGATCTATACCGATGCGTCCTGCTCGTTCCTACTGTGGAATCCAAACGCGGAATCCCTAGTGGTCGACTCCGTGTTCGGAATCAACAAGGAGTACTTCATCGGAGCCCGAACCTCAGGCCCGGACAGCCCTTCGGTTCAGACCATCACCACGAAGAAGTCTTACTTCGGTGCGTTCGATACCCGGGATCTGGTCTTCAGTCAGGGGATCCTCACGCCGTTCACGCCGCTGAACAAGGCACTGATCGTTCCCGTAGTCCTTGAGGGCAAGCTCCTCGGAACGATCAACGTCTACCACCCTTCGGCGGACGCGCTGACCGAGTACGACCGTCAGCTCCTTGAGTTGGTCGCCGAGCGGTCGGCGTCCGCGATCTACAACGGCATGCTTTTCGACCGAACGAAGGGCGATTCGCTTCGAGATCATCTCACCGGCGTTCACAACCTGCGCTACATGCTCGGCTACCTGGACCGGCTCGCCGGCGTGGGCAGCAATAGCAAGGAAGCGCCGGGCGAGTTCTCGCTACTGTATCTCGACCTCGACAGCTTCAAGCCGATCAACGACGGCTTCGGGCATTCGAAGGGGGACGCGGTGCTTCGCGATCTGGCCTCGACCTTGCTCGACATTGTCGGCAATCTGGGCACGGTCTGCCGCTGTGGCGGCGACGAGTTTGCGGTCGTGCTTCCCGCCTTCTCCTCCGACGCCGCGAAGGATCTCGCCAAGCGCCTGCAGAACGCGATCGATCACTACGACCCGGGTCTCCGCCATCCGACGCTCGGCTCGATTCGAGTTGGCGTCAGCATCGGTGAAGCCCATTTCCCCTCGGACGCCCAGGATCCGGCCGCGCTCATCGCCGCCGCGGACCTGCGGATGTACGCCCAAAAGACGGAGCGCAAGCTTCTTCAGCTCGTGAATCACAACGAGCCCGCCCCAGTTTCTTCTATTTCGCCGGCGCCAATGGATGGCACTAAGAGCGCGCAACCTTCGGAAGCGCCACACCCGGTTCTGTTCAATCATCCCATCGAAGCCACTCAGCCAGGAGGCTCACTTGCAACCATCCGATAATATGAAAGGAAGTTCCAACCGGAGGGCCATCCGCATGCGATCTATGATCGCCCTCGGAATGGTCATCGTAGGAAGCGTCGCGACCGCGCAGGGTAGCCCAGCGGCCAAGGCGCAGCAGCTACGGTTCATCGTCAGGACCAACCACGTCCTCACCCAGGCCGAGGAGAAGTCGCTCGCTCGGGATGGCGCCTACATCTATCGTCACCTTCCGCTCATCAACTCGGTTGCGCTGAGCGTCGACGCGCGCCATTGGGCGAAGGTCTCCCACGAGAAGTTCGTCGAGCATTTCTCGCCAGATTTGGCGGTGCGCAAGACGGACGCGTTCACCGTCCTTAACAGCTTGGCGAACGTGGCTTGGTCCAAGTACAACGTCAGTGGAAAGGGCGTCGGCGTCGCAATCATCGATAGCGGCATTCGCGCCACGGCGGACCTCAACGGCCGAATCCTCGGCAACGCCAATTTCTCGCCGGACGCGACATCCGCGGACGACCTTTGCGGCCACGGCACGCACGTCGCGGGAATCGTCGGTGGAAACGGCGCGAACTCGACGGGTACCAAGTATTCGCAGACCTACTCGGGCATCGCACCCCAGGTCAACCTCGTGAATATCCGCGTGCTCGACTCGCAGGGCGGCGGCACGGTTAGTCAAGTCATCGCCGGCATTACGTGGGCGATCTCCACGAGACTGCAATACAACACGCGCGTCATCAACCTTTCGCTCGGCCATCCCGTCGGCGAGAGCTACAAGACGGACCCGCTCTGCCAAGCGGTGGAAGCGGCGTGGAAGACTGGAATGGTCGTGGTGGTCGCGGCGGGTAACAACGGTCGGCTGAATGCCACCCAGAGTTCCACCCAGAACAACGACGGCTACGGCACCGCTTACGGAACGATCACGAGCCCGGGCAACGACCCGTTCGTCATCACCGTCGGCGCGATGAAAGCGACGAATTCGTCGCGAAATCAGGATACGGCGGCTTCCTATTCGAGCCGAGGCCCCACGCGACTCGACTTCGTGGTGAAGCCCGATATCGTGGCTCCGGGCAACCTCGTCGTCTCGACCCTTTCGAAGAACAGCACGCTGTTCAACCAGTATTCGAGCCAAGGCGGCGTGCCTTGGTCGGCGTACGTGAAGTCGCCTCCTACGGGCCTCTCCACGGACTACTTCCAGATGTCGGGCACATCGATGGCTTGCCCGGTCGTCTCTGGAGCGGTCGCGCTGATGATTCAGCAGAATCCGCTTTTGTCGGCGGATACGATCAAGTCGCGTCTCATGTTGAGCGCGGACAAATGGGTCGGTCCGGACGGCACCGGCGACCTGTTCACCTACGGCGCGGGCTATCTGAATATCCCGGCGGCGATCAACAGCGGCGCCCTTGCTTTGCTGTACGCGAAGAGCCCGACCTCGGCTCATCAGAACAACGGCAACGTGACTTTGAATGTGACGGGTTCGCTGCTCGACGTGATCTCTGGTCTGAGCGCCGGACTTCTCGGCCTTCTTAACCTCGACAACCTAACCGGTGAGCGAGCGATGTGGGGCGAGCGAGCGATGTGGGGCGAAGACACGGTTACGCCCAACCGAGCGATGTGGGGCGAAGGGTTCTGGACCGACTCATCGAGTTACTCGGTCACTCACGCCGATGCCTTGTCGATCATCGAAAAGAAGAAGGAGACGCACAAATGAATCGGGTCGTAAGATGGTTTCAGCGACTTATGTGGGGCGAGTAAGCTCCACGTTCGATCCCCCGCCTTCTTTGGAGGCGGGGGATTTTTTTATAGACAGCTATGATAGGTCGCGCAGGTATAGATCAACTGCGATAGGAATAGAACCGGGACAGTGCCAAGTAAGGCGAGGATGCTTACGGTTAGCCAACCCCAGGATCGGAAGCGGATGGCGAGCCAAATAGCGACTAAGCATAGGGTTACCGCTACTCCCGCGCCGATCCAGGCTATGATCGGAGTGTGACGGCCAGCCTCGAATCCGAGGTAGTCGACGATGAAGGCGGCACAGGCGAAGACGCCGGGATTTGGGTTCCTTTTCTGCTTCAATCGGAGATCAACACCTTCCTATAATAAGAGTTATGTCGACTTGGGCGAGGTGCTACGGTTTCTCCGCAGTTTCGGTTGCGTTGCTTGCCTTCCAAGGCGCGGGGACGCCGAAGTATTCGTACGAACGAACCTTTGGCACTTTCTATCTGAACCAGAACAACGCGCGCTACGGCGATGCCGGAAAGATGTATTGCGGCCCTACGTCGGGTGCGATGGCTTGTTCCTGGCTTGCGGGCCACGGTTATCCGAAGCTGCTACCGACTGGAGATTCGCAGGTCGATTCACTTCGGCATCTGGTCGAGCTCTTGGCGTCCGACGACTTCATGGGGACGGATCCGGAGGAAGGAACGCCTCCCGCACGAATGATCGCGGGATTCTCGGCCTATGTAGAGAAAGCAGGCTACGGGCTGGCGGATATGCAGTTCTCCGGATGGCGCGTCTTGCCACCCGGAACCGCGAGGGTGAAGGTGAGTCCAATTCCCGATCTCGACACCATTCCGCCGGCGCTAGCGAACCCGCACGCGATCGTGTTGGTGAACGTGGGTTACTACGTGCAAGGGTCGAAGCCGGGTGAATTGCGGCGGCTGGGCGGTCACTGGGTTACCGCCGTCGGCTACGGGACGACGGGCAACGGCGAGGTCGATCCAAGTGTGTTGCTGATCCATAATCCGGCGCACGGACGTCCGAAGAACCTCGCGCCGAGGACGGACCTGCCTGCACGCTTAGAACCGGACGTGACGAAGCTTTCACCAATCAGCGGGTTTCTATATACGAAGAAAGGAAAACCGATTTGCTCCGCGAAAGGCATGTATGCGATCGACGGCAGGGCGCTGCATAAGACTCGAAACAGCGACATCGCGGTCGTCGATGGAGTGCTGGCCATCGCACTGGCTCCGCCGGAGTAGGTCCCCATGTCCGAGGGCGGGCAGCCGGATCTTTAAACGATGGCCCGAACAATTTCGGCCCCAAGCAAATCGAAAGGCAACGAAGATGTCTTTTGACCAGTACCACGAGCCCGCGGAAGAGTTGTCCGCGGAAACCCGAACGTTCGCCCGCATGATCACCTCGCTTACGGAGGAAGCGGAAGCGATCGGTTGGTACGAGCAGCGAATCTCCTTGGAAAAGGACACCGAGGCGAAAGCGATCATGGCAAACGCCCAGCACGAAGAGATGAAGCACTTCGGCATGGACCTGGAGTTTCTTCTGCGGAAGAAACCCCAGTGGCGCAAAACCCTAAAGGGCATCCTCTTCAAGCCCGGCGACATCGTTGAAAATGGCGACAAGGCTGAAGAGGCGAGCGAATAACCCTTTAGAAGCGATAAGCGATTCCGGCCCCGACGAACCAACCATCTTGCTGTTGGTTCGTGCCCGCGCCGTAACGAATGTCGACTTGAGTCGCCTTATTCAGCAGGTATTGGAACCCGACATCGAAGAATGTCGCCCCATTACCGCCCGGAACTTCCTTGTTTAGGCCGTAGACCTCTACGAAGGAAGTGAGCTTGGAAGACAGGGTGTGATTCCAGTAGGCGCCGAATCCGTACCGAGTGAGATGGCCCTGATCGCTATCGAGCCAGGAAACGAGGATATTTCCACCGAGATTGTCGGCCGCGCCAACCGGAAGATCGGCGGCGAGTTTGACCGTCGGTTCGTAAACCGGCGCCCTCAAAAGACGGGAGCCGTAAGGCAGCTCAAGCAAGCCGACGAAGGAGACCTGAGGATCCCAAAGGGGCTTGCGCTTGTCTCGAGTCAGACGATACTTGAATCCGATTGCGGGGTCCTGCCAGCCATTGCCATGGCCCCCATCGAATGCAGCGTAGTCGACGTTGATGAGCCTCAGTTCGAGGCGATCGCTAAGCGGGTAGCGGACCATCAGCTCGGGAAATTCTCCCGAGTTTGTTCCGTTTACGCGAAAGTAAGTTGCTCCCGTCTCGATCTGCCAGTGGCCGAGAGGTACGAGGAAGGATGTGTCCGAGAAGTTCGGTCGTTCGGTGGCGATTGGGAATCCGTCGTTGGATGCCTCTTGAGCTTGTGCGGCGGTGCAGAAGGTGACGATTGTAGAGACGAGAATAGTCTTGTACAGGCTCAATGGTTCTCCAGTGTTAAGGGAGCTCAGGATTGTATCAAGGTTTTTCCAAAAAGCAAAAAGAATTCGTAAATGCAGCTCCGAATATGTGCAAGTTGCCGTTTTTAAGGCACAGTTAAGGTGCTTGCGGCGGGCTAGGCACGCGAATTCTCCGCGTTTGACGCCATTTTTCGGCGCGAGAGGGCTAGCGAGTCGACTCGGCAAGCGCTCGCCATCGACTCCCTGGAGGCTCATTCGGCGAGTGGATCGCCAAAAGAGTGCCGCCGTTCGTGATCACGCAGACCGTTCCATCCGCACCGTTCGCCGGAGAGCGGGAAACCGATCCGCCGCCCGTCCACGGAGGCGAGAGCGATCATGGCAAACGCTCAGCACGAAGAGATGAAGCACTTCGGTATGGACCTGGAGTTTCTCCTCCGCAAGAAACCGCTTAGAACCGGTACGAGATGCCGGCGCCCACGTAGTATCCGTCGCGACCCTGGTTGAAACCGGAACCGTAACGGATATCGACCTGAGTCGCCTTGTCCAGTAGGTATTGGAAGCCGATATCGGCAAAGCCCGCGCCGTTGCCTCCGGGGACCTCGGCGTTGAGACCGTACGTTTCCACGTACGCGGATAGCTTTGAGCTGAGGTTGTGCTGCCAGTAGAGGCTTAGCGAGTACTGGGTGAAATGACCACCTTGGGGGGCGAGCCAGGAGGCGTAGACGTTCGCGCCTAAGTCGTCGTTTGCGCCGATCGGAAGGTCGACGGCCAGCTTGACGGTCGGCTGCAGGTTTTGAGCGTGGAGGCCGGAAGAGCCCACCGGAGCGGTCAAGAGGCCGACGAACGCGATTTGCGGCTCCCAGTAGGGATTGTGTTTGAGGCGCGAAAGGCGGACCTTGAACCCGACGCCGGGGTCCTGCCACCCGTTTCCTTGGCCGTGGTCGAAGAGCGAGTAGTCGACGTTCACCAGCCTTAGCTCAAAGCGGTCGCTAAGCGGGTAGCGCACCAAGAGTTCTGGGAGCTGACCGGCGTTGGTTCCGGCGACCCGAGTGTACGTTCCGCCGACTTCGATCTGCCATCGGCCCGGTGGGATCAGTCCCGACCCGTCCGAGAAGCTGGGGCGGTCGGTGACGATTGGGAATCCGTCGGGTACTTGCTCGGGCGCCTGGGTGGGAGGGGCGGTCTGAGCGCGGGCGGCATTCACGGCAACTAGCGCGGCGAAAAGGGCGACAAAGTTCTTGTTTATGTTGAGCAATGATTCTCCGGCGTTATTGACCGTCAAGATTCCGGTTTCGAGCATCAAGAATGCATCAAAACGCGCTAACCGGCGGATTCCCGGCGACATTTGTTAAAAACTTCTCCGACCGAGCATAGTTCAGGGAACGACATGGTTTCGCGACGGGATTTTCTTAAGCATGCGGCGGTTCTATCCGGCGCTTCGATGGTGTGGGGGGTTTTGCCGGAGTCGATCCAGCGGGCCCTGGCGATCGACCCGGAGCACGGAAGCACTTACTTGGACGCCGAGCACATTGTTATCCTGATGCAGGAGAACCGGTCGTTTGACCATGCTTTCGGTGCGTTACAAGGCGTACGCGGCTTCAACGACCCACGGGCGATTTCGTTGCCGAACGGGCATTCGGTTTGGTTTCAGACCGACGAGTTTGGCGATACCTACGCGCCGTTCAGGTTGAACATGCATGGGACGAAGGCGACTTGGATGGGCTCGCTGCCGCACGGGTACCCAACCCAGGTGGACGCGCGTAATAACGGCCACTACGATAAGTGGTTGCCAGCGAAGAAGATCGTCGATAAGCGGTACGAGAAGATGCCACTGACAATGGGCTACTACAACCGTCAGGACATTCCTTTTTATTACGCTCTGGCCGATGCCTTCACGGTCGCGGACCAAAACTTCTGCTCGTCGCTTACCGGGACCACGCCAAATCGCTGCCATCTGTGGTCAGGAACGGTTCGCCAAGAGCAATCCCCGAGCGCCTTTGCTTGTGTCCGCAACGACGATCTGGATTATGGGCGAGAGGTGAGTTGGACGACCTTGCCGGAGCGGCTTTACGACCACGGGGTCTCGTGGAAGGTCTACCAAAACGAGATCAGCATGGACAACGGGTTCGACGGCGACGAAGACGCTTGGCTCTCAAGCTTTGGCGACAACCCGTTGGAGTGGTACTCGCAGTACCGGGTCCGGTTTGCGCCGGCGCGGCGAGCCCAGGTGACCCGGTTGATCGGGCAGTTACCCGGTGAGATCGAGAAGCTACAGCATTCGTTAACCGACTCCGGCGCGGATAAGGCGAAGATTCAAACTCAAATTGACGAGAAAACGAAGGCTTTAGCCGACCTCAAGAAGGAGCAGGCGGAGTACACAAACGAGGCTTGGGCTGCGCTATCTCAAAGGGATCGGGATCTTCATGAGCAGGCGTTTGCGGTCAACCGGAACGATCCCGGATACCGGCGACTGACCACCCTGAAGTACACCGAGGATGGGCAGGAGCGGACGGTCAAGGTGCCGGAGGGGGACGTCTTTCACCAGTTTCGGGCGGACGTCAGCTCGGGCAAGTTACCGGCGGTTTCTTGGATCGTCGCGCCCGAGAGCTACTCTGACCACCCCTCGTCGGCTTGGTACGGAGCCTGGTACGTATCGGAGGCGCTGGACATACTGACCAAGAATCCCGAGGTCTGGAAGAAGACGATCTTCATCCTTTGCTACGACGAGAACGATGGTTACTTCGACCACGTGCCGCCGTTCGTACCGCCGCATCCCTCCCGTCCGGAAACGGGGAAGGTTTCAGAGGGGATCGATACGGGTTTGGAATATGTGGAACTGGCCTCGGACGCGAGCCGGTATCCGATGGAGGCGCGGGAGAGTCCGATCGGACTCGGGTTCCGGGTGCCGTTGGTGGTTGCCTCGCCTTGGAGCCGGGGCGGGTGTGTGAATTCGGAGGTCTGCGACCATACCTCGATCATCCGGCTCGTCGAGGACTGGGTGACGCACCGGACGGGCAAGCCTTTAGTCGAGACGAACATTAGTTCGTGGCGCCGGACGGTCTGCGGAAACCTGGCCTCGATGTTCCGGCCGTACCATGGCGAGAAGATCTCGACGCCGCCTTTCCCTCCACAGCGGGAGTTCATCGAGGGGATTCATAAGGCGCAGTTCCGGGGGCTACCAACCTACGGAAAAGTCAACAGCGAGCAGATCTCGCATTTCCTGAACACCGGGGTCGCGGAGTTTCCGGTTGAGGGGCAGGAGAAGGGGATTCGGCCGGCTTGCGCATTGCCTTATGAGCTCTATGTCGATGCGGTGCGCTCAGCGACCGGCGTGGAGGTTCGATTCTCGGCCGCGAAATCTTTCTTTGGGGATAAGTCGGCCGGGGCGCCGTTTACTTTGTACGCTTACCAGCACGACGGGACGTTCAAGACGCGCGCCTACGCGGTGAAAGCCGGGGACCAGATCTCGGATGCTTGGTCTGGTGACTACCTGCTGCGGGTCGACGGACCCAACGGGTTCCTTCGCCGGTTTCATGGCCTGGCCGCCGATCCCTCTTTGGATGTGCACTTCGGGTATGAGAAAGGACAAACGGGGAACTTGGAAGTCGTGCTGAAAAACACCGGCCGTGAGAGCGTGTCGGTCGATGTTCAGGACTTGGTTTACAACCACTCGGCGCACAAGATCGAGGTTCCGGCAGGGGCCGAGCATCGGCTAGTCATCGATACGCGGAAGCATCATGGGTGGTATGACGTGAGCGTTCTGATTGCGGGACACCCCCATTTTCTCCGTCAGGCGGCGGGACACGTAGAAACCGGCCGGTGGAGCTTCACCGATCCTTTGATGGGCAAGGTTTTATAGCCGGAAATGTAGGCGGAGTCCTGCGCGCGGTAGCGCTGAGACGGCCTATCGGTTATCGACGATATTTGTGCCGCATGCACAGCCCCCGCACAATCATCGGGGCCTGGCTACAAATAGGTTGTGCCCCTTTTTTAAGCGAACCGGCTACACGAACGTCGCAGGTATGGTTTGGGACCCATGAACGATGGCGTCGAAATTGTAAGGCTCCGACCCGAAGAATGGCGGCCGTATCGCGAGATTCGCCTTGAGGCGCTACTTACGGAGCCGACGGCGTTTGGTGCGACCTACGAGTCGCAGGTTCAGAACTCTGATGAGCATTGGCAGGACCGCCTTCGGGTGGTCGGCAATGGGCGGCAGTGGTTGCTGTTTGCGCGGAAGGACGGCGAGTTGCTCGGAATGATCGGGGCCTTCGTCGCCGATGAGCCGGCGGTCGCGAAGGTGATCGCAGTGTATGTTCGCGAACGGGCACGCGGGCAAGGAATCGGGGAGCGTTTAGTCTCGGCAATTCTCGAGGCGGTTTGCGAGAATCCAGACGTAACGACGGCTCGGTTGGATGTCACGGGGACGAACGTGAAGGCGATTCGGCTCTACGAGCGTGCGGGCTTCGAACACATTGGCGCCTCGCAACAAGAACGGTGCGAGCTAGTCATGGAACGTCCCGTTTCGCGCTAGACGCACGGGTGGCCTCATGGCATGATGTTGCTATGGATTTCGCGGCAGAATATCCCTCGGTAAGGCAACCGCTTTTGGCTCGGAACGTGGTGGCGGCATCGCAGCCTTTGGCGGCGCAGGCGGGACTTCGCATGCTGCTGAAGGGCGGAAATGCGATCGATGCGGCGTTGGCGGCGGCGATCGCGCTCACCGTCGTCGAGCCGACCAGTAATGGGATCGGGAGCGACGCGTTCGCGATTCTTTGGGATGGGACGGCGCTGCATGGCCTGAACGCTTCGGGGCGGTCTCCCGCCGGTTGGGCACCCGAACGGTTTGGCCACCTAAGCGAGATGCCCGCGCGAGGGTGGGATTCGGTTACCGTGCCGGGCGCGGTTTCGGCTTGGGTGACGCTTTCCGAACGGTTCGGACGCCTACGCTTTTCGGAGTTGTTCGCACCGGCGATTGGATATGCGGTGGATGGGTTTCTGGTTTCGCCGGTGATTGCTAACTCTTGGCAGCGGGCGGCTGAGGTCTTGAAGGATCAGCCGGGATTCGCCGAGGCTTTCATGCGCGAAGGGCGGGCTCCGGTGGTGGGCGAGACATTTCGCTTTCCTGACCAAGCGGAGACCTTGCGGCAGATTGCGGAAACGAAGGGCGAGGCATTTTATCGAGGCGCTCTGGCGGCGCAGATGATCTCTTTTTCCAAAAGTCTCGGCGGCGCGATGACACTGGAGGATCTGGACGCGCATCGGGCCGACTTCTGTGAGCTCGTGTCAGTGCCCTGGTTTGGCTACGAGATTCATGAGATACCTCCGAATGGGCAGGGCATTTCGGCTCTGATCGCCCTCGGAATCCTGAGCGAAGTCGAGGGCTTTGCCGGCATGAGTCCCGACTCGCCGGAGTCGCTTCACTTGCAGATCGAGGCGATGAAGCTCGCGTTCGCCGACCTTCACCGCTATGTCGCCGATCCGGCGCATATGGAATTCGAACCGCGGTTGCTGCTGGACCCCGAGTACCTGCGCTCACGAGCCCGCTTGATCGACGTGGCGAAGGCGGGTAAGCCGGCGGCGGGCGTGCCGAAGCAGAGCGGAACGGTGTACCTGACCGCGGCGGACGCAGAAGGGCGGATGATCTCCTATATCCAGTCCAACTACATGGGCTTCGGGTCGGGTCTCGTCGTGCCTGGGACGGGGATCAGCTTGCAGAACCGGGGAGTTGGGTTCCGGTCGCAGGCGGGGCATCCGAATTCGGTCGGGCCACGAAAGCGTCCGTTCCACACGATCATTCCAGGGTTCGCCACGAAGGACGGACGGCCGATCATGAGCTTTGGCGTCATGGGTGGCCCCATGCAGGCTCAGGGGCATGTGCAGATGTGCGTCCGCGTTTTGCTTCATGGTCAGACTCCGCAGGCGGCGAGTGATGCGCCGCGATGGCAGGTGATGGACGATGGGGGTCTGAGCGTGGAGGCCGGGATGCCAAGGGCTACCGTGGAATCGTTGCGCTCCCTTGGGCACCACGTGTCCGTCGAGAGCGGGTTTGCGAACCAGTCGTTCGGCGGCGCGCAGTTGATCCTGCGTCACGGCGACGGGTACGTCGCGGGTTCGGACCAGCGGAAAGACGGCCAAGCGGTCGGGTTCTAGCGGATTCGTTTCTGACCTGCTAGTATCGCGCTACCCATGTTTCTCTTGGCTTTCTTTGCTCAGACATCCCTCGCGGGTCCCCAAACCAAGCTCAATTTGCCCATCGCCCCCGGGCCGTTTAAGCCCACGATGGAGTCGCTGAAGCAGTACGAGTGCCCGACTTGGTTTCGGGACGCCAAGTTCGGGATCTGGGCGCACTGGGGGCCCCAGGCGGTGCCGATGGATGGTGACTGGTACGCCCGCGGGATGTACGAGCCGGGGAACGGGCACTACAAATACCACCTCGACCACTACGGACATCCGACAAAGTTCGGCTATAAGGACATCATCCCGCTCTGGAAGGCGGAGAAATGGGATCCGGATCGCCTGATGCAGCTTTACAAGAAGGCGGGCGCGAAGTACTTCGTGAGCATGGGCTCCCACCACGACGACTTCTTCCTCTGGAACTCAAAGCTCCACCGGTGGAACGCGGCGAACATGGGTCCTCACAAGGACGTGGTCGGGACTTGGCAGAAAGCGGCAACGAAATATGGTTTGAAGTTCGGAGTTTCCGAGCATTTAGGGGCGAGCTTTACTTGGTTTCAGAGCAGCCATGGCTCGGACAAAACGGGGCCTTACGCGGGCGTTCCGTACGATGGGGCCGATCCCGCGAACTGGGATCTCTATCACTTCCCCGCTTCGCCGGGCGATACGGGTTGGTATAGCAATAATCCCCGCTGGCAGCAGCAGTGGTTCAACGAGATCTCGGAGCTGGTCGACAACTACCACCCGGATTTGCTTTATAGCGACGGCGGCGTCCCCTTCGGAAACGAGGTCGGCCGAAGCATGATCGCGCACTTTTACAACGCGAACGCGGCCGCCCATGGCGGGAAAGCCCAAGCGATCTACAACTGCAAACAAACCAGCGACGGCCGCTGGGTCGAGGACTTGGAGCGCGGAATCATGGGCAAGATCGACGCCCATCCCTGGCAGACGGACACGTCAATCGGCGACTGGTTTTACAACCGTAACTGGGAGTACCGGCCTTTGAAATGGGTCGTGCATACTCTGGTCGACAACGTTAGCAAGAACGGGAATCTGCTCCTGAATGTAGTGCAGCGCCCGGACGGGTCGCTCGATCCGATCGTCGAGCAGATGCTCGGGCAGATGGCGGATTGGACCGCGGTGCACGGTGAGGCGATCTTCGGGTCACGGCCGTGGCAGGTTTACGGCGAAGGGACAGTCAAGGCTCGGGGTGGCAGCTTCCGGGAGGATTACACCTACTCAGCGAAGGACATCCGGTTCACGACGAAGGGCTCGACTTTGTACGCGTTGGCGCTGGGTTGGCCGGCGGACAATCGGCTGACCATCCGCTCGCTAGCGGCCACCCCGGGCAAGAACCAGATCTCGAACATCCAGTTGCTCGGCTATCACGGCAAGCTGACTTGGAGTCAAAACGCCGATGGCTTGACGGTTCAGCTTCCCGCTCAGAAAGTCTCGGAACTGACGTGCGGCCTGAAGATCAATGGCCGCAATCTGAACGCCGTGATCCAACCCGATCCTCTGCCGATGGTGGTCGCTTCCGAAAACGGGTCGCTCGTCCTGAGTGCCGAGTTTGCCCAATTCCACGGCAGCCAAATCAAGGTCGAAGATCGGACCGAGCATTCGAACATCGGCTATTGGGATAGCCCCGAGGAGTGGCCGTTTTGGAAGGTCTACGTCTCGAAGCCGGGTCAGTATCGGGTGATCGCACGTATCGCCGGCCCAAATGCTTCCCCGATTGTGATTGAAGGCTTTGGTGGTTTCGGCGGCCCGATTCGGGGTACCGCGCCGAATACCGGAGATTGGGCCGAATTTCGGGACGTCGACCTGGGAGTCATCAACCTCGATTCGGCGGGGATGCGAACCGTCACACTGAAAGCCGCCCAACCGTCATCGTGGAAGGCAATCAACGTGGAGAGTATCGTGTTGAAGCCAGTTCCTTAGACTCTCAAGACCCCGAATGCGCCGGCGGCGCTCCGGACCATTCGGCGATCCGCTTGGCAATATCGCCGCCGTTTTTAAGGGACTCGCCGTCCCAGTAGACGGAACAGTCGTCAAGGGTTACGGTATTTTCGCCGCCGTCGGAAAAGTCCTGCCCCCAAGTCTTGTTCACTTGGATGCGCATCGCGCTTCGCGGTATTTCCACTGTCTTCGAGCGCGACACGAACTCGATTTTCTGGTCGGACAGCTTCATGGACTTAACTACTTTGGCCCGGAAATTCAAATAAACCGCGTTGGGAAGCAAAATGGCCATCACGATGATCATCGGTACCAACGAAGCCGTCTTCGGTTCATTTGTCGAAGGGGCTTGTTTGACGATGGTGAAAGCCACGAACGACATCGCCAACATATCGATGATGAGATTGTAGGGAGCCGGTACCCCGATCAGGGCCAAAAGGAAACCGAACAACGGAACAACAACCGCCCCGGGGATGATGCGTCTGAGCCGGTACCGAGAGATCGGAATGAGCACGAGAAGCAAAGCCGGCAAAATCCAATTCGCTGGCCCGACCTGGAAGCCAACGTAAGTGTAGGTCTCGATTGGCATGGTTCAGCATACGAACAGTAGGAAGCCGACCCTGCGTTGCAAATAGTTGCACCGGGGAACCCCCGCAACCCTTCCATTCAGTTCAAAATCCGGGCCGTGACGTGAACTACGAAAAATTTCGTTTATTACGAAAAAATTCGTATATAATGACCCGCATGGACGATTCCATGGACGGCTCAGGGTCGCGGCAGAAGCCCACGAACTCTGAAATCGAGATCTTGCAAGTTATCTGGCAACGCGGGCCGAGCACCGTGCGCGACGTCCATGACGAGTTGGCGAAGGGGCGCGAGATCGGTTATACGACGGCCCTGAAGCTGATGCAAATCATGGTCGAGAAGAACCTGCTCGTCCGAGAGGAGCAGGGACGGGCGCATGTTTACCGGCCTGCGGAGGCGAAAGAATCGGCACGCCGAAACTTGGTCGGCGATCTAATGGACAAGGCGTTCGGTGGGTCGGCACGCGAGTTAGTAATGCATGCCCTCACGGCGAAGCGGGCCACTCCAGACGAGCTCGCGGAGATTCGTCACCTTATCGATCAGTTGGAGGCGGACAGTGTATAGCCCTCTGGTCGAGCGTCTGGGATGGACGCTGATTCACTTCCTTTGGCAGGGCGCGGCGATCGCGGTTCTGCTCGCGATCGTGTTGTTCGTCTCGAAATCGAAGTCGGGAATCCGCCGCTATACATTGGCGAGCGCTGCTCTGCTCCTCATCGGGATCGCGCCGGTCATCACGTTCTTAGCGCTCGCACCGAAGGTAAGTCCCGTGGCCGCGCCGCTTGCGGTGAGTATCGGGAAGCCAATCGTCTCTGCGCCCGTCGCGGCTCACTTCAGCGCGCCCGTGGCAAAACCGCTCACTTTCAGAGACGCCCTTCCCTATCTCGTCGTGCTCTGGGCCCTCGGCGTCATCGGGCTTTCCCTAAGAATGGTCGGAGGCCTGCTTCAAATCGAGCGGCTCAAGCGGTGGCATTCCAAGCCCGCCGCCGCCGAGTGGCAGGCAAAACTCGACGAACTCGCCAAGAGCATCGGGCTCAAGAGGCACATTCGATTGCTCGTATCGGACCGGATCGAAGTCCCTGCGGCGCTCGGTTTGCTTCGCGCCATCGTGGTCATCCCCTGCCGGATGCTTACCAGCCTCTCGCCGGAGGAGGTGGAGGCACTGCTTTTGCATGAGCTGGCGCATATTC
>Ga0105239_10001693_pt1 | contig 29061 bp, 21 predicted proteins | sample KBSC44metaG_FD_92761 | JGI IMG/M metagenome (GOLD analysis project Ga0105239, IMG submission 92761) | Corn rhizosphere microbial communities from Kellogg Biological Station, Michigan, USA - KBS C4-4 metaG | ecosystem: Host-associated > Plants > Roots > Rhizosphere > Soil | place: Michigan, USA...
CTCCTCACCATAGGTGGCATTGCGCGAAGGGTCGAAAGTAGTGTGGTATCCGGAGCCCCAATAATAAAACATTTTGCCCCATGATGCGTCTCCGTCCATCAAACAGAAGTTATAAGGGGTGTAGTAATGGACTTCCACCATTAAACGATTAGCCGCTTGATCTGTGGGCATTGTGTTCATCAGATTGTTTGTTACTACGATATCGGTATTCGGACCCTGGACAACCAATGTTCGATAACTGTTGCGTCCTCCTGTCGATCTGACTGCATTGATAAAAGTTTGATGATAAGAAAGCAGTACCCTCATCCCGGTGGTATCCGTTACACCAGGTTCGTTTGTACTTGCAAAAATTAAGTGTTCGTCAAAACCGCGCAATTGCGTGGCAATTTGTTCCCAAAGCGCTTTTTGTTTGGCATTAACTGCAACCTGTGCGGCGGTTGTACAATTCTGTTGTAACCATCCGCCGTCCCAGTGGATATTCAATATCACATACATTCCATCGTTAACGCAGTATTGCACAACCTGCTGCACGCGCGTGAGCCAAGCCGGGTCTATTTGTTCAGTTGTTCTATTTATTATATGTGAATAATCCCATTGGCAGGGAATTCGGATAGCGTTAAAGCCGCTCTGTTTTACCTTGTCAATTAGCGCCTGGGTAATCATCGGAGCTCCCCATCCCTGTTCGCTGTTGGGCGCTTCCATCGTGTTGCCGATGTTAAATCCTAACGTGATTCTCGAAGCGATCTGGACCGCCGTACTGGTTACCCCTGTTTGATCGGGCGGAAGCGGGTTAGTGTTGTAACCCGGGTACGAATCGAGTGCACTATTAATATTTTTTGAAATAATCGGTTTAACAACCGGATCAGCAATGATTTGCTTCCGGCACCTAGTTAATACCAGGATTGCGAGGATGCATAAAAAATAATTTAAAGTTTTCATCATAAAAAATGGTTAAAGTGCGGCGTATATGATTTGCCGCTATAAATAATTGGTTAATTACGAGCCAGGATATAACACATTCAGACAGACTGGTTATGCATATCTTATTTTATACATTGGTTAAATTTTCGCAAGGCGAGAGAATAATTAACAGCGGCACTCAATTTAAAAGGCCCTTGATAGAACAATTTAAATAATAGCCAATTTTATTTATCAGTAGTTAATACAGTATCTGGTTTATTAATCTGGAGGTAAAATTATTGAGGATAAAAATGGAATTAGGGGTACAAAAGTCATTAAATAGAGTGCGAAATGTTCAAATGGAAACAAAAACAGCATTGCTGGAAATTCTCAAAAGCCTGACCATAAAAATCCGTACTACAAGTTCGTTCAGTTGTTCGCTATGGAACAGAAATGGATTTTAAATCAGGGTCGTGGATATTCGCACCATTACCTGGCAGGCTGTGGACGCATTCTCGAACCTGGACCAATTGCATGAAAGTGCTGGAATTGAGAGTAAAAGATATTTAGCAGGATGTTGTTTACCCCCAAATTGGAGTATTCCGGACTGGGATATCGAACCACTGACATGAACAAGGCTGCAGGGATGATTTAACTGAAAAACAAAGAATACAGGCAAAAAAAATGGGGCAAAAGTCTGATTTTAAGACTTCTGCCCCACGAGGGGTGGATTATAGGACTGATTTCGAACCGGTTTATGGCGGTTGTGCCGAAAACTGCGGCCGGTCTCTGCATCCTTTATTATTGATAAAGGTTTATACGAGCCTCACTATTAAGATCAAAAATCCACTTTTCAATGTAAGTAAGCAGGGCATCTTTATCAGGATTTGAATTATTGTCTCCGTGTGCGCCAAAAACAATTAATCCCAAAGCGATGCAATACTTGATGTCGAGCTGCAATATTAAACCCATAGCAAAGCCTGCAATGAAATTGTCTCTTGCATCCTTTGCAATCTCAAGGTCGTAATCTACTACCTGTCGCGTTAATACAAATTGTTGATCTTCGGAATATACCAGGGCGTCATTTACAGAATAAATTAATAACCGGTCCACCGTCATCGTTCTAAATATGGAAAAGTATTTCTTCTTTAAGTCACTTAGTGCAAAAGCGTTTAATGTAGAATCGGGACTTTCCCCATTCAGAACCATCCATAATTTAATGGCCTCACTTTCATCCAGGCAAAATGTCACCCGGCCATGTTTTGAAAATTCACTTATAATGTCGAGGATCTCATCCACCTGGAAAGATAACCTTTCAGCAGGATCGCCAAGGTAAAAAATAAAATCCAGGTCCTTTTTCGCTAAAGGCCGAATGACATCTCTGAGCAAACCGTCCCATAAGTCTGAGGAGTTTGCGACATCTGCCCAGTCGTCAAAAGCAATTGTGCGACAAGCCTGAAACAGTTCAGAAAGATCGGCAATTAATTTTTCGCTTTTCATTTCAGACCATCTGTTGCCTTTATTACCGCCGCCCTCAACATCAAGGGCATACCCGGAAAGCGCACCTTCGTATGGGGAACTTAAGGTTAGGCTACGGACGCCTAAATCAGTTAAAAATTCAGGCAGCTTTGCCTCTTTAATTCCAAATGCCTTTTTAAGGATTCCTGGTTCAGATGTGCTATCGTCGTATGTCCGGCTCAAGTAAATATTTTGAGAATCATTAAAGTTCCTTATAACATCAACCAGATCAGTTAATATGGGGCGTACATTTTTTATTTCGATATTATATACTTGCATGGCTCAATTTTTTAGTATTATTTCAAATCAACTTAGATGAATTACAGGACGATACTGTTTTGAGATTCTGGCATAAACAGTGAATACTTTCATTTACCGTCCATAGTGGAAGACTAAAGCAAATTCCAGGTGTGCCCGGCATCAATTGTTTGTTCATTAAAAATTAATGGCAGGTCTATCATACGAATGGCATCGTCCAAAAACTCACCGCCTTCATTCATGCTGTGCGAAAGCTTATTATTGGTTAAATCGGGTTTACCTGGTTGATCTTCCAGGCTTTCACCAGCGGGATATAAAAAAGAGGGATTCATGATGTTTACATTGTTAGTGAATAATTTGTTTTTCTTTAAGTAACAGCCGGCCCGGGGCTATGGACCGGCTGAACTACAATTTATTGTGAAAAAAACAGATAAAAGTTCAAACCGCTACCTGCTGACTTGCCGTGTTGTTGACCGGTTTTCGTAAGGATAATACGCCGGCGTAGGGATATCCTAATGCACGAACTGGTGGAAAGTGCATTCCCGTTACAACCGCCTCGGCAAACTGGCACCCGTCATCTTCGTTTCAACAGGAGGCAGATCATTCCTTTAGGCCTTTTGCAACTGGCTGTTCCACCATTGTTCAAAGTTAATGGTCCCCAGCTCTGCCTGCCCGGCCGGTACCAATGCTGCATGGCTAATTTCCCCGCCATAGTACGATGGCTTGCCGTCAGATAATACCCGGCGCGGATCGTTTATAAGCCGCAGATACCTGGCCACTATTTCATACAAGGCAAAGCGTTCGGGACCGGCTATTTCTGTAGTGCCATTAACAGGAGCTGCCATGGCATATTTGGCAACAAAGGAAGCCACATCTTCTGCGGCAATGGGCTGGAACCGTACATCAGAAAGATGCACCTCATTTCCATTAGTCGCCTGGTTGGCGATGCCCGCCAGAAATTCCAAAAACTGGGTACTCCGGATGATAGTATACGGCACTCCCGATTGTTTGATAAGGTCTTCCTGAACTTTTTTGGCCCGCATGTAACCAATGTTTTGCATAATGTCGGTTCCGACAATAGAAAGCGCGACATGATGTTTTACACCGGCATTTATTTCCGCTGCCAGTAAATTGTGGCCGGCAGTCTGAAAGAATTCCAGGACGGCCTTGTCTTCAAATGACGGTGAATTTGCCAGGTCTACAACAACATCGGTGTTGTTCATAGCCTCAGCTAGTCCTGCACCTGTAATGGTGTTAATACCTGTGTCTGGCGAGGCGGCGATGACCTGGTGCCCCTGCTGACGAAGTTTTGTTACTACTTTAGATCCGATGAGGCCTGTGCCTCCAATGACTACGATTTTCATAATATTAATTTTTAAATGATTTGTTACCCCCTAAAAAACAAAGGGGATGCCAATCAATTAATTAATTGAAAATCAAATGCATACGCAATAAAGGCCAATTAAATATTCACTTTATTTAGTGAAAACACGATCAAACTCACTATATAGAGGGAAGAATACGGGAGTGTTAAGAAATATTATCAGGCAAAATAATCCCTTTTGCCAATGCCTAACTTCTTCATTTTGGAGTGCAAAGTATTGCCCGGGATCTTCAATATTTCAGCAGCGCCGCCTGCACCTGAGATTTTACCGGCACATCGCTTCAACACTTCAATAATGTAGCTACGTTCAACTTCCTCCAGCGAGCGGTTTAAAAGATGCACTTCGTCTTGCTTTTCAGCCGCCATATTCCTGGGTATATATACATCCTGCAATATCCCGTCTGTTGTCAATATTATGCTGCGCTCCAGTAAATGCTCTAACTCCCGTACATTACCCGGCCAGGTGTAGCTGCGTAATTGCTGCACCACTTTTGGCGCAATTTTCCTGATCTTGCGGCCGGTATTCCTGCTGTATTTCTGTACAAAGAAATGGGTAAGCGGTTCAATATCCTCTGGCCGGTCACGTAGTGGAGGCAGGTTGATGGGGAAAACATTCAGCCGAAAATACAGGTCTGCCCGAAAACGGCCCGCATTTACTTCTTCTTCCAGGTTGCGGTTGGTTGCCACAATTAGCCTTACATCTATCTTTATGGTCTGTTTACCCCCAATTCGCTCCAATTCGCGCTCTTGTATTACGCGTAACAACTTAGCCTGTGCATCAAGCGGTAGTTCACCAACTTCATCAAGGAAGAGCGTACTATTGTTCGCCAGCTCAAATTTACCTAAGCGCCGGTCGATGGCCCCGGTAAAAGCCCCCCTTTCATGACCAAACAACTCGCTTTCGATAAGATTTGCCGGCAATGCAGCGCAATTAACTTTTACCATCAGTTTGTCTCTGCGTGACGATGCGTTGTGAATACCCCTTGCGATCAGTTCCTTTCCCGTGCCGGTTTCTCCGGATACAAGCACGGTGGTATTAGAATCGGCTACCAACGACATTAGACGATACACTTTTTGCATCTGGAGGCCGTTACCAATTATTTCTGAGAAATTATAAATGGTTTTTATTTGTTCTTTCAGGTAATCATTTTCTACTTCCAACTGCTTTTTAAATGCAAGCAATTTCTCATTAGCGATTATATTGTCGACAGCAATAGATATTTGAGCACATATCCCTTTCAGCAGCAATGGGCTCAGTTGGTTTGCCAGCAGCCAGATGGTGCCGATGTTTTTTTCGCCCACCCGTAATGGCAGGGTGTACATATTTTTCAGCCCCGTTGTTTCCCATAGCTTTGCGTACGCATTGCCGGTTTTTAATTCTTCTTGCACATTAAACACCAATCCATCCCTGCTGGCAAGCACTTTTGCGGTGTAGTTTTCATCAATGGTAATCCGGCCGGTTTGCTTTTTATCGTAATTTGTTTTGGCTTTATTAAACAATGTTTCGTCATACATAAATGAGGACAGGTGAATCCCATCGTCATCTATCACCCGCAGCATAGCGAGTTTGGTATGCATCGTTTTATCCAATACCCTGAAAATAGCACTCTGCAGATCCTGCTTCGTTCTTGACTGTGTGATGTCATTACTGAAATCCAGCAGAAAGGCTTGCTCTTCCTGTTTTTTATTGATTTGCTCGTGGGCAAAGATATTGGCCAAGGCAATGGATATTTGTGCACAAATACCCTGCAACAGCTGAACGTTAATCTCCCCTATGTCGAGGAACAAAATTCCATGATTTGTTTCCCCGTTACGCAACCGGATACCCACAATGTCTTTAAATCCCATCCCCTTCCAATATTGCAGGTAGGCCGAAGTGATACCGCGTTGTATTTCTCTGTCTACATTAAACAACAGAGGGATGGGACTATTTAATACACGATTTTGGAGTCCGTCGTTAATGAGGTACCTGGCATTCTCCAATGCACTTATTACTTTCGGATCGTGTGTTTTGCTAAGATCGTACACATAGGGGCTCATGGTACTGTTGTCTTCGTTGATCCTGCGGATGACAAAGCCACCCGGTGGGTTTAATTTGCCTAATCCGGCACGAACTGCGCGAACAAGTTCTTCTTTGGTTCTTACCGTTACGATATCGCTGCTAAAATCAAGCAGGAATGATTTTTCTTTTTCGTTATTAAGCAGCTCCTCATTTTTAATAATATTGGATACAGCGCTCGACAACTGGGGTGTAATGCCTTTAATAACACTCCGAAATTCATTACTAAAACTGTCGTGCCTGTCCGAATAAATATGAATAAAGCCAATTGGTTTTCCTTCTTTCATAAGCCGGGTCATCAGAATTTCCCTTACGCCTTTTTCGTAATTAACACGAAGAAAAGAAGGGCTTTGCGGCTTGTCCATAATATCTTCTAATAAAAAAGATATAGGTTCTTGTGCCTGTAATACCGACTGTATAAAGGGCTCATTTAGCGAAAAATGAGCCTTCACCATCTCCTGGTACCTTGGGTGCGACCGGATTGGAGAACCTTCATTATCTAACAGGAAAGGAACATATGTTTCATCCCTGTAATCAATCAGGGTGACAATTGTATGGGTGAAATAAAATAACCCTTTGATCCTTTTTTTAAAAAGCAGGATGAGGTCGTTCTTATCCCGAACCCGGGTGATATCATTTCCAAGGTCTAACAATATCCTTCTCTCCTGCTCAAGCCCGGCTATTGAGGGCGCCGGCAAGTTTGATTCGGAAAGCTTTGTCCTTTTCATGATGGCAATTTATGAAAATTTCAAATACGTGTTTCCACATTGTTGCTATTGTCCAACAGGTGCATTGTTTTATCAGCAAAAAACGCCCCTCAATTTATTAAGAGGCGAAAAAAATAGGTTGAAGGACTTCCAAATTTTATCGGGGGTTATCGCGGATTTAAAAAGGACGGCCGATTTGCCGCGAAAAATGAAAGAAATTGAAAGTTGGTTAAAAGGTGGATAAATCTATATTTTCGTTAAATTTTGTACCATAAACGAAACTTTGATATTTCCAAATGATCTGTTCAATCTATCCGGAATATCCAATAATCAATCCAGATTAATATTACTCTTTTTAAACTCGCTTGGAGTAATCCCATATTTACCTTTAAAGACCGTTGAAAAATAATTGGGGTTTGAAAAACCTACCATATAGGTAATCTCAGAAATTGTAAAACTTTCATTGTTCAACAGGTATTTCGCTTTTTTTAGCCTGCGATTTAAAATATAGTCGGTTATGCTACAGCCAAGCAGCGCTTTTACTTTCCTGTAAAGTTGTATTCTCGAAATACCGATTATTTTACAAATATCATCTACGTTAAATTTATCATTAGATAAGTTTTGCTCAACAATCCCCGCAAAATCGTTTACAAACTTTTTATCCAGGCTTTTTGAAAGGGGAAGCCTTTCTGTAGTACTTATATCACTTATAAAGTGTTCTTTCAGAATCACCCTGTTTCTTATCAGATTTTGCACATTAACCATTAAGTAATCAAAATTAAATGGTTTGGTGATATACAGATCGGCCATTGATTGGATGCCCGATATCTGGTGTTCTATACTGCCCTGTGCGGTAAGGAGTATGATCGGGATATGTGAGGTCCGGACATCTGATTTGAGTTTTTCAGATAATTCTTTGCCGGAATAGCCCGGTAAAACCACATCCGAAATAATCAGATCCGGAACCTTCTCATAAGCCTTTGTAATTGCCATATTTCCATTGGTAGCAACAAAAACCTCATACTGCTCACTGAATTTATTGGTTAAGTATTCAAGCATATCCGGGTTGTCTTCTACTATCAATACAGAAAACTCCTTTGGCGGGCCAAAAACATCTTTTTTATCCTCCGGGGTTATTCTTTCCAGGTCAGCCTGGTAAATTTTGGCGCCTTCCTTTATATTGTTCAGTTCATTTTTGTGAAAAATCTTTTCAGCCGGCTGTAAGTGCTGATCACCAAGTGGTAAAGAAACTGTAAAAGTAGTGCCTCTCCATTTTTGGCTTTTTACTTCTATGTGGCCATGATGAAATAACACAATTTCCTTTGATAAAGAGAGGCCGATCCCGGAACCTGTTACCGGCGCGTTATCGGCCTGGTAAAATTGATTGAAAATTAATGAAGTGTCTTCGGGGGACATGCCAGTGCCATTATCCTCCACATCAATATAAACGTAATTATTATCTTCTTTTCGAATGTTTATTTTGATTTTTCCGTTTTCGCCGCAAAACTTAATAGCGTTTGAAATAAGGTTAAAAAAAACCTTATCCAGCATGTCTGCATCAAACCAAACCTTAATTTGCTTTTCAGTGCTGGTAACAGAAAGCTGTATATTCAGTTTTTGCGCATACACACAAAAACTGTCCCTGATTTCTTTAATAAATGCTACCAAGTCGTTTTCAGACGCTTTAATAGTTTGGTTATCAAACTCTATCTTCCGGTAATCTATCAGTTGATTTACCAATTTCAATAACCTGTAAGCATTTTGATTCACCATTGTTATATTTCTTCCCGCCAGGGCCATTGTTTTTTTGTCCCCGAGCATGTCCTGTAGGGGCGACAACATCAATGTGAGCGGGGTACGAAATTCATGGGATACATTGGTGAAGAAATTTAGCCTAGCCTCTGTAGCGGCTTCTGCTTTGGCTGATATTTCTATCAACTGATTACGCTGCGATAGTATTTCGTTATTCTTAGCTTCCAGGCTTTTATTAATCTTCCTGTTTTCGACCAACGAATAAAATGCGAGGCCACCAAAAACGATTGCTAAAACAAGAGAAATAACTATAATATTTAACACGATCTGCTGGCTCCTGTAAATAGATTGCTGTTCTTCAAGTAACGAACGCTGCTTTACAATATCCCCCTGCTGGCTATTTATCTTGCTCCATTGCATTTTCATTAACTGTACATTGGTTGAATCAATAACCAGCGACTGCAAAATATTTTCTCTTGAAAAGGGTTCCTTATTGAGAATGTGGAAAGCAGTTACTATCGCTTCTTTGCCCCCTGTCGGGTACAGCAGGCTGGCATCAATAGTTTTGCTATCAATCATTTGCAATCCGCCGCCATTACCGGGCAATGCATCAACACCGATAACCTTTATTTTTCCAGGATAGTTTAGCTTTCTGAGGACTTCCCTGGCACCCGAAGCCATCCGGTCATTGTGTGCAAATATTGTATTGATTCCAGGCAGCTTATCTTTAAAGCCCAATAACTCGCTTTCAGCTTTTTCCTTTAGCCAATCCCCGTATAGCTTGGCTTTGATTTGTACATTCGGAACTTTTTTGACGCCGTCCATAAATCCGCGGTCCCTTTCGATAGCGGCTGACGAGCCTGGCAGGCCTGTGATCTCCAGAACATTAACGGGATCTTTTGATATTGATCCAACATATTGGCCGGCCATTTTACCTAATTCATAGTTATCAGCACCAACATAAGCGGTATATAAGGAGGAGGCCGTTTTTCGGTCGATAACTATAACGGGAATACCTTTATTATACGCTTCTTCTACAATTGGGGTAAGTGGTCGTGCCTCATTTGGTGAAATGATGAGCAGATCAATGCCGTCCTGTAGCATTTTGCCGACCTGCCTGATTTGCCTGTCACTGTTATTGTCGGCATCAGTGTAAATAAAATTAACCCCGGGATGAAGTGAAAGTTCGGCCTTCATTTCCTCCAGCATGGTCCTGCGCCAGAGGTCAGAGCCTACACATTGCGAGAAGCCGATGGTGTACGCCGATTTTTTTTTCGCTTCGTTGCAGCTAACCGCACTTAATGCAATTAAGAGGACGATAAAAAATCGCTTGTGAAAATTAATAAACATAGCTCCTTCACACATGCTGTAACAAATATCAATTAAGGTTTTTTATGGAAAATAATTGGTCAGGAAAGAATTCCTTTTTTAAAGATATGGATAAAGATGCCATTCCTGCAAATGTGGGCCTGATGACTGACACCCGGTGAAAACCCGGCATGTAACCTGGTCAGAGATTTGATGTAACATAACCAAACATTCAAGGAAACACCTTCTTTGATTAAAAATTAAATAATTGACAATCAGTTATTTAATCACCATTAAAATTTCAATACATTTTGAAATAAAATTGATAACCCCCACCCCGGAATAGGGCCTACTTTGGACCCAGTAAACCATTATAACGTCTAAATACATTTTATGAGAAAAAATTCTGTCATGGCCTGGTCCATGGTCGTAGCTCTTGGTGGCTTCTTATTTGGGTTTGATACTGCCGTAATATCAGGGGCTGAAAAATCCATCCAGGAATTCTGGCAGCTTTCCGTATTTGAACACGGGCTTACCATATCTATTGCTTTAATAGGTACGGTAATCGGTTCTATGCTGGGTTCAAAACCATCAGATCGCTTCGGACGAAAAAACACACTTTATTTTGTAGCAATCGCCTATCTGTTATCCTCTATCGGCACCGCAGTAGCCGACAACTGGTATATATTTTTAGTTTTCCGTTTCCTTGGCGGTTTGGGGGTTGGTACATCTTCGGTTACAGCACCCATTTATATTTCAGAGGTGTCGCCTGCCGATCGCAGGGGAAGGCTTGTGGGATTATTTCAGTTCAACGTGGTCTTAGGAATTCTGATATCATACCTGTCAAATTACCTGATAAGCCAGCTTGGAGAAACCTCGTGGCGCTGGATGCTTGGCGTGCAGGCCTTCCCCTCCCTCGTTTTCCTCATCTTAATTCGTTTTATACCTGAAAGCCCAAGATGGCTGATCCTAAAAAAACAGGCAACTGAAAAAGCTTTGGAAATCCTCCGGATCATCAATCCGCTTAATTGCGACCAGGAACTGATATCGATACAAAACTCTTCGTTAGACAGTGAAGGGAACCGGCATAAAAAAGAAGGTATTTTTTCAGGCAACTACAGCAAACCTATTGCCCTGGCCATGCTGTTTGCCTTTTTTAACCAGGTATCAGGCATTAACGCCATTATCTACTATGCGCCCAGGATATTTGAGATGGCTGGCCTGGGGGCGCACTCCTCCCTCCTTTCTACAGTGGGCATCGGCATGGTCAATTTCATCTTTACGCTTTTGGCCATTAATATTATTGACAGAGTTGGAAGAAAGCTGCTGATGCTTATAGGCTCTGTCGGTTTGATATGCTCTCTGCTGCTGGTGGCCTTTACATTTTATTCCGGTCATTTTAATGGCTTCGCTATACCGGTCTACATGATGGTGTTCATTGCCTTTTTTGCCTTTTCGCAGGGCGCTGTCATCTGGGTTTTTATATCGGAGATATTTCCAAACCAGGTACGGGCACAGGGACAAACCTTAGGCAGCTCAACACACTGGGTTATGGCAGCCATAATTGCTTTTAGCTTCCCCTATTTTGCTGAGACGCTGGGCGGTGCAACTACCTTTTTCTTTTTCGCTTCCATGATGGTGCTGCAGTTAATTTTTGTTTGGCGCTGGATGCCGGAAACAAAGGGAAAATCCCTCGAACAAATAGAAACCTCCATCATAATGCATTAAATATTGAATCATGACGACAGAATCAACCTTCGCCCCGGCTTTATGTTATGGTGAAATCCTGTGGGATGTGCTTCCCGATGGACGTCAGCCCGGCGGTGCGCCTTTAAATGTGGCCTATCATTTAAATAAAATGGGGCTATCAACCAGTATTATAAGCAAAATCGGGAATGACAGTAATGGTGAACGCTTAGTGAGCCTGATGGATACATGGGGCATCAATTTACAGTTTTTACAGGTGGATAATGTATATCCTACAAGTGAGGTTTTGGCAAAAATGAACGGTAATGAAGCAACCTATGAAATTGTTTTTCCGGTTGCCTGGGACTTCATTACGAAAAACAATAAAATCCAGTCCTCAATCAATTCATCAACTTATCTGGTGTATGGTAGTTTGGCCTCAAGAAACGATACCTCGAGAAATACGCTTTTTAAGTTGCTCGAAACTGATGCCATAAAAGTATTTGACATCAATCTGAGGCCTCCCTTTATGGAGCGCGACCTGTTGAAAATACTATTGGAAAAGGCCGACATCGTGAAACTTAACCAGGCTGAACTTGAACTGGTGCAAATCATTTTCAACGGGCCGCTTAGCACCGAAGCAAGCCAGGTAAAATTTATCCGGGAACGCTTTAATGTCGGCGAGGTGGTCATCACCAAAGGGGAATCCGGCGCCTCTTATTACACCAGCAAAAAGGGATACCATTTATGGGGAAACGAAGTAAAAGTGGCCGACACTATCGGCAGCGGCGACTCGTTCCTGGCAGCATTTATTGCTAACCACTACTTAAAAGCACAGCCTGAAATAATATTAAAAAATGCAATAGCCATGGGCGCTTTTATTGCGACAAAGAAAGGAGGTTGCCCCGATTACAAAATACAAGAATACGAAAGTTTTAAAGGCAAAATGTTTTAAATAAACCAACTCAATAACCTAAAAATTAACTAAATGAGAAAATTATTACTTCTTTGTTCCTTTCTTATACTGATTATAAGCGAAGGATATGCGCAGTCCCGGATCATAAAGGGGACTGTGACGGACAATGCCTCCAAGCCGTTGGACGGCGCTACCGTTGTGGTTGCAGGCACACAAAAAGCAACAACAACAGATGTATTCGGAAATTTTCAGATACAAGCTGAAAATGGCCAGACGATAACAGTTTCTTATGTCGGCGCAAAACCGATCTCCGTAATTGTTACACAGGATACAAAAACACTTCAGATTCAATTTAAAGATTCAAACAACACCCTTAACGAAATTGTGGTAACAGGGTATATCTCCGAAAGAAAAAAGGACCTGACAGGTTCTGTTTCGGTTGTTGATTTAGCCCCGGTTAAAAATAACAGCTCGGGTAATACAATGCAGGCTTTGCAAGGCAGGGTTGCCGGTTTGTATATTGAAAAAGACGGATCAGTTAACGGGGGCACAAGCAGAATTTTAATCCGCGGAGCGAATACTTTGGGGAATAACAATCCTTTGTACATTATCGATGGGATACCCACAACGAGGCCGGAAGTATTTCAGAATCTATCGCCAACAAATATCGCATCTGTCCAGGTTCTGAAGGATGCATCAGCGGAATCGATTTATGGCTCACGTGCATCAAACGGCGTTATCATCGTTACGACTAAAAACGGTGGTAATACCCAGGATAAGGTCCAGTTCCAGTTGAATAACAGCACGTCGGTTGAATCCGAAAAGTCTTTAAGGTTCAAAATGTTAAGTTCAGCAGATCGCGGCAAAGCGTTATGGCAGGCATCTGTAAATGATGGGCAGGATCCGGCTGCAGGTTATGGTGATATCTATGCTTTTGACTGGAATAATAACTATCAAAACCCGGTATTAAATAGTGTTTCGCAAAAACCATTTGTGGGAGGAGACCAGAACACCCCATCAGGTAATACCGATTGGCAAAATGTTTTATACAAAACGGCCATTGTTACCAATAACGATTTAACAGCGTCCATAGGTAATAAAAACTCCTCGATCCAGATTAATTTCGGGCATATCAGTAATAATGGACTTGTTAAATTTACCAGGTATGCGCGTACTACCGGCAGCATCAACGCATTCTCTCATGCATTTAACAATAAAGCCACTTTTGGTGTTAACCTAAAAATAACCAATTCGAACGAAACCCTTACAACTAACGACATCGGTGGTGCATCGACGCCGTTTTTGGCAGTTACATTGGCGCCTACTATTCCGGTGTATCAAAAAGACGGTACCACCTATGCCGGTGAGTTGGGTGCCGGTTATTCTGACCGGAACAATCCGCTGCACATGCAGGACCTGGCAAAATGGAATAATGCAAACCGCTTAAACACATTTGGTAATGTTTTCCTTGAAATTCAACCAATTAAGAATTTATTTATTAAGTCAAATTTCGGTGCGGACAATGCAAACTATTTGAATAAAATAATTACACCAACTTTTACCGAAGGCGCTTTAAGCCGTACTACCAACAGTTTGTTTTTTGATCAAAACCATTACTTAAGTACCACGCTATCCAATACAATCAGGTATAATCTTGATTTGAATGCCAATAATCATTTCAAATTTTTAGTGGGTACAGAATACGTTAAGACGTTCACCGATTTCCAAACAACAAAAAAAGAAGGTTTCGCATTGCAGACTGAAGATTATTTCACCTTAAATGCGGGGACAGGCAATACCACTGTTACCGGCGCATCGCTCGGAAATAGATTACTTTCAGAATTTGGACGCATTGATTACAATTATTCGGGTAAATACCTGGCTTCTGTCACTGTTCGACGCGATGGCTCCTCAAGATTTGGCACCGACAACCAATACGGTATTTTCCCTGCCGCTTCAGCCGGATGGAGAATCGACAAGGAAGGTTTTATGAAAAACAATGGCATTTTCTCTGAATTAAAAACAAGGCTTGGTGTAGGCCGGGTAGGTAACCAGGAAATAGGTGATTTATCGCGTTTCGCCCTGTATGATACGCGGTATGGTACTACCCAAAACCAACTTACGCCCGGCTTTTGGGAACAATATATGAATGTTGGTACGGCATATTCTTTAACGGGCGCCAACACCGGCTCGCTACCTTCCGGCTTTGTTCAAACCCAGGCTGCAAACGCCGGGCTTAAATGGGAAACTACCGATGAAATAAATGCCGGCTTGGATTTTACCATATTTAATGACAAAGTATCTGGTTCATTTGATTTCTTCTCCAGGAAAACCACAGGCATTTTGATTACACCTCCCGTAGCGTCCGCATTAGGTGAGGGGCAATCTAAAACAGTTAATGGCGCATCAAAGAGCAATAAAGGCTGGGAATTTATAGTGTCTTATCACGGACAGCAAAGAGGCGACTTTAACTACAACGTGACTTTAAATTTCTCGCATTTCAGGGACAAAATCACAAACTTACCTGAGAATGTCAGGCCAGCTTATGCCGGTAACATAGACAATACGATTATAGGTCATTCGCAATTTGACATTTTTGGCTATAAAACTGCCGGCCTTTTTCAATCGCAGGCCGAAGTTGATGCCGCACCAACGCAAATTGGCGCTGGGCCCGGAAGAATTCGTTATGTGGACATAAATCATGATAATAAAATTGATGCCAACGATCAGACCTGGATCGGTACCACATTACCAGCTTTAGAGTATGGTGCAAGAATCGACGTGACTTATAAAAAGTTTGACCTGTCGATATTTGGATCGGGTGTTGCCGGCAGAAAAGGATTTGATCCTTATACCTTTTACAACAATCTGATGCATAGCAGAGAAAATGTTGGGCCAGGGGTATTTAATGCATGGACTCCCCAGCATACAAATACAACTATACCGGCGCTTACACTGAAAGACAATAATAATGAAGGAAGGACTTCTGACTATTTCATTGTAAACACGTCCTATTTCAAAATGAGAAATATTCAAATTGGATATAGTATAGAGCCTAAGGCGATTTTTACAAGGATACGGGCGTTTGCTATGGCAGAGAACATATTTTCTCTTAAAGGCAAGCAATATTTAAGTCCCGATCCTGAACGGCTAAGCCTCGACCAGGTTCCAATTCCCAAGATCTTCAGTTTTGGTATTAATGCATCATTTTAAAAAATATTCGATATGAAAACGAAAATATTTATAACAACAATTTTATCAGGGCTGATAATTCTTGGTTCCTGTAAAAAAGCGCTGGACTATACGCCAAAAGGGGTATTGTCTTCGTCAGATTTAAAATCACCGGCAGCAATAGAGGGTTTAATAACAGCAGCGTATGCGGCAATCGGCAATGGCGATATGATAGGACCGATCTACAGCAAATGGGCTTATGGCAGCGTTCGTTCAGACGATGCTTACAAAGGCGGCGGCGGCACCGGAGATGTGGGCGAAATTGATGCTATGGAGCATTATAACCTTGTTACCCCGTCCATGGATGCTTTTGTATCCCGCACCTGGAAAAATCTGTTCAAATCCATATCTAGAGCAAATGTGGCGCTTAGGGCGGTTAATTCACTTTCTGATGCTGAATTCCCTAATAAAAAAACACGTTTAGCCGAATTAAGATTTTTAAGGGCACACAGCTATTTTACCATGAAATTATTATATAAAAATATACCGATTTTTGATGAAAATGCTACCGCAGATCAGATCCTCAAAGTTTCCAATACACTGTCAAATGACGATGCATGGAACAAAATCGCCGCTGATTTTCAGTACGCTGTTGACAATCTTCCCGATTCTCAACCTGAATTAGCCCGGGCAAATAAATTTGCAGCCGAAGCATATTTAGCCAAATTAAAATTATACCAGGCATATGAGCAAGATGCTACCCACCACGTGACAAATATTAATCAAACCAGGTTACAGGAGGTAGTTACGCTTACCCAGGCTGTTATTGCTTCCGGTAAATATTCATTGAGTCCCGACATTGCCGACGATTTTCTGCCTGAAACAGAAAATGGACCGGAGTCTATATTCGCTATACAGTTTACGATCAATGATGGAACAACTGCGGGTCGTATGAATTTCGAAGACGGTTTGAATTATCCTCACGGCGCACCACAATACGGCTGCTGCGGGTTCCATGCAGCCAGTCAAAATCTTGTTAATGCCTTTACAACCGACGCAAGTGGATTGCCAAATTTTGACACTTTCAACAATAGTATAGCTAACTTGGCGACAGCTACTGTCGACGTCAGACTGGATCATACCGTTGGTATTGACGGACATCCTTATAAGTACGACAATACAAAACCATTCAGCAATAGCTGGGTGCGAGATCCGGGCGTGTATGGTAATTTTCATACCATGCGTAACCAGCAGCTGGCCACAAGCGCATCGTATTTTAAACTGGGTCCATTTATGGGATCTGCAAAGAATTATGATATCGTCAGATATGATGATGTTTTATTGATGCAGGCTGAAGCTTATATCGAATTAGGGCAACAGGCGAACGCGCTGCCATTAATTAATCAGATCAGGACTAGGGCAGCCGCCAGTACCGGCAGACTTAAAAAAATCGACGGCACTTTCCCGTCAAATTACAACCTGAAGCCGTACACCGCAGCCAACTGGACCCAGGCCTACGCGCGAAAAGCCCTGCAATGGGAACGCCGTTTAGAGTTTGCAACCGAAGGTGAACGTTTCTTTGACCTGGTTCGCTGGGGAATTGCAGAACAAACTTTGAACGGCTATATAAATATTGAAAAAGTTAGAAGGACATTTTTAGCTACAGCCAAATTTACTGCCGGGCGGGATGAATACCTTCCGATTCCACAATCTGAGATTCTGTTTACCAACGGTTTATATAAACAAAATCCCGGATATTAAATAAAAATTAACGGGCAGCCGACTAAACATAACCGCTTGGATGCCCGTTAATTTAAAACATGATTCTTTAGGAAAATATTTTAATTCAGATTGTAATCATTGTCAAAGCATGACTATACTTTAGTAAAAAAACTATTATGAAAAAAATACGTAATGTTTTGTTTTTGGTGTCGGGCATATTGCTATGCCATTTTGCAAAGGCACAAACATTGGCTGGTAAACCTTACCAGGAGAACCACCGGCCACAGGTACATTTTTCTCCCAGGGAACATTGGACCAACGATCCAAATGGCATGGTCTATTATAAAGGTACCTACCATTTATTCTTTCAATATTATCCAAAAGATATTATTTGGGGGCCAATGCACTGGGGGCATGCAATCAGTAAGGATTTGATGCACTGGAAAGAATTGCCTGTTGCGTTGTACCCCGATAGTTTGGGTTATATCTTCTCAGGCAGCGCAGTGGTTGATTCCAATAATACCAGCGGATTTGGCAGGGATGGTAAAATCCCTTTGGTTGCCATTTTTACACACCACGATCCAAAAGGAGAGAAAGAGGGTAAAAATAATTTTCAAAATGAAAGCCTTGCCTATAGTGTAGACGAAGGCAATACCTGGACAAAATACAGCGGCAACCCGGTTTTGAAGAATCCGGGGATCAAGGACTTCCGTGATCCAAAAGTAATGTGGTATGCCAAAGAGAAAAAGTGGGTGATGACTTTGGCAACGCTCGACCATATCACATTCTATTCATCACCTAACCTCAAAGACTGGAAAAAAGAAAGTGAATTTGGTAAAGAAACAGGCGCACATGGCGGGGTATGGGAATGTCCTGACCTGTTTCCGCTAAAATTGAACGGAAAAACATATTGGGTATTACTCGTAAACCTCAACCCGGGCGGGCCTAACGGCGGATCGGCTACACAGTACTTTATCGGTGAATTTGATGGCAATAAGTTTACAGCAATCGATAACGATATCCGTTGGGCTGATTACGGTCCCGATGAATATGCGGGCATTACATGGAGCAACACCGGCAGCCGTAAAATATTTTTAGGCTGGATGAGTAACTGGCAATATGCCAACCAGGTGCCCACTGAAAAATGGCGCAACGCGATGACCATCCCCAAGGAGCTTGGCCTAAAACAGGTGAATGGTAAAATATTGCTGACATCCAATCCCGTAAAGGAGTTGGCGGCCATTGAACGCGGCCCTGCTGATCTGAATAATAGCCTGTTAGCAGGAAAAAAAGTCAATGGTATCCCGAATCAATTCATCTTAAAATTCGATATTAACAAGATCAATGATTATTCGGTAATACTTTCAAATGATCTGGGGGAGAAATTGATTATCGGGTATAATAATGCTAAAAAGCAATATTACATCGACAGGGCGAAGTCAGGCAAAATCGATTTCAACCCGGAATTTGCCAAAACAGCGTTTGCCCCCCGGCTAGCCAGCAATATGTCGTCATCCGATATTGAATTGGTAGTTGATATATCATCTGTTGAATTGTTTGCCGATGGTGGACTAACTGCAATGACGGATATCTTTTTCCCGCACAAACCCTTCAATCACTTACAGATTCAAAATAACAGCGGGGCGACTATTAAAAACCTGAAATTATTACCGTTAAAGTCAATTTGGTAAAAGGCGGTGGATTAAGATATCACAGATTGAGATGCTGTGATCGAGTTGATCAATTATGGCGCTTCCGGTGAGACGGGGCGCCTTTTTGGGTTTGTAATCTAATTGCTGTCTCATTATCCTTCATAATGCATTCGCAATTTCTTCAATGTCTTAAAACTATAGAGACCACGCTCAATACAGCATTAGGCGCATTTATTACGTGACTATCTGCAATCTGGAACATCTCCCCCTCCGGGGGCTTGGTTGGCAGTAATAGGACAGATAATAACACATTTAAAGTGAAACGCCGGTGAGCCTTGCACAATTCTCCAGCAAGCGTTCCTGCATCGCCCTGTCGTCCGCAGAATGGTTATAACGCGCCGGCTTTTGATGATGAAAATATTGCCCGCTGACCATTGCACCCGCATCATTGCTGGCTGCCAGCCAAACCTGCGTCTGATAACCCTTTAACAAATCATCCGGTGCACCAGCGCCGCCCATTTTGGTGGGCACCCAGCCCGGATCGACCGCGTTGGCATATACTTTCGACCATTTCCTTGCCAGGGCTTTTGCGAGCATTAAGACGTGCAGTTTAGTATCAGAATAAGACGGCCGTTCCGTCCATTCGGGCCTGCCTGATAAATGCATTGCCGAACTCAAATAGACCAGGCGTTTCGGCCGGTGCATCATTGCAGTAAGGAGATAGGGCGCCAGCGTATTCACATACAGCAGTTGCTGCGCCCCTGCCTGGTACACACCCGCATTATGGATCACGGCGTCAAATGTCCCTAAAAGATTTGCTTTCTCCGCCAGCGCTTTGGTTGCCTCCACATCAGCTAAGTCACCAATAAGGACGTCAGCTGCACCATGCACGCTTTTCAGTGCTTCTTGACCGCGACCCGCATCCCGGGCATGGAGCACGACCTCATGCCCGCCTTTAACTAATTCCTTTGCCGCCAGCCGGCCCAAACCATCCGCCGAACCTGTGATAAATATCTTTGCCATGGTATTTTATAACAAAGCAAATTTACCTTTGTTGTAATGAAAAAGCCCATGCCTTATGATTTTCTGCTGGATTACCTGCCGCCGTCGGTAGTTATTAAACCCGCTATAGGTATGTTCTATATTTATTTTGAAGGCAAGATCGTCCTGATCTTCCGCAAGGTTGGTAAAAACCCACAGCATAACGGTATCTGGATCGCCTCACGGCGGGAAGATCATAACACCTTAAAAGCTGAGGTCCCCGCTGTCACAGACTTTGACTTTGGCGGCGAAGCATTTGAACCCAACTGGCTGCAGCTGCCGGATGGCCACGAAGATTTTGAAGAAGCTGCAATTGCGCTTTGCGCGCTCATTTCACACCGCGACAAAAGAATTGGTAAAACAACACCGAAGGCAATTCAGTTGACCGCCCCTAACAACTGACCTGAAAAGTTACCCTTTTATGTGTTATGACATCTAAATAACACTATTTTTTTCGGCTATGCTTATCTTTGTACGTTAAAGAATTCAGCATACCTTTCTCCGCAGGCATCAGTACGTTACTGCCATCTCTCAGAAGATTATTTCTGCCCATCGCGTATCCTAAGGCACCGGATCTTTAGCATTCACATTAAATATTAAAAATAAATGAGGCAACTTAAAATTAGTGAGTCGATCACCAATCGCGAGACCGCATCGTTGAATCAATATTTGTCAGATATCGCAAAGATTCCGATGGTTACTCCGCAGGAAGAAGTGATCTTAACGCAAAAAATCCGTGAAGGCGACCAGGCCGCTTTGGAACGGTTAACCACAGCGAACCTGAGATTCGTGGTTTCGGTGGCTAAACAATACCAGAGTTCGGGACTAACGCTCGGTGACCTGATCAACGAAGGCAACGTTGGGTTGGTTAAAGCAGCGAAACGCTTTGACGAAACCAAGGGTTTTAAATTTATATCTTACGCAGTATGGTGGATAAGGCAATCCATACTGTCGGCCATCAATGAGCAATCCCGTATGGTACGGCTCCCATCTAACAAAGTTGGAGATATCTCCAAAATTGCCAAAGCGGCATCACAGCTGGAACAGCAATATGAACGGCAACCGACGCCGGAAGAACTGGCCGAAAGCCTGGAGACCACTACCGAAAAGATTAGTGATGTGCTGGGTCATTCCGGCCGGCATATCTCCTATGATTCACCTTTTTCAAGTGAAGAGGACAATACTTTACTGGACGTGCTGCAAAGTCCGGAACCGGGGACGGACAAGGGTTTGATCACGGAATCGTTATCGATAGAGGTTGCGCAAAGTATGAAATTGCTGGGCGAAAAAGAAAAAGACGTATTAACCCTATTTTTCGGACTGGGTGACGGGCAGGCGCATAGCCTGGAAGAGATCGGGGATAAATACGACCTGACCCGCGAACGGGTAAGACAGATCAAAGATAAAGCGCTGGCCAGGCTTCGTGCCAGTTCCCGCACCTGGGCATTGAAAGGCTACTTAGACTAACATTTTTAATATCGTAGCAGGGGATGACATATCTCCAGCGCTTCAATCGCTGTTGGCTCTGTCACACCATGACCACTCCGGTAAAAAGTCATGAACAGAATTACTACCTGTGCCGGGGCTTTGATTCCAAGGTATTTTTTAATACTTTCGCCGCCCTTAAATTTTCAATGTTATGAAGCGGTACCTGTATGGAATTGATTTTGGAACCACCAATTCGGCGCTGGCCATCTTCGATGAGGAAACGAAAGAGATCAGCAGTACCATTATCATCCCTTCGCTGATCTATTTTCACCAGGAGCCCGGAGCGGGTTATGTGGTTGGCGAAGCGGCGATTGCGGCCTATTTGAGCGATAATATGCAAGGGCGTTTTATTAAGTCGGTGAAACAGATATTGTCGCGGAGCAGCTTTACGGAAACCCGCATCCATAATAAACGCTACAACGCACCCGACCTGGTCGCGATCATTTTAAAAGAATTAAAACAACGCGCAGATCAGCTCACCGGGCAGAATTGCCGCAAAGCGGTGATCGGCAGGCCGGTATTTTTTAATGACGACGATACCCAAAAGGACACCTTAGCGCAAACCCGGCTCAGCAAGGCCGCAGAGTTGGCCGGCTTTACCGATGTCCGCTTCCAGTTTGAACCCATAGGCGCCGCCTTCGCTTATGAAAAAACGCTTACAAAAAAAGAAAACGTACTGGTAGCTGACCTGGGCGGCGGCACAACAGACTTTACCTACCTCGTGCTCGACCCGGCGAAGGCGGGCAGTAGCGACCGGCAAAACGACATGATGGCCAACGGTGGCATCTACGTAGGCGGTGATAGTTTCGATTCCGCCTTCATGTGGGAGAAAGGCACGCCTTATTTTGGAAAAAATACCCGCTACGAAGCTACGCCAGGTAAAGTGCTGACAGTGCCGGTATCGCTGTTTGCAAATATCTGCTCCTGGGAGCAAATGAACTTCTTCAACGGCCTGCGGATCAAAAAAGACATCGAGGATTATTATCATTTTTCAGGAAAAGACCCGCTGTTCAAAAACCTGGTCACCCTGATCGACAATAACCTGGGCTATTCGGTTTTCCAGGCCATCGAAAAAACGAAGATCACGCTGACGAATGCTGATACTGCCAGTTTCAGCTACCATCAAATGGGGATAGCTATCGAAGAGCGCATCCCCTTACCCAATTATGAACAGATAATTGCTAAAGATGTGGCGCGGATAGCAGGTTACCTCGATAACTTCATGCTGCGAAACAATATCGATCCCCAACATATCGACAGCCTGTTTTTAACCGGCGGTACTTCAATGGTAAACAGTATCCAAACCCTGTTCAAAACCAGGTTCCCGCATGTAAAGCTGAATTCGGGTGACAATTTCAAGAGTGTGGCTCAAGGGTTGGCTTATAGCGGGTATTTGTTCGAAAACTAATTTCGTATGTTGACAAAACCCATTACGAATGAGAGGCATTTCTGGTAGCCTGCTCAATGTTGTCCCACATCGCGTCAGGCACCATTTCCAGTGCGTTAAACTGGCCCGCGCCCTGTAGCCATTCACCCCCGTCAATGGTAATTACGTCACCGTTAATATATTCCGAAAAATCGGAGACGAGGAAAGCTGCGAGATTTGCTAATTCCTGGTGTTCCCCTACCCTTTTCAGGGGGACTTTATTTTTAAAATCGAATTTTTCAGCCATCGCGCCAGGTAACAGGCGTTCCCATGCGCCTTTAGTCGGGAACGGGCCCGGGGCAATAGCATTACAGCGGATATCATGCCGTCCCCATTCTACGGCCAGCGATCTCGTCATGGCAAGTACCCCACCCTTAGCGCAGGCTGATGGAACGACATAAGCTGACCCGGTAAATGCATAGGTAGTGACAATATTAAGAATATTACCAGGCATTTTTTCTTTAATCCAATACTTGCCCAAAGCAAGCGAGCAATTCACCGATCCTTTTAATACGATATCAATTATAGCCGAAAACGCATTGGCGGATAATCGCTCCGTTGGAGATATAAAATTACCCGCCGCATTATTTAACAATACATCAACTTTGCCGAAAGTGTTAACAGCTGCTGACAGCATATTTTCAACATCTTCATATTTTCTGACATCGCATGATATGGCCAACACTTTTCCGCCGGTGGCCGCTTCCATTTCCGCAGCTGTCTGCTTTAATACTTCAAGTTTGCGGCTGGTAATAACTAAATTGGCGCCAAGTTTTAAAAAGTAAGTGCCCATTGCTTTGCCAAGGCCGGTGCCCCCACCGGTGATAATAATAGTTTTCCCCTTTAAAGCATCATCTTTTAACATGCCTTCAGCGCGTCCCTGTTTTTGTCCCATCGTGATTATATTTGCCGGCCTTACCTATTTATTAGTTTTTACCGAACTAGCCTTTGACTTTAAATTTTGAATGATCATTTCCAAACCAGCCCTTGTTTCGGGTGCCCACCATTGTGTAAGCATTTGATCGATTGTTGTACTTTGATCTTTGTTTAAATGGCTGATCAATTTACTTCGTAAGTTTAATTTGCTTTGGCGCCATGTTACCGGGTTAAACTGCATATAGGTTCTTACCTTTTTTTCTGCTTGAACCAGCAGGCTATCAGCCGCACAAACTTCATCTATCAGCCCGATTTTTAACGCTCCGTTTACCTTTATAAGTTTACCCTCCAACAAATATTGATAAGCCTTTTGCCTGCCAATCCAAAATGCATAAACTTCAAATATGCTTTCAGGAACGATGATGCCAACGGGAATTTCATTTAAGCCAATAATATATTCTCCTTCGGCCATTAAACGGTAATCGCAGCAAATAGCCAAAACACATCCTCCCGCCGGGCTATGGCCGCTAATAGCTGCTACCAATGGCTTTTTAAAAGATATGAGTACGCGCTGTAGCTCAAAAAAATCAGTCCAAAACGATTTAACCTGAGCCTCGTTATAACCGTACACTTCAATAAGATCAACGCCTGATGAAAAAAAGCCCTGCTTACCTGTTAATATTATCCCACCAACGTCGCCGTCTTTTTCAATATCTTTTATACAGGCAGTCAATTCCCTTACCATTTGGTGATTTATCGGGTTCGACCTGCCCCTGTCTAAAGTAATTGATGCTACCCGGTCATTTATTGTAACTAGTATTGTTTCCATCAGTTTATTTATCCGGGGTTGACACTGATTCTGTTTGATCACCATACATCTCCTCTATTTTGGAATTATATTTTTCAGTGATGATTTTGCGGCGCATTTTCCCGGTAGGCGTAAGTTCCCCGCTATCCACCGTCCATTCGTTTGTTAGCATGGTGAATTTTTTGATTTGCTCCACATGATTAAATTCCGGGTTGTAACCATCAATAATTGACTGGTACATCGCAATAACACGACTATCTTTAATCATTTCTTCGTGTGATGCATCAGGAATATTGTTTTTCCTGCACCATGGTTTCAAGTTAGCGTAGGAAGGTACGATAAGCGCTGCAGCAAATTTCCTTCCGGCGCCAACTATCATCATCTGCTCTATAAAGTAATTTTCCTTCATTTTATTTTCAATAGGTAGCGGTGCTACATATTTACCACCGGAGGTTTTGAAAATTTCTTTTTTCCTGTCGGTTATTTTAAGGAAAGAATCCTTATCCAGTTCGCCAATATCGCCCGTACTAAACCATCCATCATGCAATACTTCGGCGGTAAGCTCCGGATTTTTATAATAGCCGGGCATTACGTTGGGCCCCTTACACAATATTTCGCCATCATCGGCAATTTTCACCTGCACGCCTCTCAATAATGGCCCTACGGTCCCAAACTTTCTTTTCTCAGGCAAATATTGGTTTACGGAAATAACTGGTGAAGTTTCAGTAAGCCCGTATCCTTCTAAAATAACAATGCCCGCAGCTGTAAAAAGCCTTTCCAGCCTGACGGGGCAAGCGGAGCTGCCTACAACGATGGCTTTTACATTGCCACCCAAGGCAGCGCGCCACTTACTGAAAACCAGTTTGTCAACAATAGCCAGTTTGGTGCGGTACCATAGGCTTTTGTTCCCGATTTCAAACTGGTCACCAATCTTTATCGACCATAAAAATATCTTACTTTTTATCCCGGTTAGTTTTTTACCTTCAATAATTATCTTTTCAAAAACCTTCTCAAGCACCCTGGGTACAGCGGTAAATATATACGGTTGCACCTCTCTAATATTCGGACCGATGGTATCCATATTCTCGGCGTAATAGATCGAGAAACCGAAGAAAAGGTAGATATAAGAACACATTTTTTCAAAAATGTGGTTTACCGGTAAAAAACTAAATGCCCGCTTGTTCTCTATCGGGATCTGCCCAAGCACATCGCCCGAGGCCATGGCATTGCTTAAAATGTTTTTATGGGTAAGCATAACCCCTTTGGGCCTTCCCGTGGTGCCCGAGGTGTATATGATGGTGGTAATGTCATCTTCGGTGATACGGTCACTTATTTGCAATAAATTCAGTCGGTCATCATCTGTAACCGGTTTTAGCAATTCGGACCAGTTGCTGCACTCGTCTAATTGGTCAAAAGTATAAATTGCTTTTAACGAAGGGATGTCGTTACGGATGCTGCTTACCTTTTCATACAATTCTTTATTGCTGATAAACATAACCTTGACTTCCGCTTCAATCAATATCTGTTCAATCTCCTTTGCGTTGGTATTTGGATATAAGGGCACCAAAACAGCGCCGGTTTGCTGCACCGCAAGGTCAGTAATTATCCACTCCGGTCTCCCGCTACTGATCAGCCCAACTTTGTCGCGCCCCTCCACAGTACCATCACCTGCCGAAATGCCTGATTTCACCAATGCCACAGCTAATTGCAAAACCATCGCATGTACCTGTTGTGTACTGAATGGCTGCCAAACGCCGTTTACTTTAGCATTTAAAAGATCAGGCCTGGGTTCCTTTGCCTGTACCACCATGCAATCGAATAATCTGAGGGCTTTTTCCGCTGTTACCATTGCTCGTTAAATACTTTGTTATCAATTAACTATCGCCTGAGATCCAGGGTTATAATAATTCAAATATGCCCGCAGCCCCCTGGCCTGTCCCTACGCACATGGTAACCATGCCATATTTTTTATCCCTGCGTTTTAGTTCATTAAAAAGCTGTACGGAAAGTTTTGCCCCGGTACATCCAAGCGGATGGCCTAAAGCAATTGCCCCCCCGTTTACATTAACAACTTCAGGATTAAGTTCCAAGCCTTTTATTATTGCAAGGGACTGGGAGGCGAAAGCTTCATTTAGTTCGATCAAGTCAATATCCTGTTGCTTTAGCCCAGCTGCTTTCAATACTTTTGGAATGGCCACAAGCGGGCCGATCCCCATTATACGCGGTGGCACCCCCGCAACGGCATAATTAACCAATCGCGCAATAGGCTCCAGGTTATTTTGTTTTAAAAATCTTTCGCTTACAACCATTACAAATGCTGCACCGTCACTTGTTTGCGATGAATTACCAGCGGTTACTACGCCTTTGGCGTTGAATACTGGCTTCAGCTTAGCCAGCGCTTCTAATGAGGTGTCACTTCGCGGGCCTTCATCTGTATCAACCTTAAATTCCCTTTTCTTTTTTTTCCCGGCCTCGTCTACGTACGTTTCGGTAATGTTTACCGGGACTATTTCGTCTGTAAATTTCCCCTCAGCGATCGCCTTTATAGCTTTTTGGTGCGAATTAAAAGCGAACTGATCCTGCTCTTCCCTTCCGATTTGGTATTCCTTTGCAACGGCTTCTGCCGTTAAACCCATTCCCCAGTAATAGTCGGGGTGTGCAAGGGCTATATCTGCATTGGGTACTATACGCCAGCCGCCCATTGGCAGCAAGCTCATACTTTCCACTCCGCCTGCAATAATGCAATCAGCAATGCCACTGTGTATTTTGGCAGAGGCGATAGCGATGGTTTCCAAGCCTGATGCACAATACCGGTTCACTGTCATCCCGGGTACTTTATCGGTATCCAATGCCATTAAAGAGATGAGGCGGCCCACATTTAAGCCTTGTTCGGCTTCGGGGGTAGCGTTGCCCACAATTACATCATCTATTTGCTCTTTATCGACATTGGGCACCAATGTTAAAAGATGTTTGATGACATCTGCGGCCAGCGTATCCGGCCTGGTAAACCTGAAACCTCCACGGTTAGCCTTTCCTATAGCGCTGCGGCTACCTGCAACTATATATGCGTTCATCTGTTTGTGTTCAGTTAATTTTATTAAATCAGTTTCTTAGTACTTTACCACCGGTTAAAATGGATTGAATACGCTCAAGTGTTTTCTTTTCGGTACAAAGCGCAAGAAATGCCTCCCTTTCGAGATCCAGCAGATACGACTCGCTAACCAAAGACGGCTGCGACAGGTCGCCACCTGAGAGCACATAGCCCAGTTTTTGGGATATCTTTACATCATGCTCGCTTATGTAATTACCGCTGTACATAGTATTGGCGCCCACATAAGCCAAACCAAGGGCCTGCTTACCTAAAACTTTGATGTCAGTTCGTTGGAGCGGTTGCACATAGCCTTCATTTGCCAACTGCAAACAATGCTGTTTTGCTTCTGCAAGCAGCCTGTTTTGTGATACTACTACCACATCCCGTCCTTTTTTAAGATAGCCATATTCAAAGGCTTCATAAGCAGAAGTAGAAACTTTTGCCTGTCCGATAGTTAAAAATCGTTCCCTGAAATTATTTAATTCTATGTCACCGTCCTGCAATTCATCCGACAAGCGAAGGGCAAATTCTTTTGTTCCGCCGCCGCCAGGAATCAAACCCACGCCAAACTCAACGAGCCCCATGTATAATTCTGCATGGGCCACTACTTTATCCGCATGAAGGCACATTTCGCAACCGCCGCCTAATGCCATTTGATGAGGAGCAGCTACAACAGGTATTGACGAATAACGCAAACGCATCATCGTGTTCTGAAAGGTTTTGACCACCATATTCAGCTCGTCAAACTCCTGGTCAACCGCCATCATAAATATCATCCCAACATTGGCACCGGCACTAAAATTGGCCCCTTCATTTGATATTACCAGCCCTTTATAGCTTGCTTCGGCCAATGTAATGGCTTTGTTAATACCTTCTATCACCTCACCGCCAATAGTATTCATTTTAGTATGGAACTCCAGGTTGAGAATACCATCGCCGATATCGGTAATAGTAGTCCCGCTGTTTTTCAATACTATTTTTTCTTTGCCGAGGTTTTTCAGCAAGATATAGTTCTCCGTCCCGGGGATAACTTTATAGCCCCTTGATGGGATGTCGTAATACATGCGTTTGCCATCCTCAACTTTATAAAAGCTTTTGGCTCCTGTTTCAAGCATGTCGTAAACCCACTGCGCCGGTTTGTTAGCGCTGGCTTCCATGTCCTTCAATGTATTTTCAACACCCAACGCATCCCATTTTTCAAATGGCCCCATTTCCCAGCCAAAACCGGCATTCATAGCGGCATCTATCTTAAAGAACTCATCGGCAATTTCAGGAATACGCTTGCTGGAATAAGCAAA
>Ga0105239_10001694_pt1 | contig 29060 bp, 30 predicted proteins | sample KBSC44metaG_FD_92761 | JGI IMG/M metagenome (GOLD analysis project Ga0105239, IMG submission 92761) | Corn rhizosphere microbial communities from Kellogg Biological Station, Michigan, USA - KBS C4-4 metaG | ecosystem: Host-associated > Plants > Roots > Rhizosphere > Soil | place: Michigan, USA...
CGTCTATCCAGTCCCCCGTCTATCCAGTCCCCCGTCTATCCAGTCCCCCGTCTATCCAGTCCCCCGTCCCTCGACCCTCGTCCTCCGTCCTCTTAGTCCTAGTCCTCCCACTCACCTCTTTAGTATCCTTTTAGTCCTTAGTCTCCCACCCCTTTAGTCCAGCCCCTCTTACCCACCTAATATCAATGAGCGCTAGAAGCGTATCAACGAATTCTTAGTTGAAAGTAGCTATCACAACTGCGTTCTTTAGGCATTCGATAATTTAAGCTGCCATAACTCGCATGTTGAGCAATGCTGTATCATGCTAGTCGCTACCGGCATTTTATGATTATGAGCCATTCGTTTACGGCTGGTCAAATAATATTAGTGGCCATGTCCCATTTCGGAAATATGAGTTACCGACCACACGCAATCGTTGCATCTATGACCTAGAACGGATGGGCACAGCTTCCTTATTGCTACAAACAATTGTCTAGGGTAATTTAAAAACCCGAAGCCCATACTGAGGCCCTCGACTTCATTCCCATACTTGATACAACGCGTTTGAAATAACATCTTCGAACACCGCCATATGGGGGTGTTTACTCGCTTGGCAGGTTCGAATCGAATGATACTAACTATATCGCAGGAAGAGTAGTTGTTTCACGTGCAGGATACCATACTGATGAATCTGCTTGAATAATCGTCCATCCGCAATGATTGGGATGATGGTGACAAGAAATATCCGTCACATTACTTCCCCGCTCCTCCATAGGTGACCTCCTGCCTAACAGTACGGGAGACTCGGATTGCTGCAGCTTCCAGCAATGAAACTCTGTTTCATCCTTGGCAACTCCTCTGCTTGGAAGATCATCGCGGCAGGATCCAATAGATGGTCCACTATATGTACTATTCCTCCGGTGACCGCGAGGTTTGTATCCGTGACTGTGGCGGCCCCTTGATTCAATCTTAGCTCTTCATTCACAATCTGCGCGCCGATATACAGGTATGAGCCTGTCTGCAGCTTGCTCTCTACTCCGCTGAAGTTAGACGTCGTGAGCGCGCTATTGGGGATGTAGTGATGCGTCATGAGGTTTCCGAACCAGAATTTCCCCTTGGGACTGTCGTAATAGGTGGAAAAGTATTCGGCACTGTTGTTGAAGGCCTCATTGGAAGGGGCGAAGAAGGTGAAGGACCAGTTTGGGACTGTGTCGAATGCCACCGTGAAGCCTGGATGCCATGAGTTTGGTGATTAAGAAATGCTCTTTGGAACCAAAGTGGCAGAAGGGGAGGAAACACCTACCTGCAGACTGAGAAAGATAGCTTCTGAGAGTGGACAGCTCGCTTCGAGATTGAATGAAGTCAAGGAGAGTGGTCACGGAAGCATTCTTGCTGGGGACATAAGTTCCTTCTGGGAAAGCGGCATATTCAAGAGGTAGCCTTTCGATATCTACTGCCGCGAGAGCCGATGAGAAGAGGAGGGGCCACAGAGAGACCTTCATTTCTGACTGTTTTGTGAGTACAGGGTGTGAATGTTTCCTGTATATAAACAATCGGCACACGCTATTGACCTCATCCGTACCGACCTTTATGCTCCACCACTCCGGAATTGGCCCGGTCTATCCACTGGGCCCGCGGGGAGCTTTTTTTGAGCTAGTCTCGGGCAGGGTCCGAGTCTTCTCCCGAATGGTTTCTGCCAAACCAGAAATGTTGAATAAGAGCTCCTGAAGGTGAGAATGGGATCGTGTAGGCATGCCACTATTTTTTCGATGGAAATATCCTCAGGATGGCCCTTACAGTACGGTCCTTGGGCTGCGCTTTGGTGAATTTGGCGTTGCTGCTCGATGGCGTCCACGCGAAGGTTGATGCCTCGAGACCACAGATGGGTTGGAACAGGTGAAAATTGACTCTCCTTGAACTCCTTGGTACAGTCTGACTGTTTACGTAGCTGGAACTCGTTCAAGAACAATATAAGCGCGGACTTGACGACCACAACCGCCCAGGCCATGGTTGACCTTGGCCTCAAGGACGTCGGGTACGAGTATGTGGTTATAGATGCAGGGTGGCAAGCGTCGGAACGCGACGAGAGCGGCAGACAGCAGCCCAACGCAACCAAATTCCCGAACGGGATTGGCCCTGTCGCGAACACAGTCCACAGCCTTGGTCTGAAGTTGGGGATCTACTCGGACGCCGGGATTTTGACCTGCAGTTTTGAACCCGGGAGCTGGGGATATGAGGAACGGGACGCCAGGACCTACGCAGAATGGGGCATCGACTACCTCAAGGTAAGTTGCAGGCTCGATCTAGAATTTTCCCCTCGGACAAGGGCTAAGTATATCTCGCAGTACGACAATTGTGGCTCTTTCCAGGCAGCTACCTACTCACCCTATGAACGATTTTCCATCATGGGTAACGCCCTCCTCCATAGCGGACGAGACATTTTCTATTCGTTGTGCCAATGGGGTAATCAATTCCCGTGGCTCTGGGCGGATCAAGTGGGTCAGTCTTATCGTATGTCGGGCGACATTCACAACTCCTTTGCCAAAGACGGTGCAAACGTATGTACGACGGCATACTGTTTGAACACAGGGTATGCTGGGTGCTCGGTCCTCACTATCATCCGCAAAATGCGAGAAGTCTCTTCATTCCAGGCGCCTGGCAGTTGGGCCGACATGGACATGTTAGAAGTTGGCAACCACGCAATGACCGAGGCAGAGGAACGTACACATTTCAGCTTCTGGAGCGCTCTTAAGAGCCCCCTCATCATTGGCGCGGATCTCAGCAACATCTCCCAGAGTAGCTTGAATGTGCTGAAAAATAAGGAGATTATTGCTATCAACCAAGATCCACTCGGTGCGGCCGTTACATACGTGTCGGCCTTGAGTGTGGAGAATCAAATCCAAGTATGGGTTGGCCCACTCACGGACGGCAGGGTGGTGGTACTGGTTTTAAACGAGGGGACAGCAACCGCCAACGTGTCATTGTCTTCTTCGGCTCTGACGAGCTACGCCTCGAGCTGCAGCAGAAACCAAACTCAGGGCTACTACTTCACAAATCGCACTGCTGTGAGAGACATTTGGAACAAGGTTGAGATTCCATGGGGGACGACCATTCACCTACCGAATATCACTTCACACGATACTCGTGTTCTTATTGTTGGAGGGAAATAATAGCCTGGAAACAACATGCAATACCAATATTCAAACTATCAACTGTAGCGTCACCATTTGGTCTGTACTTGGTACTTAGCATTCATGCCTCATCGCTGACCCTTGCTCTTCGAGTTGGGACAAGTATGTTTGCCGTCAAGACCTAACGAGAAGACGAGCTCGATAGTGTGTGTGGAATGATCTAGTCTTAACACAAAGGACGCTGAACTGATCCAGATCCTGAGTTTAAAAATTGACTTCGTGCTGAAGAGCAACGGCTCGGCGTTCCTTGTCCTAGACATTGTGGTAAGAAATGGAAATGTTCGAGCTTCGGGAGAAAATGTGGAGTACTAATTAACTTGCCACAAAATACTGAGGCCCAAAAGAAAGGATACGGACAACTCAACACGAGGCTCGAGGTTCTGCCAGAGCACAAGTCCATAATCCCGGCTCATGCCGAATCATTGTGCGGCCCTTTGACGAACCAACGGCGAGACTTTGTTCTGGTCCGGTCCTGGTAAGAATTATTGATCATTCGAGGCTGATTGAACGTCACGTCAAATACTTTCTGATCATCTGGCAAGTTTTTCCCAATCCAAAGCTTTCTTCTCTCCAATTCTTGCGATGTTGACATTGCACTCTTAGCATTCCTAGGGTTCCCCCCTTCCAAAAACTGACAGTAGTTCCTCTTGAATTCCTTGGCGTCTGAAAAGGTAAGATTAGCGTCAGACATACCGCCCAAAACAATGGTAAGCTAGAATCGTCAAGTCGATTGTTGTTGTGCAATAAGCTTGAAAAAAGGGTATGGTATTGAATGGCTTCATGGAGCTATAGCAATGATTGCGTTTAATTGTTTCAGAGCAGGCTCTTTTGAGCTTTTCATTCATCGTTTCGATGTGCTGACACGCATGGCCCTCTGGTAAGACTCGCCCTTGAATCCAGCACTAGAACATGCTGACTCTCGATGTCTGAAACTGTTAGCAAAGAGCGTTTTGATGCCACTGGGGGTAAATTCACAGACCTGTTGATTCATATCATTTGATAAGTCATCGAATCTGCCAAAGTCGAAATGATTCAAGTGTTGAGACGGTAACACGTGCGGAAGTTGAGGCCCCAAGGCATAGCTCTGGTTCATCTGGGTTGGATCCGAGGCTCCAGCTGCTGGTGCCATGTTCTGAGAAGGTTCGACCTCATGATGAAAGCCGTATTGTTGGAAGGCATTAGGCAAAGGAGGAAATGCCATTGATATTGAGTCTGGTGAGTTAAAATCCAGGTCCGAAAGGTACTGCGGCTGTCGAACCTCAAAAGTCTGAGTGTTTCGCTGGTGCTCTGGGCTTGGAGGTTGTGTCTCCCCGTCAACGGGTTCGCCTTGCTCCGAGTAGACAGGTCTCCTAATGTCCAACGTCGCAGAATCGTTCTTCCGCTCGTCGTGATTGGCAACAAGATTTTTGGCATCACGCAAGCGTCTTCCAAATCGAGAGGCAAGGTTGTCTGTTGGATTATCCGTGGGAATAGCAAGGCTATCCCAACGGCGGGCGATGTCCTCAAGCAGTTCCACGATCGTGTTGAAGGACACATGGCATTCGACAGAGTAGAAGGAAGCATGTGCTGAGGAATATTAAGGTGGGTCTTTCGACACGGAAGTTCTCACTTACATAGTAACACACGTCCTGCAATGAAAAGACAGAAGGAGAATTGCGGATTTGTGAGAGCGGTGCTTTGTGCCAGAAATTGCTGGGCGATGGTGGTGATCTCACAGGCGGCACTTAGACACATTTCGGCAGACGATTGGCTCGCCATTTGAAGATACCCTGATTCAGGGTAAGCAACGGCCTGGTGTAGTTGTATGACTGCCGTGTTGTGCGTTATGTGAGCTAAGGTCAAATTCGGGTCCATGATACCGTCTTGATTCAACGCTGAAGCATTCCTCCATTTTGGAGGCAAGTAGAGTCTCCATCTGTGATGTGTGTTAGCGGATGATGAAGTGTAGATAGTAAGTGCTTACTTCATGAGTCGAAGATCCAGCTCCTTGAATCTCACGTGCCACATATCCATCTGCTCCTTGTCGTCGAACCTTACGGGATGTTGGAGGAAGAAGCGAGTCACGAGATTCAAGCTCTCACTAGCCTCAACGTTGAAAGCGAAGCCACCGATCGCGTCCTGCCCTGTATTATCATTGCTTTGTCTTTCGCTGGTGGGAGAGATGTTCTGTGCCGAGGCTCCACACCTCTCGGCGATCCCAAATCGCGGAGTTTTTACAGGCGACTCCGCAGCCCAGAGAGAGCCTTCGCAAGGTAGTCGACAATGCACGTCGTCGCTTGTCAGGCTATTATTCCAACTGTCTCAGGATCAGCGCGAGCTAAAGACAGTGGGATTGAAAGCATGTTGCTCACCCAGTCGCTACACTGCAAAATCTGTCCATGAGGAAGACGGACCAGAACACACGGCGTCGCTCCTCGGTCTCACACCAGCTTTTCGGCCTGCGCAAGAATTTCATCCGCCGAATCAAAAACTCGTTCCTACTGCGGCCTTCGGTATCTTCACAGTCTTCCGCGCTAAGCTGCAGTTGTTCAACTGTCCTTGTCATTGACCCGACAATGCTCCATGCCGACGGTCCTCGGCCAGCCCCGACCTTAAAGACGTGAGTTAGCATGAGGAAGCAAGAAGCCGCCGATTACTTACTATATCGAACGCAATAATGACTAGTGCCTGGAGATTCTCAACCGAGAACTTGTCCATTCCCTGTAGTATAACGGTATTTCGGCATTTCAGAGACCAAGCGTGTTTTTCCTGCTTTGGTATGGTGATACTTTGGTCGAGGCGTAGGCATACACTTGTGATTGCGAGGAGGATCGGCCCCAGTTGACTTGCGCGAGCAACGTCCACCAGCTTTTGCCGGAATGACTTCTCATGAAGGATTGGAATCCATGGATGGAGCTGAGCGAAGTAGATGTTGACCATTGAATGGAGCTGGTCGTCTGGCGGGAGTAGTTCTGGTAATCTGTTTGAAAAGTCCGATGGGGGATCACTGAACGGAAAGGTACTTTGCGCTGCGCAACCACGGCGACTCTCAATCAGTTCTGAGGGTGACTCGTTTGGTGTAGGAGAACGAACTGCAGCGAGATATGTTCGTTTCAGTGCTTCGGTCTGGTCATTAAGTGAGGAGGGCGCATGTGTACTCTGCCCCATGGCGCGTTGCAGAAGTGGTTCGAGGAGTAAGCCCTGCCCCAGCAACATCTGCTCGAGATTGGAGATCCTTTGGGTCAACATCTGAATTGTTCCAGGCTTTATCCCAGGTCTGTCCTTCAAGTCGTCGTACACACAATCGACTTGTAAACGTGTACAATGAGAACAAGGCGATTGACGAGAGCATTTTGTCTTTCTTCTGCGACACGAGTGACATGCAGGAGAGTCATCCGCGCCATCATCGACTTTCTCTTCTAATGAAGACGGCCGGTTCGGCTTTGCCCTCTTTCTGGGCGGCTCGTCGGTATGTGCGCTGCTCGTCATCTGGACTTATACTATCCGTCTGTTGAAGCTGAGACGGCCTTATTTGAGGAAGGGAAAAAGGTCGCAATGGGTTGCTCGAATGCAGGGCAAGGGATTTGTAGACTGGTCTGCGGGCTACAAGCGAAGAAAATCTGGGGTTCACGTAGGCCTCCCCATCCCCTCATCGAGCCCCGGCTTGCTATACGAGCCGCCACCAGGGAATGACCCACGAGTCTGGGCTCGGCACCAGGGCACTCGATCCAACTGCTGCTCCTTATTGGAGACGAGCGGGTTCATCTGCAAGTCATTCGTTAGCTGTTCCTTTGCTCAATTCGCTCTCCGCGCCTTCGCACTCATAGTTTCAAATTTCATTGGCCTGGCAAGCTTGTCGTGATTGCTCTAGCTCGGAATTATTCAACTAGACATTGCTAAGGCGGCCAGTGGCTATCATGAGCTCACCTTGAGTGGCTGGAATCAGCCGCCAGTTCGAGGCTGGCAGGGATCAACTCGGCCTTCGGAGCGCCCCTCGGACACCCCCCGGTGGCAGAACTACGTGACCGCCTACTCCCATTTTCAGACATTTTACAACTGTTATTAATGAATACCTCCATAAGTATCATTGATATATTATCTAACTTCAGACCTTTGCTAGCTGTTGTCAGGAATGCCCAGGGCGGCCTCCTGGCAAGCATTTAGCTAATAGGTCCGAAATATCCTCGCACTATCTTGCGAGATTCTAGTCTTTTTGGGCGAGAACAACGAGTTCGTATGGTATTTGTCTTAGTGGTGTAACTAATTCTGTGGGATGTAACTAAGTAAGAGGCAGAGAAGTTCTGACTGCCAGTTGCAATAGGGCCTGTCACCGCTTTGCAGTCAGCCTTGCCATGCCTATCTTGGTGTGGATCATCATTTATCAAGGCAAATTGTGGAGTTAAGGTTCCTTACTGGTCATCTCGGCCTACCTGTATGGATAGCTACCGATGGAGCTTTTACACTTGCTACACTCATCGATTTGGCTTGCCCCTTTCTCCTTGTAAGACAAAGACACCACCTCCAGCATCAATCGGCACCGCTGGCAAGAAAAAAAGAAAGTTTAGGAAGACAATTGTAGGCTGAGAACTCTGACCGGGCAGTATCGTTCAAGTGAGAATAGGCATCAAGGCCCTTAGAAGCCGCTTGTGACCCAACACTCTTTTATCCGTATCGTTTCTCTCGGTGACGAAGTCCTGGCCTGAAACAACTGCCCTGATCCTGCTGAAATGGACACAATATTGGAATAACGCCAGGATAGACCGAACAACCCAGATAATTACCCGTCCCCCCAATTTAGCCTTGCACATTTCCGGCTTCAACATTAGAACGACAAGAACTCGGGCAGGCCGTTCCCCAACATTCGGACTGGAGTTGTGGACGGTGCTCACTCTTCAAAGGAACACGTGGTCGAGGCAGACCAACCTATTACCAGTAGTATCGCTCACATGATTAAATGTATTCTGTATTTTTTTTGCTACGTACTGGAGAAGAACATTCCAACTCAGGATTAGGCCTTCGTAGGGCGGACGTTACCCCGATTCGGACTTACCTTGCTGTTAGCGATACACTGGGAGTTCTACATAGGATTGAGCATTTATCCGATCTTTCGACTTTGCAGACAGGCTTTACCGGTGTATTCCCTGGTTCAAGTTTTCAATAACCTCCAGATCGTGCTCCAGAATCTAAGCTGAGGTACTCTCCACGTATCTGTCTCAGTGTGAGAGCTGCCGGCTCGAAATACCATCAAGGACTCGTTAAAGCGATAATCTGGCCAATGTGGAGCATCCGAGACTATGAAAGTCAATACTAAGTTAGTATCAAGTCCTAAACTCGTGGAGAAATAAAACAGAAGCACAATGCCTACCGCCATGACCATTCGGGTCCAGGCTGTGCGCAAAACTTATCCAGCTCCTGCTCATGAACCCAGAAAGCTTGTGAAAAGACTGGTTTGTGCCAATCCAAGTTGTCAATTCTGGATTGGAATTGTTGAAAGCGAAGCCAATTTCGGAATAGTGAGTGGAATAGACTGGAGCAATCGTAGCGATGAGAGTTTCCTTGTTGTCCCACGGTGGCTGGTCAAATCGATAGACGTAAACCGTTCGTTTCGTGCCATTGTTCCAGGCAGCATGATCCTCCGCGGTCTGGCGTCGGCCTGCGTGGATGGCCCAATCTCCAGCAATCGCGGCTCCCCGCTTGTATTGATAACCCTGATCCGCGAAGCGCTCAGTGCCGGTGTCAAATGGGCATCCTTTGGTCGGATCGTCGGGGTACAGCTTCATGAGTGTGTCCACAATACAAGTTGGCAATCCCATGCCCAGGGACGAAATATATGCGCGGACATTGGCGTCTGTGTTTAGAGTATTCCGTGGACCCCAAAAGCTGGCGGTTCCCTCGTCTGTGTTTGAGCCTACCAGTATAGATATGTTGGCAACGAGGCCCAATGCAAAGCTTTCGGAGGGAAGTCGAGGTATTAGGGCTCCGTCGACCACTGGCGTGAAGATGAAGGGTGCTGAAGCATTAAAAACCACTTCATACGGCGCCTGGCGTAGGCACTCCAATGTGTCAGCGGCCCTTGAGCAGTTTGCTGTTCTAGTGATGTTGTCGTAAAAGGCTTGATATTTGTCGCTGAAGGCTGGCTCGATTCCCGGAGCCAACGCGGTGCCGCTTTCGAATATTGCCGCTCGGAACAAATCTTGATTTTGTCCATCAAAGGCGACAGTATGGAAACCGACACTAAAGGCCCCGGCCGACTCGCCCCATATCGTGACCTCGCAGAAGGGTGAGCTCAGTAATAGTCAGCAGTAGGGATATCTCACCTTGCTCTTGTTACCGCCGAAGGCGGCGATATTGTCCTGGATCCAGTGCAGAGCCAGTCGCTGATCGTACAGCCCAAAGTTGAACTCCGATAGCTCTTTGGCCGCCAGAAATCCCCAACTTCCCAGGCGATAGTTCATGGATGCTGCAATGATAGGCTTCCCTATAGCAGCCGATGCGCTCACGAGGTTGGTCAGATCATATCTGGGATCGCTAGTGCCTCCTCCAGTAAACCCTGTTAGCAATGTGAGCAAGTGTGCAAGGCATTGGACAGTGTGCTGTCGAACCTCCACCGTAGATCCAGACAAGAACGGGAAGCGAGGCATTCGCATCCGTGTTCTGCGGTCGTACGACATTGAGAGTCAAGCAGTCTTCATCCAAGGTCATGTTTGCACTGAAGCCTGCATAGCCGGGACATGACGGTCCATATGTTGACGCATCCTTGGCGGTAGACCATGCCTTATCAATAGCATGAGGGTGTCTGAATCTGAGAGATCCTGTAGGGGGTTGAGCATATGGTATGCCCAGGAATGCCTCCACGCCCGACCGGCCTATAGAGGTGCCTAGGAAACTCCCTAATGATGTTGTGACAGTGGGATTCTTTGCTTGTGGTAGACCCCTGGCTGCTGCTGCCGCTGCCGCCACCACCAAGAATAAAGACAAAATCATTCTGAGCAATGCAAGAGCCACTGTTGGTCAGGGTTACGAGAAGACTCCGAAAACGTAGCTGGATGGGAGGAGAGATGCATCAGTCTTCTGCGCAGACGAGGACTGGCTGTTCTTATTCCACAGTGGTCCGATGTGAGAATTACCCAGTGACGAAACCCGGCCGGCACTCTTTAGCCAGACAACGAAATCGTGGCCAGTATCATTCGAAAGGAGGATCTGCGGCCGGGGAATCTGTGGGTGAAATATTCCAACCAGCTTCGCTCCAAGTTGCGCCAACAAATGGCCCTCGGACGAGGCCGACCATGATTCCGGTGGCCGACAAATTGTAGAATTAGGTAAACCTCCGCCCTCTGTAGTACAGAAAATTGGGTTCGATGGTGTGGGGAGAGACAGTGTTCTATATCTTGCCCCCTAGAGATCGAGAGGCACCTGCACGTGGAGATAACACGATAAAACTGCTAGGTTCTGTACCAAAGCTGACGACCGGATTAGACCCTTCTCATTTTCCCCGGAAGCCAGCGAAACCCAGCAGGAATAACCCTCATTGGGCGGCGATGTTGGCTTGCGGCATTTAGTAGAACGCTGGAGATATTATAGCGAAAGAAGCATATCGCTCGTAGAATTGAAACAGTTGTAGAGCTGCTTAGGGACATACCTGGCCGATGAATGTTGCGACCTCACGACGTAAGGATTCTCGCCAAGGGTCTTGCGTCTGACTTCATCAAGCATTAGGACGCTGAGCGATATATGAGAGACTGAGAGTCGGCAAAAATATCACCAGTCACGTTGGACATCAAAGGGCCTATCAACCCGGATCAGACAAGCATATCGACACCGAAACAAGGGTTTCCGGCCCCTTCAAGCTGACTGCAGCCCAATGTCCTAATCCATGACTAGTGTAGCCATAGCAATATGTCCCCGACTCTGAGCCTTCTTTGCCAGGCTTCATGTCTCTGGCTCCTGCGCCTCCGTCGGATACTTTTTCTTGAGAGTTTTAGAAGACAGTCAACAGCGTATAAGCCCAACTGCATCAACAGAAAACTCATTTCAAAATGGATCCTACTAGTGTTCTGAAGATCGGCGCCAGCAAGGTTACCACGCTATTTTCTTGATTACGAAAACACAAACACGGAATGTCAACCAATAAATGTGGCATGCAAGTCTGACGCTTAGACCATTCTGGAGTTGTCACAAAGCGTATGATGAAAGTGACTAACAGCCGCGCGGCCGACACGAATCAATATATTCCGAGAAGATTGGCTCTGAACTCCTTGATGCTCTAAAGTAAGGCCAAGATAACTGCCTATATAGAAACTTTTGTCTGCAAAGCAGTGGAGTTTCTGGCTGTAAAGACTCCCAATGTGTCCAAATCTATACCCAGCTTCATAAGTCTGTTGCCGACCAGCAGGAAATAATAATCAGCATAAACAAGCCCATGATCAGCCCACCTCCGTGGTGCGAACTCGTAGTTGTTAATGGTAGCACGTATCAATATGGTCTCTTGACCACCAAGATCAACCTTTTCATTGCCGGCGGAAGTAGGCACGAAGCGCGCTTCCGGCGCCATGGCCAGATCGATGACTCCTGATAGGAGCCTCAAAGCCGCGTCCAGGTAGGTCGATTGAGACGTCCCCGTGACCTCGTGGAGCAAGATCAGACCGTACGCAGCTATTAATGCTGCTGACGTGTCGCGAGGACCAGGCTGGGGAGCATCAAAGTCCCAGAAAGGCACGTTGTCGTCTGGCAAATGAGCAACAAAATAAGCCGCCAATTTACGAGAAACTTCTAAAAACCGTTCGTCCTGCGTCCAGTTATAGGCTTGTGCAAAACCTGCAATACCCCAAGCTTGTCCGCGAGACCAGCAGCTGCTGTCAGAAAAGCCTTGATTTGTCATTTGAGAGAGAGCCTTGCCCGTCAAAGGATCGAAATTGACAACGTGGCATGTGCTATTGTCAGGGCGAATGTGAGACTCCAGTGTCTTTAGTGCATGTGCTGTGGCTATGTCGGCCAGCCTAGGTTGTGAGGTTAACTGTGCGACATAGTACAGCAGGTCGAGATCTGCGTTGTATTTAGATATTGTTCATAGAAGGGCTAGGAAACCAACACACTCATCATGTTGTCAATTATGACCAAGTAACTCTTCGAAGGATCGTCAAAGTGGTATCTCTTGGTGAAACAGGTGTCCCAGCTTCGTATACAGCCAACCTTCTGGTCGAATCGAGATGCCAGAGAATCAGCAGCAGTGATGAGACTGGCATAGCATTCAGGATCTCGGTCCAATTCCCACCCAATTTGAGCCCAAGGTTGGATCATGAATCCGAGATCGTGGGTGTCGGTCCTTCTTGCCTGGCTGTGAAGGTTTGCCGTCCACCATTTACAAGCATATTGGAGTTTTAGTGAATTCGGCCGGAGTTCCCTGGTCGTCGTCCCAGAGGCGAAAGCCCGGCGACCCCATTTCCTTTGCCGTTCCCAAAGTAGATGGAGGCAGCCTGGGAAGAAACCAGAGGTCCAGAAATCCGCTGGCGAATATACGTATTGCTCACCGCCGGGCTCCGTGTATTCAGGGTATTCGAGCGGTGGAGTTTCCTGGCACAGTCCTCGTCAGCCAGTAAAGACGATCAGCACAGGCGTCCACATACTTTATACAAGGCTCGAAGGGCGACACCCCAGATCTTTGCGGCGGACGACGGTGAGTTCAGATTGCGGAGGAGTTTACATTCCCGAAGTGTTGGCGACCGCGGGGGCGTCAGCTCCTGTCTTTCAGGAGCACTCAGCTGAGGTTGTCAGATTTCAATCTGCGTTATTGTGATTCGAAAGACTTACTCTGTCCGCCTCGATCTCCATACCAGCCCGTTTCCCCTTTGTGGTGCACATCAAGTTTTCGTATGATGAATTCGAGCAAGACATGACCAAGTTGATCGCTATCGTCCACAACCTCTGGGATCAGTCAACCCGGGAATTTGGGGGAACGACACACAATAAAAGGAATTTGACTCCAGGAAACATGTAGGGGCCGGAGCGCCGAAGGTGACCCTCAATTTCAGTCTGTATTCGTCAACAGTGTGGTCTCCAGCCGGTCTACGCTTCGGCTTTCCGGACATGCTTTCGCCCACTACGTCGTCCACGAGGCAGTACGGTGGTATTGAAAACCTTGAACCACCCGGCACGTCTGCGCAACGCCGCATTTCGGAGGAGGGGCCGGTCAGGGCCTGGCTGTGCAGTCTGGAAATTCTCCGGAGCCACGCCGAAATCTACCCCGACGCCGGGGAGATTGGTCTATACTAGATACCTTGACTTCCTCCGTTTGGAAAGGGTGTAGATCAACAATCATCATTCTCAAAATATATCTCACATCCAAGCCATCTCTTCACATCCATCTCCAACCATGGCTACCGAAAAGGATATGGAAGCGCCTGTTTCTGCTCTCTCCACCCATTGTGAAATAACAGAGCTGTCAGAAAGAGTTGCGGAACATGCCAAGCTCGGCGACGACGAAACTTCTCGTTATGTTGGCCCGCGAGCGATGCAGATCGATGAGGCCACGAACAAGCGACTCTTCTGGAAGATCAACCGCCGCATCCTCCCTATCATGGTGGTAACGTATTTTTGTCAGTCCCTTGATAAAGGCACTTTGAATTTTGCCTCGATTATGGGTATTCAAAAGGATGCAAATCTCAAGGGCCAAGAAGTATGTCCTTTAGCCTTCTTCCTGAAAAGATACTGACGAAGCGCACAGTATAGCTGGCTGGGCACCATTTTGTACATGGGTATCCTTGTTGGAGAGTACCCGCAGAACTTCTTGTTGCAGAAGCTCCCTCTCGGAAAGTTGCTTGCAGCCAAGTAGGATTCTGTTTTTGCTTGACTATAGATCACCAGCTAATGCGCTGCAGTATCTTTTGCTGGGGAGCGGTAGTGGCATGCTCCGCAGCAGCTAAGAACTTTGGGGCCCTGATGACCGTCCGATTTCTACTTGGTTTCTTCGAATCATGCATTCAACCCGCGATGATGCTCTTGTAAGCGCAAAGGTCTACTAGTCTGACACGCTGATTGACTTGCTCTAAGGACTTCAATGTGGTACACAAGGGAAGAACAACCTCTCCTCAACGCTATTTGGTATTGCCAGACGGGAGTGCAGCTCATGGTAAGTTTCCTAAAATTCCCAGAGTAATTTCTGGCTAACGCACCTCGGTAGGTTGGTGGTTTGATCGCATTCGGCGTGTCGCACTTTGAAGGCCATGCTATTTATTCGTGGCAGCTTCTCTTCCTTATCTTGGGCTGTGCCACCGTTGTGTGGTCTTTTTTTGTCGGATGGCTCTTGCCTGACAGCCCCATGAAGGCCAAATGCTACAACGAGGACGAGAAGAGACTCATGATCGAACGTGTGCGCCACAACGAGACTGGCATCCAGAACAGACAATACAAGACTTACCAAGTTGTCGAGGCGCTGACAGACCCATTCGTCTGGGCATGTGTACTCTTGATCACCGTGGCCAACCTCATTATTGGCGGATTAGGGGTGTTCTCAAACCTGATCATCAAGCAATTCGGCTTCACCACCTTGCAGACCAATCTTCTGAATATTGCTCAGGGCGCCCTGACTATCATGATCATGGTTGGAGCGGCGTTGCTCAGCCAAAAAACGAAAAAAACTTGCATGGTAATGCTGGTGAGTTGAACTCTCCACTTGTCGTAGGCTTTGCTAATGGAATCGTCAGGTGTGGAGCGTCCCTGGAATCATTGGAACGGCTGTCATACTCGGCGTCAAGCCCACCAAGTCCAATGCTGGTGGCCTGCTCATTGCATTTTACTGTACTCAATTCTTCTTGGCCCAAGGTAACATGATCATATCCCTGATCACACGAAACGTCGCAGGGCAAACGAAGAAGGGAATTACTATGACAATGACTTTTGTCGGGTGGGCGACTGGCAATATGATCGCCCCTCAAATTTTTCAGTCGAGCGACGCTCCTCGCTACATCCACGGCTTCGTTGCCCATATGGTCATTTATGTCGTCTACATGGCACTTGTGGCCGGGACTTGGGTATTGCTTTTGGCAAGGAATAGAAAGAAGGCGGCTCAGATGTCGGCAGGGTCCGAGACTGGTGAGGGAAAGGTTTCCCACGATCTGGCGTTCCAAGATTTGACGGATAAGGAGAACCCCAATTTCCGCTATGTGTGCTAGTACAAAGTAAACATATGCAGCACAATATGCTTGCTGAGATAGGAAGAGAAGGCCTGAACACAGTGACAACTACCGTGACTAGGCTCCAAGGGAAGGAAATATGGCTCCTCACTACTTATATCCATAGTTTTAATGTCAGTTAGCCAATCGTATTACCACTACCTGCCTGCCTGCCTGCCCGCTATAACCGGGGAATTCATCTTAAGAAATAGCTGGGGAAAGTTGGCCAATAGGGTACGAGGCTATATCACGTGACTAGGCTCTGGGCTGTCGCAAGGCTCACAGCACTCTCGGAGGGGAGCCTGGAGCGCCATAAGAGACCGCAGAGCCACTATCGTTACTTAGGTATATATAGACATTCATTACCCTAGATAGGGCTTTTCGTAGTCAACTTCGTACGGAAATCAGAAAACCATTTGAAGAGACACTCAATAGAGCGCTCGAAAAGCTTTAAGCGTACAAACCTGTTCGTGGAGCAAAGGCCACTCAGACACTTATCAAGGATAGAGAGAAACGAAGAGTGGTGAATGTCAATGACGCGGTGAGATTCGAGAACACGGATGGATTCACTGAAACCTTGGCAATTAAACTCACGTGACTCTGGTTCCTGTCACGTCGCGTCTCTGTCGGAAAGGCGCGTCATGCAATTCACCCACTCGGATTGTCTGAGAAATCCGATACGCCATCCACTTCCTGCTCCTGGCAAAACCTACAGACGAACCTTTCTCTTCTGAAATGTCAGGCTTTCTTTTCGCGAGCACCGTGAACTGATCTTTCTACCCGGCCGACAGCCTTTAATTAACCCTCACCATCATGCCGTCGGACATTAGGAGCTTTTTTGGTGGCGGAGGAGGAGGGGCCAAGCCTGCGGCCAAACCTGCCTCTTCAAAGAAGGATGCTGTACGTGTATTATCAAGTTCCCTCAGGATCCTTCAACAGCTGGGTAGTACTAACTAAAAGAAGCCCGCCCCTGCAAAGGTCAAGCCTCAACGTGGTCGTCCCCGAAAAGTCGTCTCTTCCGACGATGACGATGAAGAACTTCCCCAAGTCAGGGCCAAGAACCCATCAACCCCCAAAACCAAAAAACCAGCGAAAGAAGTGGTAGAGGAAGAGACAACAAGCTCCGCGTATTTCGCTTCTTCGAAGGCAAAGCCTGGCAAATCCACTCCCATCCGATCCAAGACTACCGCGAATGGAAACAAAGTCGAAGCAACCACTCCCAAACAGACAAATGGCGGGACACCCTCGACCGGTCGGCGCTCAGCTAGAAGAATTGCGACGAAGAATTACACAGAAGACTCGGATAATGAGAGACTCAAGCTGAAGGATGAAGATGAAGGCCATGACGACATCTTCAATGACATGAAAAGTCGTAAGGTTGACGACGATTATGATGAGGGAACTGATGATGACGATGTGATGCCACGGTCACGGCCTTCCAAAGCGGTCAATGGCCACTCTAGAAAATCTATTCAGCAGGAAGATGAATCTGATCTTGACGTTGCGCAAGTACCTTCCTATGATGGTCCAGGTGACCGCAAGGGATCACGCTCCGCAACCACCTCAACCACCGCTCGGAAGCGTAAGTCCAAAGATCTCAGAGATGATGAGAAGGACTTCGTGGATGACGAGGATGATACGCCGAAGAAGAAAACCAAAACGACAACCACCCCTGCCCGTAAAACTCGTGCACCTACCAAGAAGGAGGAGAGAGAGGAAAGCAAGGAGATCCAAGATATCCTCGATACCATACCCACTGTTCGAGCACCTACTCCTCCGCCGAGGGATGACGAAAGCAGAAAGTTCAAATTCGGTGGAGGAAATGCAGGCGCTGCGCCTCCTGCTGAGGGTTCGCTGGAAATTCCTGTTGGTGAGGAAAATTGTCTCGCAGGGTTAACCTTTGTCTTCACCGGCGTTCTAACCTCAATTGGTCGAGAAGAAGGCCAAAGCCTTGTCAAGCAGTACGGCGGCAAAGTAACGGGAGCTCCTTCCAAGAAAACTAGCTACGTGGTCATCGGCAGTGAGGCCGGTCCAAAGAAGCTTGAGACCATCAGAACTCTTGGTATCAAGACCATTAACGAAGAAGGGCTTTTTGCATTGATCAAACGTCTACCTGCAAATGGCGGTGACGGCAAGGCTGGTGAAGCCTATGCTGAAAAGCAAGCCAAAGAGGAAGCCAAAATTCGTCAACAGGCCCAGGAGATGGAAGAACGCGAACGCAAGAAACAGAAGGAAGCTGCAAAAGCTGCAGAGAAGGCAGCGATGTCTCGACCAAATGGTGCCCCCGCTTTTGCAAAACCGAAACCTAAAGTTGACGACCGGTTATGGGTTGATAAATACGCGCCAGATTCGATGACCAGCGTTTGTGGCAACAAAAGTACTGTCGAGGGCATCCAAGCCTGGCTTCGAGCCTGGCCCAACAATCAGAAATCTGGGTTCAAGAAAGCCGGTGCTAGCGGGAAAGGCATATTCCGTGCTGCCTTGCTCCATGGACCTCCCGGCATTGGTAAAACAACCGCTGCACACTTGGTTGCGAAACTTGAAGGGTACGACGTCGTCGAAAGCAATGCGAGCGAGACTCGAAATAAGAAGTTATTGGAGACCGGCCTCAAAGGGGTGCTCGACACCACCTCATTACTAGGATATTTTGCTGGCGACGGAAAGAAGGTCGATGCTTCGAAGAGAAAGCTGCTATTGATCATGGACGAGGTAGATGGTATGTCAGCAGGTGACCGAGGTGGTGTAGGTGCCATGGCCGCAGTCGCAAAGAAGACAAATATCCCAATTATCATGATCTGCAACGAACGTCGACTCCCCAAAATGAAGCCGTTCGATGGCAATGCAGCCGAGTTTGCATTCCGGCGACCGACTACCGACATGATCAGATCTCGTATTGCAACGATCTGTTTTCGCGAAGGTATCAAGTTACCCAGCCAGGTTTTGAATGCATTGATCGAGGGGTGCAATGGAGATATTCGTCAGATCATCAACATGATATCGACGGTCAAGCTTGACAAGAAGGATATCGACTTTAATGATTCGAAAGCAATGTCGAAGGCTTGGGAGAAGCACGTCATTCTCAAGCCATGGGATATTGTCAACAAAATTCTCCGACCACAAATGTTCTCTGCGAGCTCGACCGCGACGTTGAATGACAAAACCGAACTATATTTCAACGACCATGAATTCAGTTTTCTTATGCTTCAAGAGAATTACCTTAAAACGCAACCAACTCTAGCTAGTTCCTACAGTGGAAAGCAGCGGAACATGAAACTTCTCGAATTGTACGATAACGCGGCCTCGAGTATCAGTGACGGCGACTTGGTTGATAGAATGATCCATGGGTCACAACAGCAATGGGGTCTCATGCCCACTCACGCAATTTTCAGTTTTATCCGCCCAGCTAGTTATATTTACGGCAACTTCAATGTCCAAGTCGGCTTTGCCAGCTGGCTCGGACAGAACAGCAAGCAAGGTAGGCACACTTCTGTCACAGGTAATTCTACTTTCACTAACCGATGGCACAGGTAAACTCTCCCGTATGGTCAAGGAAATTCAAGGACATATGCGTTTGCGAACCTCCGCCGACCGACATGAAGTCCGCCAGCAATATCTGCCAGCTATCTGGAACAACACAGTAAATCTTCTGAACAAGGAAGGAAAGGAAGCTACTCAAGATGTCATTGACTTCATGGACTCTTACTACCTGACCAAAGAAGATTACGAAGCCGTTCTAGAGTTAGGAGTGGGTCCAATGGATCAAGCCAAGGTAAAACTCGACACCGCAACGAAAGCAACTTTCACAAGAATGTACAATCAACAAAGCCATCCCATGCCTTTTGTCAAAGCGAGCCATGTTCTTGGCGCGGCCAAAGGCGGGGCGAAGAGAGACAAGCCTGATCTGGAGGAGGCTGTAGATGAATCCGAGGCCGAGGAAATCGTTGATGATGCCAATGACGATGAGGATGATGAGATTGATCTGAAGAAAGACAAGTATATCAAAGCCCCGAAGAAGAAACCCGCAGCGGCGAAGGGTAAAGGTGCATCGAAGAGCAAGCGGAAGAAAGACGCTGACAGTGAAGACGATAACGACGAGAGTGAGGATCAGCCAGAGAAGAAAAAACCTGCGGCTGGAGCGACTCGAGGGGGGAGAAAAGCCAAAGGGCGAGCTTAGCACAAGCCAACAGTCGTTTCTCCGACAACGAACAAATTGTCTTGCTCAACCGAACATCTGTCGGGATAGCTGGGCAATCCACAGTCATTGCGTTATACCGAGCTACAGATTCGCTCTTTTATTGATGTACACCGAAGACTGAGGATGTCGCTGTCTATCAGTTAGCCTCAGCAAGTACCAAGTATTTACAGTCAGCAGCTTAGCCTCCGGTGGCGCCCTCATGTACAGTGCTGTATGATCACGACACTATAAATGCAATAAAAGTCCTGTAATTGTTTTGTTGTCGTGGTTCACACAGTCTTCGACTGACTTTTGTAGCGCAAGCACCCACGGGCCCTCCAACCCGAACTCTGTACTCCATGTCGAGAGGTCCACCACAAACCTACAGCCAACAGGTAGTCTGTATAGCTCCTTACTCCTTGTCGCACTGTTCGTATTCAACAGCGTGCATAGCCAAGCAACAAAGTCTTTCGGCGACTGATATGGCCCGTTGGCGTACACCATATCTCGGACCTGAATCTGCAACGCTCTTTGGTTGTTACCTACTATTGGTCAAGTTTGGGTATCATCAGCCTCGCTGACTAATCGGTATCAGCCGCGGTGAGCTTGCTCGATCCATCTTGGCTCCATGGCGAGCATGCTGATTTTCGTGATGTTTAGCTGTGACTATTGAGATCTCAATTATGTTTGGTTGAAGACACCTGATTTCCAGGTTATCCTTAGGACAGCAAATGAATGAATCAACTTATGCCCGATTTTAGTCGAATTTCCTACCTAGATAAGGACCAACAGCAACCCTGGGGCTGATTTCATTCCTCCCGCAGCATGTTCAAATCACCACGTCGCCTCCCAGCGGGGTCCTTGGTTCTTGTGACGGGTGCAAATGGGTATATTGCATCCCATATCATCGACACTCTGCTCCAGGAAGGCTACAGCGTTCGAGGAACAGTACGCAGTGAAAAGCCGTGGCTGGACGCGCTCTTCGAAGCCAAATACGGGTCTGGAAAGTTCCAATCAATGGTCATACCGGACTTGACTGTCAAAGAGGACTTGGAAAAGGCTCTGGATGGGGTCACAGGGGTTATTCACTCGGTAGGTTTCTACCAGTCGCAGGGACGCTCAAGCAGATTCTGTCGAGGATCGTGCAAGTGGGACATACTACTTAGAACCTCTCTAACTGTCTCCCAGGCTTCGGATTTGACACTTGCGCTTGACCGAGAATTGGTTATCAACGGCACAACCGCTCATACCCTTGCCATACTCAAGGCTGCCGCAACTCAGCCGTCTGTCAAGAGCTTTGTCCTGACTTCTTCCTCAAGCTCTGCTTTAGTGCCCGTGCCTAACAAGGAGGGAGTCGTCGTCGACGAGTGTACGTGCAACTCTCGAACGTTGAAAATCCACCACATTCTGACATAAGAATTCCTAGCGACCTGGAACGACGAGGCCGTCAAGGCAGCCTGGAGCCCAGATACGCCCCAGGACCAAGTGCGATATATCATCTACGCGGCTTCCAAGACCGAGGGCGAACGTAACATGTGGAAATGGGTTGAGGCAAACAAGCCCTCGTTTGCGGTCAATGCCATTCTCCCAGACGCAAATGTGAGGAGCAAATGAGCCTCACATTTTCTATCATGCTAATTGAGGGAACGCAATACAGTACGGACCAATCCTAGCACCAGAGATATTTGGAAGCACAATGGGCTGGGTGCGAAAACTGCTCGAGGGCGATCCTTCAGTATTGACCGTCACTCCACCCCGTGAGTTGCATCCCGCCCGCCCATCCCTCCCAAAGGGGTGTCAAGTAGTCAACGCGGCTACATCGCTAGTAGTATGCAGAGAAGACTCAAACCCATACTAACCACACCTGCGGGCACCTCCTCACAGAATGGTTCGTCGACGTACGCGACTGCGCACGCCTGCACGTCGCAGCACTACTCGATCCCGGCGTCGAGAACCAACGAGTCTTCGCCTTCGCAGAGCCTTACAATTGGACAGACATCATCAACCTGCTGCGTAAACTACGGCCTCTAAATCCAAAAATCCCCGATCCTCCGGAAAATGAAGGCCGCGACCTGTCCATTGTGAAGCCCGTCGCCAAGGCCGAGCAGTTGCTGAGAGACGCCTTCGGTGTACCTGGCTGGATTCGCTTGGAGGACAGTGTCAGCGCGGGGATCGAAGGTGTCGAGTGATGAGATGGACATTGAAGTAGAGCGGTTATCTGTGAGTCGTATTCCAATAGGTTTCTGTGTGCATTATAAGGTTCATTCGCATTCTCGCTGGGTTTTCAGAACCAATGCTACTGGGTTCCCGGTTTTCTTGACAGGTGAAGTTTTGGGAGAGCTCTTCAGTGAGAACATGCTCTCATAACCAGTAATGCGATAAAGTGGAGATGGAGTTTTAATAGCTCCCTGACTTACGTGCTTAAGGAGCCCATACGAAGTATCAAAGCACTGCAAAACATGAGACTGGCTAGAGGGCGCAAGGCTGAGACCCCTTGTTATCGGTGGCCATTTTGGGTATTCGCCCACCAGCAGAATTATTCTTACATAATTGCTGACTTCCATCATTTATTGTATGATTTTTCACTTCATCATGGCTTCCTTTCCCTGCCCTAACTATGAATTTTCGAGTTCCCCTCTGACCTCTTCACAATGGATACGCGGCAACCACAACTCTGCATCAACCATGAATACGAGGGGCCACACAATCAATCAACATCGATCAAAACGCTTCCCGACACTCATACGACTCCGGAACGCTGGGGTCTGAGCCGACATAGACGGAGACGAGAGGATATCTACACAAGGGCTGCTGCTTCTCGATACTTCCGTCTGGCGCTTTCTTCGTGGCCAAAAGAGTCTCCGGCGGAATGCCCTTCTCGACCCAATCGACAAGTGCCTCGAGGCTTGAATCTGGCTTGGGCCCAGTGCCACCTCCGCAATGTGCCACGCCTGGGGCGGAGAAGAAGCGATAATACTCATTTGCGGAAGGGTCCCGCTTTAGGACTTTGTTGTAGTAGTCCACCGTGCCATTGTACGGGATGAGAGCGTCGGCCAGACCGTGCCAGGTGAGGAACTTGCCGCCCGCATTCTTGAATGCACTCAGATCTGGATCGATCGTTCCGATGGTGGAATCGTAGATTTGGTGTGAGAAGTGGGAGAATCTATCGTATTCTTCATAGGTGGCGCTGGTGGGATCGTAGGACGCCTCCTTGGCCAGCCAAATTCGGATCCAGTCCTGAGGGAGCCACAACGGCTTGCCTCTGCAGCTTCCGTTTCCGGAGCAGATTGAATTCGCGATGGGACTGAGATCGGTATCCTTGGAGGTCCCATACCATTGAAATGTCCCGTCTGCGTTACGAGGCCCACCCCACGCGGCATTGGCGACTTGCGCTGCACCTGCCGACACCGTGACATGTTTGCCAGAACAATTGTAAAGCTGTCCCACAGTGTCTCTGGCGTCAAAGGGACAGTTGGTATCCGCGGATATCACTCCATCCTTCAAACCATCGAGCTGATCACAGGCTTCGATTGCCGCCTCTCTGATGGCATCCAGCTCGCAAAGTGATGGGAACAGTCCTTCTTGATTCATTACAATTTGTGGCCAGAGCATAAACTGGAAGATATCGGCCCAATTGATCGCAGCCGCAGTGCCGAGGATTCCATCATACTCTTCAGGATATCTCTGGGCAAGCATGTGGCCTTGTCGGCCGCCTTGAGAGCAGCCGTTCCAGTATGAGTAATCAGCAGGTCGGCCATAGTAGTTCTCTGTGATTGCTTTTCCAAACAGAGTTGCTTCGTACAGGGCGAGAGAAGCAAAGTTGTTCAGAGCATTGAAGTCGACGACTCCTGGACTTGCGAGACCCCAGGATGCTGGATCAGGCCAGGGATTGGAACGAGAGGGATATTCATTCCCGGCATTAGTCCACATCGTTGAAAAGTTGGCGCCGATCCCTGAGTAAGGGAAGGCGAAATCGGCGCTATATCCTGCATTGAATCCTCCACCGCCAACTCCCATGAAGCGTCCGTTCCAGTGACTCTTCAATGGTAACCATATCATGACGTTGATAGAGTCGTTCAAGCCAGGGTGCGTGTATGTGACACTGACATTGCAAAAATCGAGGCCCTCATCAACTGAACCAGGCAATGTTGGAATTCTATCCGGTATGTCACGTTTGTCAAGAGCAAGGCTGTTGTTGACCACTGGGACCGCGGACAGAGATATCACACGTGTCCCAAAAATTTCGGGATGGGTAAAAGATGACGCTTCGCAGGAAACGCCAGCAGCAGTTTGAGATGACTTCGCAAATGCAGCACCAATGCTGGGTAGCAACACAACTAATGGGCTGGAAAATCTCATTTTGATCGAGTCGCTGATAATATAATGATTCCTTTTCTGAAATGATGAATCAGAATTGAAGATTCACTGATAGATATCAAGTCGTCGGCCAATATATTTTATATCACAACTTCTGGTTTTCTTCTCCGTCTCTTGTCTTCCAGATCGAAGCCATCTTGTGAGGCCGATTTTGTGCCGACGACGGCGACCGAGCCAAGGTGAGGCTTTCTCCTGTCAGGACATCTATTCTGAATCCATCAACGCCCATAGCTGTGTGGCGATATCTGGTCCGCGATTTCATCCGTCACCTGTTAGACTGGGACTAATCACATAGTAACGAAAGGCGAAGTTCATAACCTTGCCAACCCATGGCCTTCGAGGCCATGAAGACCATACAACAGTAACTTTATTGGTGGATTCGAAGGATAGTTGCGCGATGAGTCAATTTGCTGTATATAACCATGATGTTCAAAGAATCTGAATAGAGAAAAAGATGCGACGGATACCGGTCCGGCTTCTGACCACGTCGAGTCTGGATCTCACGAACTCACCTCTGACTGGATACCAGGATCGCATTTTCCCTGTGCCAGACCACTGGTTATAATTAAGTTCCGCCGTCTCGGTCGGACGAGATCAGCGTCGGCGGGAAACACCTAGGTAAGTTCAGATATCACAATTGTTGTGCAAAAGTTGTGGTTTACCAATCTCAAAGGGAAGGGAAGGGACTGTCGGAGACTTTTAACTCCAAGGCTGAACAAAGTTCTTCCGAGCTGGGCAAAGCCTGACACGTGACATAGCAGCTTGCTCCAAATCCATCCCGATCGGATTGCACTAACCACTTTTCACAATATCCAGGATGCCAACTGCACAAGCTGGATACAAGCCACTATCAACCCTCGTGCCTCTCGAAAATATCGTCTGAGGGTGGAATATTGGCACAAGCTTGACGAGGAATGCCGGTTTGATCCAGCGCAGATTTGATCGACCGCGGTAATGGCTGCACCCTCCATACAGCCCTCGGGTAAGACACCAGCTCCAAGAGGAATTTCCTGCATACGAGCGTGCTAACTCGACAATACAGCAGCGTGTCTACGCTACCTGAGATCAAGTTCACTCTTTCACCGGACAACGCTTCTCTCATCAACACAGCCGTCATCCCACCGATCGAAGCTCCCACCCCCATCCACCACATCCGCTCTCGCACTTTCAAAATGCAGCACGCGCTCATTCTCTACGACGCCATCGCGGCACAACTGGCTGCAGCCTGTACGACCAGAAACCAAGAAGTCCATGTACGGGCGGCCGCGGATGCCCACTGGAGGATCCATGCGCGGGACGACGGTGGTCTGGGGCGACTGGGGACTGCGGATGAAGGACCACGACCGCAACATCTCCGCTAAACAGCTCAAAGTCGCAGAGGACACTATCCGCAGAAGGCTGCGAGGCGAACGCTATAAGCTCTACACACGCGTGAGCGCCAACATCGGCGTCTACATCAAGGGCAGCGGAGTGCGTATGGGTAAAGGTAAAGGAAAATTCGACCATTGGGCCGCCCGTGTCCCTGTGAGTCGGATCGTGTTGGAGCTGAAGGGCCAGATCCACGAGAAGGTCGCGAAAGATGCTTTCAGGTTGGCTGGCAACAAGTTACCTGGGATGTGGGAGTTCGTCAAGAAGGGAGACCCGCCAGTTGTTGGCATTACGAAACTTGGTGATGGTGTTACTTTGCAATCACTGAAGGAGGCCAGGAGACCGGTGGAGCCAAAAGACAAAGCTGATGAGCAGCAATCGATTCTCCCTCCTACGGCTAATGTCCCGCCTCACACAGTGTCGAGGGACTTGGATGCGTCCTCGAAGACGACAGTCCATGTATCTCCATGATGTAACAATATATTCACTGTTCATGCATTACTGTTGTTGCTTATCGTTTCCCCAGAAATCCAGATATACGAACGGAATACAATGCTTTACCCGCCGACCCCAGAGCCCGGTCCGTATCCCTGCTCACGCCGAGTGTTCTTCAGTTGTTCGGAGTCGTCTGGCTTCGCTCCATATCCACCAGATTGCTCTGCAGAACCTGTCGACGTGGTTGTCATTCCTCCAACGCCCGATTCCGAGATATTCTGACCATATCGAATGTTGTCGGCGGTCTGTTGTCCACGCTCATCAGGGACGCCAGATTTCTCGGACGTGTTGAGTCCGCCTGGAAAGAAAATTGAGGCTATGTCAGCAAGCGTAGGCAGAAGGCTTCCAGGTCGGGAAATATAGATAGCCATGTTTGATTGGAGACCAAAGTGACATATCAGGATGGGGACTCACTACCTAGTTGTCCTCGCTCCTTTTCAGTCGGATTGGTCACAGTCTTGATTGATTCGTATCTATTCTCCATCAGCACAAAGATATCTCGCCTCCCCAAGCCGACTTGACTCTCGTCGACCTGTTTTCTCCCAAGCTCTCAAACATACTGGGTACTCTCGCCACCAGGAACAGTGTCCATGGTCTTGTCATCTGAGCCCGAAGCCATATCTGAACTCTCAATATCACTGTCTCTCCTGTGGATCGCCGTAGCTGCTATACTAGAACTAGCACTCAAACTTCTAGTTGGACTGTGAGATCTCGAGGCCGAAGTGGAAGTGGAAGTTGAATTAGAGGCGGAGGATGACGCTAGGTTGAAAGTTTTAAATGAATCGTACCAGTCGCACGCGAGAACCGACTCTATGCCTTGGGTGACGGCGTGGAATAAGTCCATTGAATGAGGACCCTGCAAATCATCGATGACGGGGCTGTGGATCAGTGCATGTCAAAATTGAGTGTTTATCCCAGAAAGTTCGAGGCAGGCGTCGAAGCATGTGATAAGTTGCAAGTTCTTGATTTTTTTTCCACCTTGCTGACTGCCTACCCTTCGTAGCAGTGGTAGGACTATGGAGGTCTTTTCCTAAAGTTCGTTGAGCCCATTGGAAGGAACATTGATGTCCTGTGATGAAGCCTTGACGTCACGGATTTGTTGTTGACGCGGGAAGATGGATCGGCGCGAATAGGACCTGTGTGTGATTTAGGAGTTCCTCAGCCGAGATCGACAGGTAGGCGTCGGACTAGAGTTAGAGTCTTTTATCTCGGTGGTTAGGTAGAAGTATAACGACTGGGTAGAGCATGTGTTGATAACAGTGTCGCTCTCATTTGTCTCTTTGGTAGCCCTGCCATCTGGAACTGTTTTCTCGCATCCGCCACAAGGGATTCTACCACTGGCGCAGAGTAAAGCCCGTTCTTTAGTGGTGAACATTGACTGAAAGAATGGGTAAATATCGGCCTGCCTAGGTGGGCAATGGAAAGATATCACAAAAGGTGTTGACTGTCGACCATAATCAATTTATACACTCATACATTTGCACCTAAACGATGGTAAGGCTGAGGTTGACTTGGGTGGACAACTTGCTGAGGTTCGGGGTTGGGTGTGTGTCCATGGGCTACTGGGGCCAGCAAATCCCTCCAGGCGGACAAGTGGTAGCTTTAAACCTATTAAACAACCTGTACCCAAGCCTTGCCGGGTAGATCCCCTAATTTTAGGTGCGGGCGATGTTTGTTGAGAGGTTCCCCGCAGCTTCCGGCAGCCTAAGTTATGTAATTACATGTGTGGGCTATGTTTGACATTCACCTCGTCTGCTCTTCCACAATCCGCTTGATTCATGCAGAACTTCACTGTGATCCAGGCCCATCAAATGAAAATAATGGAAAAAGTCTCCCTGATATATTAACAATGGAGAAGAAGAATGAGCCACTGCAACAGCTGTCGTGCCATGTAGCGCCCTTATCGCGATGACTCAAAAACACCCTGGACAACGTGCACAATCACCGCCCATGAGGTCACTGACAGTGAAGAGCAACGGTTTAGCTGGCGGCACGACAAGAATGCATCGAATCTCTAGCCGAGAGATTGTACTGGAAGCACACGGGCCGGGAAACATATGGCAAGTCAAGAGGCAATGGGATGACTGTTCGTTTTCTGGGATGGAGTGGCTGCCACAAGAACGAGTGTCCAATCCGGCGTCAACAAGCTCAACACTCTGGATCATTGAACATGAAGACACTGATCATCAGTATTATTCAAATGGACCCAACTATACCTAACATATCCATGGTCTGCCCAGGTCAGCTATCTTCCAGCACCCAATGCCCCCAAGAATCTTCCTTCAGCCTGTGATGAACGGGTGGCCATTCTAGGTGGTGGTGCATGTTCAAGGAGCTGAGCGAACCACCCTTTGCCTTCGTATCCACTTTCATAAGCTTTAAATGCCTGTTCCATTTGTGCCAACATGGGCATCTGCATACTCATCGCACCACGCCCCTACCATGCTCAACATGGCGGACTGCTGAGTGGCGGCCTCCCTATCTGAGAAGGTAGGCTCATCGTCATGCCTATGTACATTAGAGTACTCGCCGTCAAGGTCCCCAGTGTCGTTCATACAGTTCTGAACCGTACCGACAGTGGATAACTTGAAGGACGTATGTGCTTGTGGCAACTTGTTCTGCCCCTTGTAAGTCGGATCCAGCGACGTCTCTCTTGGTTTCAGCAAACCCAGGCTAACCACCGCATTCTTGCCAGTTGGATCTTGTGATTCGCTTCCCAAAGGGTCAAGAACATTCTTAGCCGGGATGGATAGGTACCTCCCAGCCTCACACGGTTTGTACTGCGGCAGTTGGAGAGAGTCAAGAGGTAGCCCTAGTCCGTCATGCCTGTCGGCATCTTGAGCTTGAAGGGTTCGATCGACTTCTGCGGCTGTGTTGGGACTCGGATTCTCGCGGGACATTTTCATGCGAAGGCTATCCGGAAGTTAGCTACATGTCCTGAATCCTCATTCCTCATGCTCAGCGTCGGTGGCATCAAATGTAATGACAACAGGAAGGCTGTTCCCACGCATGGTCCTTGGGCAACATTACCCCGTTACATGAACAAGGCTGAGATGTGCTTACCTAGATGCGGGACCACTGCTAGCAACGGCAGCTTGTTCATGCTTCAGGCCAGTGTTCATATCTACGATGTCAATGGTAGACATCCTATGTTCGATGAGAAGGGAGCTGGATTTCCAGGAAATGATCTAAGTTTTTTTCAAGAAAATGAAAGTGGAATCTACACGAGAAGATGGGGGAACCTGAGGACGAAGGGGAATGTCGGATTTTATGCATCTTCGTTCACCTGGATGAGTGATGAGCAGCAATGTTTCAACCTAGTCCCACGAG